>ERZ773224.2033-NODE-2033-length-22445-cov-3.516793_pt1 | contig 22445 bp, 30 predicted proteins | sample MGYA00580526_ERZ773224 | MGnify/ENA primary metagenome ERZ773224 (study PRJEB29015, sample SAMEA2737743) | human gut metagenome | biome: human gut; feature: human-associated habitat; material: faeces | place: China | collected 2012 ... | reverse complement strand
TGATAGAATTAGAATTAACTGAAGAACAATGCCAAATGGTTATAAAAATGGCAGAGGAAAAGGTAGATAGAATACTAGAAAAAGGTATGAGAGATGTATTTGAAACAGCCGCTACTATAAAAGAAAGTCAAAGAACATCATATTTCCATAACAAAGCATTAGAACAATGTCAAATAAATGTTTTTCTTAAAACATTAAAAGTGCATGATGCAATAGCTGATATATGTACGCTTGAAAAACATTATATAGAAGAAGTTCCAGAAACAGTAAAAGATGAAATATCCGATATACACGATGCATATGCAGATTTAAATAATGAATATGTTGTATATGTATTAACTCAATTGGCATTAGATATATTAGATGATGACGAAATAGATGAACTTTTACAAAATTAGGTATAAAATATAAAATACTGTAAATAATAACAATATAATAATATTAAATCACTATAAAATGACTTGGGGCGGTCAATAAATGCCCCTTTTAATATATTATAAAAGGAGTGAAAAATAATGGGTGAAATAGTATTAGCAATTGTATTAGGAGTAACAATGACCTTAACAGGTTGTACAAAAGCGGGAGAATCAACCGTAAGTGATTATGAGCAAGGTGGTTATTTTCAAGAAGAACAACAGCAAGAGAAAAAAGAAGTAGATAAACCGAAAGCAACTACACCACAACCTACTAAATCAGCTTCTGAGCAACCTACAGAACGTAAACAAGATAATACTAGAATAATTAATCAACAACAAAATAATAAATCTACAAAAGGCGCTGACAGGGTTAAAAATAACTCAGGTAAAGTTAAACATAATTCTGATAATAGAAATACAGATGAACATAAACAAGATAATCAATCAACACAACAAGATACACAAGAAAATATAAAACAAGATGATGAATTAGTATGTGCGATATGCGGATATCCAATACATAATGGGTATGATAGTGTTGTAGTAGGTAATGCATTACTTCATAAATCTTGTTATCAACACGAATTAGATGACAATGCAAAACATGATATATAATATTAAATGCTTCCTTTAATAGGAAGTATTTTTTTTATCTAAAAATTTCCAAATAAATTTATTAAAATCACTTGACTTATTACATACTTTTCTATATAATATAAGTATAAATTAAATAAGAAAAGGGGTTAAGGAAAATGAAAAAACAAATAGTATTAGAAGGATTAAACAAAAAAGAAATAAGAGAACAAATGCATAACTTAGAAGAAAAAGGAATGTACTTTGGAAGATGTATAGCAAAAGCAGAACAAGACGGAATAATGACAATGACATTTAGAGTAGAAAATCAATTTATGGATACAGAAGAATACAACAAATTAGTAGAAGTAGAACATGACCCAAGAATAAAAACAGGCGCAAGAGTAAGAGTTAAATCAACTGGAGAAGAATTTACATTAGGTAGATTATATGAATACTCAAGAAGTCATAAAGTAGTTTATTGTACATCAGACGGAAGAAAATGGACTCCAAATACAGTATATAAAAGATGTGAATATATAGGTCAATAAAAATTCCAGGGTTGGAGGTTATCCCTAAAAACCTCTATAAAATATTTTTTATATATTATGTAAAAAATTACCAAAAGTACTTGATTTATTACATACTTTTGTATATAATATAAAGTATAAAATAAATAAAAAAGAAAAGGGGATATGAATAATGAGACTAACAAAGAAGAATTTACCAAACCAACCAGACTATGAAGAATTTATAGACTTTTTAATTCAAGAAGTATTTATAAGACATGAAGACGAAGAAACTGACGATGTAGATGGCATGATGGAAGAGGCATATAAATTAGCTACAGTAAAAAATTACAAATTATGGATAAATGATGAATTAGCATTTTAACAAATTAAAGGTTCTAATAGGTTAATCCTTTAAAAGCCTATTTCCAGTAAGAAAATAATAAATAAAGGTGGTATGAAAAAAATGAAAAAAGAAATTAAATTAACTCCAAAACAACAACAAGTATTAGAGGGCTTAGTAGCAATCGAACAACGTAATGGTGATAAAAAAGTAACTGTATCAGATATTCATTGTAATATGACAGCCGTTACTAAAATAGTTACTCCTAATTGGTTTGATAGAACTTTCAATAAACTTGAAGAATTAGGGCTAGTAAAAAGAGAAGATATGGATTTTATAGTACCAGGTGGATATAGAAAAGGTGTAGTAGAAAAAACTTATACTTACACTATTACAGAACTTGGACTTGAATATTTAGGAATTGCAAACCCAACTAAAACTGAAGAACAACCTAAAGAAAAAGTACTTTATAAACTTGTATGTAAAGATTGTAATACAGTAATTGAATCAAATGAAGAATACCTTTATAATTCATTAACTGGTTGCTACCACCATAAAAAATGTGGAGGAAGTCATTTAATACTAGAAATAAATCCAAATAAACCAGTAGATGAAGTTGCTCCAATTATAGATAGTAAAGAATTATAATACTTAAAGGGTTTGAGGTTATCCCTAATAAAAACCTCTAAGATAAATTAGGGAAGTGTATAGGCAATGAAAATAGAAGGAAAAAGTGAAAAACAAATAAAATACGCAGAAAGTTGCAGAGATAGCAGAATAAGACAATTTGCAGGAAAAATAGAAAGATTAGGTACAAGTTTAGGTATAGATGACGTAATATCAACTTATGAAGTAAGAAAAACTGGGGAAACATTAGAACTTACAAAAGTCGAAGCATTACAAGTAGGAATAAATGCATTAAGAAACATGACAAAAGCATGGGAAATAATCAATGCATGTGAATGTGATATTGAAATATTAATATATCATTATGGTCAATATAGATAATAGTAGAGATAAACCTAATTAACAATAAATAGTAAAAATTATATATAACATATAAGTTGCTAATGAGTTCCAACTCTAAATAGAACTCAAATAAATATATAATTAGGGGTGAATAGATATGGCATATAACATTGAAGGAATACCTTTTTATATTATTTCTCAAAACAAAAGAATATCAAGAGAAATAACAAGTAAAGACCAAGTCTATGATGAGTTAATAAATCTAGGTTGTATATTTACAACTCCTAAGCGTCATAAAATAGATAATTGTCTTACTCAAAATATTATTTTAAAAGTGCTGGGGGTACATGATACAAAAGAGATACAAACTTGTAAGTACATCTATAATGCACATGAAATACTACCATTAAGAATAGTACTAAAAAAAGATATCGGAGATATAGACCCAAGAGTATTATTAGATTCAAATAAGGAGGTATAAATATGGATAATATCACATTACTTAGAATAATAGCATCAATAAATCCCACAATGACATTTGGGGAATTATTAGAGGGGTTAAAAAGATGTCAGTTATAATAGGTGTATTAGTAGTAATAATATTAGAAGTTATCATAGAAATAACATATTTCAAGGGGGATAAATATGAATAGAAGAAAAAGAATATCAAATATAAGACAAATAGATAGATTAGGCAGAATTTGTATTCCAAAAGATATACGAACAATGTTAGGGGTTACTGAAGAAACAAAATTCACAGTTGAATATGATACAGAAGCACAGGAAATACGAGTAATTCCATTGTCAGATGAAATATGCGAGCAACTAAATATACAATAATATAAAAACCCATACAAAGGCGCAAAACCTTTGTATGGGGCGTATAGAGGGATATTTAATATAATATGAGGAGGTGGCATATATGAAATATATGCAAAGAGTAAAAGTTGGCGAAGATTTATATGTATATCCAAAATATCCGATAGAACCTATAGAGAGTGGCATGTATTTAGGTTGTTCACACGTCGATTGTAATCATATAAATAACTGCAACAAATGTATGTTAAACTTTGCTAAAGGTCATCAATTTCAAATTAAGACACTAATAATACAAAACTACAATCTAGATAAGCATAGATGGGAGTTGATAAAATGATTATAAATCTTCAAGGCGAATGGGCAATAGTATACCCAGACAAATTATGGGGCGAAAATACAATATGTTGTGCAGATGTATTATGTGAATATAACAATAATATAGCATGTAAACATTGTATTTTAAGATTGGCGGTAAGGTCAATACCACAATTAGTTTCAGAAGGTGTTATTAAATTTTTAGATAGGGAGGAATAAGAGTATGGAAAATAAATTTACAGTAGGTCAAAAAGTAAGAATAGTACCTAAAGCACAATTAGTTGAGTTAGCACACAATGGAGAAGACATAACAAGAGTAATGTTTGAATATGGAGGAAAAGAAGCAACAATTATAGAGGCATCAAATCATTGGTTATTTGAAGACTTACCTGAATATAAACTAAACATAGACGAAGGTGAGTGGGTATGGTATGAAAACTTATTAGAACCTATAGAATAATATATAGGGGGTTTAATTTAAATGAATAATAATGAGGAATATAAATTATATAATGGTGACTGCTTAGTAGTTATGGATAAACTAATTGAACAGGGAGTAAAGGTGGACGCAGTAATATGCGACCCACCTTACGGAACTACCGCATGTAAATGGGATTCTATTATCCCATTTGACGAAATGTGGGAGAGATTAAATAAATTAATAAAAGACAATGGGGCAATAGCATTGTTTTCAGATAATCCATTTACAGCAAAATTAATAAATAGTAATATAAAAAATTATAAGTATGATTGGATATGGGAAAAGGAAAGAGGTGTGAATTTTCAACTTTGCAAGAAGATGCCTCTAAAGAAAACTGAATATATAAATATATTTTATACGAAACTGCCAACATATAATCCGCAAGGATTGATAAAATTAAAACAGCCTATAATACAATCAAATAAAGGTAAGGGCGGTAATTTAGGGCATTTATCCAGCGAGAAGAAAAGAGCTACTTATGAACAATGGTATACTAATTATCCGTCAAACGTATTGAAATTTAATTCAGAAAGGGGATTACACCCTACACAAAAACCAGTTGCACTTCTTGAATATCTTATAAAAACATACACCAATGAAGATGAGTTAGTATTAGATTTTACAATGGGTTCAGGTTCAACTGGTGTTGCCTGTTTAAATACCAATAGAAAATTTATCGGTATAGAATTGGATGAACACTATTTTGAAATAGCTAAAGAGCGAATGGAAGCTGCTGAATTATGTAGTAGACAGAAGAGATTATTTTAAATATAAAACTCAAAACAAACAAGAAGGTGGATAGAATTATCCGCCTTTTTTAATATATAAATGTATAGAAAAAGTTTGCGGGGTGTGGGAGATATGTATAAGTAATATACAGAAAGTATATATACAACAAATACCCATATAACTATTAACAATACAACAACAAACCATTAACAGATATGATACATAACTAAACAAATTCATTAAATTAAAATATAATATAATTAAAAACGGAAGGAGCTACAAATGATGTCTAGAATAGTAAAAGAAATAAAACCATTGGTAATTCTATATTCCAGTAAAGAAGAGAGATATATAGTATATAACACCAATAAAGAATGGAGCAATGGTCATACTCATATTAAGACATTGAAACAAGCTGAATACTTATGTGATTGTATTAAAAAGAATAAGGTTCCAAATAATGTTAACAAGTATTTTATTATTAGTTTGATTAGATTAAGCAATGATAAAAAATACTTAGGTAAATTAGAATCCAAATTACATAGTTTCAGTGGCTCAAAGGGGTACAGAAATACCCCCCAAAATGTAAGGAAATAAAGTAATACATAGGATTTTATTTAATAAATAAAGTTGGGTGTTAAAAATCCCCAGGGAAACACTTTTAACGGTTTATTTAATTAAGTAAAATCCAAATAAACTTTAAGGAGGTTAGAAATGACAACAAAGAAAAGCAACTGGAACAGCATATGCAATGTAAACGGGGTTAAAATGTCAGTAACTCAAAGAAATAAAATAATAAAAAATAAATATATTTACGAAGATGTGAGTTTACAGGATTTAGCCAAAGAATTTAATATTAGCTACCAAACAGTGCGCTGCTTATCCAGTAAAGAAAAATGGAAAGAGGAAAAAGATAAAATCGTAGCTGCATTAAAAGAAGATATTGACAAACAAACCTATGATGTATATTTGGAGGCTGGAGTCGATATCAACTTACAGTATCATGCATTATGGCAACAACTTTATACAAAGGCAACCCATATGTTAGAAACTGGAGAAGGGATTACAAAAGCAGGTCAATACGATGTGTACAAATTGAACCAGTTGGCTGATATAATAACAAAGGCCCAACAAGGTCAACAATTTACTTCAGGATTACTTAGCAAAGAAGTTCAAATAGACATAGACATGAAAAAACAAAAACTTGAAATCGACAAAGGTAAATTTGAATTACAGAAAAAACTATTAGGAGAAGATGATAGCATGACTGTGGATACAACTGGACTAATGAAAGCATTAGGACTTGCAGCAGTCAACTCAGGAATAGGTGATGAATAATGCTTAGATTAAAAGATAGAGTTGTGCCATTTGACTTTGTGCCATTTAGTCAAAAACAAAGTATTGTTATGAGTTGGTGGACACCTACAAGTAAGTATAAAGACTTTGATGCAATTATATGCGACGGTGCAGTAAGAAGTGGAAAAACAGTATCTGAAGCACTATCATTTGTATTATGGAGTATGAGTACATTTGACGGCAAGAACTTTGCTTTGTGTGGTAAAACAGTTGGAGGTCTTAGACGAAATGTATTAGGTCCATTAAAACAAATGTTAAAATCAACAGGCTATATTATAGAAGATTCAAGAATGGAAGGGTGTTTTTGTATAGGAGCTATAGACAAAGAAACTAAAAAGAAAACAACTAATTATTATTATATATTCGGTGGTAAAGATGAGAGTTCACAAGATTTAATTCAAGGTATTACATTAGCTGGAGTATTCTTTGATGAAGTAGCATTGATGCCTGCGAGTTTTGTTAATCAAGCAACAGCTAGATGTTCAGTTGAAGGTGCAAAGTTTTGGTTTTCATGTAACCCGAACTCACCGTTCCATTGGTTTAAAAAAGAGTGGATTAATAAAGTTACTGAAAAGAAAGTATTATATCTACATTTCACAATGGACGATAACCCATCATTAAGTGAAGAAGTTAAAAATAGATACAAAGCATTATATACTGGAGTTTTCTATAAGCGATATATATTAGGACTATGGGTAGCCGCTGATGGCATAGTTTATCCAATGTTTGACCCCGATATCCATGCAATTCAATTAAAAAGAAACTGGACTAGAATATTTGTAGCAGGTGACTTTGGGATTCAAAATGCCACTACATTTGGCATATTTGGATATTATGCACCTGAAAGACGTTACCACCAAATAGCAAGTTATTATCATTCAGGTAGAGATGACGGTCAAAAGACAACAGAAGAATATGCAGATGATTTAAAACAATTTTTAGCAGATAATCTAGTAATGCCAGAGTATATTACACTTGACCCTTCAGCTGCTCCGATGATAGTACAATTAAGAAAAGACCCATATTTTGCACGACATGGAATTGATATATTACCTGCTAAAAATAGGGTGGACTTGGGTATACAAGTTGTATCATTTCTATTGAATGAAAGGAAATTTACATTAGACCCAAGCTGCATAAAAGATATTGAAGAGTTTACAACGTATGCTTGGGATAGTGACAAACTGGATAAAGGCGTGGAAGAAGTTATAAAAATTGATGACCATGCTATGGATAAAATTAGATATGCAATAATGACAGATTCCATATTACATGGAACACTAGATAAAGAAATTGCAATATTAGAAAAGGAAGGAGAATATTAAAAGATGAGTGATTATAAAGATTTTAAAAATAGTCTTCTTGGTCTGTTCGCTAATGACTTAGAATTTAGAAAAGAATTACCAGAAGTACAAAACTATTATGAATTTTATGAAGGGCGTAATTGGACGGAAGAGGAAGATTATGAATCCTCTAGAGGTCAATTATGGGGAGTTAAAGTTGGGGATTATACACCTACAAGAGAAATAAGAAACTTAACTAAAAAATTACTAAATAAACAAGGTAGATTTATGACATCAGTTCCTCCAACACTTGTATTAAGTAGTTATGATGATAATACTAATAGAGATACAATAGATACAAAGAGGGCCTGTATAGAACATATATTAAAAGATACAAAATTCTGGAATAAATTCGGCAAAGCATTCATGGACTGCACAATAGGTAAAAGGGTACTACTTTGTATGCTTGCAGATGTAGACCAATCAGGAGTGCCAACTGGAGAAGTGAAATTTAGATTTTACACAATGCCAGAATTTATATATGAATATGATGAAAACGATGTTGATATACTTAAAAGAGTAGAAATAGCTTATCAAGATAAATCTACAATAGGAAAAATCCAACGTGACCAAAGATGGCACAAATGGACATATGAAATGAGAGACGATGGATATTGCTGGGCAATATATAAAATAGTTGACGGAGCAAATATAACTGCTTTCACAACTGTTACAAATAATGTCGGCGATAATGAAGACGAGGACACAATTCAAGCAGTCGAACTAAAGCAAGAATGGAATACTGGACTAGAGGAATTACCATGTAAAGTAATATTAAATGATGGGTTAACTGGAGATATTAGAGGTCATTCAGATGTCAAAGACCTAATGGACATGGCAATGGATTACAATAAAACAATGTCAGATTATCGAGACGCATTGAGATTTAAAATGTTTGAACAACCTGTATTTACAGACGTAAAATCAAGTTCATTAAAAAATATAAAAATAGCACCTAATAAAATTATAGACCTAAAATCTGACCCAACATTAGGAGACGGTACTGGGAGTACTTCAGTTGCCAAGTTTGGTATGTTATCTAGTACATTTAATTTTCAAAGTGCTGCTGATAGCTATTTAACACAATTAAAGAAAGATATGTATGAACTTATGGAACAACCAATGCCTGAAGCATTATTAAATGTACCAAGTGCAAAGGCCTTAAAGATGATGTATTATGACTTAATTACTAGATGTGAAGAAAAATGGAGAACATGGGACGAAGTATTAATATGGATAGTCCATATGTTCGAAGTATATGGAGGTTTTGGGTTATTCAAGGAAGTATTAGGAAGTGAAACATTAACTTTAGAAACTACTACTTCATGGACTCATAATTACCCAATACCAGATGATGATGAATCTGTAAGAACTATAGCAATACAAGAAGTAGAAGCTAATGTACGTTCACATAAATCGTATATCGAAGAGTATGGAAATTCAGAAGATGCCGATGCAGAATTTGAACGTATTATGGAAGAACAAGAACAAATACAAAATATGCAAAATATGATGATGGGTGGATTTGAGGGTAATGACAATACTCAACCAGATGAAGATGATGATAAAAAAGATGACGATAACAAAAATGCTACAAAATAGTATATAATACTTGCCAATAAAATAAGGAGGTATTAAAAATGAGCAGAATGGAAAGAGAAAAAATGCATCACCAAGTTGAAGTAGTATGTGATAATTGTGCTACAGAGATGAAGGTCATGACAAAAGAATTATATTACAATAGTAAAACAAAACTAAGAGTAGAAGGCTTCGAATGTAAAAATTGTGGAGCAGTATATGTCACACTAATAGCCGATAATAAACTTAGAGCCATGATACACAGATTACAAGAAAAACAAGCGGAGCTACAACAAGCGGTTAAGTCACAAGGTAATGATTACCAATTCTATGATTCGCATAACAGAAGTATCCCACAAGATGTTGTCAGAAGATGGCAAAAGAAAATTATAACTCTTAAAAAAGAAGTAGATGATATGATAGCCAGAAATAAAAGTTACGAATTACTGTTAAAAGAACAATATTTAGCTAAGGAGGGAGAAGTGAGAGATTATGTCTACTCCAAACCAGAATGATTATCTAGCTAGTATAGATTGGGCCGCACAAAGAATAGCTAGAAAGTCAACAAAGACTCAAGAGCGATTAATCATGAGAGCATATAAACAATCATTCGATGATGCATTTACAGACTATCTAAAACAACTTGAGAAGGGTAAAACCCCTTCTCAACAGTATTTTATGAAGTGTAAATTGGCTTATATACAACAACTTTATACAACCATGCAAAGTCAATCAATGATATGCGATGAAAAGATACCGAAAAGAATATTAGACCAATATGCTCAAGTAATGAAGGACATAACAAAAAATAAAGATATTATAGCCCAAATAAATAAAAATGTTGATGTTACATCACGAAATATAATAGAACAAATGACCAAAGGCGAAATTTATAAAAACGGCATAGGGCTTGATAGTAGACTATGGAGTTCAACAAATGCCGCAGGGCGCAAAATAGAAGATGCAATTACAAGCTGCTTGGCTAGAGGTATTAGTTCAGCAGAAGCATCGAAAATTATTAGCCAATTCGCAAAGTCAGGACATCATACTTGGGACACTAAAAAGATACGAGAAAAATTAGGAAATGGATATGCTAGTAAATATGGAACTGGTGGACTTGACTATGAAGCATTAAGACTAATGAGGACAACCAACACACATATGGCTCAGTTAACAGTTATGAATTCAGATAAAGTTAATCCATATAATCAATTTGTTAAATATCATACGGGCCATGCTGGAAGTAGAACGTGTTCTATGTGTAGAGATAGAGATGGCAAAGTATATCCAATTCATGATGCACCTTTAGACCACCCAAATGGATTATGTTGGCTATCCCCTGTAATGAGTAAAGATGGGAAAACTGAAATGTCATTAGCAGATATGATTGATGATGTAAACGATTATTACGACGGCAAACCCAATAGTGGAGTTATGAAACAATGGCTGCACGATAACCACATACCAATAAAACCAACTCAAAAATCTAAACCTACTAAAAAATCAGAACCTTCAAAACCTACAAAATCAGTAAATCCAGAAATACCAAAAGGTCATTTATATACAGACCAAGAAAGAGCAGAGCGCATTACAGCTATGGAAAAAGGACTTATTGATGCTATGAAAAACTGTCCTGGTAATACTAGGGGCGCTCAAACACATGCTAAGGAAATAACAAAACGATTACAAAATATGCCTCTACCTGTTCAAGATTTATATTTGGCAACTTTCAAATATTTCAAATTACAACATACTTCATCAGTTCCATGTTATAAACCTTCAAATGGAAAACTTTATATGTCAATGAGTAAGATGGCTAATGCTCAGACAGGGCCATATTCAACATTCTTCCATGAATATGGACATATGATTGATGCTCAATTAGGTACATTCACTAAAAATAAAAAAATATTTGAATATTGTAAAGATGATATTGAAGCCCAATTAGAACGTAAGACTGAAAAGAGATTAAGTGATGAATTACGTAGTTACAAAGATACAATAGCACCTGTATCTGATATATACGGTGGAGTTACAAAAGGAAAAGTTCAAGGTTACTGGGGACATGCGCAGTCTTATTGGGATAGAAAAAATAGAGCTGCTGAAGTATCAAGTGAGGCTTGGGCGGATATACTAGAATGTATGGCAAATAAAGAAAATAGTAAACATGTAAATAAATATCTTCCACAAACAAAATCCTATATATTAGAAACAGTAAAAGAGTTTAATGAAAATATCAAAAATGGTAAAATGAAATTTAAAGGAGGCAAATAATTTGAGTGATAAGGTATATGAATATTTAGACCAATATTATGATACATTCGGAGATATTTTCCCGCTTATGCAATTCTCAGGTACAGACGATGAGATAATAGCGGAAATAAGGAAATGTATCATAAATAATAAACCATATGAAATTGATGACACTGATAAAATATTCTAAAATGCATAGCTAGATACATAAGTATCTAGCTATTTTTATGTTTAGTTAACAAAAATCTGTATTTTACTATAATATAGATAGTAGTGACCTGGGACACTTAAATCCCTTGTATTGTGTTATATAGTTACTTTTCTCTATTCAAAAGAATCGTATAAGGAGGTATTAAAAAATGAGTAAAGATATTAAAGATTTCTTGCAAGGAGTAGACAACGCAGATGCCGTTGCCAAAATTATATCTGACAATTTAAAAGATGCAAAATGTAAGTTATTCATAGACGATGGCGATAAAAATATATTTGTACCTAAATCTAGATTAGATGCAAAGATTGGAGAACTTAACACCGCAACTCAAACAATAACAACATTAAATGCATCAATAAAAACTCTTGAGGCTCAAGTCAAAGATGATGACAAAGCTAAAGAGACAATTCAAAGTCTACAAACAGACCTTGATAATTATAAAAAAGCATTAAAAGATAGTCAAATAGATAGTGCATTACAATTATGCGCAGTAGAAAGTAAAGCTCATGACGCAAAAGATTTAAAAGGATTTTTAGACATGGGTAAAATCTCTATTGGAGAAAATGGAGAAGTAATAGGTATAAAAGAACAAGTTGAAAATCTTAAAAAAGAAAAATCATACCTATTTGAAGCTAGTGAACCAGAACCACAACAAGGTGGAAAAAATCCATTCAACGGTACTGGCGTACCAGGTAAACAAGCTAGTGGATTTGTATTTAATTCACAAACAGCCCAACCTGGAGACTTTGGTAAAATGCTAGCACAACAAAATGGAGTACCAAAGGCAGAAGAAGGTCAAAAATTTGGCCCTGAATACTTCTTTGGTGAAAAATAGTAAATTAATTAAGGAGGAATTAAAATGCCAAAACTACAAACTAGACAATATCTAGCACCAGAACCTCAATTCTTAGCCTTTCCAGACCATTATGTAAATATACCTGGAAAAATAGCATTTGAGGATTTAGCAAAATTATATGCAACATTAACATCTGAAGAAAAAACAAAATTAGGAAAAATATATACAGACTCAACAAAAGTATTACCTAGAGGATTAGCTGTACATATAGATGCAGATGGAAAAGTAACTGCACCAGCAGCTGCTGTACCAGAAGGAGCTGCTGAAGTAAAACCAAACGCAGTATTATTTAACACTATAGAATTTGGAAAATATGATGAAGCTACAGATACAGAAGTAAACGCAGCTATATTAGTTCATGGATTTGTAAGAAACGACAGATTATATGGAACAAAGAAAGCTGACTTAGATAATAATATGATTTATATAGTAAGTAAATAATGAGGAGGGAAAATAAATGGCTATAATAAAAAATTTATTCGATTACATAAATGCAACTGACATAGCTGCATATGTTACAGAAAAACCAGAAAATAAAATCCCTTACTTTGGCGAAACATTATTCCCAGCTCAAAGACAACTGGGTACAGATATATCTTGGCTAAAAGGAGCTAATGGATTACCAGTAGCAATACAACCAAGTGAATATGATGTAAAAGCTAGATTAAGAGAAAAAGAAGGATTTGAAGGCGTAGCAACTGAAATGGCATTCTTCAGAGAAGCTACTAGAATAGGTGAAAAAGATAGACAACAATTAAACATGCTATTAAATAACCCAGAACAACAAATGGCAATGCCAATAATAAGAAACATATTTGACGAAGTATCAAGATTAGTAGAAGGTGTTAGAGTACAAGGTGAATATATGAGATGTCAATTACTAACTGGTGGAAAAATAGATGTCACTTCTGCTGATGGTAGAGTTAAATATGTATATGATTATGGTCAACAAAATCTATTTAAATGTAAAAAAGGCCAAGCAGCTTGGGGTGAAAAAAATGATGCAGCTGACCCAGTAAGAGACATAATAGCTTGGTGTGACTATATGGAAACATTAAGAGGATTAAGACCTACAAGATTAGTAATGAATAGAAATACTTTCTTAAATATGGTACATTCTCCTAAAGTTCATAAAATGATGTATCCTAATGATTCAGCATTGAATTATTATGTTACAGATGCTCAAGCTAAATCATTTATAGAAACAACTACAGGTTGTACTATATTTGTATATGCTAAGAAAATAACTACATTATCACATGATACAGGTATAGCAACTGGAACTCCAGTCGACTTAATCCCTGATGGAAAAGTAGTAATATTACCACCTAGAGCTTCACTTGGTTCTACATGGTATGGTACAACTCCAGAAGAAAGTGACCTTATGACAGGTTCAGATGCTCAAGTATCTATAGTTAATAACGGAACTGCAATAACTACTTATAAAGAAAAACATCCAGTACAAGTCGTAACCGTTGTATCAAGCGTCATGATACCAAGTTTTGAAACAATAGACGATTGTGCAGTAGCAGATGTTACTAAAGTATCTACAGATACAAGTAACATGATAAAATAGTTTGCTCATTTTTAATATACATAGTCAAGGGAGGGAATGGGGTGACATTAATTCCCTTGACTTTTATAATATGTGGAGGTGAGTATAATGGCATTGAATGTTGAAGTAATCAAAACAATGCTAATGGAAGATAGCAACCCAACTTTAACACAAGCCCAATTGGAAATGTTGGCTGCTACTTATGATAATATTAATGAGGCTTGTTATTATGGGTGCTTAATGAAAGCATCTTCTGAAAATATAACAATAGGCCCAATATCTATTGAGAGTAATACAAATGATTTTTGGTTAAAAATGGCTGATGGATTTTATAGAAAATTTATGAGAGAACAAAATGAAGAAGGCCTAACTGGGTTATCAATGAGGCGTTCAGATGAGTTATAATTATAAAAAATTGCTACCTAAAATCCAAGCCACTATTGAAAAATATGGAGTAGAACTCGATGTATATAGAGATACTTATAGTAGTGAAGTAGGAGTACAAACTTATCAATCTACTTCATTAATAGCAAAGATAAAAGGAGTATTAGATAACTCAAAAATCTCAAATTCTAATGTACAACAAGAACAACAATTTCATCAATACTCAATTACTGGAACTTTATATTATGCATATTTCCAAGACCCAACATATACAATAGAACCTGGCGACTATGTGATTATAAATAATATAAAGTATATATTAGATATGCCAGTTGATATATTAGAAGTAGGTTTATTATATCAAGTGTCAGTAAGGGGTGTTAAATATGAACGTTAGTGTTACAGTTGATGATAGAATAGTTGCTCAGAATCTTGGTGAAATGTCAGAACGCTTGCAATCTCAATTACAACTATTAGGTCAAGCAACAGGGCAAAAGATACAAGAATATGCTCAAGAAAATGCACCGTGGACTGATAGAACAGGAGATGCTAGACAAAGATTAAAATATAATTCTGAAATAAATGATAATGGGTTAACAATATCAATATTTCATCAAATGGAATATGGTATTTATTTAGAGTTATGCAATAATGAAAAGTATGCAATACTAAAAAATTCAAGAGATGCTATGCTACCTGAATTTTTAGACGCAGTCAAACATTTAAGACTATAGGAGGATATAATGATTAGAAGTACATTACATGAACAACTGAATAAGATAATCCCAACCTACTCAGTTGGATTTGATGTAAGCACTATCGAACAAGATTGTTGTATTCTTAGAAAGAATATAGATTTGGTTGCTGTATCAAATAGCAATGCAGGTTGGGATAGTTGGACTATAGAAATTTATTCAAAACGAAGTCCATTAAGAGTTGACGAATTAATACAATTAATTATAAAACAACTTGAAAATACTACAGCCGAGTTAGTTTATGGAGGTGGTGCTGAATACTTTGACAGACAATATCAAGCCTTTTCTTCAAGTATTCAAGTAAGAACCCCAAAAACATTCGGTATAAAAAATGCAAATTAAGGAGGTTAACAAATGGAAATTTTATATAATATAGAAAGAGTAGATTTAACTGAATTAGACCCATCAACAGGTAAACCTGCAACTGGTGAAACTGCAATAAAAACTACAATAAAAACAGCTAAAGAAGCAAAACTAGCAGCTGTAATATCTGAGGGGTCTGAGGAAATATTAAGAAATGCTACAAGTATATTAGCAGTTGTTAGAGAAGACGACTTATTATATGGCTATGATTTTACATTTACCGATAATACGTTTGATATAAAAGCTGCCCAATTAGTTGCAGGTTATGTAAAAGCAACTGGAACAGGTGCAGGTGAAAATGATTTACAGACTCCAATGATGAGTCAAGGTAATCAAGGTAAACCTTTTATGGCTGATATTTATGTAGCTAACTATGAAGGAGACTCAATTAAAAATTACTGTAAAATAACATTAAATAAATGTTTAGGTAAATTCCCAGACATGACAGTAGGTTCAGAATTCTATGCACCTGAGTTCTCAATAAAAGCTAGAGAAAATACTAAAGCAAAATTACCTATAAAATCAATAGCATGGGTTGATAGTTTACCCAGCTAATGCCTCAGCTCAGAATTTAGAAGTACAAGATGAGGCTAAACCTACAGTAGAATAAATTAGGAGGTATATTAAAAATGAGTAGAGTAATAAGTGCAGAACAATTCAGAAAAAAAGCAACTAGAATAATAACAATACCTGGGTTTACTGATGATGAATGTTTCGAGGTAATGATAAAATCTGTTTCAGTTCCCGATATGTTAATTAATGGAAAATTACCAAATTCATTATTAAAAATAGTGTCAGATATGTTTGACTCTAAAACAGTTCAACTGGATAAAGACAAACAACCTGAGGTGAACACAAAAGAAATATTAGATGACCCAGACAAACTAAAAGAATTAGTAAATATGATGAAACTAATAGCTAAAGAAGCATTAGTCGAACCTAAATTTGAGGATATAGAAGACGTATTGACTCAAGAACAAATACAAACTATATTTGAACAGGCGTCAGGTGGGGTAAAAAAAGTTATGCCCATTGATGCAGAGTAAAAAAGTATTAGATGTTATTTCTATAGCAAAAACTTTTAATGCTCTGCCAAGTGATGTGATAGGGTTGAGTAAAGATGACCCATACACAAGATATTGTTTTGATGAAGCATGTACTTATTTATATAGTAAAATGCAACCAGACAAAGATGGGCATATTCAAAAACCAATATTTGAAGAGGATAGAAAGAAAAAAGAATCTAAACATAGTAATCCAGGTTTAGAATTATTACTAGGAAAAGATGATTAAGGCTATAGGGCTATTCAAGCCTTATAGCCTTTTATAGTATATATGGAGGTGAATATATATGGCAGGAACAGACTTAGGGACTATTGTCGCCCACCTTAACTTGGATGTCAACCAATTTCAAAATGGCGTGCAACAAGCTCAACAACAATTAGAAAGTGCCAGTTCAGGTTTTGAGCGAGTTGCGAATGCTGGTAGAAGATTACAAGGTATAGGAGCAGGACTAACTGCGGCGGTTACAGTTCCTGTAGCGGGTATAGCCAAATCTGCATATGATGTAAATAAAGCATTTCAAACTTCTATGTCAAACGTTCAAGCATTATCTGGTGCAACAGGTCAAGATTTACAAAACCTTACTAATCTAGCTAGAGAAATGGGAGCCACTACTCAGTTCAGCGCCTCAGAATGTGCGGATGCACTTGGATTCATGGCTCTTGCAGGTTGGGACGCTCAGCAATCTATGGACGGTTTACCAGGGGTACTTAACCTCGCAGCCGCTTCGGGTATGGAGCTGGCCGACGCATCCGATATGGTAACAGATTACCTTTCAGCTTTTGGTGAGGGTGCAGACCAAGCGGGTAGAATGGCAGATGTATTAGCATACGCTCAAGCCCATTCAAATACGACTACCGCTGGATTAGGTGAGGCATTCAAGAACTGTGCAGCTAATGCTCATGCATTTGGATTAGATATTGAACAAACAACCGCATTAATTGGTAAACTATCCGACCAGGGATTAAAAGGCTCAGAAGCGGGTACTGCATTAACAGCGGTAATGAGAGATATAACTCAAAAGATGAAAAACGGAAAAATACAAATAGGACAGACAGCTATATCTGTACAAGATTCAAATGGTAATTTCCGAGATATGACTGATATATTAGGAGATGTAGAAAAAGCAACTAATGGAATGGGAGATGCACAAAAGAATGCCGCCTTAATGGGAACATTTACTGCCGACTCAATAAAAGCATTAAACATATTATTAAATACAGGTAGTGGCAACATTAAAGATTTTGAAAAAGCATTACGAGGTAGTGACGGTGCAGCTAAAGAAATGGCGGATACTATGAATGACAACTTAGAAGGTGACTTAAAATCAATGCACTCTGCCATTGAAGAATGTTACTTAACTATGATGGAAAAACTTGACCCTGTATTACGATTAATAGTTCAAGGCATTACCAAATTAGCTCAAGGTTTTTCAAAAATTCCACAACCTATCATGATTGTTATAATGAGTATAGCAGGAATACTTGCTGTACTTGGCCCATTACTAATAGTAATAGGCACAGTAATGACAAAAGCAGCGGCATGTGTTGATGTAATTAATAGATTTAGAGCATTTATACAAGCTGGAAGATTTGCAGGCATATTCTCTACCGCACTCAATGGAGTTCGAGCAGCTTGTACTCGAGTTGTTGGGGTTATAACAGGTACCGTAATTCCAGCTTTACAATCATTATGGGCATTCCTATTAGCAAACCCAATAGTACTTGTGATAGCGGCTATTGTGGCATTAGTTGCAGGATTTACGTATTTATGGAATCATTGTGAAGGTTTTAGGGCATTTTGGATTAAGTTATGGAAAGATGCTTTGATGGCTGTGAAGAGTTTTTCTCCAGCATTAGCGGGAGTTTTTCAAGGTCTTGGAAATGTTATATCTGGTTTTGTAAATATAATTCAAGCTGTATTAGGCGGAATTAAGGATATTATTGTAGATATATTTACAGGTAATTTTGATAAAATTCCTGAAGATTTAGCAAGCATGGGAGAAAAATTGCAAAATGCATTTGGTAAAATATTTAATGGATTGGGGTTAATCGCACAGAACGCATTGCAATCACTACAAGATGTATTTATGGCTGGGTTACAGTCATTATTTGACCCTATCATAGATTGGGGATATTCAATATCAGGTGCATTTGGAGATGCAATGATTGATTTATATTCAGTATTTAAAGATAGTTTTGACCTCATACTCGACTATTGGAGGGATATAGGTTCTATATTGAAGGATTTATTCTCAGGTGATTTTGAAGGCGCTCTACAAGGCGTACAGACGCTATTTTCACATTTAGGAGAAAATATACTTAATGTATTACAAGATTTGGGAACTTTTGTAGTTGATATATTCAGAAGTATAGGCGATGGTATTATGAACGCATTATCTTCAGCATGGAGTTCAATTACAGGTTGGTTCAGTCAATTAGGTTCTTCTATAATGTCTCTATTATCTAATGCCTTTAATGCAATAGGTACTTTTTTCAATAATCTACCAAGTATGATTGGTACTGCAATCGGAGTTGTAGCTGGTGTAATAGCGAGCGGTGTAGTGAGTGCTTGGAATTTCGTTACTCAAACAGTACCTTCATATTTTGCACAAATAGGTCAATGGTTCTCACAATTACCAAATCTAATAGGGCAATGGCTAACTGACACATACAATAGAGTTACAGAATGGGCTAGTCAATTACCTGGCAAAGCTCAAGAAGCCGCATCAAGATTTGTTGAAAGTGCTAGTAATTACTTTACACAATTACCTTCGAGAATAGGTAATTGGTTAACTCAAACATATAACAGAGCAAGTCAATGGGCCAGTCAATTACCAACAAAAGCACAACGAGCAGCATCTCAATTTGTAAGTAGGGCCTCAAGTGCTATGTCTCATTTACCTGGAAGAATCTGGAACTACTTATCAAGTTGTATTTCAAGAGCAATTAATTTTGCATCTCAATTTGCTAGTAAAGGTATGCAAGCCGCTAATAACTTTAAAAATAGAATATTAAGCGGACTTAGAAGTATACCATCTCAAGTAATGGGCATAGGTAGACAAATCGTACAGGGGCTATGGAATGGTATAAAAGGAGCTGGCGGTTGGCTAAGAAGTCAAATAAGTAGTTTTGCTAGTAGTGTAGTTTCTGGATTCAAGGCATCATTTAAAATACATTCACCATCTCAAATTATGAGAGACGAAGTCGGTAAATATTTACCTAAAGGTATAGACGTAGGTATTAAATTAGGAAGTAAAGATACATTAAAAGCGGTTCGAGATTTTTCTAATCAAATAATAGAAACTGCTAAACTTGGAAATATTTCACAAGCACTATCTGTTAATACTGGCGATGTAAGTACTCAAAACATAATACAAAATGATAGTACAGTTGCAGCTATACAAGGTTTAGAACGTACCATCGCTCAACAAAATAAAGAAATAGACTATAATAAATTAAAAGATTGTTTTGTGTCAGGTGCAAGTAATATCGACTCAACAATATTAATGGATAAAGAAGTTGTAGGGAAAAAAGTAGCTGCGCCAGTAAAAACTCACAACGACACAACAACAATGAGACTAAATAGATTGGAGGGTATAACACAATGGTAAATTATTTCATGTTTAATAAGAGTGAAATAAATGAACTGTATTTAGTTACAAATATATCAAGAGTGTTATTACCGAAAAAGAAAATAGAAACTCTAGATATTGCATCTAGAGATGGTGAAGTATTCAATGGGAGCAAATATGCTCCTATTGAATATGATATAACAATTCTTATTAGTGGTGATAACGAAGCTGATTTAAAAAGAAAAATAAAAGATTTAAAAAATTTACTATATAGCAAAGTACCTGTAGAAGTTAGACTATTCGATGAGTCTAAATTCTCATATGGAATAGTATCTGACGATATAGACTTAACTCCAAAATCAGCATTAGATGTATTAGCTAAGGTACATTTGATATGTCATATGCCATTCTTTTATAGTGTGGATTTAAAAGTGACAGATAATAAAGAAAACAATGTATTAGTAAATCTCGAAAATACTGGAGATGTGGAAACAAAACCTTTCTTCACTAATGTATTTGCAAGTAATGCCAATTTCCTACAATTACAAAATCAAGTTACTAAAGAAACTTTATTAGTAGGAGATTATCCAAGTTTAGAACTGGAAAGCAAAGACCCATACTCAACTGCACTAAATGACCCATGTACAACAACATCGAATTGGGTAAGTTCTACTGTACCTATTGATAGTAATAGAAGTGGCGGAGGAACTTTAGCAGTTACAAATGAAAATTCTGGGTTATGTATAGGTACTTTGCCTTCTAGCAGTTCCACAGACTCAAATGTCTGGAAAGGTGTTCAAGTGAGAAGAAATTTAACTGCTCCACTAGAAGATTTTAAAGTGGAAGCGTATTTGACAATGAAGTCCACAGGTGTAAATGGTGACCCTACTGTAATTCCTGTAGATGAGGATAGAGTAACCGTGGGAGGTACGAAAACTATATATGAAGTAAAAACAAAAACATTAAACTGTAGAAAAGGACCTGGGTCTTCTTACCTATGTGTTCATACATTAAAAAAAGGTTATCAAATAGTAAATTATGAAATAGTAAATGGTTGGTTGAAGTTTTCATCTAGTGATATAAATAACGGAGCGACTATGTACTGTAATAAAAGTTATACAAAGGCTAAAACAATTTCGACTACAATAACAACAACAAAAAGAAATGTAGTTGTAAAACAACCGACAAGTATTAGAGCATCATATACAAGCGATGCGACTTCACTAATAATAGTACCTAAGAATGGTGTAGTTAGAGTAATTTCATCTAAAACATATTCAAGTAAAGACAGCGACGGTGTTGTAAGAACTTACTATAAACTTGCAGAACCATACAAAGGATATGATGGGTATATTTGTATAGGTAACTTATATGACCTTACAGATGAGCCAGTAATCACTATCACTTATGATACTCCATTAGAAACAGCTGACGACAAAACAGGGGTTATTGAATTATATGGAATGGGCGTTAATGGTGAAAGGATTTTTAAATTTGAAATGTGTGACGACCAAGAATACTTTGAATATAATTGCCCTAAAGTATATGTTGGATTGAAATGTGAGTATCAAGATGAGACAAAAGTTAGAAAGCCAAATAGCTATACTACTACAAATAACAACGAAGTTAAGGTTACAAATTATATGTCAGGCGTATTAGGTAATTGGAATGATTTTTACGGAAAAATATCAATTTCAAGAGTCAAAGATAGTGCTGGAAATCATGTATGGACAGTATCAATAAATAAATTGTATCAAGGTAATATAATAGCTAATAAAAAATTTACAAAAACAATAAATAATACAGCTACAGAAAATCTATCATACTTTATTTTATATATGGGAACATATGGTAATATTGATAAGTGTACTAGCATGGCACTTAATAGCTTAAAAGTACAGGGTATATCAAAGGTTGATACAACTGTAAATAATAAAATCGAATTTCGTGCTGGTGATGTTATTGATATCGACTTTGAAAATAGAAATGTATATCGTAATC
>ERZ773224.2024-NODE-2024-length-22485-cov-8.341730_pt1 | contig 22485 bp, 19 predicted proteins | sample MGYA00580526_ERZ773224 | MGnify/ENA primary metagenome ERZ773224 (study PRJEB29015, sample SAMEA2737743) | human gut metagenome | biome: human gut; feature: human-associated habitat; material: faeces | place: China | collected 2012 ... | reverse complement strand
TGCGGCAAAATTTGCCGAAAAGACGTGCGCATATGCTTGTGAAGACAGGTTCTTAGAGGAAAATAAACAAATGACAAGCCTTGTCCCCTGCCATCACGCTTGACAATCCTATTCTTTAGCGTTATAATTATTGCATAGATCACGCACAGAAAGAAGCGGGAATATGGGAAAACTCGATACCAACAAAAAGGTCAAAAGAGATTCCCTCCTTGATACGGCTTTCAGGCTGTTTATGAGTCAGGGTATAAGCAAGACCTCTATCTCTGACATCGTTGACCAGGCAGGCGTTGCAAAAGGCACATTTTATCTTTATTTCAAGGACAAGTATGATATACACAACAAGCTCATATGCCACAAGTCTGCCCAGCTGCTGAAAAATGCGCTTTCCCGACTGATGACTGCAAATATCTCCGACTTTGAGGACAGCATCGTTTTCATTGCGGACAGTATCCTGAACCAGCTTTCGGAAAATCCCAATCTGCTTAAATTCATCTCAAAAAATCTGAGCTGGGGTTCTCTCCGTTCCGCTGTGACCCAGCCCGAGGACGATGATGATGCTTTGACGGATATTTATGACAGGCTGAAAATCCGGTCGCAAGGATACAATGAGCCTGAGATAATGTTCTTTATGATAACGAATGTTATCAGCTCATCGTGCTACAGCGCCGTTCTTTACAGCGAGCCTGCGGACATTTCGGTGCTGAAGCCCCATATTCTGGGCTGCGTAAGGGATATTATGATATCCCACAGGAAGGACAAAACAACGTGATACTTTTTATCGCCGTTATATGCTGAGCCGTTAAACATTACAAAGAAAAAAGCAGCACTTCCATTTTTCGGAAGTGCTGCTTTTTTTATGTTCTGTTTGTATCAGAGCGATGACACCTGACGGACTGAATTCCCGGGAACTGTCTTTTTAACAATATCTGCGCCCAAAGCTCTGAGCTTCTGCTCGATATCCTCATATCCACGCTCAATGTGATAGATATCATCTATCTCGGTAACTCCGCTGGCTGCAAGACCTGCTATAACAAGGGCTGCGCCTGCTCTCAGGTCGGGAGCGGTAACGGGTGCGCCCATAAGCTTGCCCACGCCCTCAATAACTGCCACACGGCCCTCAACGGAAATATCTGCGCCCATTCTCCTGAGTTCGTCCACGTATCTGAAACGGTTGTTGAATATCTCATCGGTAACGATGCTGGTACCCTCCGCCAGACAAAGAAGTGTGGATATCTGGGGCTGCATATCTGTGGGGAAACCGGGGTGAGGCATAGTCTTTACGCTGGTCTTTACAAGAGGGCCGTCAACGGAGATCCTAACGCTGTCGTCATATTCCTCAACGTTAACGCCTATCTTTGCAAGCTTTGCGGTGATAGATTCAAGGTGCTTGGGGATAACATTCTTTACAAGCACATTTCCTCTTGTTGCGGCAGCTGCCACCATATATGTTCCCGCCTCGATCTGGTCGGGGATAATTGCGTAGGTAGTGCCCTTGAGAGTTTTAACTCCTCTTATCTTGATAACATCTGTTCCTGCGCCCATGATATCTGCGCCCATGGAATTGAGGAAGTTTGCAAGGTCAACGATATGAGGCTCCTTAGCTGCATTTTCGATAACTGTAAGACCTGTTGCCTTAACGGCTGCCAGCATTGCGTTGATGGTAGCGCCTACGGTTATCTTATCGAAATAGATCTGAGAACCGATGAGCTTATCGGCACAGATATCTATCATGCCGTTATCGAGAGTGCAGGTAGCGCCCAGTGATGTAAATGCCTTGAGATGCTGGTCAATGGGACGGTCGCCGAGATAGCAGCCGCCGGGCATTGAAACACGCGCTCTTCCGAACTTGCCCAGCAGTGTTCCAAGGAAATAATAGGAAGCTCTCATAAGGCGTGCCAGCTCATAGGGAACAACAGGGTCCTTGATGCCTGTTGCGTCGATGCGGTAAACGCTCTTGTCTATGCGCTGAACGTCAGCTCCCATTTCATAAAGGATACGCAGAGAAATGGAAACGTCGCTTATGTTCGGTATATTTTCAAGTATGCAGGGACCGTCCGCAAGGATAACGGCAGGGATTATGGCAACTACGGCGTTTTTTGCTCCGCTTATAGTGACCTCGCCCTCAAGACGGCGGCCGCCCTTTATAATAAATTTTTCCAAAACGCAACTCTCCTGTAAAACTGCGGATAATGTCCGCAGAAAAAGTGCGGCTGTCCTGACATTATTGCAACAGACAAAACCGCCTTTGATTTTTTGTATTAACTATTATATCACAAACGAAACCAAATTAAAAGTATTTTCAACTGAACATTTTGACGGAAATTACGGCTGACACAAAGAATTTAATGTCAATATCAACAAAATTTAACTATTGTGGTATCAGGCGCAAAGATAAATTCCAACAGACTGTTACTTTTCTGTAATTTCTGAACATTGCTGTAACCAATGTGTAACCTTTGGAATAAAAGGCGGTTTTACATCATATAATTTGTGAATCCAAATCGTCGGAACGGGTAATTATGCGCCGCAGTTTTTGGGCGCAGTGATAAAAAATATACGCATATGCTCGGAAAGCAGCAGAAATTTTTACAGCGCACCAAATGCGCATATCTGCCATGGAGGAATATATTTTGACAAGCGGTGCTGAATTTTATTTTAAAGGGACAAGGATACGCATTACTTTCGGATTTTTTGCGGTATGGTCGGTGCTGATAATGCAGTCCCCCGTTTCAAAAGCAGGCGAGCTGGCTTTGCTTTCCTGCCTGCTCCACGAAGGCGGGCATATAACAGCCATGGCGGTCATGGGGATAAAGCCACGGAGCCTTACATTTTACAGCGGCGGCATAGGCATGAAAAGCGGAGCGATATTGTCCCCTGCCCGTGAGATATTCATATTGTCGGCGGGGTGTCTGGTAAATCTGCTTCTGGCGCTGGCAGGGACGCTTACGGACAGCAGGATATTAACGGGGATAAATCTGGCGCTGATGCTTTTTAACCTGCTCCCTCTGCCAAGCCTTGACGGGGGGCGTATCCTGCGCACGGTCGTGGAAGCAATATCCCCTGCCGCTGACATCTCGGGGGTGCAGAACGCTTTTGGCATTGTTATGGGGATCGCAGCGGCGGTGTTTTTCTTTGTCTCAGGGAGCATAAGCTTCACGCTGCCTCTTACGCTGGGGCTGATAGTTCTGGAGGGGCTGGCGGACAGGAGATAGCGTAATATCGGCGTCCTGACGGCTTAATACAGGTATCTGTAGGCAAAATCCCGATTTTGAGACGCACAAAAAGTTATGAAATTTGTACAAAATCACCTTTGAAGCCAATCGCAAAATATGATATAATTAACATATAAAATAAAGAAAGGATGTTTTATATGAAACGTATCATAATACCAATCTTTAATCGTTCTATAGACAAAGCCGACAGATGAAATAAGACCAGTCTAGGAAAGCGACTGCAGGCGGGCTTGTCGCCTGGCAATGCTCCATGCACAAAATAATAAATAGTACAAAAGCGGAACTGCATAGCAAAACAGTTCCGCTTTTACTTTTATATGTTATTTTGCAGCCGGTTTAGAAAACACTTCTCCGTCAAAAAGTCTGCCTGAGAACGGGCTGAGCTTTACGGAAAATTCTCCGCCTGCGGGCTTTATCTTCACGCTGCGCTTGACCTCGGTCTTGCCGCTGTAGATGTTGCTGTCGGAATTGATAAGCTCTTTAAGATCTGTAAGTCCGTCTGTGGGAATGGTTATGGTCTGCTCCCTGTCGGAGAAATTCAGCAGGCAGATTGTCGTTTCATTCTCCGCACAGCGCTTATATGCAAATACCGAGCGCTCCGACTCATCGGGAAGTATCCACTTGAAGCAGTCGGGATTATATTCGCCGTTATAAAGGGAGGGACGTGTGATGTAGAGCTTATCAAGGTCGGTCATATATCTGAGGAATGAATCGTGGAGGGGATATTTGAGTATATCCCAGTCCTGCTCTCTTGTTTCGTCCCACTCTCTGAACTGGGCAAACTCGCCGCCCATGAAGTTCAGCTTTTTGCCCGGGTGGGAATACATATACATATAAAATGCCCTTGCCTGAGGGAATTTCACATCATAATCGCCCCACATCTTCTGAATGACGGTCGCCTTGCCGTGAACGTTTTCATCGTGGGAGATCGGCAGCAGATAAAGCTCATTGTAGAAATACTGCATGGAAAAGGTTATCTTGCCATGGTGATATTTTCTCTCTGCAGGTGGGGTGCGGAAGTAATCGAGAGTGTCGTTCATCCAGCCCAGATCCCACTTGTAGTCAAAGCCAAGGCCATCATACTCAACGGGAGCTGTTACCTTGGGGAATGCGGTGGAATCCTCCGCAATAAGCATTGCGGTGGGGTGGAGGGCATGAAGCCCTGAGTTCATCTTTTTAAGGAAATCAACGGTGCATTTGTTAACGCCGCGCTCGGGATCGCCCTGCCAGTATATAGCACGGCTTATTGCGTCCATACGCAGACCGTCGAAATGATATTTTTCAAGCCAGTAGTTGGCGGCGGACTGCAAAAAGCAGCAGACCTCACGCCTTGAATGGATAAAGTTGCAGGTTCCCCACTCGCTGATGGTAACATCGCTGTCGGGGTATTCATAAAGGCAGGTGCCGTCGTATTTTGCAAGGGCATAGCCGTCCATGGCAAAATGCACGGGAACGAAATCCATGATAACGCCGATATCGTTCTTGTGGCACTTGTCGATGAGCTTCATAAGCTGGGCGGGAGTGCCGTAGCGTGATGTGGGGGCAAAAAAGCCTGTATTCTGGTATCCCCATGAGCAGTCGGCAGGGTGCTCGCTGAGGGGCATGAACTCGATATGTGTATAATGGTGCTTCTTGACGTAATTTATAAGCTTGTCCGCAATGTCGGAATAGGAATACCAGCCGTTTTCATTATCGGGGTCGGTATGCCAAGAGCCGATGTGCACCTCATAGATATTGAGAGGCTCATTATAGTTCTTGCTGCGCTTTTCCAGCCACTCACTGTCGGTGAATTTGTACTCATCAAGGTCGGTTATAATGGACGCAAAATTGGGGCGAAGCTCCATTGCAAAACCGTAGGGGTCGCAGTGCTCCACTCTGCCCAGTGAAGAATAAATGACATACTTATACATCTGACCCTTTTTTGCCTTGGCGGAAAAATACGACCAGACATGACCGTCCTTTATCATATTTTCCTCCTGCCAGTCGTTCCACTCGCCGATTATGGTTATCCTCTCAGCTGAGGGTGCAAAGGTGCGGAAAACAGTGCCGTCGGGGTTGGGGTGAGCGCCGAAAAACTCGTAAGCGTCAAAAACATTGCCCATGTAAAACTCGTGCATATCCATATATATCATTCCTTTTTATTAAGATCAAGGGAAATCTGCCTTGCGGCAGGCATTTACAAACTCCTCCATGGAGCGGATAAAATTTTCTGCACTTTCGCTGCCCATTGCGTTTATTATAGCGGAAAGCCTGCTGCGGAGCAGTTCTCTGCCGTTTTCAACATAATCCGAACCTGCATAAGTGGGACTTACCATTATCCTGCGGCGGTCGTTCTCATCGGTGCGGCGGCTGATAAAGCCTTTTTTCTCCAGGGAACGGAGAATGCCTGCCACACGCCCGCCTGTCATATCAAGGGCGGAAACAATATCGCCTGTGGCGATCTCTCCGCCGCCTGCGGTGTAATGGATATAGGACAGCACCTTCATTTCGCCCTGCATGAAGTTTTCCAGCCCCAAGGGAATTTTCATATAATAGTACTGTCGGAGCACTTCTATCAGCTCGTCGGAAAGACCTGCGTCTGCCTTGTCCATATAGCACCTCCCGCAAGATATTTAACAGTGTTAACTAATTTGAGTATAGCATTATTTTCACCGCTTGTCAATAGGGATCAAGCGCCGCCATTTGACGGTCAAAATGCAAAATTATCATTGCTTTTGAGAGCATATTGTGATATAATAAAAATATATATTGCCGCATGACGGCGCACATGAAAGGAATGCTCGCAATGAATATACTGATAAAGAATATAAAAATGCTCATAAACGGCGGCACTCCCAAGGGGGATATCTGTATTTCGGGGAACAAGATCCTTTCCGCAGGAGTAATTCCCGAGGGGTTTGCGGCTGACAAGGTGATAGACGGCTCGGACAAGCTGGCGATACCCGGTCTTATCAACTGCCACACCCACACCTATATGTCGCTTTTCCGCAATCTGGCGGACGACCTTTCCTTTGAGGACTGGCTTTTCGGCGCAATAATGCCCCGTGAGGATGCCCTTTCCCCCGAAGACGCTTACTGGGGCGCTATGCTTTCCTGCGCCGAGATGATAAAGACGGGAACCACCTGCTTTATGGATATGCACATGTTCCCCGCAATGACCGCCTCCGCTGCGGACAAGCTTGGCATGAGAGCTGTTATGACAAGAGGTCTGACAGGCTCCGACAGGAACGACAAGGACGGCATCAGGCGCTACAATGAGCACATGGACGAGCGTGAGCGCTTCAAGGGCAATGACCGCATCACATTCAAGCTTGGCCCCCACGCTATCTACACCTGCGGCGAGGATTATCTCAGGTGGCTTATCGAAAAGGCTCACGAGACTGAGCAGGAGTTCCACATTCATCTTTCCGAGACCACGACCGAGGTACAGAACTGCTACAAGGAACGCAGCAAGTCCCCCGTGGAATATCTGAACGACATCGGATTTTTGGACATAAAGACCTGCGCCGCTCACTGCGTTCATGTTTCCGACAGCGACATGGATATTCTGGCGGAAAAGCACGTAAGCGTTATCCACAACCCCAAGAGCAATCTCAAGCTTGCAAACGGCACCGCTCCCATTCCGAGAATGATGGAAAAGGGCATAAACATCTGCATGGGAACGGACAGTCAGGCATCTAACAACGACCTTAACCTGTTCTCCGACATGAACTTTGCGGCTCTGCTCCACAAGGGCGCAACAGGCTGCCCCACCGTATGCACCGCAAAAGAGGTGCTGGACTTTGCGACTGTTAACGGTGCAAAGGCTCTGGGCATACCCGACATCGGCTCGATAGAAGCAGGCAAAAAGGCTGATATTGCCATTCTTGACCTTGACCGTCCCCAGTTCTGCCCACGCAATGACCTGACATCTGCGCTTGTATATTCCGCAAACGGCAGTGAGGTCGATACTGTTATCATTGACGGTGAGGTCGTTCTTGAACACGGCAGGCTCACAAAATTTGACGAGGAAGAGATATACGCTCACGCAAAGGCTGTTGCAGAGAAATTCTGAGTAGAGCTGCAACCGATGACGTTTTGGCGTGTTTGGTTTGTGCATATAAATCGGAATTTATAGGAGGTGAATCTGCATGAAATGTCCATATTGTGGTGATGAAATGATTAGAGGATACCTAATGAGTTCACGAGACATTACTTTTGCAGTTGATAATCTGACAAAAGTTTTTCGTATTAAAAAATCGGACGATCTGGAATTGAGTAAAGGTTCAGGAGGAATCCCTCATTGTGAAGCTTATCGTTGTAGTAGTTGTAAGAAGATTTTGATTGATTATGCAAATAGATAAATCGGGAGTTGACAAAGGAGTTGAGCTGATATGAAAAAGAAAATCATCATATTGCTGTCTGTTGTGATAATTCTTTTGATAGGCATTGTTGTATGGTTTAATATTCCACTCGACTTGATGGACTTAGACCCTAATGAGGTCATGGAAATAGTTGTTTTCAATGGCAATAGCGGAAAAGCAACACATATTATCGACAAAGAGCAGATTCAGCATATTGTCGAAAATTTGAATGGCGTCGAAGTAAAGCGGTCAAAACCATCTTTGGGATATATGGGATATAGTTTCAAAGTTACTATTTATTTGTCTGATGGCAACGAGGCAGGCGATTGGAATAATTTTATTATCAATTCAGATGATACAATTAGAAAAGATCCATTTTTCTATTCTGTTACAAAGGGAAATATTGATTACAGCTATATTGAAGGTATCGTAGAATAACAAAAATTCTAATTTAGCGGGGTGCTGAGCTATAAAATGCCGGAGGTGAAATATGCTTACATTCGGAAGTGAAAACAGCGAAATAAACAAGCACAGTCGGCTTGCTCCTTTTGTGCTTTCAATAAAAGATGACCCTGACAACAGGCTGAGCATTGTAATAGCCCTGCCAAAGAACTGTCCCGCAGCAGATGATATTTCCGACCCACGGCTGAAAGATATCCTTTCGCACAGCACTCGGGTAATTGAGGACACAGAGCAGCTTTATGAAATAGCTTTCGGGTCATATGTCATTTACCAATGCAGGAATGAAAGCTACACATCATATGACCCGACGGAAGTGATGAAAGGCAAATACCTTGTCATTTTTGAACGCTCCCATTTTCTTGACTATTACGAAAGCGTTATTTTTGACAAGGATACTGACAATGAAAAGGTCTGCCGAAAGCATTACGGCATCTATGGTGAAAATCACATCATTGATGTTATCTCCAACGAGCCGCCAACTATCAGAAAGATAAACACTTAATAAATAAACCGACAGCATATATGCTAACGGCATTTACTAAAAATAATAATCAGAAAGGAATATAAAAATATGTCAAACACAAGTGAGATAAGAGATTCCCAGCTTTGGGAAAGCGGAGCAAGAAAAATTCAGTGGGTAAAGCAGAATATGCCCCTGCTGAGAGGTATTGAAAAGGAATTTTCCGAGACCAAGCCCTTTGCGGGTCTTAAAATAGCCCTCTCCGTTCATCTGGAGGCAAAGACAGCATACCTTTGCAAGGTGTTGGCAGCAGGCGGTGCAGATATGTATGTTACAGGCTCCAACCCTCTCTCCACTCAGGACGATGTGGCTGCGGCTCTGGTACATGACGGTCTCAAGGTATTTGCATGGTACAATGCCACCGAAGAGGAATATCACCGCCACATCACAAGGGTAATTGAAGTAGGCCCCAACATCATCATCGACGACGGCGGCGACCTTGTTCACCTTATCCACACCGAATACAAGGAGCTTATCCCCAACGTTATCGGCGGCTGCGAGGAGACCACCACAGGCATTATCCGCCTTATTGCCATGAACAGGGCAAAGGAGCTCAAATTCCCCATGGTGCTTGTAAACAACGCTGACTGCAAGCATCTTTTCGATAACCGCTACGGCACAGGTCAGTCTGTATGGGACGGCATCAACCGCACTACCAACCTTATCGTTGCCGGCAAGAACGTTGTTGTTGCAGGATACGGCTGGTGCGGCAAGGGCGTTGCCATGCGTGCAAAGGGTCTGGGCGCTTCCGTTATCGTCACCGAGATAGACCCCATAAAGGCAATGGAGGCTGTTATGGACGGCTTCAAGGTAATGAAGATGGAAGAGGCCGCAAAGGTGGGCGATTTCTTTGTTACCGTAACAGGCTGCGACGGCGTTATCACCGAAAAGAGCTTTATGAACATGAAGGACGGAGCTATCTGCTGCAATGCAGGTCATTTTGACTGCGAGGTAGATGTGGCATGGCTCAGGGACAACTGCGAGACCTCATGGCTTGCCCGCAACAACATCATGGGCTACAAGCTGAAAAACGGCAGAAGCGTTTACATCATCGCCGAGGGACGTCTTGTTAACCTTGCGGCAGGCGACGGTCACCCTGCGGAGATAATGGATATGTCCTTTGCGGTTCAGGCAATGAGCGCACTTTATCTGGTAAAGAACAAGGGCAGATTCGATGACATGGTAATCGACGTTCCCCGTGAGGTGGATATGGAGATCGCTCACAGAAAGCTCTCCGCATGGGGCATTGAGATAGACAAGCTCACCGCCGAGCAGGAAGCATATCTGAACAAGGGACTTTGATATCAGAGGTAATATATGAAAAAGATCATCATAGCTGCCGTTCTCGCCGCTGCCATGGCTCTCACAGGCTGCGGCGGCGAAATAACGGAAAAGGCAAACGGCGCGCTGGAGAGCGCTCAGAATGCGGCAGGAGACGCTATAGAGTCAAAGGCTGCAGATTATGTTGACGGTGCGGTGGGCAATATGGAAGTTCCCGATATAGGCGGAGAAACAGAACTTCCCGCTGCGGGCGATATCAACGGATAAGCGTGCTTTATGATACAAAGCCGAAAGGAAAAAAGATGAACGAACCAAATGTAAAAAAGGACAAGGAGCTTTGCCCCGTATATAAAAAATGCAGCGGCTGCCAGCTTATGAACATGACCTACGAGGAGCAGCTCCGCTTCAAGCAGATAAAGGTAGAAAGACTCATGGGCAAGCTCTGCCGCCCCGAGCTTATCGTTGGCATGGACGACCCTGTTGGCTACCGATACAAGGTCACGGCGGTATATGACTTCAAGGGCGGAAAGTCCCTGTGCGGAGTATATCAGTCGGCAACAGGCGGAGTTATTGACGTTAAGAGCTGTGCTGCGGATAATCCCAAGGCAGACAGTATTGCAAGGCAGATACTTAAAACCGCAAACGCAATGAAGATATCCTTATGGAGCAGCTACGGCGGTCAGGGCTTCCTGCGCTATGCCATGATAAGGATCGCCAAGGGCACGGGGGAGATAATGTGCGTTATCGGCGGCACTGACAATGATTTTCCCTCAAAGAAGCATTTCACTGCGGAGCTTATGAAAAAATGTCCCGAGATAACCTCTCTTGTGTTCACGGTATGCAAGCCCGATAGGATAGCTCCGGGAACAAAATACGAGACGCTTCACGGCAAGGACTACATCGAGGACATCATCTGCGGAAAGAAATTCAGGATATCCCCCAAGTCCTTTGCGCAGATAAATCCCGTGCAGACGGAAAAGCTGTACTCTCTTGCCATAAAATACGCCGCTCTCACGGGAAAAGAGACTGTGATAGACGCATACTGCGGCATAGGCACGCTGAGCCTTATTGCGGCTGACAAGGCAAGGACGGTTTACGGCTGCGAGATAAACCGTGCAGCCATAAACGACGCTGTGATAAACGCAAAGCTCAACAAGGCAGAGAACGTGAAGTTCATCTGTGCGGACAGCGGCGAATTTCTTGAAGAATTTACCGAGGAAAAGCTTCGGGCGGACGTTGTTATAATGGACCCCGCAAGAGCAGGTGCGGACAGGAGATTTCTCTCCAATCTGGTAAAGATCGCTCCCAAGCGCATTGTATATGTTTCCTGCAATCCGGAAACCCAGTCAAGAGACGTGTTCTTCCTTATCAAGAACGGTTATAAGATAAAGAAGCTTTCTCCTGTGGATATGTTTCCTTTTACTTCGCACGTTGAATGTGTAGCATTATTGTCCAAACTCAAAAGTGACCAACATATTGAGGTGGAGCTGAAAACGGACGAGCTTGATCTGACCTCTGCGGAAAGCAAGGCTACCTATGATGAGATCAAGGCTTATGTTAAGGAGCATACGGGCTTGACGGTATCTTCTCTGAATATCGCACAGATTAAACAGAAATATGGTATTATTGAGAGGGAGAATTACAACAAGGCTAAGACTGCGGATTCAAGACAGCCTAAATGTACTAAGGAGAAGGAAGAGGCTATTGTGGAGGCTTTGAAGTGGTTTAAGATGATTGGATAATGAGTCACCCGACTGCGAGGTTTTCTGGCAATCGGGTGAATTTTGTATGAATATATTTTTCAATCACAACACATTTGTTTCGTTATGAATATAATCACTTTTTGCGTTTATATCATATTGACAAATTAGTTTTCTCAAAATTTGGGTGGTATTAGGATATTGTATTTCAAGTCTATCAATATATTTCCTTAACTCATCTCCTTTTTGTTTCTGATCACTTCCATCTCCGATCCATCTACAACTAACAAATTCAAAATATCTCTCAATAAAATACTTTTCAAATACATTCGAATAGTATTGTTCAATGAGCGAAATATAATTTTTTTCAATAAAGTTATCTATGGAAACAGATTTCAATAAACTTCCTAATAACACGCCAAACAAACTGTATGCTTTATACTTAGCTTCACTTGTGTCGATCTGTAAAATTGCATCAAAAAAATGTGCAATATCCTCTATTGTTTCATTTGCCCTTGGCTGCAGCTGATAATAAGATAGAATGTTCCAATACGCTCTCTCGTCTGTCATTAATTCATTCAGTTTCTCAGGGTGTCTGTAATAATACTCTTTAAAATAATTATGAAATTCAGAATGATGTTTATATAAAGCAGATAGCCCCATACATAATTCAGCATATTCATCTGAGTAAAAACCATTATTATCTATCTTTTGGATTAGTTCATTCAATAAGACTTGGTTAATCTCAGATTCAGCATCGGTTAAGGCTATTAAAACTTGTATAACATTTTCAATTTGATTAATTATGTCATTGCAGCGAAAGGAATAGTAGTATAATAATCCGGATGGATTGTATTTAATTAATTGTTCAAACATAAAAGGGCTGTATTCATACATTGTTTGATTTGACCAGAACATTTTTAGTAATTCCTTGTCATTAATAAAAGGCAGAATATCTTGTCTTGTTATATGTGATATAACAACATCCTTTATTTCTTTTGGTAGTTCAAGAAGTGATTTTGCTTTTTCTAAATCCAGACCATCTATAAGTCCGCTGATAATTTTATACTTGCCTTTTATTATAGCATATTTCGATAACTCAATTGCAAAAGATGAATAATCAGAATAAGCCAGTAGTATGCCCCAATTTAAAGAATCTTCCATAAGATCAATTATAACTTTAAGATAAAAATCCCTATTTTTCCTGAACAACATATTTAAAACTGATATTCTATACTCAAAGAAGTATCGATCTTTCTCTGAATGCAAGGATTCTTTTTCATTCAAAAATGGCGCATCAATAATGGGGCAATCATAGTAATTTCCTAAAAAAGCAAAAAGGCAATCATCATAGTATTCCTCTTCTACATTTTTAATGTGTGTAGTGAAAATATCCGCATATATTTTTTCATCCGTTATTTTAAATAGTTTTATTCTGTATATTATTTGTCTAATGTTGTAGCCAATTCCGATTTTATTAATCATTTCAAGATTAAAACTTGATATTCCGATCAACAGCTTTTCAATTAGCTCCGGCGGAAAATGCTCATATGCATCAATTATTTTTGGTAGAAAGCAGATATCCTTATTCTTGATCACAGTTTCTATGATTTTTGTTTCGATTTCAACTATTGCTGATTTGTAATCCTGAATAGAAACAAAATTGTGTTTTTCATTGTGCTTTACCCCTATTGTTCTTCCACTTGATATAGAATCAACTTGAATAAGATCAATACAAAACGATAAGCCATAATTATTATCACAATCAATAAAAAGTAAAGCCAAATCTTTTTTATTTGTTATGCTTAATTCACCCTCTGTACTCCATAAACATAATGTTGAAAGCAGAGATTGTTCCGGAGTGTTTCCATTATAACAGTAATTTGATTCAATCTTGCATAGGTCAAATAGCATCATGCATGCTTTAACTTTAGTTTCTGAAAACTGTGTTAGTTTCTGAATAGCGGATAATAAAAGCCAGTATTTGCTGTGATAAGTGCCGTCTTGAAATCTACATAAAATATTGCTATCTTCTCCATTAATGTCTTCTTCAAATATATCCAACAATAATTTAGGATTAATCTCGGCATAAAATGATAATGACTCCCACAAATCCTCGCATAACCATATATTTTCAAGTATATTTTTAACAGCAGCATTTAATGTGGAATTATATGGATAAGAATATGAAAAATATAATAGATTAAACGAGAGAATATTTAATAACCGAGCTTTGTGGATATATTTTAAGTCATCGGGAATGTTTCCTATACTGATTTTAATAATAAAACTAATTAGTTCTGTGAGCCTTTTAAATTCTGGTCCATCTATATTTAATTGTAAAACATTCCAAGTTTCCTCATAGCTTGCGATAGAATATATACTTTCTACTTTTTTGATTGGAGAGTCCTCTAACTTTACAAAGTTATCAAATACTCTTAAAATGTTATCGAAAGAGTTGTTTACCAATAATTCGCATATCCTTTTTTCTGTATCATTTGTTATATTGATGGTTCTTAAAAACAATAGCGACACCAATAAGTTTGTGTTTTCCATTGATGACCAACTTGGTTTTGTTATATTGCTTAATCCTGGGATTCTACGAATAAGCGCAAAAATTTCTCCATGAGTATGAAAATAAAAATCTTCTATTTCACCCTCTTTAATCCCCATATCTTTTAACGCTTCAATAAATTGATTTTTTCCAAATGCGGTTAGTTTTATATCAACATTTGTTAGACTTACTGCCTCTTGACTATAACATATTATAGTCTTATTTCTTTCATCAAATGTAGAGAGATTCATAAATGACAAAAGAAATATTTTCCCTTCTACTATATTTGACAGTGTTTTATAAGTTTCTTCATCATTGATTACAATAACTGTATTTAATAAATCAGGAGATATTAATATTGATGCTAAACAAAATCCGTATGAATCAATAAACGTGTTGCTCTTTATCTTTATTATTTCATTACGCTCAATACAATTTAAGAAATTCTTAATTTCCACATCTCTTTTAAGAAGAAACATTTTGTCTGTAAACGGTGGATTAGTTTTCTGGGAAAACTGATTCCATGCTTTAGATGGGGTTTCAAAAGAAAACTTTGTATCATCAAATAGTTTTTCCATCAACCATGCAGCTACTGCAGGTCTGCTATTTATCCAATCGCATAAAACTGATGCATCATATAAATGCACCTCTTTCCAATCATTCTTGTTATTTTCCCATTCAGATATTGCTCCGCCGGAACCTTTAAAAGCCCAAATTTTGGGTATTACAAGATAAAATGTTGTTTCTTTCTTATCAATTCCTAAAGAATTAATTGTTCTTTTCTCATAATCATCATTGATTTTAGTGAGTGAATCATTATTAGTGCCAAATTCCCATACACTTTTCCCAGAAGATACATATGTGTTCTTTTCATCGTTTTCTATTATACCATCAAACCCCGGTGCCCAAATATCATCCTTTGAAGGGATTCTTATTGATGATAATGATTTAGAACTGTCTATTATTAATCTTTTCACGAGTTCTGGTAATAATTCTTGGAATAATCGGCTTTTTTCGGTACTTAAACTATCGAGTTTACTAGCTGACATAATTTCCATTTTACATACCTCCGTATTATGTAGGCAGCTGTTACAACTGAAATCAAGTATTATAAAATAAATCTATTCGAAATTCCGTTAAAATTGGATACATAAGTATTTGTATTACTCATGATAGACTGGAATTACTTATATATGAATCAACTTTTTATATAAATCATTAATTATCTGTTTATGTTCTGAACTGAATTTGCCATATAAGGGAAGAAAAAACAGCTTGATGTAACGTAAGCAAATAGAATGATAATAGAAAATAAATCATTTTTCACTTTTTTGCAATTTGGTCTTATCCATAAGTTCTCCCCCCATTTTATGTGATAAAAGATGATTTTTCAAACATAGTATGCAATGAATATTTCAATGTTGTTTCTCAAAAGCCTTAGCTAATCCCTGAGGATTATCAATATTAACCTCATGTCCCGAATTTAAAACAGTATCGTATTTAGCATTCTTAAGCTTTTGGGCAAGCTTTACAGCCGCTTTTTTATTGATATTATCTTTTTCACCATAAAGAACAAGCACGGGACAAGTCACCTTGTCAAGACCACTTGTAAGATCCATATCCGCCATTGAATTTGTCAGCGTAATAAAATTCTTTTTCGTAAGCCCAATGTCCTTAAACTGACTTTCCGGCATAAATTTGAACCGCACATTCTGCACTTTTAGCAGAAATTTCGGCATATCATACTGCGGTGCAATCAAAATAAGTGATTTTACTTTCTGTGGAAAGTCAATGGCATAATTCAGTGTAAGAACCGCACCGAGAGAAAGCCCGCACAAGTTCATCAGCTATGAGAAGTTATTGCAATAATCGCAGAAAGCACCATACAATTCATTATAATGACAGTTCTCCTCAGTGAAAAAATCATCTAAATCCGGACATACAGCTTCGGTATTATTGGGCAGAAAGGATATTGTTTTATCCCAGCTTGAAGCATTCTGTCCCATCTCGTGCAGAAGTATATATTTCATTCCAGCACCTCCAAAATATCCTGTAATCTATTCATAGAATAATCCGCCTGTTGAAAATCTTTCATAATCGATTGATATACGCAGAAGCCCTGCTTGATCCATATTGTTTTTATTCAGCTTTCCTCAATGTTAAGCTATTCCTGGAAATTGCGAAATAAAATACGGTCAAGTTTTACAGCTTTGTTGCTCCGATCTCGATCCACACAGGTTTGAAACCACTGTTTAATGTAATATTCCACGAATGATAATTTGACAGGCTTGTTCCGTAAAATGGTATATTTCCGTTTTAACCTGAATCCGCAAAGCTCATTTTGCTTTAAATCAGCTCAATTGTCGTATCTTAGCCATTATAGAGAAAATATGTCAATCTAAACTTTGTAGATTCAGCAATTGTGCAACGCATCATTGCACAATTGTTGAATCCTTCTATTGTAAAATTAAGCAAATCTATCATCACTGTGCTCATTGTTAAATTATAACACTTTTCGGCGTATTAATCAATGCTTTTTGGCGATTTTTCTCACAGATACTTTTATTGACAAATCCCCTAAAAAATATTATCATAAACTTACCAACCATTTTGAACCCCCCACTATATTATCAAGAACGTTCTTAAAGCGAGCGAAAAGCAATGAAAAAGCAAAACGCTGATAAAATCATAGCTGTGTATGTTAAGAAGCTGTTTGATTTCGCAATGTCAAGGATGTCGAAAATCGATGAGGCGTAGGAACTTGCGGCGGGGATTATATCGCCTATGCAACGTTTGATGTAAAGCCTGATTGGGACACAAGCGAAACCAAACTAAATATTTACGTGGCATGTGGCGATAACTATGAGTGCAACCTTATAATTTGCGATAGCGAGCGGAAGTGGAAGGAATTTATTCCTGATGCTACAGAGGAGATAAGGAAATTATCCTGCGAATATGCAGCAGAGGTAGAAAAATAGGTAAAAATCATCCGGCTGCGAGAAGTCTTGCAGCCGGATGATTTTATTAGAAGAAAAATGTTATTATTAACAAAAAATTATTATGATATTTATTATTTACAAAGATCACCACCTTATGAAATAGCTATTATTTCATTTTCATTAAACCAACCCGTTTGAGATAATGCAGAGGCAGTCGTTTCAATGCAATCGGTATAAAAAACAATAGCCAAGCTATCAATGGCTCTGCTACACGTCACATACAACAATCGCCTTGTTCGATCAAGAGTAGTTTCCTTGCCTTCGGATTCATTTTTTAAATCCGTTGGTGATTTTGGCATAATTCCGAAAAGCTTCTCGTAATTAAACATTGTTCCATGAGACGATTTTTCGTCAATTATAACCATTACCCTATCAAACTCTAATCCTTTTACACCTTGATGTGTATCGAAACTTGCATTACCGTTAATATACTCCCAGTACCGTTCTATCTCCGAAAAAGGAGCTTCAAGTGCTGCTGATAATCCGCATAGTTTTTGATAATCCTCATCATCTTCGCCTAGTGGGCTCTCCAAAAGCTGTTGAAGATCCTTCGAAATGGGAAAGATGTTATGCTTGTAAATTATCTGCAGTAGCTCACTACATAGAGGATCTCTATCTTTCCAGCACAAAGATAAATCATCAATACTATTCTGAAGGTTATTTAAAGATTCATTTGTCAAAATGCAATCCTTATCTTTATAAAGAATTGCATTTTCCTTTACGATCTTGGCTTTCTCAAAAGGATTATTTTCCAAGTCAGCTTTGTGTAATGGCAATAAAATATGCGTGAAAACCCCTATAGCTGACAACGAGCCATCACGCAACCCCTGTTTGTAAGAGGAAACACTATCGAGAGCCTCAAATAATTGTTTGAATCCCAATCGCTCTGCAGCCATTTTATGTTCAACAGTTAGCTTTTTAACTTCTTCTGATAGTTTCCATCTTACATCACAAGTAATCTCAGCCATTTGGGATTGTACATTTTGTTCGGTATCATATGGGTTATCACGAGAAGCAACAAAAACTCGAACAAAACCACCTTCTTTGTTTGAACGTGAACGCTGTTCAATTGCATCCACGGGTTTTCTGATTAAATTGCATAAATCAACAATTCTTTTTCTACTACGGTGATTCATGATTTTTGACGGAGTTTCCCAAGAGTCCGGAATAGATGTTTGCCAATCTTTTTTTCCTTCAAAATATACCCTTTGCATTATATCTCCAAGTAACCCCATAGAAAAGCGATGGGAATATTTCTCCTGTATAGACAAGAAAACATTCATTAGATCTTCTTTTGTATCTTGACTTTCATCAATTAACAAAATCGGATATGTATCAACTAAGATTTTTTGCAAAGTTTCTTGTTTCGACAATAAATATGCTGATATTTTTACAATTTCTGTATGATCTAATGAATTACTTTCTGTGTTTATTCCATCAGGATTATAAATAAAACGTCTTACAGAATCCAAATATTCCAATCTTTTTTTGAGCTTATTCAATTTTTTTTCAGTTTGCTTATATGTTTTTGTTTCTTTATTTCTGCTTGATGCTAATTTTGTTTCAGCATCAGTAATTTTTCCACTCACATCGCTTTTGAGCCACATACGTATATCTTCTGTGTGTGAACATATCAGATCCCAAGCAAAACTGTGAATAGTAGATATTTGAAACAAGGAGTTGTAGCAACACCTACGTTTTATCTCATCTCTTGCGGCTTTAGTATAAGTAATGACTGCTACTCTCCGATTATTTAATTTGAGTTCTCTACCAAAAGTCTTGTTTATATAGTCTAAAGCAGATATGAGGCTCCTTGTTTTTCCACTTCCAGCACCAGCAAACAGAAAAAAACTTTTAGGATTCTTTAAATCAAGACAACTTTGAATAATGCTGTCAGCAGTACTATCTCTGTTATCATCAGTAATATTGTAAATTGTCGCCATCATTCGTTCTCCTTATTTAGAAAATCGTTATTGTCTTTTGATAATATCTCATTTTCTAACCATTTCAAACCTTCTGCGATATATACGGGAATCTCAATGTTTTGTGGATCTTTATTGAATATCATATCCAATGCGAATTGGGCTTTATCAACATTTGGGCTTTTTATGGCATTATATACATCTTGCGGAATAGTCGTTGCGTTTTCAGTTTTAAAGGCATTTTTAAACTTCTTGATAAGTCCATTACCTTTCATACTTTTAAAACTTTCAAAGTTTGTATATGCCAACGAGTCTTCAAAGGTTGTCGGAATAAATTCGTGCTCGGTTTTGTCAGAAAACAATACCTTTACTGGCTTTTGATATGCTATTCTTGTTTTTGCTTCAGCAATATTGGGATTTGACTCGATTTTGCTGTCAGGATCAAGATCCAGAAGATAGTCTAAATCAACATTTTTTACTACCCAATTTTGAATAGTTGGATTCGAGGAAAAATATTTTTTCCTCGCTCAGGCTTTACGCTTGCATTGTTCTTACCATGGGCACAATCTATATCAGTAATAACCAAACATGATATTCCGAGGGTATCAATCAAAGGCTTCAAATAGTGTGCATAGCGTCCACCAATTTCCAAAACAGAAATGTAAGAATCATTCAACACCTCATACTTATTGATAAAATAAGGCATAAATATGCGCTCGCCTGCCCCTTCTATCAATATAGCGGCATCAGCAAAAAACAGGTCGTAGTGTGTTGTTCTAAGATACCTTGTTACAAAACGGGATGTCCGAGTGGGTACACCAAACACATTAGATAAATTGATTACTACGGATATGGGCAATCCTTCTACACTTCTTGTTCTTCTAAAGTATCTAAGATCAGCAAATTTGCATTCAAGCGCTATACTACTCGAATGAGTAGAAACAATCATCTGAGTACAATAGGCATTCTTGTTTTTTAACATTGGATTGTTTCTTAAAATGTCATAGGCATTTTTTATAAATACTTGCTGAACTTGAACATGCAAGTGTGCTTCAGGTTCTTCAATCAACACAAGATGAATAGGTTGTATCGCTTCAAGTTCTTCATCATCTGCTTTGCGTCTATCACCATTAATCCAAGAATCCCTAAAACTCATCAGCTTGAAAGACATAGAAATCAAATTCTGGTAACCCAAGCCATTAAATTGCTCCGGTAACTTGTATTTATTATCACCATCTGAAAAAATCGGATATTTTACAACCGTGCTATGGGATATAATATCACTTGTCTGTGTTTTAGCTTCAATTACAATGCCGGGATTATACTTTCCGGGATATCCGAACTTAGCCAACTCATCCATAGCGTTCTGAAAACGCTTTGAAATCTGTTTGTCAAACACTTCTTTGGCAGCTTGCATCTCATTTAGTGCCCGTATATCAGAAGCGGATGGCTTGCGTTCAGGATCTAACTGTTTGTCATAGTAATCTCTCAATTGTGCAGACAATAGGTTACTTTCGCTTTTAGAGTCATTATCATCTTCATTGGAATCTTCAAGCCAACGTTGCGCTGAAATAATGTCAATTCGGATCAGCTTCTTGAATGGATCAAAATCCAATGGAGAATTATTGTAAGGGGTCTCTTGTGGTGAGGCAACACTGTTTTCGGTAAGTTCAACTACTTTGGCAGGATCAAGAATATAAGCATTCATAATAAAATGAGTTTTCATTTTATTATGAAGATAGTCTGTTAAATTCAATGGCCATAATTTTGCTTTATCAGATCTTGTGCGTGCCAATTTATATGCTGATATATATTCTTGAAACAGTTTTTCTACATCCCTTGGTTCATATATCAATCGTATGCCAATTTTTCCACTGCGCCACGAAAGTGTGGGAATAATATCGGCCACATATCGTAATTCATCTTCACGAACATCGAGCCATACATCAATGAAAGGGCAGATGTCTTTCCAATCTTCAATATTAGGAATGATAGGATTTGACTCATCAACATATCTATCGCCTAAGTGCGCAATGGTTGCTAGGTTAGACAATGTGAAATCTTCTACAACAAGTTGACGTTTCTTTAAGAATTTCACAAGGGCAAACATTGCCGATGTTTTTCCACTATTATTTGCACCTACGAAAATAGTGGATTTAGGACTTAAATCGATCCTGCAACTTTTTAGTTTTCTAAAATTTTTAATTTCTACAAAAGCAATATTCATGCTGGTCTCCTATAATTTTTAAAATTTTAGAAATATTATACAACATTTTAAAAACAAAATCTATACACCTTATCTCTAAACTTGACGCTATTTAATTGTATATTTTGACTTTTTTTCTATATATTGAAAAAGTGTAATCTTAATATAAAGACCCACTCATCAGCTATGAGCAGGTCTCATTCTGTCGAAAAAGTCACCCCAAAGGGTGGCTTTTTCGACAGAATGAATCCCCTCACAGTAAAAATTGTAAGGAGATTATTCTTTAATTCTCTATTTATCAAAAATATCATCTTCAAAATATTAAAGCTAATAAGGAATGATTATAATGTCGATATTGTAATGGATCCAAACTAACAAAGTGAAGAATTTGTAAGATAGACCGAATTATTGTAAGTTATACCACATATATTGACTTTATATCATAAAATGCCGTATACTGTTATCCAAAGATATTGTTCATAAATATCCTTGAATAATAGGTGGTAAAGACATGAAAAAAATAACGGATAAAATTTTTTTGCAATGAAAAATAAAAATATTATGGTTGATGAAGAAGTGGTCAAGTATGGGCTTGAAATTATTTTTACAAAGGTTTTATTTGCAATTATTATAGTATCAATAGGAATACTAACAAAATGTTTTCTCGAAAGCATTATTTATACAATTACTTTTTCTCTGCTTCGTCAGTACGGTGGTGGTTATCATGCTGAAACTAAACAGAAGTGCTTTGTACTTTCGGTACTAATGCTTATTTGTGCCATTTTTATAATAAAAAAAGCACAAAGTTGTGATGTATTTATTATACTTGAAGCGGTTATTACGTTTCTTTCAGTAATATATATAATTACTATTGCACCGATTGATACACCAAACAAAAGACTTGATGCAGATGAACTCCGTATATACGGAAAAAGAACCGGAATAACAGTGTGTATATTGGTTATCATTTTGGGAATTTGCTTATATATCAAGGCATATAGATTTTCGACCGCTATAATGATAGGAATTATAATGGAAGCATACCTTATGCTGAAAGGGCAGATAAATAATAAAAGAACGGAAAAAGGTGATTAATTTTTATACTTGGACAAGCAACTCAGTCAAAATGAATTTAAAGCTATAAAGAAAAATGAAGGATTGAAAACGTGCATTTGCGTGTTTCAGTCCTTCATTTTTTCATAGAATTCAATGATAGATTTACAATATAAGTGCAACACCCGAAAAAAATAATGACACATAAAGCA
>ERZ773224.2017-NODE-2017-length-22530-cov-23.498643_pt1 | contig 22530 bp, 20 predicted proteins | sample MGYA00580526_ERZ773224 | MGnify/ENA primary metagenome ERZ773224 (study PRJEB29015, sample SAMEA2737743) | human gut metagenome | biome: human gut; feature: human-associated habitat; material: faeces | place: China | collected 2012 ... | reverse complement strand
ACTCTTGCATCTACTTTCTGCCCGACTGCGTTAAGCCGATAAGCACAAAATAATATTTCATAGTTTTTTGTTTTTTAACGAACTTCTTTTTGCAAATAGCACAAAAAATAAATTGAAAAACAATAATTCATATAGAAAACATCTGTTCAGCCCAATATAATGCAATTACTGCAGATCCATTTTTAATTAATCTATTTGGTTTTATTTTTCCTTGTAATCATTGGTAGCATATGTGCCCCGAATTTCCTCAGCCCGATTAACATCCAGAACCTTCTCAAAAAAATCCCCACAACAGGCATGCTCTCCTTGGGAATGACAGTCGTGATTATCAGTGGCGGCATTGATCTTTCCATGGGAGCTACCGTCTGCGCTGTGGCGATGACTCTGATTCAGTTGACAAAAATCATCGGAGTCTTCCCTGCCATGATAATCACCATTATCATGGCAGCGCTCATCGGCATCTTAAACGGCTACAGCATCTTTAGAGGAATGCCGCCTTTTATTATGACTCTGGCCATGCAACAGACCGTGCGCGGCATCTGCCTGCTGGCATCCGATGGGCGCTCTGTAAGAGGCAACAGCGAATTTCTTGCAGAGCTTGGAACCGGAAGCATTCTGGGTATTTCCTACACCGGGCTAATCTACATCGTTTTTGCTCTTATCACTGCGTTTATCCTGCAAAAAACCGCATTTGGCCGCGCTACATATGCTATAGGCGGTAGCGAAGAAACTGCCAGGCTGAGCGGTATCAATATCTGTAAGCAGAAAATGTTTGTCTATGCGTACTCTGGAATCATGGTCGCCATCGGTTCTATTCTATTGGTTGCACGCCTGAAGAGTTCCATTGAGCCCACCATCGGAACTAACTATGAGATGGATGCTATTACGGCCGCCATTATCGGCGGAACATCCATGTCCGGCGGTTCCGGGCGGGTACTGGGCACTGTGGTAGGCACCCTAATCGTAGCAGTTCTCTCCAATATTTTAAATCTCATGAATGTGGGTTCGTATATTCAGACTGTAGTAATGGGTCTAATCATTTTCTTTGCTGTCGCAGCGGATACGTGGACAAATAAGGGAAAACGTGATTAAACGGTATTCATACGAGGTGTAAAATGAACCATATACGCAAATTTCAGGCAACTCCAAAAACCATCTACCCTTTGACGGACGCGGATTTCCAGGACAATCGTGAAACTGCCGTCTACTGGCTGTCCTCTGCCGGAGTTTTTATCAACTGCCACGGCACGACCATCATGGTAGACCCCAATATCGCACTGATGTCCGAGAATCCGCCCATCAGTGAGGTCCAGGGTATGGAACAGCTCACAATGCCGCCTATCATGGGGACTGATGTCCGAAAATTGGATGCCGTTCTGATTACGCATGCGGACCTTGATCACTTAGGGATTAAATCTGTTATCAATTTGCTTCCTTCTGGGTGTATCTTTCATGGCACAAATTATGTTTGTAACGACTTAGTCAGACTAGGCGTACCCTCTAACCGAGTGTGCAAGCATCCGCCTAAAGACAGATTCAAAATAGGATGTGTTGAGGTTCAGATGACTGCTGCGTATCATCCGTGGCAGCAGGATCAGCAGGAATTTAACAATTATCTGTACAAACTGGAGGACTGTACTGGGTATAAGTTTTATACTCCTGACGGCGTTGTTTGGGATCCGGGTGATTCACTCCTTCTTGATGAGCATTTTGATAATAAAGATGTAGATTTGATGTTCATTGATTTTGGAGACGACAGTCATGATCCTGTTAGCACATATCATTTCGGCCGTCCTCAAGCTATCCGATTAGCTGATAGTATGCCAGACACGGATTTAATTATGTTCCACTGGGGTACGTTTTATGCCCCAGACTACTCATGGTGCAACTGCAACCCTGAGGATGTAAAGCCCCTACTCGCACATCCAGAACGATTCCTCGATTATTGTCCTGGGCAAAAATACATCCTAAAAAGCAGAAAATCAAATTCAATCTGAACATTGTAATGAGATTGCTGCCCGTGCTGGTTCTTTGTGCGAGCAGCAATCTTTTATAACACGTTGTGTATTACGCTTTATGCTTAAAAGGACTGTCCTATGTTAAACTACCAGGATACTCAAAAGTCAATAGTTACTGGAATTGTCTCCGATATTCAAAGATTTTCGGTCCACGACGGTACCGGAATCCGCACCATTGTGTTCTTGAAGGGCTGTCCCCTTCGCTGTAAATGGTGTCACAATCCGGAGACCAACCGTCCCTGCCGGGAGATGGCTTATTATCGTGATAAGTGCATTGGTTGCGGAGCCTGCGTTCAGACCTGTCCGCACGGGGCCATTCTTTCAGACGGAACGCTGCAAAGCGACCTGTGCATTACCTGCGGCAAGTGTGCGGATGTCTGTTGCACAAAAGCCAGAATGATAATTGGTGAAGAAAAGTCCGTAGAGGAAATCATTCAGGAGGTGCAGCGTGACCAAATATTTTATGAAATATCAGGCGGCGGGTTGACGCTTAGCGGCGGCGAACCCACTGCGCAGCCGCGCTTTGCAAAAGCTGTTCTCGAACAGGCGAAAGCGTTAGGTATCAGTACCGCAATCGAAACTTGCGGGTTCTGTGCTTGGATGGATTTTGAACCGATCGTCTGTGCCTCTGACGTTATCCTGTACGATATCAAGCACATGAATCCTGCGAAACACAAGGTAGCTACTGGCGTGTCAAACGAGCTGATTCTGGAAAACATCCGTCGGATCGGAAGAATGGGCAAAAGACTTATCATTCGTATACCTTTGATTCCGGGAGTAAATCACGATGATGATAATCTAAAATCAACTGCGCTCCTAGGCAAAGAAGTCAATGCATCTGAGATCCATATTCTGCCTTTTCATCAACTGGGGCAGGGAAAGTGGTACGCATTGGGCAGAAATTACAGGTTTAAGGAGCAGGCCGAGCCGGATGAAATGTGTATCGTGCACGCTAAATCAATATTGGAACAGGCTTCCGAACTGCCGGTAAATGTCGGCGGCTATGGAGAGTAAAGGAGAGGGTGATTTTATGAACAGAAGAGAACGAATCAAGGATCGCCTATTCAACAAAGAGTTTTTGGCCAAACAGGAATGGTGGGGTGATGAAGAAACCATTTTGGTTTCTGAAGAAATCCGGCAGCTTCCTTTGATCGTGCGGAAAGCGCTGGCAATCAAACATATGGCTGAGCATATGCACATTGAAATCAAGCCGGATGAGTTGATCGTCGGCATACCTACTATGGCCTCAGTTGGGTTTGGTAAATGCTTTCCCGAGTATGCTCTGCCCGAGGAATTGGAAGAGGGTGCCCGGTGGGGCTTTACTCCCAAATCTGTATTTGGCCATCATCTGCTCAACTATGAGACGGTTGTGCAAAAAGGGCTTTGTGGTGTCAGAGAAGACGTAATGAGAAAGCTATCCGAACTGACAGTCGATGAGAAATTTGAAGAAAAGACAACCTTCTACCGTTCCGTGTTGATTAGTTTGGACGCATTGCGCATATTGGCACAGCGATATACCGACCTTCTTCTGACTGAGGCTGAGAAGGAACAGGACGCTGCCCGCCGGGCAGAACTGTTGCAGATGGCGAAAGTGTGTTCCCGTGTTCCGGAGAATACGCCAGAAACGCTGCAGGAGGCTGCGCAGGCTGTTTGGTTCGTGTTTATGCTGTGTCACAGCACTATGGAATTTATTCCTGTGGGACGCACGGACCAGTACCTTTATCCCTTCTATAAAAAGGACATGGAGGAAGGACGCATCAGCAAGCAGGAGGCAGAAGAGATTATCGCCAGCTTCCTGGCCAAGTTCAGCGAACGTGTTCACATGAACATGAGCGATTGGGAAATGCATATGCGGGATGAAGATACCCAGTACAACGGCAAAGACCCCAATTTTACGACAACAGCCGGCACCTATTCCAATGATGAAAGCTATAATTTCGGGACCTCCGCTAATCATTGGCTGTGCAACATGATTTTGGGAGGCGTCACTCCGGATGGTGAGGATGCCACCAATGAACTGTCCTATATCATTCTGGAACAGTGGGCCTATCTGGAACTGGTCGCACCAGTGATGTCTGTCCGCCTTAGTAAAAAGACCCCCGAGAAATTCTATCGCCTTTGTGCGGATATTCTCCGCAACGGTGCTAGCGAACCCGCCCTCTATAACGATGAGGTCTTTATTGAAGCACTGCGCAAGGCGGGCATCTCTGAGCGTGATGCCAATGATTACAGCAACGACGGCTGTTGGGAGGCACTGATTCCCGGCAGAACAAACTTTGGCTTCTGTATGCTCCAAGTGCTACAGCTATTGGAATATATGCTCCAGGGCGGTAAGAGCCTGGTCCGGGGTACGGTGGAAGTTCCGGATATCCCGCCGCTATCCGTGTGGAATACCTTTGATGATTTCTATGCGTATTTCCTGAAACTTTTGGAAGCAACGGTTATCAAGGAAATCCGAACCCGATTGATGACTATTGAGCATCGGGCCGCCATTGCGCCCTCTCCCCTTCTGTCCGCATTTATGGACGATTGTGTGGAACGTGGCGAAGAGTACTCCGTGGGCGGGGCACGTTATCATATGTTCGGTACATACCTGACGGGCTTTGCTAACTGCGTGGACTCTTTGGCAGTTATCAAAAAACTGGTCTTTGAAGACAAGCTCTATACGCTGGAGCAGATTGCAGAGGTCACACGCACCAATTTCGAAGGCAATGAACAACTGCGCCAATATGCCATGAACCGCGTTCCGAAATTTGGAAACGATAACGGGTATGTGGACAGCATTGCCGTTCGCTTGCTGGATGATTTCACATCCATCATTGAGAGGCTGAGAACAACAGAAGCAAAGGGCCTTATTCTTGGAGAAGGCATCGCTACTTTTGAGTTCTTTGCCAAGTGGGGTCATGACGTTGGAGCTTCTGCAGATGGCCGGAAATCACAGGAACCAGTGGCATCGAATTTCTCTCCCGCTCATGGTGCGGACGCAATGGGCCCGACTGCAACGATCCGGTCAATTACCGCTGCAGATTTACGAGCCTATATGATGGGCGCGCCTTTGGATATTGAGATCAATCCAGAAGATGTAAAGGGTGAGCAAGGACTCAACCGCATGGTGGCATTGATCAAGGGCTTTAAAGAGCATGGAGGGCTGATTCTTACCATTACAGGGACAAACCGCGAAAAGCTGCTGGCCGCGCAGCGGGAGCCGGAAAAATATCGTAACTTGCGGGTACGTATGGGTGGCCTGTCGGCATATTTTGTCACACTGTCAAAAGAAATGCAGAACAGTATCATCAAGAGAACATCGCATTCACTTTAATATCGGAGGGCTTCTGCTGGATGGAATACGATTATGTAATCAAAAATGGCCGGGTGATTGATCCGGCGGCTGGAGTAGACGGCATCGCCGATATATACGTATATAACAATCGAATCGCGAACCCGCCGGTAAATGACGGTACGGAATCAGGTACAGTGATCGATGCTTCCGGTTGTTTGGTCCTGCCAGGCCTAATCGATTTTCACACACACCTTGGCTATCAACTCAGTGATTTTGGCTTGAACCCGGATCTCTATACTCTTCCAAACGGGATCACCGCCGCAGTAGATGCCGGTTCCGGCGGCACAGCGAACTTTGAAGGTATGTATCAAAATGTGTTCTCAAAAGCAATGATTATGATTCGTTGTTTTTTGAACGTCGCTGCAACTGGGATTATTACGGAGAGATATCTGGAAAATCTGGACCCTACCCGCTTTGACGAAAAGAAAATGGAGCTGCTTTTCGACCGATACCGGGATGTGCTGCTGGGCTTCAAGGTCCGCGCCGGGCACAATACCTCAGGTGATTTGAATCTGGAGCCTTTAAAGCGGGCGGTGGAATTGGGCGAAAAATTCAACTGCCGCGTCTGCCTTCACGCGACCAATCTGGATGCCGGTTATGACGAAATTTTCCGCATTATGCGGAAAGGCGATGTAGTATGCCATATTTTCCAGGGGGATAACAACCATAATATCCTGAGTGGGAAAAGCCATGTAGCTGATTTCGTCTATGCTGGACGGGAGAAAGGAATTTTGCTGGACTGTGCCTGCGGTCGCGTCAATTACAGCAACCGCATCATGCGTGCAGCCTTTGCGGAGGGATTCTGGCCGGATATTATCAGTACGGACATTATTGGCTTTAGTATCTATGGGCCAAAGATACATTCCCTCCTTTCCGTCATGTCACAGTACTACGGCATGGGAATGCCTCTGCCCGATTTGGTCCGCGCGGTCACTGCTACTCCCGCAGAGGTTATGAATCTTCAGGGCAAAATCGGCACATTGCGCCCCGGCACCAAAGCGGATATATTTGTGACCAAGATTCAAAAAAATCCCTTGGATATTACGGATAAATTCGGTGAAACAGTGCATCTGGAGGAAACCTTTGTGCCAATGCTGACACTTAAAGAAGGCCATTTGGCCTACCGGAATATTCTTTTTGATCCCTATTAAGAGGACAGTTATCCTAAATTCCAAGACAGTATTTAATATATCTGCCCGGTCCTATTCTGTGCATAATGTAAGTATCAGATACCCATATTTCTTATGAAAAGAGTGTAAGTATGAAAAAAGTTAGAATTGCCAACGGAGCCGGATATGCTGGTGATCGTTTGGATGCCGGCGAAATCTTGATTCGAAATGGAAACATTGATTACCTGACTTTCGAGTGTCTGGCGGAGCGCACGATTGGCCTTTGCCAACGGGATAAGATGCATGATCCTAATTTGGGTTACAGCAGACTCAGTGAAGAGCGGTTACGCCGTACACTTGGACCGGCTAAGGAGTATGGTGTAAAAATCATTTCCAACCTGGGTGCTGCAAACCCCGCCGCCGCCATCAAGCTAATTCAGCGGATCTGCGATGAACAAGGTATCCAGGGGATGAAGTTGGCTGCTGTCATTGGAGATAACATCTTTGACCACGTTGAGGATTATTACGATTACGATGTTCTGGAATTCCCCGGTAAGCTTGGCGATATCCGCGATAAGCTTATCTCCGGCAACGCTTACTGCGGTGTAGAGGGTATTGTAGAAGCACTGAAAAATGGTGCGGATGTGGTAATTACGGGCCGTGTGGCCGACCCTGCCCTGACACTGGCGCCTCTTTGCTATGAGTTCGGGTGGACGTTGGAAAAGAACCCCAATCAGTTCGGACAGGGTATTCTGGCTGGGCACCTGATTGAATGTGGCCCCCAGAGTACCGGTGGAACCTTTGCTGACCCCCCTTATAAGAAAGCACTTGACCTTGCCCATATGGGCTTCCCCATTGTAGAATTTGAGGAGAACGGCGACTTCATCATTACCAAACCCAACGGGACCGGTGGCGAGGTGACGCCTGATACCGTCAAAGAGCAGCTGCTCTATGAGATTCACGATCCTACCGCATACATGACTCCGGATGCAATAGCCGACTTCAGCCATGCGACGCTCAAGCAGGTTGATAAAGATCAGGTTCTGGTCACTGGTGCTACCAGTCATGGCAGGCCGGAAAAGCTGAAAGTGAATCTATGTTACAAGGATTCTTTTACTTGCGAGGGCGGTGTTACATACGGTGGTTCCAGTTCTCTGCAGCGTGCTCAAATTGCTGGAGAGATGGTGAAGGAACGTATCAAAATCATGGGGATTGATGCCGACGAAGTCCGCGTGGATTACATTGGCTTCAACTCTCTGTATAAAGATAAGATTTCCCGCATGATCTGTGGTGAAAACATGGTATTTCCTGAGATTCGCCTGCGCGTAGCCATCCGTGTGAAAGACTATGCCACCGCTGTAAAGTTCAGCGACGAGTTTGATTCCATGTATGGCAGCGGTCCCTTTGCCTGCGGTGGCGTCACGATGGCGATCAGCGAAATCATCAACGTATGCTCCGTATTCGTTGACCGTTCAATCATTAACGTCGAAGTGAAGTATTGGGAGGTCTGATTTATGAAACTTAGAGAAATCGCGCATTCCCGCGGAGGAGACAAGGGAGATATTTCCAATCTCTCACTCATCCCTTATAACGAAGCAGACTATGAAAAATTGAAGGAAAAAGTGACGGCAGAAATGGTGAAGGATCATTTTTCCGAACTCTGCCATGGCAATGTCACTCGTTATGAAGTTCCTGGTATCTGCGCGCTGAATTTTGTGCTGGACAAAGCCCTGGGAGGAGGCGTGCTGAAAAGCCTGGCACAGGACAAGCATGGCAAGACCTACAGTGCGGCTTTGTTAGAGATGGAAATCGACTGGTAAAAACGGAGGGGATGAAATGGCAATTAAACTGAACGGCCTGGATTTAACCGAAGAGAGAGAGATGATCCCTGTTTTGAACCCAGCCACTGGTGCAGTGATAGATTCCATCCCCAATATGACAGAGCGGGATATTGATGCGGCAGTGGCGGCGACAAAATATGCATTTCGTGAATGGGCCGGACGTTCTCAACTGAATAGAAGTCAAATCCTGGAACAATTTATTTGCTGCGTGGAACAAGAAAAGAATGATTTGGCTTGGTTGCTCAGCGATGAGACTGGGAAGCCTTTGGGAGAAGCACATAGCGAATTGAGCGCCTGTCTGCTGATTACCAAGGCCTATTGTGAGCGGGCAAACCATATGTATGGAAACTGCCTCCCCCGTGGCAATGAAGCGCTGGGAAATCAGAATGATGTCGTATTTACCCGCAGGGAACCTATCGGCGTTTTTGGCTGTATCATTCCATTTAATTTTCCCATTGCCATGTTTGCTCACAAATTGATCCCGGCAATTATAACTGGCAATACCGCTGTAATCAAGCCTCCTACGGATTGTCCCTTGACACTTATACGTCTAACAGGTTGTCTGTATAAAGCAGGCGTGCCGGAACAAGTGGTGCAGGTAGTTGTGGGCCGCGGCTCCGGGGCTGCCGGCGATTATCTGGTAACGCATCCGGGTCTCAATGCCCTGTCCATGACCGGCAGTGAAAGCATAGGCTTGTCTATTTATCAGAAAGCAGCTGCAAATCTGACCAGGGTATTTCTTGAACTGGGGGCAAACGACGCCTTTATCGTGATGGAAGATGCCGATTTGGATCTTGCCGTGAAAGAAGCGATGATGAGCAGACTGCTGTATGCCGGACAGGTATGCTGCGGCAGCAAGCGATTCCTTATCCACAAAAACTGCATGGACGCTTTTGTGGATAAACTGATCACGGCATTGCGACAGGTGAAAATGGGAGATCCCAAGGCTCCAGACACCACCATGGGTTGCCTTATCAGCGAAAAAGCTGCACGGGAAGTGGAAGAGCAGGTGGCACACACCGTGGAACAGGGAGCGGCCTGCTCTTTTGGCGGACACCGTAACGGCGCATTCTATGAGCCCACCGTTTTAACCCATATCACTCCGGAGATGGATGTTGCAAAAGATTTGGAAATCTTTGGGCCTGTGTTCTCTATCATTTCCATCGAATCCGCTGAGGAGGCCGTGCAGGTTGCCAATCAGAGCCGTTATGGACTTAGTGGCGCGGTGTTCAGCGAGAATAGTAAACTGGCGCTTTCCATTGCGGAGCGGCTGGAGACCGCCACGGTAGTCATAAACGGCGGCACAGACTACCGCCCCCCCGAACTCGCTTTTGGAGGCTACAAAAAAAGCGGCATTGGCAGGGAAGGCGTTTCCAGAACTTTGGACGAAATGACTCAAGAAAAGAACTATGTTCTGAAAAATATTTTTGGCAATCTGTGACCAATTGCGCAAATCGCTGTGTAATATCCTGATTGTTTCAGGTTTTCAAGACGCCCAGGTTCGCATATATGTCTACTCTTAAAGTGAATGCGGTTTTTCCGTATTCCAGTGAATATCGCTCTGCCATAACTTGCTGCGCGTTTTTTCGCAGTGCTGCGTGTTGAAACATTGACCCAAACGCGACCCAAACGGGCGCAAGCGCCTGACGCCGGAAGTGCTGGGTGAGATCAATGAGATGATCGTGCGGGACGCAAAGGAGCGTCAGGTCAAAGAAGCCGAATCCAAGGATGACGATGATGATTCTGACGGCCAGCCGGGAACTGGCGGAAACAGCGGCACTATGATCGTGGACGCCACCTGCGCGCCGTCCAATATCCGTTATCCTCAGGATGTTTCCCTGCTCAACGAGGCCAGGGAGAACGCCGAAACGCTTTTGGACGTTCTTCACGATCCCGCGGACGGAAAGAAGCCTCGAACCTACCGCAAACGCGCCCGGAAAGATTACCTGAAATACACAAGATGCCGTAAACACACCGCGAAAATGACCCGCAAAGCCATTGGGAAGCAGCTGGCTTACCTCCGGCGTGACCTGAATGCCATCGATGGCAAACTGTCCCTCGGAAAAAATCTGCCCCCTCGCCAGGCGGAGCGTTTGGGCACGATCCGCGCCGTCTATGAGCAGCAGAAGTACATGTACGATAACCGTACCCACAGCGTACCTGACCGGATCGTCAGCGTGAGCCAGCCCTTCGTTCGGCCCATTGTGCGGGGAAAAGCGGGAAAGCCGGTGGAGTTTGGCGCGAAGCTGGACATCAGTGTCGTTGACGGATGGACGCGGCTGGAGTGCTGTTCTTTTGACGCCTACAATGAGGCGGGAAATCTGCAGGAAATGACAGAGCGGTTCCGAGCGCGAGAGGGGCATTATCCCAGCCGGATCCTGGCGGACAAAATCTACCGAAACCGGGAGAATCTCAGCTATTGCAAGGCGCATGGGATCCGTCTTTCCGGCCCAGCTCTGGGGCGGCCTAAGAAAGGTGAAACCAGAGACAAAGCTCAGGACTATCGGGATGAGTGCGAGCGCGTGGAAGTGGAGCGCAGATTCAGTCTGGCGAAGCGTAAATGTGGCATGGGGCTGGTCACCGCAAAGCTGCGGGAGACTGCGGCCCATGTGATCGCCATGTCCGTTCTGGTGCTGAATCTCCGCAAGATTCAGCGCGCTCTTTTGAGAATGTTCGCATATCTTCTGGAGATTCTGACTCAGAACAAAAATTGGGCACTTGTTCAGTAGACATTAGTTAGCCTTTTCGTAAAAAATTAGTCAGTCAGCAAAACTGACTAGCTACACGATATTTTTTGAAATTGTTTTTTAAGACATTCTATTTCCCAAAAACGAAATATTTTTGATTTTGGGAATAGAATCAGAATCAAGTTAAGTTTTTCGTGCGTAGCACATTTTTTTGGTGATTTTCGGTTGCGTGTTACACATTTTTCTGAAATATTTAGGCGGCGATTAACACGTTTTTCTGAAAATCAGCCAGTCTGACAGTCAAGTTGACATAAGTCAAAAGTCCTGTTTGGAAAGTCTGGCTGTATTTTTTGAAAAAGTCTGTTATACTAAAAGCAAGAAATAAGCAGGAGGTGCGAAGTATGGGTATCCCGGAAATTAAATCTGTTGTTTCCAGACTTGGACGGGAATACGGTGCGTAGCGGATTTGGCTGTTTGGCTCTTATGCTCGCGGGGACATGACGCCGGCAAGCGACATTGATCTTCGCATCGACAAAGGTCGTATCCGCGGCATCGAGATGGGCGGGTTACTTCTTGATCTGGAGGATGCGCTGGGTGTGCCGGTTGATTTGATCCCGACTGGCGGTTTGAGTGAGCGGTTCCTGTCCAGTATTCAGAAAGATGAGGTACTGCTGTATGAGGCTTGACCGAGACACCAGCATTCTGGAACACATTGTTTCCTATTGTGAGCAGATCGAGCTGACCGTCGAGCGATTTGGCGACAGCTATGATACCTTCCAAACCGACGCAATTTACCGCAACGCGGCTGCGCTCTGTATTCTTCAGATCGGCGAGCTGGTCGGCAAGCTGACAGAAGATTTCCGAAACAGTCACGATGCGATTCCGTGGCGGAAGATCAAAGCCATGCGCAATATCGTCGCGCACAGTTATGGCACTGTCGATTCTGAGATTACTTGGGAGATTATACGAGATGGCATTCCAGAATTGAAAGCCTACTGTTTACAGGTGCTTGCTGATAGATGAAGATGCCTGACTGCTGTTCTCAAATACTTAGGGCAACACCGCACAGAAGAAGCAAAACGAAGCCAATATGATATAATGGACGCATGGATAAGCAGATGACAATTTCTGCATTCAACGATGAGTTGGCGCAGGTGCGGACAAAGAAAAAAGAGTTTCTGACTCAGATCGAACGAATCGTCCCGTGGAAGGAGTGGCTATGCCTGATCCAGCCGTGCTATTACAAAGGAGAGCGCGGCAACAAACCCTATCCGCTGGAGATCATGCTGCGGCTGTATCTACTGCAGAATTTGTATGACCTGAGCGACGAGGTCACCGTAGCGGAAGCAATCGACAGCCGTGCGTTTTTCGGATTTCTGCAGCATAGATTCCAGCAATCAGGTTCCGGACGGCGATACCCTTGGCCGTTTTCGCAATCTGCTGATCAAGAACGGACTGCAAGAGCGGCTGTTCGCGCAGGTAGTTGCCGCGCTCATGAAACGAGGACTCATTCTGAAAAAGGGAACGATTGTGGATTCCGCCATCATTTCCGCACCATCTTCCACCAAAAACAGTGAGAAGAAGCGGGATCCAGATGCACATCAGGTGAAAAGGGCAATACCTGGCACTTCGGTTATAAGGAACATATCGGCGTTGACAAGGACAGCGGACTTGTTCATACCGTGGAGGCAACAGCAGCCAATGTCCATGATGTCACAGAAACATCAAAATTGCTGACTGAAAACGAAGATGAAGTCTACGGCGACAGCGGTTACCTCGGAGCAGGAAAGCGTGGCGATGCGATCATCCGCAACAAGGCTGGCCGCAAAATCAAATACAGGATCAATCGCCGTCCATCCCAAGTGAAGAAACCGAGCAAAAGCGGGCAGTATGCCGCAAAGAAAGCAGAACGCGTAAAGTCCTCTGTCCGTGCGAAAGTGGAGCACGGATTCGGTGTCGTCAAGAAACAGCTGCGTTTCCGAAAAACACGATACCGAGGGCTCGAAAAGCAGAGCACCAAATTCAATATCATGTTCGCGTTAGCAAATCTGATTCTGTCTGACAGACCCTGTCTGGCAGCTTGAATCAGTGCGCTCCTGTGAGCAAAAGCTCGGGGGTGACCTATTGATTCTTACAAAATGGCTTCCCGGCAATGTGAATTGTAGCAGTTGTGCGGTGTTGCCTTAGGATTTTTTATTGACAACAGGCTTTCGCGGAATTATACCCCGAAAGGATTATTTGAAGGGAGAGATTTTTATGATTCACAATCAGATAGTTATCTGCAAGGACAAAGAAGCTGTCGGCAAAGCAGCCGCAGAGCATTACATAGCACTCATGAACACAAAGCCCGGCTGCGTACTCGGTCTTGCAACAGGATCCACCCCGATACCCCTTTACAAAGAACTCGTTGCTCTTAACAAAACAGGCAAAATAGATTTTTCAAAAGTTCACACTGTAAACCTTGATGAATACAAAGGCCTTGAGCCTACACATGACCAGTCCTTCCGTTATTTCATGAACAGCAATCTGTTCAATCATGTAAATATCGACAAGGCAAACACCTTCGTTCCCAACGGGCTTGCTGAAGATGTTGAAGCATCCTGCAAAGCATACGAAGAGAAAATTGAAGAGCTCGGCGGCGTGGACATCCAACTCCTCGGAATCGGCCAAGACGGTCACATCGGCTTCAACGAGCCCGATACCGTTTTTGCAAAGGCAACTCATGAGACTGGTCTCACCGAGATGACACGCGAGGCAAACAAGCGTTTCTTTGATGGTGACATCAATAAGGTCCCGAAAGCTGCTATCACCATGGGTGTTGGCACTGTTATGTCAGCAAGAAAGGTCATTCTCATTGCTACCGGCAAGAACAAGGCAGAGATAGTCAAGAAGAGTTTCTTCGGACCTATCGATCCTCAGGTTCCCGCATCTGCACTCCAAATGCACAGAAACGTTGTCGTATTCCTCGATGAGGAAGCAGCATCAGCACTGTGATTACATTGGGGTGTGTCTGAAAACAGCGCTTAGATGTGGAAAATGCCGAAAGCGACGCAGATCGCGGCGACTGATATGTAATGCCCGATGTCAATGTCATTAAGTTAGTCCTGCACAAAGCGCAAGGCAGCTGCCACAAGTAAGCGAAAAGGCCTATTTTTGCGGTAGCTGCCCTTTTTGCGCATGACAAAAGCAGGTGTCCAGAGGACATCTGTAATTACGTAATATTGTAAGTTGTTTTAAGAAAACCGGTATTGGAAAGCTACAGCGGAAACCGGGTTTTGATAACGCTTATATTGTCGCCCCGGCCTAATTGGCGACAGGTGCTTAGACAATATTCCAAATATTTGAGCAGGCCTGATTTTCCTTTTCAGGAATTGTTTGCATACAAGTATAGCAACCGAAAAGTTGATTTGTTTTTCCTGTGGGACAGGTATTTTCCGCGCAATAAGCGAAGCATTATTTGTATTATAGCGACTTTTTTGAAAATATCCATGCAGCACAATCTCTATTTGCGCAGAATTCTTCCTTGCAGATTTGTGCATTTCGCTGCCGGAGGGTACAGTCACCGGAAAGTCCGCTCTGCATGGAGCTGCACCGCCCTGAAGCAGTCCGCGCAGGTGCTTTTTCCCGTATTCCTTGCCTGCGCTGCGAAATTGCCCATCTTTCCGGCAGCGCTTTCCTGTATCTGGCGCGTGATAAAATACCGCCTGCCGGAACTGCTCCGGCAGGCGGTATGACGAGATCTGGCCGGAGATGCTGGAGATGTTCCGCCGCGCCGGGATCCGGAACTATTCGATCTGGCAGGCAGGCGATACGCTTTTCGGATATTACGAATGTGACGATCTGCAAACAGCGCTTGCCGTGCAGAAGGACGCGCCTGTCAGCGCACGCTGGCGCACATATATGCGCGATGTGATCCGTATGGAACGGGATCCGAAGAGCGGCGCACAGCCGCATCTGGAGCAGGTGTTCTTTTTCGGCTGTGACACGTGTACCTGAAGGCACAGGCCTACATTTTCTTAAAAGGCAGTCTGCGGTTATACAACGCAGGTCCAGCCGAAGGGGTCTGGCCGGGTGCCCCACTGGATGCCAGTCAGCTCGTCGTAGAGTCTCTGTGACAGCGCGCCGATCCGGTTCTGGTTGACCTCGAACGTTTCTTCGTTCCATGCCAGCTCCCCGATGGGCGAAATGACGGCTGCGGTGCCGACGCACCACGCTTCCTCCAGCGTGCCGTTTTTGGCAGCCTCGAACAGCTCGTCCACGCTGAGCAGCCGCTCCTCGACCGGAACGCCCCAGCTCTTCAGCAGCTCGATGCAGGACTTTCTGGTAATGCCCGGCAGAATCGAGCCTGTCAGCATCGGCGTGACGACGGTTCCGGCGATCTTGAACATGACGTTCATGCCGCCGCCCTCTTCCACGTATTTACGCTCCACGCCGTCCAGCCACAGGACCTGCGAATAGCCTTTTTCCAGCGCCTTATCGCCCGCGCGGTTGGCTGCGGCGTAGTTGCCGCCGCACTTGGCCTCGCCCGTTCCGCCGCGCACCGCACGCACGTCCTCCGTCTCGACCATGATCGGCACAGGCTTCAGGCCGTCTGAGAAATAGCTTCCCGACGGAGACAGAATGATTGCAAATGTCGCCTCATGCACGCCATGCAGGGCAAGCGTCGGGTCTGTCGAATACAGGAAGGGGCGGATATAGAGCGACGTGCCGGGTGCAGACGGGACCCACGCGGCATCCATCTTTACCAGCTCCCGGATCGCCTGCAGGCCGTCGCGCTCATCAATGCGCGGCAGGCCCAGCCGGTCGCAGGAGCGGTTCAGCCGTGCGACGTTTTCCCAGGGTCTGAACAGCTGCACCGCTCCATCCGGGCGGCGGTATGCCTTCAGGCCCTCGAAGACCTCCGTGCCGTAATGCAGAACGCTTGCCGCCGGAGAGATGCTGATCGGCCCGAAGGGTACGATGCGCGCGTTGTGCCACCCCTCCCGGTCTGTATAATTCATCAGAAACATATGGTCCGTGAATACGGAGCCGAAGCCGAGCCGGTCGGCGGGCGGCAGCTTGCCGGGATGCGTTGTTTTTGTCATGCTGATGTTCATCGTCATAACCTCCTGTCTGAACGGTTTTTTATAGTTCCTTGAGATGCTGCATATTGCGGCGAATGCCCTGTACAGCCAGTGCATACGCGACGTGCGCGCCCACATGTCCAAGCCCGATCACACCGAGACTTCTTTTCCTGTTCATAGTAAGCACATCCTTTCGTATCGTGTTCAAAGAATATTGGTGTAGCCCATAAGACTTGCGTCCGCCTGCGCAGCGGCCTGTTTGCCGCTGGCAATAGCCAGCACGACGAGCGACACGCCAGACGCCATATCGCCTGCTGTCAGGGCCGGCACGCCGGTCTTCCGGACAGCCTCATACGCATCCACAGACGCCGGTTCACACCCGGAAAAGCCGGAGGCAAGCAGCAGCAGATCGCAGGGCAGCTGTTCGCCGCTCCCCTGCAGGATCACCGCGTTTACAGAGCCGTCATCGCCGCAGACAAGCCGTTCGATCTGCGTCTCATAGCGCCGGATATCCGCGCCGAAGACAGCCTCCGCCTCCTCGTGCGCATGGTCGCGTTTTTCTGTCTGCTCCGTGCGCGGCTTGCGGATCAGCTGCGTGATGGACCGGCAGCCCTGCCGCAGCGCAACGGAAATGCAGTCTGAAGCGCTGTCGCCCGCACCGACCAGCACGACCTGCCTGCCGGACGCCGTTACGGCGGGTTCTGTTTTTTCAAGCAGCGACTGCGCCGAGGCGCGCAGATAATCGAGCGCGTAGAAAACACCGGCCGTTTCGGCAAACGGCAGCGGCCGCGGCTGCTGCGCGCCGCAGCAGAAGATCACAAGGTCAAACTGCGCAGCCAATTCCTCTGGGCCGATCTGCTTCCCAACACAACAGCTTGTCCGGAATCCGATGCCCTCACGTTTCATAAGCGAAATGCGGCGGGCAACGATCTGCTTCGGCAGCTTCATTTCCGGGATGCCATAGGTCAGAAGCCCGCCCGGAAGCGGGTCTTTTTCAAAAACCGTCACATGATGGCCGCGGCGATTGAGATAGTAAGCTGCGGAAAGTCCGGCCGGGCCGGAGCCGATCACCGCGATTTTTTTATCCGAACGCGCAGCGGACGGCATGGGCTGCATCAGGTCGTTTTCAAAGCCATACTCGATGATGGAAAGCTCGTTTTCCCGGATCGTGACCGGCTCGGACACCTGGCCGCAGACGCAGGCTCTTTCACACAACGCCGGGCAGACCCGGCCTGTAAACTCCGGGAAGGGGCTTGTCTTCAGCAGCCTCTGCAGCGCACCCTCATAATTTCCGTTCCATAGAAGATCGTTCCACTCCGGGATCAGGTTATGCAGCGGGCAGCCGAGCAGCACGCCCTCAAATGACGCGCCTGCCTGGCAAAACGGCACGCCGCAGTCCATGCAGCGGCCGGACTGCCGGCGGCGGTTCCGTTCAGACAGCGGCAGCTCGACCGGCGCATAGTCGCCTGTACGCGCCGCCGCGTCACGGCTCGGACAGTTCACGCGCGTATAATCCAGAAATCCAGTCGGTTTTCCCATGACTTTATTCCTCCCGCTTCAAAAACGCTTCAAGTTCTGCCTCATCCCGCGTCATACCGGCTGCCTCATACCGGCCGATCAGCTGCAGCATATGGCTGTAGTCATACGGAATGATCTTTTTGAAATCCGCAAGCCGCTCGTTGAAGTGTTCGAGAATGGCGCGGCCTTTTTTTGAGCCTGTGAGCGCCACATGACGCTGCAGAAGCTCCCGGAGACGGGAAATGTCCTGCTTCTGCGCAACGGCCTCGACGGAGACAAGCTCCTTGTTGACGCGCAGATAAAACTTATGCTCCGGGTCCAGCACATAGGCAACGCCGCCCGACATCCCGGCGGCAAAGTTCCGACCGGTAGGCCCCAGGACGACGACCGTGCCGCCCGTCATATATTCACAGCCGTGGTCGCCGACGCCCTCCACGACGGCGGTCGCGCCGGAATTGCGCACGCAGAAGCGTTCGCCCGCAATACCGGAAATAAAGGCGCTGCCGCTCGTTGCGCCGTAGAGCGCGACATTGCCGATAATGACGTTCTCAGCAGGCTCAAACGTGCTGGCCCGATCCGCAAAAACGACCAGTCTGCCGCCGGAAAGTCCCTTTCCGAAGTAGTCGTTGCTGTCGCCCTCAAGCGAAAGCGTTACGCCCTTCGGCAAAAACGCGCCGAATGACTGCCCGGCGCCGACGCGGCAGTGGATCTGATAAGTATCATCCTCCAGCGTGCTGCCCCAGCGGCGCGTGATCTCCGCGCCGAAGAGCGTTCCGAACGCACGATCAGAACAGGAAATATCAACGGTGCAGCGCTTTGGAACAGCCGGTTTTCCCTTTTTCGGAAGCAGCGGCAAAAGCACCTGCTTATCCAGCGTCGTATCCAGCTTGAAATCGAACCGCTGTACAGGATCATAATGGCAGTTTTCTTCGCCGCAGCGGGCCAGAATGCCGGAGACGTCTACCATCGCGGCGCGCTGCGTGATCTGATGCGGCAGGATGTGCAGATACTCCGTATGACCGACCAGCTCGTCGACCGTGCGCACGCCGAGCTTCGCCATGATCATGCGCAGCTCCTGTGCGACAAACTCCATAAAGTGCATGACATACTCCGGCTTGCCGCAGAAGTTTTTCCGCAGCTCCGGCCTCTGGGTCGCGATGCCCATCGGGCAGGTATCAAGATTGCACACGCGCATCATGACGCAGCCGAGGCACACCAGCGGCGCGGTTGCAAATCCGAACTCCTCCGCGCCGAGCATACAGGCGATTGCCACATCGCGGCCGGTCATAAGCTTGCCGTCTGTTTCGAGGCGCACACGGCCGCGCAGACCGTTGGCAATGAGACTCTGGTGCGCTTCGGCCAGACCAAGCTCCCACGGAAGGCCGGCATTGTAAATGGAACTGCGCGGGGCCGCGCCGGTTCCGCCGTCATAGCCGGAAATGAGCACCGTCTGCGCGCCTGCCTTGGCAACACCTGCGGCAATGGTACCAACGCCCGCCTCGGAGACGAGCTTGACGGAAATATCAGCGTTTTCGTTGGCGCATTTCAGATCGTAGATCAGCTGTGCCAGATCCTCGATCGAGTAGATATCATGGTGCGGCGGCGGTGAGATGAGCGCCACACCGGGCGTGGAATGCCGCGTGCGCGCGATCCACGGCCAGACCTTGCTGCCGGGCAGATGGCCGCCCTCGCCGGGCTTGGCGCCCTGCGCCAGCTTGATCTGGATCTCGCTTGCACTTACAAGATACTCGCTTGTAACGCCGAACCGGCCTGAAGCGACCTGCTTGATGGCGGAGTTTTCCTCCGTACCGAGTCTCGCGGGTTCCTCCCCGCCCTCGCCGGAGTTGGACTTTCCGCCCAGGCGGTTCATCGCAATGGCAAGGCAGCGGTGCGCTTCTTTGGAGATGGAGCCGTAGGACATGGCGCCGGTTTTGAAGCGTTTGACGATGCTGGAGGCTGGCTCGACCTCGCCCAGCGGAATTGCCTTTGTCTCGTCAAACCGGAACCCGAGCAGACCGCGCAGCGTATGCGGCAGCAATTCATCGTCGACCATGGCGGAGTACCTGCGGAAGCACGCAAAATCACCGGTGCGGACGGCCTTCTGCAGCGTCAGGATGGTCATCGGATTATACATATGATCTTCCATATCGCCGCCGGAGCGGAGCTTGTGGAAGCCGGAGGAATCAACAGTCAGATCGACGGTCAGATCCATCGGGTCAAACGCCCGGTCATGCCGCCAGACAACAGCGTCGTTCATCTCCTGCAAGCCGACGCCGCCGACGCGGCTGACCGTGTTTGTGAAATACCGGTCCACGACATCCCTGCAGATGCCGACGGCCTCAAAAATCTGTGCGCCCTCATACGACTGCATACTGGAAATGCCCATTTTGGATGCAATCCGCATCACGCCGTCCAGAATGGCCTGATCATAGGCATCGACCGCGGCATAGTAGTCCTTGTTGAGCGCCCCTTCGGCAACGAGTTCGCCGATGCAGTCCTGTGCGAGATAGGGATTGACAGCGCTCGCGCCGTAACCGAAGAGCGTAGCGAAATGGTGCACGTCGCGCGGCTCGGCGCTCTCAAGGATCAGGGAGATCGCCGTGCGCTTTTTCGTGCGGACAAGATACTGCTGCACGGCGGACACTGCCAGCAAAGACGGGATGGCGATGTGGTTCTCATCCACACCGCGGTCAGAGAGAATGAGAATATTTGCCCCGGCGTAATACGCCTTATCACAGGCGACAAACAGCCGGTCGAGCGCAAGCGCAAGCGAGGCATTCTTATAATACAGCAGCGAGACCTTCTTCGCCTGAAGTCCCGGCATATGAAGCCCTTCGATCTTCATGAGATCCCGGCTGGTCAGAACGGGATTGTTGATCTGCAGGACGCGGCAGTTTTCCGCGCAGTCGGAAAGAAGATTGCCGTCGGAACCTGCGTAGACGGTCGTGTCAGTAACGATGGCCTCGCGCAGCGCGTCGATCGGCGGGTTCGTGACCTGCGCAAACATTTGCTTGAAGTAATAGAACAGCGGCTGATGCTTTTCTGACAGGACGGCCAGCGGGATATCCGCCCCCATGGAGGCGGTCGGTTCCGTGCCGTTTTTCGCCATGGGCAATATGGCTGAGTGGATCTCGTCATAGGTATAGCCGAAGATCTTATACAGGCGGCTGTGCTCCAGCGCCGTGTATTCCGGAACCTTCCGGTTTGGAATTGGAATATCCGCCAGCTGCAGCAGCTCCTGATCGAGCCACTCGCCATAGGGATGCTCCGCTGCGTAACGGTGCTTGAGTTCCCGGTCTTCCAGAACGGTGCCGGTCCGGGTATCGACCAGAAGCATTTTCCCCGGCTGCAGGCGGGATTTGCGGACGATCCGTTCCGGCGGGATCGGCAGCGCGCCGACCTCTGAGGCCAGAATCAGATAGCCGTCGTTTGTGACCAGATAGCGTGCCGGGCGCAGGCCGTTGCGGTCAAGCACAGCGCCGACCTGCTCGCCGTCGGAGAAGAGGATGGCTGCCGGGCCGTCCCACGGCTCCATCATGGAGGCGTAATAGTGGAACATATCGCGCTTTTCCCGGGACATATTCTTATCCCGTCCCCACGGCTCCGGGATGCACAGCATCACGGCCTTTGGCAGCTCGATGCCGCTGTACATGAGAAATTCCAGTGTGTTGTCCAGCATGGACGAATCAGAGCCGTCCGTCTCCACGACAGGATAGACTCTGGCGATCTCCTCGCCCAGAACCGGAGAGGCCATCGTCTCCTCGCGGGCAAGCATTCGGTTGATGTTGCCGCGGATGGTGTTGATCTCGCCGTTGTGAAGAATGATGCGGTTGGGATGCGCCCGCTTCCACGAGGGCGTGGTGTTGGTGGAGAAGCGGGAATGCACGAGCGCAAGTGCAGAGGCAAAATCCGCGTCCTGCAGATCCGGATAGAATTTCCGCAGCTGCCAGACCAGAAACAGCCCCTTGTATACGATCGTCCGGCTGGACATCGATACGACGTAGGTGCCGGAGACGGAATGCTCGTACTCGCGCCGGGCCAGATACAGTTTTCGGTCAAAATCCAGGCCGCGCGCGGTCTTTTCCGGGCGGCGGATAAAGCACTGTGCGATCGCAGGCATACTGCTCCGCGCTTTTTCGCTCAGAATCTCCGGACAGACCGGCACATCCCGCCAGAACAGCAGCCCCAGCCCCTCACGCGACAGGATCATCTCCAGCAGCTTTCGGCTGCGCATACGTTTGAGCGGATCCTGCGGAAAAAAGATCATGGCGACGCCGTAATCGCCCGCTTCCGGAAGCGGTTTTCCCGCCTGCCGCGCTGTTTTTTCAAAAAAGGCATACGGAAGCTGCGTCATAATGCCGACGCCATCGCCGGTAGTGCCATCGGCGTCCTTGCCGGTGCGGTGTTCAAGCTTTTCGACGATCTTCAGCGCGTCATCTACTGCCCGATGCGTTCTCTGTCCGCTGATATTGACAACGGCGCCGATCCCGCAGGCATCATGCTGGCTTTCCTGTTCGGTGAATCGCTGCTGATGTACCTGTTCCATGCTTTCCTGTCCCCTCTTCCGCTGTAAAGCCTGTGCCGCTTCACGCTGCATATTCTCCGGGAATGCGAACGCCTCCCAATATGTCCTCGTATCATATACATATGTCTTTATAAAAAGAATTTCTATTTATTTTAGTGATGTATATCGTTAATGTCAACAATTTTCGCCCGTTTGATTTATTCATATTGCTGAACGCTGCCTTCAGAAATTCTAATATTGCTTTTTCCCATGCAGCGCTTGACATTTGCCTGCGGTGCGCGTATAATGCGCTCAAACAAACGGTTCGGCAATGTCCTTCCGGCTCATATGGAGACGCAGAAGCGGCGGCTGGATACAATTATAAAGCATATTTCGTGATTCCTCTTTTCATTTGTGTTGACGGCGGCCCGCAGGTTTTCCTGCGGGCCG
>ERZ773224.2015-NODE-2015-length-22553-cov-7.076540_pt1 | contig 22553 bp, 27 predicted proteins | sample MGYA00580526_ERZ773224 | MGnify/ENA primary metagenome ERZ773224 (study PRJEB29015, sample SAMEA2737743) | human gut metagenome | biome: human gut; feature: human-associated habitat; material: faeces | place: China | collected 2012 ... | reverse complement strand
GAGCCGCGCAAGCCCGCGAAGCGGGCCGAGGGGGCGGCCGGAGCCTGTACCCTGTAACCAATGAAACCGAGGAGAGAAAGCCATGCTGAATACCTTCTATGCCTTGCTGGGGCGAATGAAATATATTGACCGCTGGTGCCTGATGCGGACCTCCCGACCGGAGAACCTGTGTGAGCACACACTGGAAACGGCGTATATTGCCCATGCGCTGGCACTGCTGAACCGCCAACGGGGCGGCATACTGGAGCCGGGAAAGGCGGTGCTGTATGCCTTGTACCATGATTGTACCGAGATACTGACCGGCGACCTGCCTACGCCGGTGAAATATAAGAACGAGAGCATGAAAACGGCGTACAAGGCGGTGGAAAAGGAAGCGCAGACGGCGCTGCTGAGCCGCCTGCCGGTACCCATGGCGGAGGAAATGACCCCGTGGTTTACCCCTACCGAGGAGTACAGGCCCTATATTAAGGCGGCGGATAAGCTTTCAGCCCTGATCAAGTGCACCGAGGAGCGCCGGGCGGGCAACCATGAATTTGACCGGGCCTATGATACCCTGCTGCAGGCGATCCACGAGATGGAGCTGCCGGAGGCGGAGCAGTTTATGATGCAGTTCCTACCGCCCTTTGGCATGACGCTGGATGATCTATAATATTGGATAAGATAGAGAAAAGCTCCCCTGTATGGGGAGCTTTTTGCGTGGAGCAGAAAAATATCCCCGCCGGGGCAGGGATACTTTCCTTGAGGAGCCAAATTGAAATAGGGAATGGGAATGTCATAGCAGGGGGCGGCCCGGCCGCAGGCCGCCGCAGGGGAGGTCAACCTTCGGCTTTCAGGCCCTTCATGCGGTTCAGTACAGCAGGGTCCACCGGCTTGGTGAAAAGGCTGACCGCGACTGTGACAATGACCGCCAAGACAGCTGCCGCTAGGGTGCGCTTATAGATATCGACCGAGAGCATGGCGCTGATGCAGTGGATCATGGAATCCACGCAGGCCATTTACATAAACTACGATATAGGAGCCGATCATCAGCCCGGAGACTGCGTCAAACATTATTAGTCCTTCTTCACAATTGGTTTTGGGCGCCTAACTGGCGCGCCAGGTACTTGTGGCAGATCGCGGTGGCTTCCTGTGTGGCGGCCGTTTCATCCACAGTAAGCACCCGCTTGCCGTCCACTATCGTTTTGCCGTCAATGATGACGGTTTCTACCTCATTACCGGTCGCGTTCCACACCAGGGTGGAGCGGATATCCAGATCGTACATTGGCTGGAGATGCGGTTCCCGCGCATCCATCACGATGAGATCTGCCTTTTTGCCCACTTCCAGCGAGCCGATCTCCTTTTCCTTGCCCACCAGCCGGGCGGCATCCATGGTGATCTTGCGGAAGGCCAGCTTGGCACCGGCCTGCTGTTCATCCAGCCCGCCCAGGGTACGCCAGCAGCCCAGGTAAATGCGCATATTGGTCCAGGGGTTCAGGGTGACCCAATCGGTACCCAGAGCGTAGGTCACACCGTATTTGTGCCACAGATCCACTGGGGCGAAATAACCCGCCTTGAAGAAGACCTCCGGGCAATGCGCTACATGGACCTTATTTTCTGCCAGCAGCCGGACATCATTTTCAGTGACGCAGACGCAGTGCGCCGCGATGAGCTTCTGCTGGGCCAGGCCGGTCTCAAAGAGGTACTCCACGGGAGTCATGCCATAGGCTTCCCGGTCGTGGGCAATCTCCTGGGGGGTCTGCGCCACATGGGTATGAATGGGCGCATGGTACTTCCCGGCGGTTGCCGCAATCTCTTTGGCCAGGGCGATGGGGACGGTATCGGTGGCGTGGGGGCAAAGCCGATCTCGATGCGGCCATTGCCGCGGCCATTGAAGGTTTCGTACAGGTCCACATTGGCCTGCAGCTTTTGGGCGGCCTGCCCCGGCACCGAAGAATAATCGTTATTGTGCAGATTTTGCAGGTCTGGGTCGTAGATCTTTTGTGCGATGATGCCGCGCAGACCCAGCTCCTCCGCCGCGCGGGCGGTGGATTCCGGGAAGTGGTACAGGTCATCGATGAAGGAGGAGCCGAATTTGACGGCCTCCATGGCCCCCAGTATACTGATGCTGTACATGGATTCCCGGGTGATAAAGCGTTCCATGGGGAAAGCCAGCCCGTAGAAGGCCCCTTTGATGTCCTCGGTGAGGCCCTTGAACAGGGTGCCGCCTACATGGGTGTGGATATTGACGATGCCGGGCATGATGACCCGACCGGGAAGGCAGCGCTTGACGGTGCCCTCCGGAACCTCCGGCGGGGCGCCAGCGCCGATGCCGATGATCCGGTCGTCCTCCAGCAGGATCCAGCCTTCCTTGTGGATCTCATCCTGTTCGTTCTGTGTGATGATGTGTGCGCCATACAGCAGTGTCTGAATGGTCGATTCCTCCTTTACATTAGAGATATGATAATATGGTATTACCTTATAAAAGATATAAAAAGTAAATAGAAGAGGCTTCTCTTTTTTGGACGGGAGAAGTGCATGGCTATGGGTATGCTTTTTGAGAAGGGAGGAAAATAAGGGGGAAAGTGCGGACTCCAGCAGGGGTGTGGGGCGATGTGCTGGCCGCTGGCGGCAAGCCATAAAAGATAATATGGTATTACCTAAATGTGTTTGCAAATTTCTGCCCTGTTTACGCAGGGCAGTTTTTATTGCGTCAGAATGCCTTGATATTCCGCAGCATCTGGAAGTGGACATAGTTGGTGTTATACAGGGCCTGGCCGCTGAGGACCGGCTTATTTTCCGCTGTCAGCGAAGTACCGGTCATGCACAAAAAGGAATCACAGTCAAATTCCCCAGCGGCGGGAGTGATGGACAGGGCTTCCGCCCGGCTTTTACTCTGGATGGTGATGCACTCATTGGTGACCAGCAGACCGGCGTGGGTGCGCAGCAGCTCATAGCTGGTGTGGGTGCCCCATTCCTCCCGGCTCGGCATGGTTTTCAGCAGGCCCTCCGGAATGTGATTGATGCTGACAATGGCCAAAATATCATTGGCATAGTAGGAGCAGACGACCTTGATGAGGGGAGAGCCCGGCGCTATCTCCAGCGCTTCGGCGTGGTGCAGGTCGGCGGGGACGGTTTCCAAGCTGATGAGTTCATTGCGGGATTCGTAGCCGCTTTCCCGGATGAGCTGGTGCAGATCCTGCCCAGGGGTGATGGTGGCCTTGATTTTGGAGATATTGGGATTGATAAAGGTGCCGCGCCCATGGATGCGCTGAATAAGGCCTTCCTGCTCCAAATCGCTGAGGGCCCGCCGTACGGTGATGCGGCTGACGCCCATCGATTCCCCGATGACGGCTTCCGGCGGCAGCTTCAGGGAACGGGGGGCATCGCTGCTGCGGATATATTCCCGCAGCTTTTCCGCCACGGCGTCGCTCAGGTTCTGTTTATTGATGGGTTCGCGGTTCATGTGTTCCTCTTCTTTCCTATGATAGGATTAGGACACAACAAAGGTAATACCTTTGTCAACAGATAATCTGCACATAAAATGCAGAGTATTTTTGTAAGGAAAGGAAAAGCTCCCCCGTGGGGGAGCTTTTTGGTGTGCTTGGAGAGAAATTACTTCTTCTCGATCACGGTGATGCGGCCCTGGCCGTAGGGATCGGCATAATCTTCGCCTACCACGCCGCCCAGTACATCCACGATGTAATTGATGAGCACCTGGTTGTCGATCATGACGGAATCTTGCAGCAGGGTGCAGCCCTGGAACATGGCCATGCCGTCACCGGCGGATTTGAGCATGTAGTTGTGGCTGGCCAGGGTGTAGGTCTTGGCCAGATCCAGCGGCTCATCGCCTACCTTGACATTCTTTACGCGGTATTCGCCGGAAACACCGGTGAACATGCCATCGGCGTTCACCTCTACGGTGGGCTCCACATTCAGGTTGATCTCATAGCTCATGCCAGAGACCTGCAGGAAGCCGCCGCATTCGCCGGGGGCATTGCGGGCGCCCATCTCCAGGGCATCCAGGATCTGCTGGCCGGTGGCTTCCACCACGCACATCTCATTGCCGAAAGGATGTACCGCGATGATCTGGCCGTAGGTGATATCGCCCGCGGGAATGCTGACACGGATGCCGCCGCCATTGACTACGGCGATATCGGCACCGGACATGGCCCGGTAAGCATCGGCGCACAGGTCACCCAGGTTGGTTTCCTGCCGGCGAACCATACGCTCGCCGCTGACGGGATCATTGACGGTCAGCTCGACCTTGGTGGAGGCTACGACGGTATTGACGATCTCCTCGTAGCCCTTCTTGATCTCGGCGATGGTATCGCTCATGCCGTCATCGTTGATGAGGGCGGTGGAGAGCTTGCCATCGGCGGAAATGGTCAGGCAGCCGATATTGGCAAGCTTGGTGCCGGTGGAGGTGAGGATGACATCCTTGCCTTCCTTATTCTTTACGATATCCCCGGCGATGGTGGAGTGGGAGTGACCATCCAGCACCACATCAATGCCGCTGGTGTTCACAATGACATCCGAGGAGGTCCAGGGCTGGCAGTCGGCCTCGATGCCCAGGTGCGCCATGGCGATGACATACTTGGCACCTTCCTTGCGGGCGGCGTCCACAGCGCTTTGTACGGCGGCATACAGCTTCTCGCCGGTATCATCCTGCATAAAGCCATAGATATAGTTGCCGTTCCCATCCTGGAAGTAGGTGGGGGTGGAGGTGGTGATGGTCTTGGGGGTGGAAATGCCGACAAAGGCGATCTTTACGCCGTCGGCTTCCTTGATGACATAGGGCTTCAGCACGGGGTTGCCGTCCTTGTCTACAAAGTTGCAGCTGATGTAGTCAAAGTCGGCCTTTTCCACCAGCTTATTGAACTGGTCCATGCCGTAGTCGAACTCATGGTTGCCGGGGGTGGCTACATCGTAGCCCAGCTTGTTCATGATGTCGATGATGTACTCGCCCTTGGAAAGGGTGCCGATGGTGTCGCCCTGAACGGCGTCGCCGTTATCTACCAGCAGGACTTTATTGCCTGCGGCCAGCAGCGCACGCTTGGCGGCGGAAAGGCCCTGGTAGCCCATGCCATCCTCGATGCCGCAGTGGGCGTCATTGGTGTACAGGATCACGATGTCTTTGGCCGCGGGGGTAGAATTACCGGTACCGCAGCCTGCCAGTACCATGATGAGTACCAGCATCAGTGCCAGAATACGGAATTTTCTCATTCTGTTGCTCCTCCTTAGCTGTTTTTCGTTTTTTATCCTGCGGCTGGGGATTCTCCGCCCCCGCCGCAAGCCCAGCATACCATAATTATGATGAATGATACAAGCGAAAGAAGAAAATACGGAAAATTTTGTTATATTTGCCAAATTGCACGGAATTTTTTGACTTTGGCGTAGAATTTTCCCGGGAGGTGTTGCATTTCCCGGACGGAAATCGTTATAGTTATATAGGTTAAGGAAGGAAATGGGCCGCCCAGAAATAAAAAAAGACCGCCTGTACATGACAAGCGGTGGGTAGGCGGCACTTATTTTTTGCGGGAGGTAAGCAGCAGTACGGCGGCAATGACCACCACAACGGCCATGGCAATGATGGCGATGGGGACGATGCTGTTATCGCCGGTAACGGGAGCGGCGGTGAGTGCCGCGCAGAACAGTTTCATGGGATACCCTCCAGGCTCTTTTGGAATAACATAACATATTATAGTCCCCCGTGGCAGGCGTGTCAATTACATTGGCCGAATTGTAACGGAGTTGAAACCATTGCAGCAATAAACAGTACAACATACAACAAGGAGGAAACAAGAAATGAGAAAACACGCTAAAAGGGTGCTTTGTCTGCTGGCGGCGGCACTGATGCTGCTGACGGCCTGCGGTGCGCAGGGGAACATCAATGTTTTGCCGCAGCCAGAGCCGCAGCCGCAGCCTGACCCACAGCCACAGGAGCCTGATTTTTCGCAGTTCGATGATCAGTTTGTCACCTGCCCCACCGATGAAAACCTGGCGGTGGCCTGCATTTCCTGCAATGGCGGCAGTTACCTGGTGTATCGCCGGTATACCGATCCCGAGGCCGGTGAGGTGGTCTATGGTGCTTCGGTAGGCTATTTGCATGGGGAAAACCACTACCGGGAACCCATCTGGTCGCCGAATGGAGAGATCGTGCAGTACCTGGAGCTTGAGGAGGACCAGGGCGAGGGTGCCTATTACGATGTGGTATTCCACAAAAGTGCCCTCGATAAGGGAGAGGAGCCCATCTGCTGTAATGTCCGCGTTTATCGCGAGTATTACGGCACCATTCAACACGAGTACTATGGCGTTACTCCCAATATCCAGTGGTTTGCCGACAGCAACCGGCTGCTGATCGCCAGCCGCCCGGTGGTTATTTATAACTGTGCCGAGGATAGCTACACCTGGGTTTCTCAGGATACCCCTACCTCACCGGGACCTCCTTTTGTTTCTACCGATAAGGACGCCAAGAGCATGGAGGCCAGCCTTTCCCCCGATGAAAAATATATCGCCTACGAACTCATTGATGATGGGGGTATGAACCTGATGCTTTATGAGATCGCCACCGGGGAGCGGACCAAGATCGGTTTCCTGCGCGGCCATGAGTACGGCCGCTGGGAGGGGGAAAAACCGCAGTGGGTAAGTGCGACCGAGATTCAGTGGCGGGATAGCAGCTATACCCTGTAAAGCGGAAGGCCCGCCGGGCCTCTGCGCCATTGATTTGGGGGGAGGGTTTTGCTAATATTTAGCCAAAGAGAAAACCACCCCCCGTGGATGAAGGAGGCCCACCATGATCCCGATGATCCTAATGGCGATAGAGGACGACGCCGACCGTGCATTTATGATAAATCTTTACGAGCAGTGCCACAAGGCCATGTATCGCCAGGCCTATGATATTCTGCGTGACCACGGCGAGGCCGAGGATGCCGTGCAGGATACCCTCGTCAAGCTCATTGGCCGCATGGCGGCCCTGCGCACCATGCCCCAGGGCCAGCTGCTGCCGTATGCCGTTATTGCGGCCAAAAGCACGGCGATAGACCGCTGGCGCCGGCGGAAAAAGGAGCGTGTGGGTGCCAGTGAGGACTTTGCGGAGGGGTGGAGCGCCGCCCCGGAGGAGCAGCTGGGCGCTTTCATTGATATGGAGCGGGTGGATCTGCTGAGCCGGGGGCTGGAAAAGCTCCCCCAGCGGGACCGGGATATCCTGATGTACCGTTACATACTGGAGATGAGCGATGAGGAGATCGCTGGGCTGCTGAATATCAAGCCGGGCAGCGTGCGCATGTGCCTGAGCCGTGCCCGAAAAAATGCCTTTGCGGTGCTGGAGGCGGAGGAGATGCTGATATGAACTACGAATATCCACTGAATAGGAACCGCCTGCGAATAGAGCAGGAGGAGCTGCTGCTGAAGCTGGCGCTTTTCCACTACCTGGAGCGGGAAAATGACCGCCTGCGGGCCAGGATGCAGGAACAGCCGAACCCGCCGGAGGACCGGGAAAGCGCGGAGCACGCCGTGGACCGTGCCATGCGGCGGCAGCGCTGGCAGGTCCTCGGGCAAAAGGCCTGGCAGGTCTCCGGGCGGGTGGTTACCCGGGTGGCGGTGGTGTTCCTTACCTTTTTCATCTGTTTAAGCACCGCTTTTGCGGTATCCCCGTCGGTCAGGAGCGCCGTTTACAAGATGATAATTTCCCCGCAGGACCGCTTTACCAATGTAACGGTGGCCCCACACCAGCCGGGCATGTTCATTGATGCGGACCTTTACACCTGGGATCACTGCTTTGCCCCAACATACTTGCCAATGGGGTATGAGCTATCGGAGTACGATGATCTTGAAGGGATATTGCTGATTGTCAGGTATACAAATGGCGAAAAGTTTATTCAGTTTAACCAGACTGCTTCTGGAGCGCAGGGTTCAATTGATGTTGACTCCGAAAATGCTCAGATCACCCGCCCCATTATGATTGGTTACAGCGAAGGGATATACAATCTAAAGGATGGCAAAATCTCGATTGTATGGCAGGTTGGCGAAAGCATGCTTAGCCTGCTCTCAAACGAAGATACCGAAGAAGTAATAAAAATTGCCGAGAGCATCCAGCTGCTGCGGTAGCGGCACAGGGGCGCATCACAATAAAACAAAAAAGGAGCCTTCCCGGCTCCTTTTCTTTATGCCTTGTTCGCAGTGCCGGTCAGCAGCGCCATCAGCGCTATGCGCCCGGTGACCTTTACCTTGCCGTAAATATTGGAAAGGTGCTTGCTGAGGGTGGCGGGCGCCAGGTATAGCTTTTCGCATATCTCCTCGGTGGAAAGATTACGACATACCAGCTCGGCTATCTCGGTCTCCCGCTTGGTCAGCCCATAGCCGGCCGCCGCCTGCCGCAGGTGCTCGGCGGGCAGCACCCCGGCGGCAGGCTCCGCCAGCAGGTCATAGAATTTCCGCTCCAGCGCGTCCTTCAGCGTGTGCAGAATATGGAACTCCTTGGGGTTAAAGTCAGCCTTGTCCCGCTCCCGGAACAGCGCCACCAGCGCCAGCGGGCGGTCGCGGTACTGGATGGTAGCCACCAGCGCCCAGTAAAGGCGGCACGGCTCCCAGATATTCCGGTAGATATCGGAGTGGATCCAGTCCTCGGCGGCGATGAGATCCGACTGCAAAAAGACGGTGCTGTGCGGCGCCATGATGAACTGCGACCAGCGGGGAATGACCGCGCGGTCCAAAAAGGGGTTCTTCTTCGGGTCGTTCGGCATGCCCACGGTGTATGGCGCGGCAACCGTCCCCTGTCCGTTCTGCCGCCCGGTCTGGAAGACCACCGCGCGGTCAAAGGGGATGAGGGTGGGCAGCTGGTCCTCCAGCAGCAGGCGGCACAGCTCCTCGTAGCTGGCGGTATAGTGGATGCGGGTGATCATCTGGGTGAGGAACTGCCATTCATAGTCGAACAAAGAGGAACGCATCGGCAGGGGAACTCCTTTCCGGGTGTTGGGAAGTATTGCTACGCAATATTATGTAGAAAACCGCACGAATTGTAGCATAACCACAAGAAAAATGCAAGAGAATGCAATAGCATTGATTATTTCCTTTCAAATGGGCGATAGCTATAATAGCGGTAGTCAGCTGGGCGCTCCTGTGGCAAAGGAGCCCCCGCTGCTGACCCATCGGACATGGAATTTTCCCTGTAACCTCCTTGATTTGGGGGCGCTCCGGCGGTTACCGCTTATTGCAGAGGAAGCGGTAAAAACCGCCGGAGCCGCTTTGCCCCAAGGGCATTTTTATGTACGGTGCGCTATATTCCCATCGAAAAGAAGTATAAAGAACGCGCCAAGAAAACGGCATTTTACCGGCAGGGAGGGACAAGATGAAACAGCTCCGCAAGCTCCTGTGGCTTACCCAGTTGGGGATCTCCCTGGTTACCCCGCCGCTGCTGTGCATCTTTTTGGCCCACCTGGCCCAAAGCAAATGGGGCTGGGGCGGCTGGATCATGGCCGTCGCCATTGTAAGCGGCCTGGCGGCCTCCGCGTGCAGCGCGGTGTCCTTCCTGCACTACTGCAAAAGGACGGCTGAAAAGGAAACAAAGGGCGAAAAGCCCATCGCCTATAATGACCACGAATAGCTTTTGGCCGGGTAGGGGACAAGCCCCCGGCAAAGGATAAAAGGAAGGTGCTGAAAATGAAGCTCCAAAAATCAGTTCTAAGGGAAGTCCGGCATATCGCCATCGGTACGGTGGCCTGCGCCGCGGTGCAGCTGGCGGTTTTTGCGCTGCTGGGCCGGCTGGATGGAACAGTATGGCTGGGCACGGCGGTCGGCGCCGGCTTTGCGGTTTTTAATTTCGTTCTGCTGGGCTTTACCATGCAGCGGGCGGCCGGCAATGCCGAAAAGGCCAAGCAGATCGCCCAGTTTTCCTACTCGGTGCGGATGCTCCTCACCTGTGTCGTTGCCATTCTGGGCTTCCAGCTGGGTGCACTCAATGGTGTAGCCACGGCGCTGGCCCTGTTCTTCCCCCGCATCACCATCTCGGTCATGCAGCTTTTGGGGTTCTATAAACCGCAGCCAAAGGAGGCGCCCGCCGCATGAATGTAGAGATCAATGGTTCCCCAATTCTTACCACACTGCCCATCTTCGGCGGCATTCCCCTTACGGCCACGCTGGTGGTCACCTGGAGCATCATGCTGCTGCTTACCCTGTTCTGCATTTGGCTCACCCATGATCTGCGGGTCGATCATGTCACCACCCGGCAGACCGTCGCCGAATTTCTGGTCAATACCGCCCAGAACTTTGTAGATAGCAATATGGGCACGCGCTTTTCCCACTATGCGCCGTTTGTGGCCGCTATCTTTTCGCTTTCGCTGCTTTCCAGCCTTTCCGGGCTGTTGGGGGCCTTTTCTCCCACGGCCGATCTTTCCACCGAGCTGGCCTGGGCAGTACTGGTGTTTGTGCTCATCACCGCCACCAAGATCAAGACCAATGGCATTGGCGGCTACCTCAAGGGCTACACCCAGCCCATCGCGGTGCTCACCCCGTTCAATATCATCAGCGAGATCGCGACCCCCATTTCGATGGCGTTCCGTCACTTCGGCAATATTGTCTCCGGTACCGTCATCAGCACCCTTATCTATGCCGCGCTGGGAGCCGCCAGCCACGCGCTGTTCGGGCTGCTGCCCGGCGTCGTGGGGGAACTCCTTTCTCAGATCCCGTTCCTTTCGGTCGGTATTCCCGCCGTATTCTCTCTTTACTTTGACTGGTTCTCCAGCTTTATGCAGGCGTTCATCTTCTGCATGCTCACCATGATGTATATCGCGGCAGCCGCTGAAGCGGACTGACCGGCTCTACATAACCCCAAAACCATATCAAGGAGGAAATTACTATGGAAAAAGCAATCATTCTGGCAGGCTGCGCCATTGGCGCCGGTATCGCTCTTATCGCGGGCATCGGTCCCGGAATTGGTGAAGGCTACGCCGTCGGCAAATCCTGCGAAGCCATCGCCCGTCAGCCCGAATCCAAGGGCGAGGTCACTTCCACCATGCTGCTGGGCTGCGCCATCGCCGAGACCACCGGCATTTACGGCTTTGTTACCGGCCTGCTGCTCATGTTCGTGGTGCCCCGCATCTTCATCGGACTTCTGTAATCCATCATTAAGGGAGGAGAACGAAACCATGGATCATCTGTCTCTTGTCGGTATCGTTCCCTGGGAATTCGTTGCCCAGATCGCCAACCTGCTTATTCAGGCGGCGCTGTTCAAAAAGTTTTTGTTTAAGCCCGTACAGGGCATCATCGCCAAGCGCCGCGGTGAGGTCAACGCCATCTACGGCGAAGCCGAAGCCGCCCGTACCGCCGCCGAGGAGGAAAAGGCGGAATATGACCGCCTGATGCGGGATGCCCGCGTGGAGGCCGGCCAGATTGTCAAGGCCGCTGCCGAGAATGCCGAGGCCCGTGCGACACAGTTGATCCAGTCGGCGCAGCAGGAGGCCGCTGGGATCAAGGAAAAGGCCTATGCCGAGATCGACCGGGAAAAGAAAAAAACAGTCAATGAGATCAAGGATAACATCTCCGGCATGGTCGTCGCCTTGGCGGAAAAGGTCGTGGAAAAGGAGATCAACGCCGGCGATCAGCAGGCGCTCATTGACCAGTTTATAAAGGAAATGGGTGAATCGGCATGACAGCGACCGGAAAAACCTACGGCGACGCGTTGTATGACCTGGCGGCGGAGGAAGCGCTCTGTGATGAGCTGCTGGAGCAGGTAAAGCTGCTGGCCCGCCTGTTCCGGGAAAATCCGCAGTACCCCGCCCTGCTTACCAGCCCGGATATCCCCCGGGAGGAGCGTCTGCACCTGATAGGGGAAGCGCTGACCGGGCAGGTACACCCCTATCTTGTCAATTTTCTGTGCCTTTTGTGTGAAAGAGGCAGACTTCCCGCCTTTGCCGGCTGCGCCGCCCGCTACGAGCAGCGCTGGCTGGAAGACCACAATACCGTCCGGGGCCGTGTCAGCTCCGCGGTGCCGCTTACGGAGACACAGCTTACGGCGCTGGCCGCCCGCATGGGGGAAACGCTGGGCAAGCATGTCCTGCTGGAAGGCACCGTCTCCCCGTCACTCATCGGCGGCATCCGGGTGGAGATCGACGGCCGTGTGTGGGATGGCTCCCTGCGCGGCCGCCTGGAGGAACTGAGCGGCCTGCTGCGCGGCGCCGTTCTGTAAACATCAAGAGAAAGCTGGTGGTTCCATGGAACTGAGACCGGAGGAAATAACCAAGATCATCAAGTCCCAGATCAAAAATTATGAAAACCACATCGTGCAGGAAGAGGTCGGCACCGTCCTGGTGGTCGGCGATGGTATCGCCCGTGCCTCCGGCCTGGAAAAATGCATGATGAATGAGCTGCTGGAATTCCCCAATGGGGAATACGGCATTGCCCAGAACTTAGAGGAAAATACCGTCGCTGTCATCATTTTGGGCGATGACGGCGGCATCAAGGAAGGCGATACCGTCCGCCGCACCGGCCGTGTTGTGTCGGTCCCGGTGGGCGAAGCCCTCATCGGCCGTGTCGTCAATGCCCTCGGTGCGCCCATCGATGGCAAAGGCCCGGTGGAAGCCGCCGGCTATGCCCCGGTGGAAAGCCCCGCGCCCGGCATCATCGAGCGTCAGCCCGTTACCGTGCCGCTTCAGACCGGTATCAAGGCCATCGACAGCATGATCCCCATTGGCCGCGGCCAGCGTGAACTCATCATCGGTGACCGCCAGACCGGCAAGACCTCCATCGCGCTGGATACCATCCTGAACCAGAAGGGCAACGGCGTCATCTGTGTCTATGTCGCCATCGGGCAGAAGCGCTCTACCGTGGCCCAGGTGGTGGAAACCCTTACCGCCGGCGGCGCGATGGACTATACCATCGTTGTTTCCGCCTCCGCTTCGGAGCTTTCCCCCCTGCAGTACATCGCGCCTTACAGCGGCTGCACCATGGGTGAATACTTTATGAAGCAGGGTAAAGATGTGCTGGTGGTCTACGATGACCTCACCAAGCACGCCGTCGCTTATCGTACGCTATCCCTGCTCATCCGGCGCCCGCCGGGCCGTGAAGCCTACCCCGGCGATGTATTCTATCTGCATTCCCGCCTGCTGGAGCGCGCCGCGCGCCTTTCCGAGGAAGAGGGCGGCGGTTCCCTTACCGCGCTGCCCATCATCGAAACCCAGGCCGGCGATGTTTCCGCCTACATCCCCACCAATGTCATCTCCATCACCGATGGCCAGATCTTCCTGGAAACCGAGCTGTTCCATTCCGGCGTTATGCCCGCCATCAATCCCGGCATTTCGGTTTCCCGTGTCGGCGGCGCCGCGCAGATCAAGGCCATGAAGTCGGTTTCCGGTACCCTTAAGCTGGTTTACAGCCAGTACCGTGAGCTGCAAAGCTTTGCCCAGTTCGGCTCCGATCTGGATGCCAATACCAAGGCCACCCTGGCCCAGGGCGAACGCATTGTAGAGGTACTCAAGCAGCACAACAGCTCCCCGGTGGAGGTCATCCATCAGGTGGCTATCCTGTATGCCGTCACCAAGGGCTTCCTCAAAGAAGTCCCGGTGGAAAAGATCAGCGAGTACGAGGCATTTCTTTATGAAACACTGGATGCCCGCTATGCCGGTCTGCTGGCGGCCATCCGTACCGCCGGCAAGCTGGAAAAAGAAACGGAACAGCAGCTTGCTTCCGCCATCGCCGAAACCGTTTCCGCGTTCCTCGCGGCGCTGTAAGGGGAGGGAACACCAATGGCTGGAGCCTCCATGAAAAGCATCAAGCTGCGGATCCACAGTATGCAGAATACCCGGCAGATCACCAAGGCCATGGAAATGGTGGCTGCCTCCAAGATGAACAAGGCGCAGGAAAAAGCCCTGCGCACCCGTCCTTACTATACCACCCTGCACAGTACCCTCAGCGGGATCGCCGCCGCCACCCGCGATTTTTCCTCCCCCTACCTGCAAAAGCGGGAGGAAAAGCGGGTCTGCTGCGTGGCCATCGCCGGTGACCGCGGTCTTGCGGGCGGCTACAACAGCAATGTGCTGCGGCTGGCCGCCGAAACCCTCACCGGTGAGGAAAACTGTGTGGTGCCTATTGGCAAAAAGGCAGGGGAATACTTCCGCCACCGCGGCGTCGAACTCCTCACCGAGGACTGGCTCACCGCCGAAGATCTTTCGGTGGGTGGCTGCTTTACACTGGCGCGCCATTTGGCTGGGCTGTACCGCTCCGGTCAGGTGGATGCCATCGAGCTGGTCTTTACCCGCTGGAACAGTCTCCTTTCTCAAGAGCCGTGTGTGCTGCGGCTGCTGCCGCTGCCCCAGCCGGAAAAGCCCGCGGCAAGTGACAAGCGCCCTGCGGATATTCTCTACGAACCGGATTGCGCCACGGTGTTCAATGCCATGATCCCGGAATACCTCGGCGGCGTCATCTACGGCGCGTTGTGCGAATCGCTGGCCAGCGAGCTTTCTGCCCGCCGTATGGCGATGGATTCCGCCACACAGAACGCCGATGAAATGATCGACAAATTGAACCTGCAGTATAACCGCGCACGGCAGGGCAGCATCACGCAGGAGCTGACCGAGATCGTGGCAGGCGCGGAAGAATAACAAATAAGGAGTGAAGCATCATGTCCTCCCAACATAAAGGCATCGTAACGCAGATCATCGGTCCGGTACTGGATATCCGCTTTGCGGAAGGGGAATTGCCCGAACTGCGCAGTGCCATCACCATTCAGCATGGGGAGCGGGTCATCACCGCCGAGGTCGCTCAGCACATCGGCGATAATGTGGTGCGCTGCATCGCCATGAACAGCACCGATGGCCTGGTGCGCGGCATGGAAGCTATTGAAACCGGTGCGCCCATCAGCGTGCCGGTGGGCGAGGAATGCCTCGGACGCATTTTCAATCTTTTGGGCGAGCCCATTGACCACGGCGCGCCTGTCAAGGCCGAGGAACGCTGGGCCATCCACCGTCCCGCCCCCTCGTTTGAGGATCAGCAGGGCGCGACCGAGATCCTGGAAACCGGCATCAAGGTCGTCGATCTTATCTGCCCCTACGCCAAGGGCGGCAAGATCGGGCTGTTCGGCGGCGCCGGCGTCGGCAAAACCGTCCTCATCATGGAGCTCATCAATAATGTAGCGACCCAGCACGGCGGCCTGTCGGTATTCACCGGCGTTGGCGAGCGCACCCGTGAGGGCAATGACCTTTACAATGAAATGAAGGAAAGCGGCGTTCTCAATAAGACCGCCTTGGTCTACGGCCAGATGAACGAACCCCCCGGGGCTCGTATGAGAGTTGGCCTCACCGGCCTTACCATGGCGGAATACTTCCGCGATGTCAAGAATCAGGATGTTCTGCTTTTCATCGATAACATTTTCCGCTTTACCCAGGCCGGCAGCGAGGTCTCGGCCCTGCTGGGCCGTATGCCCTCCGCAGTAGGCTACCAGCCCACCCTGGCCACCGAGATGGGCGCCCTGCAGGAGCGCATCACCTCCACCCGTAAGGGCTCTATCACCTCAGTACAAGCGGTCTATGTCCCTGCAGATGACCTTACCGACCCCGCCCCTGCCACCACCTTTACCCATTTGGACGCCACCACCGTTCTGGATCGTGCCATCGCCTCCCTCGGCATCTACCCGGCGGTCGATCCCCTGGATTCCACCAGCCGCATCCTCTCGCCGGAGATCGTCGGGCAGGAGCACTACGAGGTCGCCCGTGCCGTCCAGCGCATTCTGCAGCGCTACCGGGAGCTTCAGGATATCATCGCCATCATGGGCATGGAGGAACTCTCCGAGGAGGATAAAAAGACGGTCAGCCGCGCCCGTAAGATCCAGCGCTTCCTCTCTCAGCCCTTCCATGTGGCGGAGCAGTACACCGGCATGGCGGGCAAGTATGTCCCGCTGCGGGAAACCATCCGCGGCTTCCGCGAGATCATCGAGGGCCGCCACGATGACCTGCCCGAGGGCGCGTTCCTGTATGCCGGCACCATCGATGAGGTGGTGGAAAAGGCCCAAAAAGGAGAGTAAGCCATGACGGAATTCCCGCTTGATATCGTCACGCCGGATGGCGAGATCTTCTCCGGCCGGGCTGAAAGCCTGCGGCTGCGCTCCATCGAGGGCGATCTCTGCATCCGTGCCCGCCACACCGATTATGTCACGGCGCTGGGCATGGGCCCCGCCGAGGTCATCACCGCTGGGAATAAGCACATTGCCGCCTGCATGGGCGGTATGGTCTCGGTGCTGGGCGGCCGCGTCACCCTCACCGCCACCACCTTCGAGTGGGCCGAGGACATCGACACCGCCCGCAGCCACGCCTCAGAGGAACGGGCCAGGGAAAAGCTGGGCCACGGCGATCTCACCGATACCGAGCTGGCCCTGGCGGAAGCCCGCCTCAAGCGCGCCCTGATCCGCCAGCAGGTCAGCCGGATGAAGTAACCGTCCCGGCTGCTTTTGCCCCAAATACTGCCGCCCCCGGCCATTGCGGTCGGGGGCGGCTTTGGTGTGCCGGGCGGCGAGGAGGTTTACCGGCGGCCAGTGGGGTTTCTGCGCCCGTATTCAAGGCGCTGCTGGGTGAGCGAAAGCTCCGCTTCGCTGAGCATGTCCTTTACCGTGCCGGAAACCAGTACCAGATGGCCGCTGCTGTAATCCGCCGTAATAATTACGGGGGAATAGCAATACTCATACCAGTCACTATCCGGTTCCATCACCAGCTCTATGGTAAAGGTACCGTCCTCATTCTCGGTATAGCTCACCAGCCCGCTCCGGGCTATGGTGATGTAATTGGGGTAACCATCCTCGTAGTGGATATCCCGGTAGGCATCCCGTTCGGCGTCGTAGTAGCGGGGCTCCAGGTACACCTCCCAGTCCAGGTGCTCCTTGGTGGCGCCAAAAAGATATTCGGCAAACTGCTGCACCGCCTTGGCATCTACCCAGGTGTGGGTATCATCGGTGTAGGGGTATTCCAGCCCCTTGGCTTCGCAGTAATAGTACATCGCTCTCATCACTGTCGAAAGGCTGATGCCGGATTTTTCGGTAAAATTGACGCTGTTGCGGAAGATCACCCAGGTATCAATGACCTCCTGCACCTGCTCATTCGGCACCTCGATGAAGGAATACTCCTCGTAACGGTAGCGGGGCACTTCCAGCATGGTGGAGGTGTTGGTAAGCATATCGGCATAATTGCGGATCGTATTTATCACCTTTTCCAGGATGCTTTCCTTCCTTTCCACCGGGGAGAGGGCAAAGGCTGTGGTAGCGGTAAGGGCGGCCGCCAGAAACACCACCGCCACTCGGGTGACACCCTTCTTCAGGCCGTGCAGTAGGGTCTCTTTGGTCTCCTGCCAGCCCACCTGCCGGAAGGCCACCGCTACCACATTGCTGCTCTCCTGTGCCGGCTGCGGCGCAGGGGCGGCTTCGGCCTCCTGCTGCTTCATCTGCAGGGCCTGCTCCTTCAGGTATTCCTTCAGCGCGATCTTGAGGAGGAGATCGGCATACTGCTCCTCCAACGCTTTTTCATCCAGCGGATAATTGTTGTTACTCATGGTTCATACCTCCTTTCTCGATATAGGCGGCAAGCACTTTTCGGCGGGCCCGGGTCAGGATCTGCCGCACATTGCCCGGCGCCAGGCCGGTCAGCCGGGTGATCTCCTTCGAGGACAGCTCCAGCGTGTAGGCGTAGTTCAGCAGGTCTATCTCCCGCTGGGGCAGTGTTTTCAGGCACTCCCGCAGCAGCTCGGCCTGCTCCCGGCGGATGAGGAGAAGTTCGGTATCCTCCGTGCCGCTCAGGCTCTCGGCCCAGTCCCGCTCCCGGCCCTGCGCGGCCTGCCGCTCCCGGTTGGTTTTGTGGTAAAGGTCGATGCTGGCGGTCTGCACAATGGTGACCAGGTAAGGCAGCAGCTCCTCTGCGGGGATCTGCCGCACCCGTTCCAGGGAGCGGATGACCCGCAGCATGGCCTCGTGCAGGGCTTCCTCGGCCCGGTCGGGGTCATTCAGTATCTTTTGGGCGCAGCGCAGCAGGAAATCCCGGTGGCGCTGGTACAGCCCGGCAACAAATTGCCGGTCGGTGTCATTTTCGATAGCCATGATAAAAAGCGGCAGCATGATGTTTTCTCCTTTGGGTCGTTTTTCCGGAAAAGCGGGGCCGAAGGGGCGGAGGGCTTTTTGCCTTACACCCTATATAACCGCTCCCGCCCGGCTTTTGTGACACAGTTTCTGACCTTTTTTAGAAAAAAAGCCTGCCGCGGGCATTTCCCGGCAGGCTGTTGGCCTCTCCATTGTAGCAGGTCGGCCCACCCCTGGCAAGGCGGCTGGGGGCCTTCTCGCGCGCGTTCAGCGCGCGCATACGCGTACACGCACGCGAGGGCCGGGGACGACTTTTTTGCGGCGGGCCACGCAAAAAGGACTTGACAGCGCCGCCGGGACTGTGGTAAAATAATCGAGCAGCTAAAATGGACGATTAGCTCAGCTGGAAGAGCATCCGCTTGACGTGCGGAGGGTCACAGGTTCAAGTCCTGTATCGTCCACCAAAATAAGACGCCTATATGGGCGTCTTTTTTCTTTTGGTGAACCAAGGAGCGCAGGGCTCCGCATGGGGACTTGGATTCTATGTTGTATTTTTTCACTAATCCAGATTTGTGATAAGCAAACTAGCCGGTATAGTTGCCCTCTAAATGGATAAGACGATAATATTTTGCTGAATCAGATCCATAAACCTTTGTTAAGACCCTGCTTTTATTGTAATCATTTCGACCAGTTCGTGAGGTGATCAAAATAGTAGAATCTGAAAGGCTTTTACCGGTCACCATGGTTGAGTGCCCATAGATTTCGTTCCCATTGTATTTTATTTGGATGATATCCCCAATTCGGCAGGTTGAAAAAAGCGAGTTTAAACTGCCTCCAGTTGAATATTCCGTACTCTTTCCTTGTGGCCCGCGCGTGGGACTGGTACTATCACGAACTAAAAAGTTGTGCAGATAAGTTACATTTGACCACGAAGGAGTTCGATCTGAAAGAGTGTTATAATACCAACCATTAGAGCAGAAACATTTTTAGAAGCTCCTCCGGCAAGCAGGCAATGGGAAATAAAGTTTGTGCAATCATAATTTCCCGTTATTAAACTAAAATCATAATAGGGCGTTACCCCATCACCACTGGACGGCGATGCTTTAGCCGCATTATTGTAGGCATAGCTTGCCATAGCATTCGTGTCAAGATCATCAAGGTAAAGGTTAGATGTGTTCGGCTCCAAGACTGTTTCCGGTTCCTCTATATTTTTTAATTCTTTTTTCTGTTTCTCCATGACGGATTGAATATCTGCATCTATTTTCGCAAGAAGCTCTTCCGTTATGGGAGCAAAGCTATACCTTTCAGCACATTGGGTGCGGTGAACATAATCATAGTCATCGCCGCTGGCAATATCGCAGATCAGCCATTGACCGTTTTGACGCAGCAGCCGGAAGCAAAACCCCACACCGTATTCCGAGTCCAGGCCGACCCCTTCAAAAGTGTTCGGATCAAGAGCATAACGGTAGGTGCAGACCCATGCGACAGATACTTCTGCACTGTCCCCATCGATTTCCATCGCCTCCACCGTAAGCCTTTCGGCGATTACTTCATCAATTTCCACCTGCGCTCGGTTTAATGTGGCATTCCATTTCATGGTCTCCATTTTTTTTGCCTGGTACTCTGCCGCCAAACCGGGAGCAAAATAATCGGTGGTAGGTTCTTTGCCCAAGAGGTATGCTGCATCATAATCCAACAGGTATTGCCGGCACACTTTCTCAATGGCCTCCCGGTCGGCGGGGGTGGCTTCAATGGCAAAGGCAGTTCCCAAAAGCAGAAAAACAGAAACTATTCCAAGCAACAAAATCTTAATCTTTTTCATTGTGTAGTCTCCTCTTCCATCGATTACTCTACAATTTCTCCATAGCCGTTATACCACCATCGGCATCACCCATTAAATTTTTCTATTATCAATCCCCCTCACTACTATAATAATCGTATCACAAGCAAAAATGCAACATATCCCCCTAAAAATCTCCCATTCTTACAAATTTTCCTGCAAAAAATCATCGGCTTTCACAAAAAAGGGCGCGAACGCCGCTTCATCCTTCCCGCTATGCCGGCAGCCCGCCCGGCGCTTTTTTCATCTGTGAATATTTCTTAAAAAATCGCTCTCTGTTATTGACGAACATCCGTTCTTGTGGTACGATATAAGATGATTCATTATGGGAACCCATGCCCTAATGCGATAAAAACAGGACTTCGGGAAAGGGGGCTTACGCGTGCGTATCATGGGCATCGATCCCGGCTATGCCATCGTGGGCGTGGGCCTGGTGGATTACGATAATGTCCGCTTTTCGCTGGTGGAATACGGCGCCATTACCACCCCGGCGGAACTGCCCTTCGAGACCCGCCTGCGGCAGATCTACGATGACATGGTGGGACTCATCACCCAGTACCGCCCCGATGCCGTCGCCATGGAGCAGCTCTTTTTCACCACCAATCGCACCACCGCCATTGCCGTGGCGGAAGCGAGGGGAGTACTGCTGCTGGCCGCGGAGCAGCAGGGCGTGCCGGTATTCAGCTATACGCCGCTGCAGGTCAAATCGGCGGTGGTGGGCTACGGCAAGGCCGAAAAGGAGCAGGTGATGGAAATGACCCGCCGCCTGTTAAATCTCAAATCCGTGCCCCAGCCCGATGACGCCGCCGATGCCCTGGCCATTGCCATCTGCCATGGACACAATGGCGGCAGCCGCCTGCCTACCGCCGCCCTGGCGGAGATTCGCGGCGGCAACCGCCGCGGCAAACCCATCACCTACAAGGAGAAGAAAACATGATTTACAGCATTTCCGGGCTGCTGCGCCAGGTGGCCCCCACCTACTGCGTGGTGGAAGCCTGCGGCGTCGGCTACCAGTGCTCCGCCTCTACCCACACCCTTTCCAGTCTGCCCGGCCGCGGGCAGGAGGTCACCCTGCTGACCCACCTGTGGGTCAAGGAGGACGGCATGGAGCTGTTCGGCTTTTCCACCGAGCAGGAGCGCCGCTGCTTCCGGATGCTCATCGGCGTTTCCGGGGTGGGTCCCCGGGTGGCCCTGGCCATCCTCTCGGATTCCGCCCCCGACCGGCTGATGCTCTCCATTGCCGCCGGGGATGCTAAGGCCCTCACCCGCGCCCAGGGCGTCGGCGCCAAGCTGGCCCAGCGCATCATCCTGGAGCTGCGGGATAAGGTGAGCGATGAGGACATCAGCATGCCGTTTAGTGATGAGATCGGCACCATTTCCACCGTGGCGGAAACCATCCACAATACCGCTAAAAGCGAGGCCATCAGTGCGCTGGTGGCGCTGGGCTACGGCCAGACCGATGCTGCCGCCGTTATCGCCCCCATGGAGGATTCGCTGGCTGTGGATGAGTTGATCCGCCGGGCCCTCAAATCCTTTACCCGCGGCAAGTAAACAGCTTTGAATTTGTGCAGGGACCGGGATACAGGGCGCAGCCCGCCCCGCCCTGCGGGCGGGGCTAAAGCGGACTGCCGTCCGCTTCGGCGGTCTTCGGCCGCCGGGCCTGCGCCCGCGGCTCCCTGCAGCAGGCCGCCCCACCCACTACTCCCAAAGAGAGGAGATCACACCATGTTCGATAGAGGCAAACAGCCGGAATACGAGATGGACCTGGAAAACCGCTTTGTCGCCCCGGAGGTGACCGAAAACGACCGGGATAATGAACTTTCCCTGCGCCCGCACACGCTGGAGGAATACATCGGGCAGGAGCAGGTCAAGGAAAATCTCTCTGTCTTTATGCAGGCGGCGCGCCTGCGCGGGGAGCCGCTGGACCATGTGCTGCTTTACGGCCCCCCCGGCCTGGGCAAAACCACCCTTTCGCAGATCATCGCGGCGGAAATGGGGGTCAATATCCGCATTACCAGCGGCCCGGCCATCGAAAAACCGGGCGATCTGGCTGCCCTGCTTACCAACCTCAATGAAAATGATATCCTCTTCATCGATGAGATCCACAGGTTGAACCGCAGCGTGGAGGAGGTACTGTACCCCGCCATGGAGGACTACGCCCTTGATATCATCATCGGCAAAGGTCCGTCGGCCAACTCGATCCGGCTGGATCTGCCGCATTTCACGCTCATCGGCGCGACCACGCGCGCCGGTCAGCTGACAGCGCCGCTGCGTGACCGCTTTGGTGTCAACCTCCGGCTGGAGCTGTATAGCCCCGAAGAATTGCAAAAAATTGTTGAGCGCAGCGCCGGTATCCTGAATGTGGAGATCAACAGCGCCGGCGCCTATGAGATTGCCTCACGCTCGCGCGGCACGCCGCGTATCGCCAACCGCCTGCTCAAGCGGGTGCGGGATTTTGCCGATGTCATGGGCAACGGTGAGATCACACAGGAAATCGCCCACATGGCACTGGATCGTCTGGAGATCGACGAACTGGGACTGGACAGCAACGACCGCCGTATGCTGGAGATGATTATCAAGGGCTACAGCGGCGGACCAGTAGGACTGGAAACGCTGGCTTCTGCACTGGGTGAAGAAACGGTCACACTGGAAGACGTGTGCGAGCCGTACCTGATGCAGATGGGCATGCTG
>ERZ773224.2005-NODE-2005-length-22716-cov-10.299237_pt1 | contig 22716 bp, 15 predicted proteins | sample MGYA00580526_ERZ773224 | MGnify/ENA primary metagenome ERZ773224 (study PRJEB29015, sample SAMEA2737743) | human gut metagenome | biome: human gut; feature: human-associated habitat; material: faeces | place: China | collected 2012 ... | reverse complement strand
CTCGCCCTTGCCGGTGAATTTGGACTTGCGGGAGTAGATGACGTATTGCTTCGGCGTATCTTTCGTTTTCATGGCGGCACCTCGCGTTATTCGTTAGGTTGATGGGTATATTATAACGGATTGGAATCCATTTGAAAAGGTACCCAAGAGAAGAATCTGAAAATATTTCTGAGAAAAATACTCTCTTTGCCCGGTTTTTGAAAAGTGTCGATTTTCATAAAAAAGCCTCTGTTTTGCCTCTCGGATGTGTTCCATAGGAAAACACCCACGCCCACCCGCTTGCGGCGGTCTGAGAGGAGAAAACAGAGGCTTTCGCACCCTAAATGATGCAGTTTTGAGGGCATCGCTCATCCCCACCTCAAGATTGCTGCGTATCATCACTTGTCATACGTCAAGTTTATTTTACGTCACGGCTTGTCATATGACAAGATGCATCGTAAAAACCGCCGCCCCGATTTTGTTCGGGGCGGTGGTTTCATCATGCAAGGCTTCGCAGATATTCTTCCACATTCTGATACTGCGGAAGGCGAGCATAATGTCCCCGATGTGCTCGGGATGCGGAGGCCGTGCGTTCGAGTCACATTGCTCCGCGCCAAGAGAACGGCACGACGAAAGTCGTGACTTTCTCTTTTCTCAATTTTTTCATATTCCTACTTGACAAGTAGGTAACCTCGTGTTACAATGCCTATCAATCCGATAGGAAATATATGAATCAGAAATGAGGCAAGCCTATGCTGTCCTTTTTCATGCTCCGATGTCGCCGGTAAACACCTTTCCTCTCTCTTAAAATTACTTCTCTTTCAAAAAAATATACAACCTACAATAAAAGGAGTTTACCGTTATGAAGACTTATGATACCATTACCGACCTGATCGGCTCCACTCCCCTGCTCAAGCTCAACCGTTTCGCCGCCGCGGAAAACCTCGGCGCTGAGGTCTACGCAAAGCTCGAATACTTCAATCCCGCCGGCTCCGTCAAGGACCGCATCGCCTATGCCATGATCACCGACGCCGAGAAGAGCGGCGCGCTCAAGCCCGGCTCCGTCATCATCGAGCCGACCAGCGGCAACACCGGCATCGGCCTTGCCGCCGTCGCCGCCGCGCGCGGCTACCGCATCATCATCGTCATGCCTGAGACTATGAGCGTTGAGCGCCGTCAGCTGATGAAGGCCTACGGCGCGGAGCTGGTACTCACCGAGGGCGCCAAGGGCATGAAGGGCGCCATTGCCAAGGCACAGGAGCTGGCCGCCCAGACGCCGGACAGCTTTATCCCCGGTCAGTTCACCAACCCCGCGAACCCCTCCGCGCACCGCGCGACCACAGGCCCTGAGATCTGGAACGACACTGACGGCACGGTGGACATCTTCGTTGCTGGCGTCGGCACCGGCGGTACGCTGACCGGCGTGGGCGAATACCTCAAGAGCCAGAACCCCAACGTCAAGGTCGTGGCGGTCGAGCCCGCCGGCTCCCCGGTCCTGTCCAAGGGCGTCGCGGGCGCTCACAAGATCCAGGGCATCGGCGCGGGCTTCGTGCCCAACACGCTCAACACCAAGGTCTACGATGAGATCATCACGGTGGAGAACGAGGACGCCTTTGCCACCGGCCGCGAGCTGGCGCGCAAGGAGGGTCTGCTCGTCGGCATCTCCTCCGGCGCGGCAGTGTGGGCCGCCGCCCAGCTCGCCAAGCGTCCCGAAAATCAGGGCAAGCGCATCGTCGTCCTGCTGCCTGACACCGGCGACCGCTACCTTTCCACCCCGATGTTTGCGGACTGATCCCACGCTACCCTTTTGACGCAGATCTCCTCCGCGCGCAGCGCGAGGGAGGCATACCATGCGGCGAGGAGCTGTTCCGGCTCCCCGCCGCATTTCTCTGCCCGCTCGTCTCCGTAGGTCACGCGCAGCGACGCAGCGCCGAGCGGCAGGACAACACCCCGCGCCGCGTAGGTCTCCGCCGCATCGTCGAAGCAGAGCACGATGTCCGCGCCCTCCGGCACGCGCAGGACGGGAGCCGCGACGCCGAAGCGGCTGCGCAGCCTCTGCGACAGCTCCCAGCCGCCCTGCGCCGTGCACAGCTGCAAATAGCGCGTGTCCGCCGCCAGTGTCTCCGCCGCCGCGGCATAGGCGCGCGTGACGCGCAGAGCGCAGAGCGCGACGGTCGCTCTGCGCGGTGCGATCTCCTGCTGTGCCATCACACGGCGCGCGATGGCGGCAGCCGCCGCCTCGCGCAGTGGCCGCACATCCACCGGGACGATCCCCCGCGCGGCAAAGCGCTCATACGCGGAAAACCCCCGCGGAAAGACCGCCTGCGTCACGCCGTACCGTTCCAGTGTCCGCGCGGCGGTACGCAGGCTCCACACCGCCCGCAGACCGTCGCCGCGGCGGATGCCTACGGCAAGGAACCGCACACCGCCCAAACGCTTTTCCCGCGCGCCGCATCGCTCGCCCGCGCCGCGCCATTCCACTAAGCCAAACATGGTTGCCCCTCTCTTCCCTATCCCACGACACAAAAAGGACTCTCCCTACTCTATGGGAGAGTCCTTTGTTTCCATGCCGGTAAATTCAGTTCCACGCCTTAACGTAGTCCGTCAGGTACTTGAGCGGATTGACGAGCTGACCGTTCTCTGTGATCTCAAAATGCAGATGCGGACCGCTGCCGACGCCGCTCGAGCCGGTCACGCCGATAGCCTGTCCCTGCTTGACCACCGCGCCGACGCTCACCGAGCGCTTGGAAAGGTGCTGGTAGGTGGTCGTGTTGCCGCTGCCGTGGCTGATGACGATGTATTGCCCGCGCACACTGTTGCTCGACGAAATGATGACCGTGCCGGCCTTGGCGGCATAGACGGTAGAGCTGTAGTACACGCCGCCGATGTCAATGCCACGGTGGTTGGTGGAGGCTCCCTTGATGCCGGTGTTGCGCTTGCCGAAGGGCGATGTGACGCGCTTGCTGGTCGTCACGGGCCAGATGTAGCCGCCATAGGTCACCGTTGTGTTGCCCTGCTGCGCGGCAAGCTCCTTGCTCAGGCGGACGATCTCCTTCTGCGTTTTTTCCTCCTCGGCCTCGATCTCGGCGAGCACGTCCTTATAATCCGCCTCGTTCTCCTCCATTTCCTTGATGAGACCGGTCGCCTCGGTGCGCTGATCGCGCAGCTCGTTGTTCTTGACCGCCAGCGCCTCCTTGGCGCTCTGCTGCTCGGCGAGCGAGGTCTCGAGCGTCTGCTGCTTTTCCGCAATCTGCGCCTGCAGCACGCGCAGGTCGTCGATCACGCGCTGGTCGGCCTCCATCACCTCGCTGATGAAGTCCATCGCGCCGAGCAGCTCCTCAAAGCTCGACGACTGGAAAAGCACCGACCAGTAGGACACCGTCCCGCGCTCCTCCATCGCGCGCACGCGCTTGCAGAACAGCTCGTACTGATCCGCCTCCTGCGCCTGCGTCTCGCTGAGCTCCTGCTCGGTCTGCTCGATGAGCGCTTCATACTGCGCGATCTGCTGCTCGGTGTTGGCGATCTCCTCGCTGATGAGGTCGATCTGCTGATCGAGCAGCGCCTTGCGCTTGAGCGTGTTGGCCTTGTCCTTTTTGAGCGCGCTGAGCTGCTTGTTTACCTCGCTCTTCTTGCTTGAGAGCGCATTGGATTCCTTTTTCAGCTTGTCGATGTCCGCCTGGGTGACGGCGGAGGCCGTCTGCGGCAGCAGTCGCAGCGGCGTCAGGTCCGCCGCGAGCACGCCGAAGGCAAACAGGAACGCGACCGCCGCGCGCAATACTCGTTTTGTTCTCATGGGCAGCCGCCCTCCTTTTTCAGACTTGCAGGAATTTGCGGATCGCCGTCAGGCTGCCGCCGACGCCGACGAGCATTCCCACGCCGACGAACACCAGCGCGACCGGCTTCCATATCGTCGCAAAGTCCACAACGCTGAAGAGATTCAGCGCGTCGGACACGGAAATGCTCCGCGCGACGGTCGCGTACAGCAGCCATTGCAGGCCGAAGGCGACGCCCGCGCTCAGAAGGCCGATGATGAAGCCCTCATACACAAAGGGCCAGCGGATGAAGCCGTTCGTCGCGCCGACCATCTTCATAATGGCGATCTCGTCGCGCCGGTCGAAGGTCGTGAGCTTAATGGTATTGGAGATGATGAACACGGAAACGACCAATAATATCGCGATGAGCGCGATGCACACCACGCCCGCCACGTTCCGCAGCGTGATGAAGCCCTCCGCCAGGTTTTCGTCCGCGCGGGCGTCCGCGATACCGGTCACCTTCTTGACCGCCTCGCGCGTCTCCTCCATCCGGCCGAGGTCGATCACCTTAATGGCAAAGCGGTCGCGCAGGATCTCCGGGTCCAGATCGCCGAGGGCATATTTCCCCTCGTACTTTTTCTCGAAGGTCTCGCAGGCCTCCTCGCGCGTGATAAAGCGCACGCTCCTCACATTCGGCACCGCCTCGACGGCAGACTGGAGCGATCGCCCCTGTGCCTCCGTGAGCGTATCGTCCACAAAAGCAAGGATCTCATTTTCGCTTTCCAGCTGACGAAGCTGCTCGTTGACGTTGTAGGCCACAAGGGAAAACGTGCCCATGACGAGCAGGCAGGCCACGGTGATGCCGACAGCCGCAAAGGACATAAAGCCGTGGCTGAACAGGTTCACCACGCCCTCGTGGAAAAAGTAACCAAAATCGTGTCTTCTCATCGCGTCTCACCTCATATTGTAGCCGATGCCGTCGCTCACGACGATACCGCGCTCAAGCGTAATGACGCGCTTCTGGAACTTGTTGACCAGATCCTTTTCGTGCGTCACGACGAGCACCGTGGTGCCGAGCTGGTTGATGCGCTCGAGCAGCATCATGATCTCCAGCGAGCGGGCGGGGTCGAGGTTGCCGGTCGGCTCGTCGGCGATGATGGTATAGGGGTTGTTGACGAGCGCGCGCGCGATGGCCACGCGCTGCTGCTCGCCGCCGGAGAGCTGGTTGGGGAACTGATTGGCCTTGCCGTCCAGTCCCACCAGCTTGAGAACGTAGGGAATGCGCTTCTTCGCCTCACGCGGCGAGGAGCCCACAGCGCGCATGGCAAAACTCAGATTTTCATAGACCGTTTTCTTCTCGATCAGGCGGAAATCCTGAAAGATCACGCCGATAGACCGGCGCAGCAACGGGATCTGCCGGTCGGAAATGTTGTTGAGGTTGAAGCCATTGATCATCAGTCGGCCGCCGCTCGGCAGGACCTCGCCCGTGAGGAGCTTGATGATGGTCGATTTGCCGCTTCCGGAGGGACCGACGAGAAAGACGAATTCGCCGTCGTTGACCTCCATCGTCACACCGCGCAGCGCGTGTGTCCCGTTCTCATATTCCTTCTGCACGTCGGTCAAGCGGATCATCGCCGTGTTCTCCCCTTTTTCTCCAAGTTTGCCTATTTTATTCTATTATACGCGAGCGGCGAAGAAATGGCAATAAAAATTATGTAAACAGCCGCTGTTTTTTTGACGCTCCCCAGCGGAAAAAGTTCCCAAGGCGCAAAAAAAAGAGGCTTTCCCTTCGGAAAGCCTCCTTCGCTATTCTCTTACGCCTCGATGCCGCGGGAGGCAAGGTACTTTTTGACCATCAGCGCCACCTTGAAGGTGATGGCGTCGTCGAACTCACGCAGGTCAAGGCCGGTAAGCTTCTTGATCTTCTCCAGACGGTAGACGAGCGTGTTGCGGTGGACGAACAGCTTGCGCGCCGTTTCGGAGAGAACGAGGTTGTTCTCAAAGAACTTGTTGATGGTAAAGAGCGTCTCCTTATCGAGCGAGTCGATGGGGTTCTTCTTGAAGACCTCCTGCAGGAACATCTCGCACAGGGTGGTCGGCAGCTGATAGATCAGACGGCCGATGCCGAGGTTTTCGTAGCTGACGACATATTTCTCCGTATCGAAGACCTTGCCGACCTCGATGGCGATCTGTGCCTCCTTGTAGCTCTTGGCGAGGTCGCGCAGGTGCGCGGCGACCGTGCCGATGCCAACGACGACCGTGCTCTCGCCGTTCTCACGCAGCGTCTCCTCGATGAGCTGGGCAGTCTTCTCCAGATCGCGCGTGCCGACATTCTCGCCAAGCTGCTGAATGAGCACCACGTCGCTCTCGCCCATGGAAAGCGCGAAGCTGGTCTGGCGGTCCGGGAAGATGTTCTGTACCGCCTCCACGGTCAGGCCCTCAAAGCGCTCGTCCAGACGGCGGATCAGAAACACGCCGCGGTTGAGCTCGGTCTCAACGTGCAGCTCCTTGGCGCGGATATAGAGGTCGCTGAGCATGATGTTGTCGGAGATGATGTTCTTGATGAAGGAGACCTTGTCGTACTTCTCCTCATAATAGCTCTTGGCCGCGTTGAGCGCGACCGCCGCCATGGAGCAGGCCGCGCGGCTCATCTCGTTCTCGCCATAGGCAAAAACCGCAAAATCGAAGTGACCGTTCCAGCCGGACAGCGTCTTGAAGGTCTTGCCGGCGAGCGGAACCACGCTCTCCTCCGCGTCGTTGATGCTGCTCACAAGCTCGCTCCAATGACTGCCGATCTCGCTCAGCTCCGTACAGGCAATGACGGTGCCCTCGGCATCGATCACGCCGATCTCGGTATCGACCGCATCTTTGAATTGCAAAACGATGTTCTGGAAAACTCTCCCTGACATGGTGTACCTCCCGAAACCCTTACGCGGGTAGTTTGTGCAACTTGCTGATTGAATGAAATTATTATACTTGGCTTCGACATAATTTGCAAGCTATTTTTTCTTTTTTCCACAAAAAACTTTTTCTTTTTTGTGGAAAGCGTAAAGGATATTGGGACAAGTGTTCAATCTCCCGCAAATTTCGTTGGGCATTTTGTCTACCGCTGAAGCTGTGCCTCCTCTGCTGCCGTCAGCAGGCGGAATTCGCCCGGCGCGAGCGTGTCATCGAGCCGCAGCGACCCCATCGAAAGGCGCTTCAAATACTCCACCGGCTTTCCGCGGGCCGCCAGCATCCGCTTGACCTGGTGGAACTTCCCCTCGCGCAGCGTGACGAGACATTCGCTCGTCTCTCCCGCGGCGAGGATCTCCAGCCCCGCGGGCAGGCACTCCAGCCCGTCGCCGAGCGTCATGCCCGCCTCGAACGCCGCGCAGTCCTCAGGCGCCAGTCGGCCCGACACACGGGCATAATAGACCTTATCGACGTGCTTTTTCGGACTGAGCAGCGCGTGCGCCAGCTCGCCGTCGTCCGTCAAAAGCAGCAGCCCCTCCGTATCCTTATCGAGCCGTCCGACCGGAAACACGCCGATCTTGCGCAGCTCCGGCGTGAGCAGGTCCAGCACCGTTCTGCCCCGCCCATCCTCGGTCGCGCTCAGCACGCCCGCGGGCTTATGCAGCATGACGTAGGTGTGTCTACGGAGCAGCAGCTCCTCCCCGTTGACCGCGATGCGGCAGCTCTCCGCGTCATACTTTTCCTCCGCGCTGCCGGCGATCCTCCCGTCCACCAGCACGCGGCCCTCGCGCACGAGCGTCTTGACCTCGCGTCGCGACCAGCGTCCCGTCGAGGCGATGAGCTTGTCCAGCCGTTCCTTCGCCATACCCGTTCTCCTCTGCTTTCACTTTCATTTCTGCGCCCATCCTATCATACTTTGCCCCGTTTGGGAATAGCCTTTTGTGAAAGGGTGTGACGCTGTGTTTATCTGCACGATGAAATATTCCCGCCGCCGGCTGCTCGGCGTTTTGTGGCTGCTGCTTCTTGCCTTTCTCGGCTTTCTCCTGCTGCGCTCATGCGGCTCGGACCGTACCGCTGCCGCCGCAACGAACGAGCAGCGCGTCGCCTGCCTGAACTCCCTCGGCTGGCAGGTCGAGCCGGAGCCGGTCGAAACGCTCTCGCTCACCCTGCCCAAGGAGCTGGAGGAGCCCTATCTGAGCTACAACGTGCTCCAGCGCGCGCAGGGCTTTGATCTGGAGCCCTGCTGCGGCAAAACGGTCGAGCGCTGCACCTACACGGTGAAAAACCATCCCTCGGGCAAGGTCTGTCAGGCCGACCTCTACATCTGCGGCGGCGAGATCGTCGCGGGCGATATTCTCTGCACCGGCGAAGGCGGCTTCATTGCGCCGCTGGCCTTTCCGAAGGACGCCTGAGCGCTCGCCTTCCCCGCTCCACTCTCGCTCTCATTTTCCGGCGGAGCTTCTTCGCAGAGCAAAAAGAAAGACAGCCTTTCGGCTGTCTTTCTTTTTGCTCATTCAGGAATTAGTCCTTGCACTCGATAACAACACCGGAACCGACGGTACGGCCGCCTTCACGGATAGCGAAGCGGAGGCCCTTCTCGATCGCGATGGGGGTGATCAGCTCAACGTTCATGTCGACGTTATCGCCGGGCATGCACATCTCGGTGCCCTCGGGCAGAGTGATGACGCCGGTGACGTCGGTGGTACGGAAGTAGAACTGAGGACGATAGTTGTTGAAGAACGGGGTGTGACGGCCGCCTTCATCCTTGGTCAGAACGTAGACCTGGCCAACGAACTTGGTGAGGGGGTGGATGGAGCCGGGCTTGCAGAGGACCTGGCCGCGCTCGATCTCGGTCTTGGCAACACCGCGGAGCAGAGTACCAACGTTATCGCCGGCTTCGGCGTAGTCGAGCAGCTTGTGGAACATTTCGATACCGGTGACGACGGTCTTGCGACGCTCGTCGGTCAGGCCGATGATCTCGACTTCCTCGCCGAGCTTGAGCTGACCACGCTCAACTCTACCGGTGGCGACGGTGCCGCGGCCGGAGATGGTGAAGACGTCCTCAACGGGCATCAGGAAGGGCATATCGGCCTTACGGTCGGGAGTGGGGATATAATCGTCAACAGCGTCCATGAGCTCCTTGATGCAGGCATACTCGGGGGCGTTGGGATCGGTGGACTCAGAAACGAGAGCGTTCAGAGCGGAGCCCTTGATGATGGGAATCTCATCACCGGGGAACTCGTAGCTGGAGAGCAGCTCACGGACTTCCATCTCGACGAGCTCGAGCAGCTCCTCATCGTCGACCTGATCGCACTTGTTCAGGAAGACAACGATGGCGGGAACGCCAACCTGACGGGCGAGCAGGACGTGCTCGCGGGTCTGGGCCATAGGACCGTCGGAAGCGGCGATGACCAGGATCGCGCCGTCCATCTGGGCAGCACCGGTGATCATGTTCTTGATATAGTCGGCGTGGCCCGGGCAGTCAACGTGAGCATAGTGACGCTTCTCGGTCTCATACTCAACGTGGGCCGTGTTGATGGTAATGCCGCGCTCGCGCTCTTCGGGAGCCTTATCGATGGAGCTGTAGTCGGTGTACTGGGCCTTGCCCTGCATGGCGAGCCACTTGGTGATGGCAGCGGTCAGGGTGGTCTTACCATGGTCGACGTGACCGATGGTGCCGATGTTTACGTGGGGCTTAGTTCTCTCGAATTTCTGCTTAGCCATTAGAGTGATCCTCCTATTATGATTTTTTCATTGTTTTCGGTGTCACTTGCATAACACCATGATTTTACCGTAAATCGAGCTGATTTGCAACTGTTATTTTCGTGCCTCAGCTCATGTGGCGCCCGGTGCGCTGATCGATGATCTTTTCCTGAATGCTCTTCGGGATCTCGATGTAGTGCGAGGGCTCCATCGTGTACTGACCGCGTCCCTGCGTGCGGGAACGGAGGTCGGTGGCATAGCCGAACATCTCGGCGAGGGGAACAAACGCGTCGATCTGCTGCGCGCCGGAGCGGGCCTCGAAGCCCTGGATCTGACCGCGGCGGCTGTTGAGGTCGCCGATGACATCACCCATATACTCGTCGGGGACAATGACGCTGACCTTCATGATCGGCTCGAGCAGCGTGGGGCCGGCCTTCTGGCAGGCTTCCTTGAACGCCATGGAGCCGGCGATCTTGAACGCCATCTCCGAGGAGTCGACCTCGTGGTAGGAGCCGTCGTACAGCGTGACCTTGACGTCGACCACCGGATAACCGGCGAGCACGCCCGCGAGCATCGCGCCCTGGATACCGGCATCGACCGCGGGGATATACTCCTTGGGAACGCTGCCGCCGACCGTGGCGTTGACGAACTCGTAGCCCTTGCCGGACTCGTTGGGCTCAACGTGGATCTTGACGTGACCGTACTGGCCCTTACCGCCGCTCTGGCGGGCATACTTGGTGTCCTGATCGACGGCCTTGGTGATGGTCTCCTTATAGGCGACCTGCGGCGCGCCGACGTTCGCCTCGACCTTGAACTCGCGGAGCAGACGGTCGACGATGATCTCCAGATGGAGCTCGCCCATACCGGCGATGATGGTCTGACCGGTCTCTTCGTCCGTGTAGGTCTTGAACGTGGGGTCCTCCTCAGCCAGCTTCATCAGCGCAATGCCCATCTTCTCCTGACCAGCCTTGGTCTTGGGCTCGATGGCAACGCGGATCACAGGCTCGGGGAACTCCATGCTCTCGAGGATGATCGGGTGCTTTTCATCGCAGAGCGTGTCGCCCGTCGTGGTGTTCTTGAGACCGACCGCCGCGGCAATGTCGCCGGAGTAAACGGTCTCGATATCCTCACGATGGTTGGCGTGCATCTGCAGGATACGGCCCATGCGCTCACGAACATTCTTGGTGGAGTTGAGAACGGAGGAGCCGGTGTTGAGTGTACCGGAATAGACGCGGAAGAAGCTCAGGCGGCCGACATAGGGGTCGGTCATGATCTTGAATGCCAAGGCGGAGAAAGGCTCGTCATCGCTCGGCTCACGCTTGTCTTCTTCGTCCGTCTTCGGGTTGATACCCTCGATGGCGGGGATATCGGTCGGCGCGGGCATATAGTCCACAATGGCATCGAGCAGCTTCTGCACGCCCTTGTTGCGGTAGGATGTACCGCAGACCACAGGGATCATCTCGACCGCGACGGTCGCCTTGCGGATTGCTGCGCGGATCTTGGCGGTGGGGATTTCCTTGCCCTCAAGATACATCTCCATGATCTCATCGTCGAACATGGAAACGGCGTCGAGCAGCTTCTCACGGTATTCCTCCGCGAGCTCGCGCATATCCTCGGGGATCTCCTCCACGCGCATATCCTTGCCCATTTCGTCGTAGTAGACGTCCGCGTTCATCTCGACCAGGTCGATGATGCCGCGGAATTCGGCTTCCTTGCCGATGGGCAGCTGGATGGGCACCGCATTGCACTTGAGACGCTCGTCGATCATGCGCAGGACGTTATAGAAGTCCGCGCCCATGATGTCCATTTTGTTGACGTAGATCATGCGGGGCACATGGTAGTGATCCGCCTGACGCCAAACCGTCTCGCTCTGCGGCTCAACGCCGCCCTTGGCGCACATGACGGTCACAGAGCCGTCGAGCACGCGGAGGCTGCGCTCCACCTCGACCGTGAAGTCGACGTGGCCCGGGGTGTCGATGATGTTGATGCGATGGTTCTTCCAGAAGCACGTCGTAGCGGCAGACGTAATGGTGATGCCGCGCTCCTGCTCCTGCTCCATCCAGTCCATCGTCGCAGTACCCTCGTGGGTCTCGCCGAGCTTGTAGTTGACGCCTGTGTAGTACAGGATACGCTCGGTCGTGGTGGTCTTGCCTGCATCGATGTGGGCCATGATGCCGATATTTCTTGTTTTCTCCAGAGATACTTTTCTCGGCATAAGATTCTCCTTGCTTTCTTACCAGCGGAAGTGGGCGAACGCCTTGTTGGCCTCGGCCATCTTGTGGGTATCTTCGCGCTTCTTCACAGCCGCGCCGGTGTTGTTGGCGGCGTCCATGAGCTCGCCGGCGAGACGCTCGGCCATGGTGCGCTCACCGCGGGCGCGGGAGTAGGCCGTCAGCCAACGCAGACCGAGGGTCTGACGACGGGCGGGACGAACCTCCATAGGGACCTGATAGTTGGCGCCGCCGACACGGCGGGTCTTGGTTTCGAGAACGGGCATGATGTTTTCCATCGCCTGAGTAAAGACGTCGAGCGGCTCATTGCCGGTCTTTTCCTTGATGATGTCAAACGCACCGTAGACGACCTTCTGTGCAACGCCCTTCTTGCCGTCGAGCATGATGCTGTTGACGAGCTTGGTCACGAGGACACTGTTGTACATAGGATCGGGCAAAATTTCTCTCTTGGGAACATTACCTCTTCTGGGCACTTTGCTTCCCTCCTTCTTATAATATAGAAATCATAGGTACTCGCGGACGGGGCTTGCCCCCGCCGTGTTTCGGCCTGCCAAAGAGGTATCCTTATATGATAAGACCTTTTGGCAAAGCTCTACTTTCATGCAGACCTTACTTCTGCTTCGGGCGCTTCGCGCCGTACTTGGAACGGCCCTGCATACGGCCCTGCACGCCCTGCGCGTCCAGAGTGCCGCGGATAATGTGGTAACGCACACCGGGGAGGTCCTTGACACGGCCGCCGCGGATCATGACCACAGAGTGCTCCTGCAGAGAATGACCGACGCCGGGGATGTAAGCGGTGACCTCGTAGCCGTTGGTAAGACGCACACGGGCGATCTTACGAAGAGCGGAGTTCGGCTTCTTGGGGGTCGCGGTTCTCACAGCGGTGCAGACGCCGCGCTTCTGAGGAGAAGGAAGGTTGGTTTCCTTGTTCTTCAGCGTGTTGAGGCTATACTGCATGGCGGGAGAATTGGACTTGTAGGTGGCCTGCTCTCTGCCCTTGCGGACCAGCTGATTAAAAGTAGGCATTCAAAAGTTCTCCTTTCTGAAAAATTGTGAGCCGGAGGCTCAATTTATTTTTTACAGGATATCGGTAAAATATCCCGAAAAAACCATATTTATCCGTTCAGGAGCGTTACGACCGCGGCGCCGACGGCGATGCCGGCCGCGCTGCCGAGCTGCGCCATCGTGAAGTCCCTCTCTACAGGGACCGACGCGCAGGCGTCCTCGACCCGTCCGGTCACAGCGGGGTCTGCGTCGCAGGCAAGAAAGACCTTTCCGGCCCTCCCCTCGCGCAGCGCACGGAGCGATTGCTTCACGCCGACGACCTTTTGGGCGGTGCTGAGCTCTTCTAACACGGCACGCCCTCCTCACGGCATAACAAAATCCGCGAAACAGTCTCGCGCAAGGTAGAATTATAGCATAGTTGTCCCCCACCGTCAAGCGATATTTGCCCTTCGCGGCCTAAAATTTTCTCTGAAATGTACGATTTTTTCATTTTCTTTTCGGTACAAATGTATAAAGGAAGAGCCGACCGGTGCGGTCGGCTCTTCTTCTGCGGTATTTAGACCTCTTCGGAGCTCTCGCCCGCCTCGGTCGAGGCGGCCTCGGAGGCCGTTTCGGCGGCTTCGCCGTCATACGGCTCTGCCGCGGTCTCCTCCTCGACCGGCTTTTCGCGGTCGGGGACGATCTCCTCGGCGAACTCACGGTAGGCGTTCAGGCCCGCGCCGGCGGGAATGAGCTTACCGATGATGACGTTCTCCTTCAGGCCGAGCAGATGGTCGACCTTGCCCTTGATGGCGGCCTCGGTGAGCACCTTGGTGGTCTCCTGGAAGGACGCGGCGGAGAGGAAGGAATCGGTGGCGAGGGACGCCTTGGTGATACCCATGAGGAGCTGGGTGGCCTCAGCCTCACGCAGCGGCTCGCCGGTCTCGGCATTGACCTCACCGGCGGCATTGCGGCGCGCAATGTCCTCGTTGGCGTCCATCAGCTCCAGAACGTCGACCATCGCGCCGGAGAGCAGGTTGGTGTCGCCGGATTCCTCCACGCGCACCTTGCGCATCATTTGGCGGACGATGACCTCGATATGCTTATCGTTGATGTCAACGCCCTGCTGACGGTAGACCTTCAAAACCTCCTGAATGAGGTAGTTGTGAACGGCGGAAGCGCCGCGGATGCGCAGCACGTCGTGCGGGTTGAGCGCGCCCTCCTGCAGCTGGCAGCCCTTTTCGATCACGTCGCCGTCCTTCACGCGCAGACCGGTGTGCGGCACGGAGTAGGTGCGGGTGTCGCCGTCGTCGGCGGTCACGATGATGTTCAGCAGGCTGCCCTTCGTGGCCTCCTCGAACCTGACCTTACCGGCGATCTCGGAAAGCGTCGCCATCTTCTTGGGACGGCGCGCCTCGAACAGCTCCTCAACACGCGGAAGACCCTGCGTGATGTCGCCGCCGGCAACGCCGCCGGTGTGGAAGGTACGCATCGTCAGCTGCGTGCCGGGCTCGCCAATGGACTGTGCGGCGATGATGCCGACCGCTTCGCCGGGGCCGACGGGCTTGCTGGTCGCTAGGTTCATGCCATAGCACTTGGCGCACACGCCGGAATGGGCGCGGCAGGTCAGGACGGTGCGGATCTCGACCTCGTGAATGTCGAACTTCTCAAGCAGATCGGCGTCGGAGGCGTCCATCATGTGATCCTTGGAGATCAGCACCTCGTCGGTGCCGGGCTTGAGAATGTCATGGACGGGATAGCGGCCGTGGATGCGCTCGGAGAACTTCTCGATGACCTGACCGTTCTCGCTGATTTCGCTGGCGATGATGCCGCGGTCCGCGCCGCAGTCGTCGGAGCGGATGATGACGTCCTGGCAGACGTCGACCATGCGGCGGGTGAGGTAACCGGAGTCCGCGGTACGCAGCGCCGTATCGGCCAGGCCCTTACGGGCGCCGCGGCTGGAGATGAAGTATTCCAGCACGGACAGGCCCTCGCGGAAGTTTGCCTTGATGGGGATCTCGATGGTCTTACCGGCGGTGTTGGCCATCAGGCCGCGCATACCGGTCAGCTGACGGATCTGCTTCATGGAGCCACGGGCGCCGGAGTCCGCCATCATGAAGATGGGGTTGTAGCGGTCCATGTTCTTCTGCAGGGCGTCGGTAACGTCGGCGGTGGTCTTTTCCCACTCGGCGACGACCGCGCGGTAGCGCTCGTTCTCGGTCATGAAGCCCATCTTGAACTGGTCCTCGATGTCCACGACGCGCTGCTCGGTCTCGGCGATGAGGGTGTACTTCTCGTCGGGGATGGTCATATCCGCGATGGAGATGGTGATGGCGGCGATGGTGGAGTTGTGGTAGCCGGTCGCCTTGATATTGTCGAGCACCTCGGCGGCGACGGTGAAGCCGTGCTTCTTGATGGTACGGTCAACGATCTTGCCCAGCTGCTTCTTGCCGCAGGTGAACGTGATCTCGTAATCGAAGTAATGCTCGGTGGGGTTGCCGTTCTCGTCCACACGCTCGACAAAGCCGAGGTCCTGCGGGATGTTGTGGTTGAAGACGATGCGGCCGATGGTCGTGTCGACGATCTTGTGGCCCATCGTGCCGTCCGGCAGCGCCTTCTCCACGCGCACGCGGATGGGCTGGTGGGTGCCGATGAGGTGGTCCTTGAAGGCGAGCATCGCCTCGTCCTCGTCGCGGTAGACGTTGAGGTGCGTGTTCGCGCGCTCCTCGTCGGTCAGCTCGCTCAGGCTCTTGCCGGCGAGGGAGAAATCGACGTTGGACGGCCAGAACTCGTCGTTGTCGAGCTGGCTCACGCCGTTTTCAAAGCGGTCGAAGGTGAGGTAGTAGGAGCCGAGCACCATATCCTGCGTCGGAACGGTGACGGGGCCGCCGTCCTGCGGACGCAGGAGGTTGTTGGCGGAGAGCATGAGGATGCGAGCCTCGGCCTGCGCCTCGGCGGACAGAGGAACGTGAATGGCCATCTGGTCGCCGTCGAAGTCCGCGTTGAACGCGGTGCAGTTCAGCGGGTGCAGCTTGAGCGCGCGGCCCTCGACGAGCACCGGCTCGAACGCCTGGATGCCGAGGCGGTGGAGTGTCGGCGCGCGGTTGAGCATGACGGGGTGATCCTTGATGACGAAGTCCAGCGCGTCCCAGACCTCCGGGCGGCCCTTATCGACCATCTTCTTGGCGGACTTGATGTTGTTGGCGGCGCCGTCCTCCACGAGCTTCTTCATGATGAACGGGCGGAACAGCTCGAGCGCCATTTCCTTCGGCACGCCGCACTGATAGATCTTCAGCTCGGGGCCGACGCAGATAACGGAACGTCCGGAATAGTCGACGCGCTTGCCGAGCAGGTTCTGACGGAAGCGGCCCTGCTTGCCTTTGAGCATATCGCTCAGGCTCTTGAGCGCGCGGTTGTTCGCGCCGGTGACGGCGCGGCCGCGGCGGCCGTTGTCGATCAGGGCGTCGACCGCCTCCTGCAGCATACGCTTTTCGTTGCGCACGATGATATCGGGGGCCTTGAGCTCCATGAGCCTCTTGAGGCGGTTGTTGCGGTTGATGACGCGGCGGTAGAGGTCGTTCAGGTCGCTGGTCGCGAAGCGGCCGCCGTCGAGCTGGACCATCGGGCGGATCTCCGGCGGGATGACGGGCAGCACGTCGATGATCATCCACTCGGGCTTGTTGCCGCTCAGGCGGAAGGCGTCCACGACCTCCAGGCGCTTGACGATGCGCGCCTTCTTCTGGCCGCTCGCGCCCTTGAGCTCGGCGTGGAGCTGCTCGGAGAGCGCCTCAAGGTCGATCTGCTGCAGGAGCTTCTTGACGGCCTCGGCACCCATGCCGGCGTCGAAATCGTCCTCATACTTCTCGCGCATATCGCGATACTCTTTTTCGCTGAGGATCTGGTTGCGGATCAGCGGCGTCTCGCCGGGGTCGGTGACGATATAGGCCGCGAAGTACAGCACCTTCTCCAGAATACGGGGGCTGATGTCGAGCAGCAGACCCATGCGGGAGGGGATGCCCTTGAAGTACCAGATGTGGGAAACGGGCGTCGCCAGCTCGATGTGGCCCATGCGCTCGCGGCGCACCTTCGCGCGGGTGACCTCGACGCCGCAGCGGTCGCAGATCTTGCCCTTGTAGCGGATCTTCTTATACTTGCCGCAGTGGCACTCCCAGTCCTTGGTCGGCCCGAAGATACGCTCACAGAACAATCCGTCGCGCTCGGGCTTGAGGGTGCGGTAGTTGATGGTCTCGGGCTTTTTGACCTCGCCGTGGGACCACTCACGGATCATTTCGGGAGAAGCGATACCGATCTTGATGGCGTCAAACGTTGCGTAACTCATAATTCATGCTCCTCCTTTTCTCAATACTCGTCTTTGTCGTCGGCAAGGTCGGCCTCGACCTCGTCGTCGGGAACGTATTCAAAGCCTGCGTCCTCCAGCTCCGCCTCGTCGGCGAACGGGTTGCGGCTGCGCTCGTCGTCCGCGTCCATGCGGGCGAGGTTGAAGGTGTCGAGCGCGTCCTCGTCCTCCTTGAGCTCGATCTGGTTGCCGTCGCGGTCGAGCACCTGAATGTCGAGGCAGAGAGACTGCAGCTCCTTGACCAGGACCTTGAAGGACTCCGGCACGCCGGGCTGCGGGACATTGTGGCCCTTGACGATGGCCTCGTAGGTGCGCACACGGCCGGTCACATCGTCGGACTTGACGGTCAGGATCTCCTGCAGCGTGTAGCTCGCGCCGTAGGCCTCGAGCGCCCAGACTTCCATTTCGCCGAAGCGCTGGCCGCCGAACTGCGCCTTGCCGCCGAGCGGCTGCTGCGTGACAAGGGAGTACGGGCCGGTGGAACGGGCGTGGATCTTATCGTCGACCAGATGGTGCAGCTTGAGGAAGTAAACGTAGCCGACCGTGACCTTGTTGTCAAAGCGCTCGCCGGTGCGGCCGTCGTACAGCCAGCTCTTGCCCTCGGGATCGAGGCCGGCAAGCTGAAGCGCTTCGGAAATATCCTTATCGGTCGCGCCGTCGAAGATGGGCGTGGCGACCTTCCAGCCGAGCGTCTTGGCAGCGTAGCCGAGATGGACCTCGAGCACCTGGCCGATGTTCATACGGGACGGAACGCCGAGGGGGTTCAGAACGATGTCGAGCGGGGTGCCGTCGGGCAGGAAGGGCATATCCTCCTGCGGCAGAACGCGGGAGACGACGCCCTTGTTGCCGTGGCGGCCTGCCATCTTGTCGCCGGGCTGGATCTTGCGGCGCTGTGCGATGTAGACGCGCACGACCATGTTCACGCCGGGGCCGAGATCGTCGCCGTTCTCGCGGGAGAACACCTTGGCGTCGACCACGATGCCGCTCTCGCCGTGCGGCACCTTGAGGGAGGTATCGCGCACCTCGCGCGCCTTCTCGCCGAAGATCGCGCGCAGCAGACGCTCCTCCGCGGTCAGATCGGTCTCGCCCTTGGGCGTGACCTTGCCGACCAGAATATCGCCGGCGTGGACCTCCGCGCCAATGCGGATGATGCCGCGCTCGTCGAGATCCTTGAGGGCGTCCTCGCCGACGTTGGGAATGTCGCGCGTGATCTCCTCGGGGCCGAGCTTGGTGTCGCGGGAGTCGAGCTCATACTCCTCGAGGTGGATGGAGGTATACAGGTCCTCGCGGACAAGGCGCTCGTTGAGGAGCACCGCGTCCTCGTAGTTGTAGCCCTCCCACGTCATGAAGCCGACGAGGATGTTGCGTCCGAGCGCCAGCTCACCCTGATCGGTGGCAGGGCCGTCCGCCAGCACGGTGGGGTCGACGGTCTCGCCGTTTTCATTGACATACTTGCCGTGCACGCGCTCGCCGACGTCGACGATCGGGTGCTGGTTGATGCAGGTTCCGTGGTTGGAGCGCAGGAACTTGGTGAGCTTGTATTCCTTCGTCTCGCCGTTGTCGTAAGCCACGGTGATGGCGCGGGCGTCCATCTTGGTCACGACGCCGTCGCCCTCGGCGAGGACGGCGACCTCGGAGTCCATGCAGATCTTGTGCTCCATGCCGGTGCCGACGATGGGAGCCTCGGGGCGGAGCAGCGGAACGGCCTGACGCTGCATGTTCGCGCCCATCAGGGCACGGTTCGCGTCGTCGTTCGGCAGGAACGGGATCATCGCGGTCGCGATGGAGACCATCATACGCGGGGAAATGTCGATGTAATCGACGCGGTCGCGGTCGACCTCGACGATCTCGTCGCGGTGGCGGCAGGTGATACGCGGGTTGACAAGGCAGCCGTTCTCATCGACCGGCTCGGCCGCCTGACCGACGATGAACTGATCCTCGACGTCGGCGGTCATGTAGGTGACCTCGTCGGAGACATGGCCCGTCGCATGATCGACAGCGCGGAAGGGCGCCTCGATGAAGCCGTATTCGTTGATGCGGGCGTAGGTCGCGAGGTAGGAGATCAGGCCGATGTTCGGACCTTCGGGGGTCTCGATGGGGCACATACGGCCGTAGTGGCTGTAGTGGACGTCGCGGACCTCCATGTTCGCGCGCTCACGGGAAAGGCCGCCGGGGCCGAGCGCGGAAAGACGGCGCTTGTGCGTCAGCTCGGCGAGCGGGTTCGTCTGATCCATGAACTGGGACAGCGGGCTGGAGCCGAAGAACTCCTTGATGGCCGCGGTGACCGGGCGGATGTTGATGAGGCTCTGCGGCGTCACGATGTCGAGGTCCTGAATGGTCATGCGCTCGCGGATCACGCGCTCCATGCGGGAAAAGCCGATGCGGAACTGGTTCTGCAGCAGCTCGCCCACGCAGCGCAGGCGGCGGTTGCCGAGATGGTCGATATCGTCCTTCGTGACGATGCCGTGCGCCAGCGCGTTCATGTAGTTGATGGAGGCGAGAATATCGTCCGCAAGGATATGCTTGGGCGCAAGGCGGTCGGCATTGTCGCGGATGGCTTCCTTGAGCTCCTCGCCCTCGTACTTCGCCAGCAGCTCCTCGAGCACGCTCTTGCACACGCGCTCCTTGATGCCGCACTCGGCGACGGGGTCGAAGTCCACGAAGCGGGAGAGGTCGACCATGTTGTTCGAGAAGACGCGCAGCGTCTTGCCGTCGAGGTCGAGCGTCACGTCGTTGACGCCGATGGCGTCAAGCTCGCGGGCCTCGTCGCTGGTCATGACATGGCCGGCGTCGAAGAGGATCTCGCCCGTGCGCGGGTCGGCGACGGGATAGGCGAGCTTCTGGCCGTGGATGCGGGTCCACAGGGAGAGCTTCTTATTGAACTTGTAGCGGCCGACCATGGACAGATCATAGCGGCGCGGATCGAAGAAGAGGTTCTTGATGAGGCCCTCGCTGGCCTCGACCGTGGGCGGCTCGCCCGGGCGGAGCTTGCGGTAGATCTCCAGCATGGCCTCCTCATAGGTCTTGCAGGCGTCCTTCTCCAGCGAGACCTTGATGCGGTCGTCGTCGCCGAAGAGGTCGAGGATGCCGGTGTCGGTCTTGAGGTCGGCGTACTGCTCGGCCTGACCGCCGATGGCGCGGATCAGCTCGGTGATGGGGATCTTGCGGTTCTTGTCGATGCGGACCCAGAACACCTCGTTGGTGTCGGTCTCATACTCCAGCCACGCGCCGCGGTAGGGGATCACGGTGCTGGTGAGCAGGGGCAGGTCGGTCTTGAGGTCGATCTCCTTGCCATAGTACACGCCCGGGGAGCGGACGATCTGGCTGACGACCACGCGCTCGGCGCCGTTGATGACGAAGGTGCCGGACTGGGTCATGAGCGGGAAGTCGCCCATGAAGATCTCCTGCTCCTTGATCTCCTGCGTCTGGTTGTTGTACAGCCGCACGTTGACCTTGAGCGGAGCGGCATAGGTGGCGTCGCGCGCCTTGCACTCCTCCACGTCGTACTTGGGGGCCTCATCCATCTTGTAGCCGATGAAGCTCAGCTCAAGATTGCCCGCGTAGTTGGTGATCGAGGCGACGTCGGTGAACACCTCCTGCAGTCCCTCGTCGAGGAACCACCGGTAGGACTTCTTCTGGAGCTCCAGAAGATTCGGCATCTCCATGATCTCCTCATGTCGAGCGAAGTTTTTGCGAAGGGTCTTGCCGTACATCTTGTCTTTGGCCATTTTTGCTCTTCACGCCTTTCCTTTCCCGCCGGTCTGTCTCCGGCGGGGAATGTATTGGTGTGCCGTGCGACACGCACGGCTTTGTTGATAGAAATGTCACATTTGCTCTTGTGCTTTTTTGTTTCCTGTGCTATCCTTGTGGCAATGGGTGAGGGTTCGCTTTGCGCATACTCTCACATATAAGCGCCTTATTTTATCAAAGTCAAGCGCGCAAGTCAAGTGCTTTCCGCAAAAAAACAGCAGCTTTTTCAAGCTGCTGTTTCTTTTTTGTTTATTTCTCCTGCTCCTCGGGCGTTTCCTCCTCCGGGAGCCGTGAGACCAGCGCCCATTCCACGCGGCGTTCGTTGAAGCTCTGCACCTCGATGTGCAGGCCGCAGGCATCCACCGTGAACTGGCTGCCGTCCTCGGGAATGAACGAGAGCTGGGCAAACACCAGTCCGCCGAGCGTGTCGGACTCCTCGTCCTCGGGGAACTGCACGCCCGTCGCCTCGGCGACGCGCTCAAGCTCGCACGAGCCTGCCACACGCCAGAGATTGTCGCCCACCTTTTCGATGTCCTTTTCCTCCTGCGGGTCGAACTCGTCGTAGATGTTGCCGACGATCTCCTCGAGAAGATCCTCCATCGTCACCAGGCCGCTCGTGCCGCCGTACTCGTCCACCACGATGGACATGTGCACCTTCTTGCTCTGCATATCGCGGAACAGCACATCCGTGCGCACGGACTCGGGTACGAAATACGCGGGGCGCAGCAGCTCACGCATGGGCTTGGGCGCTTCCGCCTGCGCGTTGAGCAGATACTCGCGCGTGGAGAGAATGCCGATGATATCGTCCGCGTTCTCCTCGTAGACCGGGAAGCGGGACAGGCCGGACGAGCGGATCGTCGTGAGGATCTCCTCGCGCGTGTCCTCGACCCACAGCATCACCATGTCGGTGCGGTGGATCATCACGTCCTCGGCGGTCGTGTTGTTGAATTCAAAGATGTTGTCAATGAGCTCTTTCTCATTGGACTCGATCGCGCCGCGCTCCTCGCCGAGGTCCACCATCATGCGGATCTCGTCCTCGCTCACGTCCTCCTCATCGGCCTTGGGGTCGATGTGCAGCAGGCGCAATACGCCGTTCGTGGACTTGGAGAGCAGCCAGATGACCGGGCGGAACACCGCCGCCACGCTCGTCACCGCACCGACCGTGAAGCGAGCGACCGCTTCGGTCTTTTTCATGGCGATGCGCTTGGGCACCAGCTCGCCGAGCACAAGGCTGAAGTACGAGAGCACGATGGTGATGAGCACCACCATGATCGTGTTGAGCGTCGAGGTGGGAATGGCCGTGAAGCCCTTGTCCACCGTCAGCCAATGCACGAGCGGATCGGAAAAGCTGTCCGCCGCGAAGGCCGAGGACAGGAAGCCGGCGAGTGTGATGGCGATCTGAATGGCGGAAAGAAAGCTGTCCGGCGCCTGCATGAGCACAAGCAGCTTCTTCGCCTTCTTGTCGCCCTCCTCCGCCTGCTTGCGCAGCTTTGTTTCCGAAAGCGAGATGACCGCGATCTCCGCCGCGGCAAAGAATGCGTTGATAAGAATAAGTATGACCAGTACCAGAATTTTCGGCAATAACGGGTCAGCAGGGTCCAAGTAGATAACCTCCTAAGCATCCGGCCTGTTGAGATTGGCTGCTCGCGCAGCGCAGACCGGTTTAGCGTAGGATAACATATTCCCGTCGAAATTGCAACGGATTCTTTTCTGCGGATGAAAAATCCGTTTTTTTTGCCATCGGTCAACAGGGGCAGGCACAGGAAAGAGCGGTTTGCGGCGGCCTTCGCCGCGCAAACCGCCGCTTTCCCTCACCACGGCACAAGCGCGTCGTGTACGGCGCAAAGCGCCGCGTCCTCGTCGTCCCGCTTCACCAGCAGCGTGACGCGCTGCTCGCCCTCCTCGAGTCCGAGGACCGTAATGCCCGCCGTCTCCAGCGCAGAGACCGCCGCACGAATCGCCGCGAGCGACGGCAGCGCGCGCCCGATGGCCGTCACGCGCGTGA
>ERZ773224.1991-NODE-1991-length-22837-cov-30.957686_pt1 | contig 22837 bp, 14 predicted proteins | sample MGYA00580526_ERZ773224 | MGnify/ENA primary metagenome ERZ773224 (study PRJEB29015, sample SAMEA2737743) | human gut metagenome | biome: human gut; feature: human-associated habitat; material: faeces | place: China | collected 2012 ... | reverse complement strand
CACCATTTCCGCCTGCTTCTGCGCAATCAGGCACAGTTCCGCCGCCTTGAAGGCGCACGCCTGCGTCATCGCGTTTTCCGTGCAGTTCAGGCTGTCCAGAATCAAATCGCCGAAGAACGGGTAGCCCGTCACCCCGGTCGCGTTGATGTACTGTTCGCCTTGGTCGTTGACGAGGAACACATGGTTGCCGCCGTCGCGCTCCGTGCCAACGTCCCCTCCCCATCCTTGCGGATTTCGATGTCCCTTTTCGTTCCGATGATGGTGCGCCCGTCGCCCCACCTCCGCAAGCCGTCCGGCGTGAACCAGTCCACACGGAAATAGAACGTCGTGCCGTTTGCACTGTTGATGGCGCAGTCGCCGAAATCATCGAGTTCCGGATACTGCGGGTGTGCGTAGTTGGCAATGCGGCTGCGGGAGACTGTGCCGTCCTCAGCGCCCACGTAGTACAGATACTGTCATGTCTGTTTTCAGAATCTTGCCATCCGGCACATTCCCCCATGTGGTCAGCCCCATACTGACCTTGAAGCCGACGGCAATAATGGCTTGTAGGTTATAGTGCTTGGTGTTGTAGCTTTTTTCCATCCGCGGCAGTTATTAAGTATTTCTTAATAACTGATTCCTCGCGCAGCTCACCATCCTCGAAGACTTTCTTCAAGTGCTGATTGATTGCTGCTACGGACACGTCATACAATTTCGCCATCATCTTCTGCGTCAACCAGATATTTTCATTCTCGTAGCGCATTTCGAAGCTGACGTCGCTCTCGCCAGCGGCGGCGACAAAGGTCAAATATTCCGCGGCAGAGCTGCGCAGAGCAAGCTCCTTTTCGCTCTTTCTTGCAGGCACAACACCAGCCTCCTTGCCCTGTTTTCCATGATGATTATATCATTTACTGCTTGATTTTTCAACAGTCTAGCCGTATCGGTTGTCCGTTTTTCCATGACAGCAATTATTATATGAATAAAGCAGCAGGAACTCCCCTGTCCCTGCTACCGTTTTTCTCTTCACTTATTCCATAATTTCCTTTTGCACGACCTCTTCCGCCCTGCCGCAAATCATCTCCATCCTCCGCACCCACTCCATCTGTTCATTTTCCTTCATCTCCTCATCCACGCCTTCCGCCTCCGCCATCTCCCGAACAAGCACCTCCACCCGCTCTTCGCACTCCCTCTGCACGGATTCCAACACTGCCGACAGCACATCCTCACAAATCAGCCTAACATACTCATGTGGATGCTTCTCCTGCAAATAGCGCTCATACAGAGCTACCCACTTGCTATTGGGTCACCTGTCTGCCAGCATACAGGTATGGAAGTAGTAATCGCCCACAAGGGTGTAGTGAATGCCGTTCTCCATAATTTCGGTAGGCAGTTCGTTCGACATCGTCGCTTTCATTGAAAAAAAACTCCTGTGCTTTTTGTCGCCTTGGCATTGAACCGCATACACAGCACAGGGGGGAAGATCGTTCCGTTCATGATGTCGTGGCTATTGTGGAATTATTAGACATTTGTAAATGTAGCGCAGCGTCTTGTGGTGCAAGGGGTTTGACTTGTCGAGTGCCTTTCATGCGGTTCCATGTTTTTGGGGAACGTCCCCCTCAAAAACAGTTGACGGATGAACAATTCAAAAGCACGAAAAGCGTAAAATTCAATAGCCTCTATATCTTCTTGCGCTTCTTTGAATCAGTTCGTATATTTCTTCAACATCGATGATGCTCATCATTGTCTTCTGATTATCAACAAATTTGCGTGCATCACGGGTAACATGTCCAGTTGTCACGAGAATCGCTTTGTTTATTTTATCAGCCGACTGGACACCATATAGGGAACGAACGACATTTACACCTACAGAGTTCTGGTGCCCGTAGCGTTTACACTCGATGTAGAAAACGACCGGCTTTCCCATTTCATATTTCGTTGCAATAATATCTCGTCCACCATCTCTGGTTTGCTGTGTCAATGTTGTTTCAAAGCCTTCATCTTGAAGCAAACGTTCGATAACTTTCTCAAACTCTCTGGGAGAGATGTCATAGATTAACTCATGGTTTTGGGCAACATCAACAATGCTTTGCTCTACCTGTGTAAGAGCAAGGTATGCGTCATCAAGGTCAAAATCAGCTTGGCTATATATGACTCCCATGTGAGGTTCTTCCTCAAACTGACCTCCCACTATTTCGTTATCTTCGTAATCAAATGCGCCTATGGGATATTCATAGCCAGATATTCTGAAGGAGATTTCATTACCGCATTGAGCACATTCAATGTAGCCCTTGTGATAAAATTCGATTTCTTCACCCATTCTATTATCGCCATGATCATATACATAGGACTCAAAATCAACATCTGCTTTGTGTATTTCACTAACTTTCCCACATCTACCACAGCGGATAATGACATCTTCCATGAGCTTCATCATATTCTTACCCTCGCATTTCACTCTGCATTGTTCTTCAAAATCTCAAAGGCCTGTTTTATCTTTGCTGCCATCAGCTTTCTCCGCTCAATCAGAAAGTCCTCGTAGTGCATGTTCTCCCACCCGTGCGGGAGTGCGTTTTCTGCTTCCATTCTCTGAATTTCTTCCGGATTACGGCCCACACAAACGACAGGATAATAAACCGAAGGAGCCTCATCGAGTATCTCCATATTATCTTTCCAATCGATGAAGGCATAGTTTGCCATCTGGTTTATCTTAGCGTCGTTATATCCCAGCGTCTTCAGGTGAGCCTTCGGGAACAAATGATGCTTCTCCAATGACTTTCTCTTGCCGTCGGTACCGGGCTCGAACAGCTTGCAGAGGAGCAGATTACTCTTTGAAAACAGAATTTTAGCATTTAGAATGTTCAAAGCAGCCACATACGCATTCCAAGCATTATTGCCTCTGCCGGATACGGCCAGACCTTCAGAGCCGATAAGGGTAATGTCAAAGTAGTCATTTGTAAGACGTTCCTGAACTCTCGAAAGAATGAATTGCTTGTATTCTTCCATTGATGTAAGTTTCTTGATGGCGTTCAAGTGATTTTCAACAGTAGACTCAAACGCGCCAGTGTATAGGGACACCAATGATGCGTAGAAAAACCACAATGAAGTCAGATGCATATTTTCATTGTATGATGCATTGAATCTGTACTTTGCAATCAGGTATAACGCATAGGTGTAATAAATCGCATTCCCCGAGAGAATTAAGTCTCCAGACAAGTATCCGGCATTCATGATAGATTTTAAGAACTCGTGCCAGTTATGAATGTTGAGAACGTCTGGGAGTTTTGCCTTAAGCACATCGAAACGCTGATCACGCAAAACGTTATCAACAGCACCTTTTCTGTCGAAATCAGCGCCACGAAGCAGCTTGTATCCATATTTCAAACGGGCTCTGTCAAAAGCATACGCCATAACCACACGAATAACATCCTGCGCTGTGACCTCGGTAAGCTGGTTGTACGATGTGATTTTGTCCTTGGAGGGATAGGTTGACTCCATGCTGAACTGGTCGATCTCTTTTCGACCATCTTCCCAATAGAGCGAAAGAAGCGTCAGAATAAAGTCGTTCTGCTTCAATGCTACGCCGCTGGAATTAACACGAACAAAGATTTCAGATACATCCTCTTCCTCAGCATTCGCCTTGATATCAAACACCGGGAGCGTGTACTGCTTCAAGTTAGAAAGTGCAGTGATGTTTTCAGATATGAGATCTTGTTCTTCGTCGCTCAATGCTTCGCCCTTAGAAGCCCGATATTCGACCAGCTTTTTAGTGAAATTGATGATCATTTTCGTAATATTCGCCGTGGTGAAGACCTCGCTGATGTTGTAAATCCACTCTGGGTCGTTTTTTGTAGCTTGATAACCAACCTCGAACTTGTTCTTCAACGGGCGATAGGAAATAACAATGGCTTTCTCATCATATTTTGAGTTGATAACCTTTTTCCCCTTCATAACGGCATACAGAGAAGTCAATCTCTGCTGTCCATCAATGATAACCTGTTTCGGAGATTCATAGTTGTGCTGGGCTGTTCCGATGGTTTTCTTCTTCTCAAGCGTCGGGCACTCCCACAGCATCAAATAGCCAATGGGATACCCGCTCATCATGGAATCGAACAAATCACGTACTTTTGAATCCTTCCAGACGAATGGTCTCTGAAGCTCCGGAAGACCAAGTTCTCCTGTATCAATCTTTTCGATCAGCTGATTGACTGTCAAAGTCGTATTGCTAAAAATTTGCTGCATCTGCCGTTCCTCCTGCTTAATCTACGAACAAGTCCGGGATACTGTATCATATCATATCTGCATCGTTTCGGACGCCCTTGTGATGCAAGTGCAATTCCGGTTCATCCGCAGCAATGCACTTCGATACTTAACGAAGAATGCACATAGCCGTCTCTCTGGAAAAGACGTGCTTGTGAATGGCTATGACTCTTTTGTTCGTCGAGTCGTGAAGAAGCATCTGAAAAGCGTGGTAATGAAGAATAGCATGAACTGCAAAACCGTGGAAGGTTTGACTTAAGCCATGACTTTATTCAACAACTGCTGAAAGTCATCCACATGATCATAGGTGACCATTCCATTCGACAGCGTCGTGAACAGCTTCTTCGCGCAGTCGATTTTTGCCTTCTCAATCGGGCGCAGGTTTAGACTGTCCATCGTGCCTTTCGTTTCAGCAATGAAGTAGATATGTCGTACAGCGCCCTCGTGGAATACGATTGCCCAGTCCGGCGAATAGTGTCCTACCGGTGTCGGGATGGCAAAACCCTTCGGCAGTTTTGCGTAGATGAACACGTCCTGAGAGCCATCCAGCGACTGCGCAAAGCAGCGTTCGACACTGTCCTCCGCCGTGCCATCTGTGAACACATAATCCTGAATTGCCTTGTCAGCGTGGAAGGCCTGATCAAGCGTCTTGCCGTGCTTTTCAGCCGTGAAAATACTGCTGTCATAGCTTCCTTCAATCTGATCGTAGGTGATGTGTTCGACAATCATCGTAGCCTTCTGCTCTTTTATGAGCCGGATGACCTTGGAGATAAACTCTTCCGGGTTGTTGCAGTACATGTAAAACTTATCCGGCGCAATTCCCATAAGGATTGCAGCAGCAGTCCTGCGGGTAAGAACAGTTCCTTCAGCCACCTTGCCCACAAGATCGTACTTCAGCTGGCTGGTACTGGCATGTTTCAGCGTTTCCGTATGCGTGGCTACTTTGCCGAAGCTGTCGCCCGCACGCATATCATCGCCGGTAATCTGCTCTTTTTGACCGGCTGCGGAGACCGTGTACTGAAGCTGGCTGACAAAAAGCTCGCTGTTTATGTGCGCAATGGACTTTTTTATCAACTCGTCGCCATCAAAGTCAACCGTGTATGCATATTTGTGATTGATGGTATTCCAGAGCGTCTGGAACTCCTTCTTGTAGAATCGGTCATTCAGCGGGTTTTCAGGCGCAGGCGTTTTATTGCCATCTTTGACCATATCATCGAGAACTTTGTCATCGAAGATGGCTTGAATCAACTTATGGATCCCTTCACTCATCGGCTGCAGTGTTTCCGGCAAAGGCTGCAAGCGACCAGAAGCGGCGTCATTGCGGTATTCCTGCGTAATTCCGTCATCCTCGTCGATATAATCGTTCTTGGCAAGATACTTCCAAATCGTCTTGGCCTGCTTTTCGTCCAGCTTGACTTTGGAACCGTCGGGCGTCAAAACATTTTTCCCCTCGAAATACTCCACAGTCGCCTTCCTCGGACGGTCGTACAGAACCGCTTTTGTCTCCTCCTGAAGCGCCTTTACAAACTCTGCATAACCCTCGCTGGCAATGACCGTCAGGGTATTCAGAACGTGAACGTCTGCACCGACGGTTTCCGCGTCCATTCGCTCACCGGCTTGATTGACGCACAGGCGCAGGCCGCGTCCGACCTCCTGCCGCTTCTGCGTGGTGCTGTCGCCGCCGTGCTTGAGCGTGCAGATTTGGAATACATTTGGGTTATCCCAGCCCTCGCGCAGTGCGGAGTGCGAGAAGATGAAGCGTGTCGGCTCTTCGAAGCTGAGCAGACGTTCCTTGTTCTTGAGAATCAGGTCATACGCAGAAATATCATCGCTGAACTCACTGCCGCGCTTAAGCTGACTGTCGATGGCGCGCCCGGTCTTCTTGTCGATGCTGAAATAGCCGCGATGCGTGGCGTGTACATCGATGCCATCCAGATACGCGACATACGCCGAATCAAGCAGAGTACGGTATCCGTTCATGACCGAAACGTATTCTTCCTCAAAAATACGCCCGAATTCGCCGAGCGCCTCATTGCCGTCCGCATCGTACTGCCGATAGTGCGCTACCTCGTCGATGAAGAACAGCGACAGCGTCTTAATGCCCTTGTGGAACAGCTGCGCTTCCTTCTGAAAGTGAGAGATGATCGTTTCCCGAATCTGCACACGGCGCATGTCGCTTTCGGAAACATCGCCGACGACTTCGCCCTTGCGGATGATATCGCCGTTGGTGAAGGTGACGGTTCCATCAATGGGATCAATCTGTGAAACAGAAAAGCCGCGGTACTGTTCCATTTCGCCGGAGAGGAAATATAGGTTGTCCCCCACTGTCAGCTGCCGAGTTTCGCGGTTGATGGACTTGTTGTATCTGATTTCCAATTCCATGCGCACCTTCGGCGGCTGTTTCGGCGAAAGAATGAAGCTCTCCAAATACAGATAGCCGTCCGTGCCGCGGAAATTCTTTACTTCAAAGCCCTTAACCTCAATGCGTTTCACCAGGCGCTTGTTATACGCGTCCAGCGCGTCCAGCACATAAATCAGGTTGTGCCGCTCCTTGTGCGTTGCGGAGTAGTTGAGCGTGAAAAGCGGATTGAAGGACTTCAGCGCCTTTTGCGTCACGTCGCCGCCCATCTTCTGGGGTTCATCCATGATGATAATCGGGCGATTTGCGGCAATGACGTCAATCGGGCGGCGGCTCTGGAACTCGTCGCGCTTTGAGTAGATGATGCGCGCTTCCTTGCTCTTGCCATCCTCTTTCAAAGAAGCGGCAAACGCCTGCGTGTTGATAATCATCACATTGATGCCGCTGTCGGCAGAAAAGCTGTCCAGCTGGTTCAGGTTGGCGCTGGAGTAGATGAAGAACCGCGCCTTCTTGCCGTAATGCTCCATGAAATGGTCAACGGTAATCTCGAAGGACTTCTTCACTCCTTCGCGAATGGCGATAGACGGCACGACCACGATGAACTTGCTCCAGCCATAGCGCTTGTTCAGCTCGAACATCGTCTTGATATACACATAGGTTTTGCCCGTGCCGGTTTCCATTTCCACGTCCAGCGCACAGCGCCCCAGCCCCTTCGCAAGGGATGCGGACTGATAAATGTCGTTATCCTGCTGCACATCACGGATGTTTTTCAGCAGCTGCTCATCGGTCAGCTGCAGCGCCTCGTTCAGATAGCCGGTATCGTCTACTTCATCCATCGAAACCTGCGCAGGAGGAAACATGCTTGTCTGCTGCTCCGCAGGCATAAGCACAGGCTTTACTTCGCCCAAATCGCGGCGATAGGATACGCCATCGGAATAGGGCTGCCCTTTGAACGCACTCACAACGCTGTCAACGGCATCGGTCTGATATTGCTGTATCTTAAATCGAAATTTCATAGCTTTTGCCCTCTACTTTTCTTTTTCGTTGCAGTTATTAAGTATTTCTTAATAACTGCTCCCTTATTTACAGCACTTTCCTTACCGTCGAGGGCGAATAGGTCTCGAAAATCTGGTCAAAGTTGGTGGCTGTGCTGTCGTCCGCCATGGAGGCGTCGCGGAAAACGGCGTAGTAGGGCTGCTTTTTCGCAATGGCGGTCACGGTTTCGGTGGTTACACCTTTATCGAAGCACGCCAGCAGGAAGCCGTCCGCTACGTCGAACACCTTTTTGCCGCCGATTTCCGTCTCGACAATCGTGCTGGAGGGCAGCACACCCAGCTCCAGCATCACCTGGAACAGCAGGTCTTCCGGCGTGCGGTCGGGCTTGATGTTGTCCGTCGTGAAGGAAAGCAAATCCTGCTGCGTTGCATCGGGCGTGTAGTAGACGTCCTGCATGTTGGAGGAATCCAGCCGCAGGCAGCGGAAGCCGATGTCCAGCTGATTGGCAATGTCCTTGCACGCCGCCTTGTATTCGGGAGAATCCATCCAATGCGCCTTGTCGGCGTTTTTGTACAATTCACCGTTTTTCAGCAAGTCATCGCGAATTTTGCGACCAGCGCGGCGAATGCGTTCCTTGCCGATTTCGCACAACGTATCATATTCTTTGGTCGCGCTGCTTTCTGGAAGCTGTACCAACATGTACTTGCGACTGCTGCTGTTGCAAGTGGAATTTAGTTGCATGACTGCTTGAGCTGTAGTTGCAGAACCAGAGAAAAAATCCAAAATTAAATCAGTATCATTTGTGGAAATCTGAATAATGCGTTCAATTAATCTCGTTGGTTTGGGTGTGTCAAAAGGAGCTTTCCCGTCAAAGAGAGTTAACAGCTCTTTTTTTGCCTCGTCTGTATGACCAACTTCGGAATATGACCATAGATTAGTCACTACTTTTCCGTTCTTTTCATCCAAATATGTTTTCTTTGCAATACCACCTTTGCCGCCACTTGTAAAATAGTACAGTGGCCAGTTTCCTTGTTCATATATTTTTTGAGCATATGCACGCGCAGTAGTAATATCGTCACTCAATACAATACCCTTGACATCTTTTCGAACCTCAGCGGGCGCAACGCCGCAAACTGTTGCGCGTTCGCTCTCATCGTGTAAGTCCTTCAGTTCGTAATTACCCCATCCTTGCATGATTTTCAGCATATCTTTCTGTTGGTAACGCCAACAAGCCCCATTACTTGGGTAAAGCATTTTTCCTGTAAATGGATGTTGAATGGCATATACCATTCCTTGATGAGTGCTTGCACCGGGAGCGCATGGATTATCAGCACGCCACAATACGGGATCACCATCGGGACTTTTGTATTTTTCATTCATTTCAGCAGTACGAGGCAACTTTTTAGGATTCCAGTTTGGCTGCCTGCTAAACACAAGTAAGTGTTCCTTTTCAGTGCTAATTCCTTTTGAATCGTTACGGGGAGCATATGTTCGTTGCCAAGCAATATCAGATACAAAGCAGCTTTCACCAAATATGTCATAGCAGATTTTTGTTAAGTTCGCAGCTTCATTATCATCAATGCTGATAAATATAACCCCATCATCCGTCAGCAAGTCCTTCGCCACTCTCAGCCGCGGATAAATCATATTCAGCCAATCCGTATGGAATCGGCCGTTGCTGTCGGTGTTCTGCACGAGCTGGTTGCCCTGTTCATCATACTGCCCGCTTCTGCCCATATAGCTGTCCGTGTCCTCGGCAAAATCGTCCTCATACACGAAATCGTTGCCGGTGTTGTAGGGCGGGTCAATGTAGATCATCTTCACCTTGCCCAGATACGTCTCGCGCAGCAGCTTCAGCACATCGAGGTTGTCGCCCTCAATATACAGGTTTTCGCTGTCCCAGCCGCCGGGCGTGCCATCCTTGCCCACACTGTCCGCCTTGATGGGGCGCAGCGTTGCCGAAATGGGCGCGTTCGCCGCCAGCATCGCCTTCTTCTTGTCCGGCCATGTAAACTGATAGCGCTCCTCGCGGCCTTCGACGACCGTCGTGGAAATCTCCTGCATCAGCACATCCTTGTCAATGGCGCGGACGACTTCGCCATTCTCGTTCACGGTCTCTGTGACCGCGTTCGGGAACAGCGCCGCCAGCTTCTTGAAGTTTTCGTCGGCAAGGTTCGGGGTGTGCATGGTCATTCTGTCACTACACTCGATTTCATGACCATCTTCAAAACGAATAAAATACCGATCCGCATGGAAAGTCGGATTCTCCTTCTTGAATTCCAAGCGAAGCGAATGCCAAATGTTCAATGGGTCTTCGTTATCTTCTATTTCGTGAACTTTGCCGTACTTAATCCCGTTAAGTGCGCGAGTCCGTTATCATCATGGAGATGAGTGCTGTCCTTATAAATATTCTGACGAGCCACAAGGCATATTTTCTTCATACGAATCCTCCTTCTTATGATAAGGTTTCCAGTGACTGACGCAACGCCTTATACTTCTGCATCAAGTCAAATTTTCGTTTCGGCTGCTTCTCAGCCCATGCTTGCTTTTCCAGCTTGTCAATTTCCTTTTGCAGCTTTGCCCTTCTGTCGTCCAGCGCAATCTGCTCGTTCAGCGTGTTGCCGCCCTCGATTTCGATGTGCCCGATCTGCGTGACCACGCTTTCCCAAACTGCGTCCATGTTCAAGCCTTGAAGGCAAAGCGTCTGACTTCCGGCAGGCTGCCATTCATCCATAATGAGCTTTGTCTGCCATAGGGCGAGACGCTCCTCCTGCGCACAAGTGAGGACGAGCACAAGATTCTGCCCGAAGGTTCGGGCAATGAAAACGATGTCCTGCTTGTCAAAATCCTTCTGGCGCAGGCTGACCTGCACCACAAAGAAGGCGTGAATGTCCTTGCCATCCGCCAGATTCAGCGAAACCGTGGATACTTCGTTGCAGATCGTAATCCGCGCCACATCGGCGTCAAAGCTCTTGCGCCGCTCGGCACTCATGTCAGCGGCAAAATGTTCAAGCACCTTTTTCTTGGGAATAATCTTTCTGACCTCTGTGGACAATGGCAATCCCAGCATGAAACACACCTCACTTTACGACAAGGAAGCATATAAGCTCGAAGTCGTCCAGTCCGTTAATCGCCCCGGACAGGAAGCTCATCTGATTTCCCTTCAGGAAAGAATCGACGTCGCTTTCGTCCTTTGTCTCGATGATGGAGTCAATTGCAAGGCTCAAAAGCTCCGACATTTCCGCCATGTTCCGCCCATCGTCCGTCTCGGTGTTGAACGCATTGCAGAGCGCCGATACGGGCTTGTCCTGTCCGCGGCAGAGCAGACGGATGGCGTCCAGCAGCTTCTTCGGGTTCAGATAGTCGCAGATGATTTCGCCGTCCGTCCCAATATACACCATGTAGAAGGGATGGATGCGGTTCTGGTTATTGATGTTGACGCCATCGTTGACGTTCTTCAACACGAAGATAACGCCTTCCGGGCATTCCTCCGTCGCGGGAACGACGGCGTGCAATCCTTTCGGTTTGCTTTCCAGGCTGCCGTGCGTCTTCATGTAGTCCAGCAGGTCGAGACGGAATTCATTCAGCCCCAAATCCATGATGGAGATGCCTGTGGACATATCCTCGATATCAACAACTTCTTCTTGCAGCCGCTTGAGCTGCGCCTTGCGGTATTCGAGGTCGCCCTTTTCTTCCGCATTAATGAGGTCGTCGTCGCCAGTGGAGGTCATGACCGAAATCTTCATGCGCGTTTCAACGCGGGATTTCAGGTTGATATACTCATCCAGCGTCATATCCGGCCAGAAGTTCACGAGCTGTATGACGCTGTTGCGGCTGCCGATGCGGTCGATACGCCCGAAGCGCTGAATGATGCGCACAGGATTCCAGTGAATATCGTAGTTGACCAGATAGTCGCAGTCCTGCAGGTTCTGACCTTCGGAAATACAGTCTGTGGCAATCAGAATGTCGATTTCGGCAGGATTGTCCGGCATGAGTACACCCTTGCTCTTGGAAACCGGAGAGAAGCAGGTCAGCACATTATTGAGCGTTGCTTTCAAGCCGCGAATGGTCGTTTTGCCGTCCGCACTTCCGGTAATCACCGCCGTGTCCAGTCCATGGCGCGATTTCATACGGGCGCTGACCTGATCGTACAGGTAGTTTGCCGTGTCCGCAAATGCCGAAAAAATGATGACCTTCCTGTTGCCCGGATTAATCGGACGGGCGATCTTATCGTCCAGCAGCTGAAAGAGCGTCTGGAGCTTGCTGTCATGCTCCGGTGTGATGTCGTTCATCATCAGGAGAAGCAGTTCCAAATTCTCCGTGTCCTTCGCCAGCTCGCTTCGCCACGAAACGTAGTCCATGTCGGCAATATCAATCTTGATTTTTTTGCCGATTCGGGTGAAATCCGTGTTTTCATCTTCCGCGTCAAAGTCGTTGTCCGACACATCGCGCATCTCGATTTCTCCGCCGCCTCCCGCCATAAAGTTATCGATGATGGTGATGGTCGAATTGATTATACCCAGTATGCGCCCAAGCGTCAAGCGGAAAGAATAGACCGAGCTTTCAAGGCGCTTCAGCAGGTTGATGCTCATCAGACGCCGGATGCCGGATTCGCGCCCGCGCATGGACATGTTGGCGACCTTTTCCAAATCAAGATACTTCGCCAGCTTACTGGGAAGAATGTAGCTGGACGGCGTATAGACGCACAGCGACAGCAGCCCCAGCTGCTCGAATATTTCATTATAGTTGATCGCGCTGTTCAGGTCGGTCAGTTTCGGGCGGAGGCTGATGGGTTTCAGCCTTTCCGGGAATTTGCCGATGGCAGCGGCATTGTAGTACTTTTCGATATGCTTTCGGGAGCGGGCAATCGTCACGCTGTCCAGAAGCTCAAAGAAATCAAAATCGAGCATCTTGAGCAGCGCGTCCGTCGTGCGCTTTTCCGGCTCCAAATCGCTCCATTCATTGAAAGCGCGCTGTGCCTGACGGAAGATTTCATCAATGGATTTTTTCGTATTCAGCTCCTTTTCGAGCATTTCCGGGTTGCCCTCGTAGGCCAGCGCAAGTTGATTGCGCAGATCGAGGAATCGATTATTGACTGGCGTCGCCGAAAGCATCAGCACTTTCGTCTTTACCCCGGAGCGTATGATCTTGCGCATCAGAAGCTGGTAGCGGTTTTCGCCGTCGCGCTTATGCGTACCGACGCCGCCTTCGCCATTGCGAAAGTTATGTGACTCATCAATAACGACGAGGTCGTAGTTCCCCCAGTTCAGTCGGTCAAGGTCAAGCCCGTTCGACATACCGCCCTTGCGCGAAAGGTCGGTATGGAAAAGCACATCGTAGTTCAGGCGGTCTGCCGCAATCGGATTGTTGACATAATTGTCTTTGAACGTGTTCCAGTTCTCCGATAGCCGCTTGGGGCAGAGCACAAGCACGGATTTATTGCGGTTTTCATAATACTTGATGACCGCCAGTGCCGTGAATGTCTTACCAAGGCCAACGCTGTCCGCCAGAATACAGCCGTTGAATTTCTCCAGTTTATTGATGATTGCCAGCACGGCATCGCGCTGGAAGTCGTATAGCATGCTCCAGATTTTGCTCTGTTTGAAGCCGGTCGCCTCGTTTGGAAGAACATCTTCGGAAATATCTTCGAGAAACTCGCTGAACACATGGTACAGCGTCATAAAGTAAATGAATTCCGGAGAGTTTTCATTGTAGGCGTGGCTGATGTTGTCCAGCACAACATCCGTCACATCCTGCAGCTTGGTTTTGTCATTCCAAAGGGAATCGAACAGCTGCATGTACTGCGTGGCGAACGGCGCTTCCATGCAGTTGACCATGTTGTAGGTGTTGTTGCCGCGCTCACAGCCAATATCAACTGTGGTGAAACCGTTGATCGGCATATAGGCCGTTTGCTCCGTTTTCGAGGTAACGGTCATAAAACCGCCCATATTCTCGCCAGTTGTGTTGGATTTGAACGTTGCCTTGCTGCTGATCCACCGAGCACATTCTTTTGCAATAGCGCGCTGCGTCATTTCATTACGCAGTTTAATCTCAAACTCAGTACCGTACAGGCTGCTCTCACGGCTGATACGGGGGATGTAAAATTCGCGCTTCTGCTTTTCTGCACGCTCTTTGATGAAGGTCGGCGAAGTAAATATGAAGCGAAACTCATCTACTTGCTCAAGCTGTTTCTTCAGTTCCGCAAAGGCATACATGGAGAAACAGGCCGCGGCAATGGATACACGGCTTCCCCTCTTGATGGTTTGACGCAAATCATCCTTGACGAGCGAACTAATATTGTCCAATATTTTCATTGGCGAATCCTTCCCCGAACGGTATCAACCGTATTTTGTTCAAGTTTTACTTTGATGCTAAAATTCACATATAATATTTATACTATTATAGAACGCTCCGATGCCCATAACGACCAGCAGCTTCCACAGCTTATTACAACGCATTCGCATCTGCTTGCTTTCCCTCCTGTTCCAAGGTTCGCCATACAGTTCGCAGCAACTATTCGACAACTGCAGTACACAGTTGCGCAAGTTACAGAGGGCTAAACTGCCTACTACTGATCAGGCTGACCGAGCATCCCCGATAATGGCAGCATTTATGCCGCAACGGGCAGTGTCGCCCGTGCGCTGTGCGAGTACAAGCGCAGAAAGCTACCGGGCATGGAAGCACACACACCACTGCATACTCCTACATTATACAGCATTTGCAAGGTCAAATCAAGAGACTTACATCGTCTCTCAATTTTTTGCCACTTCGTTTTGTTTATCTACCTTTCAATAAAGTGCGAAATAATAATTAGAAGCGGCAGGAAAAGCAACCCTACATAGCGAATACTTCTATGACAAGCAACAAAATCTGGTGGAATTTCGTCACAATGCAAAGTGTTGCATCGGACACTTTCCATTCCAGTAAGATGAGCGGTCGAAACTTACTTACGCTCACGGATAGGGGGAATGTTATGATTATTAATGCAGAATGGCTGGATGCTATGAGTAAGCAGCATCAGCGGGATTTTCAAGAATTACTGCCCGAACTTGTGAAGAAACTTATCATTAACAGCTGCACTTCGGTTTCCAGCATTCGGATGCCGCATGGTGACGACATTTGGGCACCGGGCTTCGATGGTGTTGTTGATTGTTCCGAAGGGAATTGTTATGTTCCTGCCGGACGCAGCGTCTGGGAATTTGGCACCAATGAAAATACGCTTCAGAAAATTAACGATGACTATCAGAAGCGAACGCAGAACCCATTAGGAAGCAAAATTGAAGAAACGAACTTTTGCCTTGTGACACCCAAGGTGTGGGCGTATCCGCAGACAATAACCACATGGGAAGCAGAACACACTGATTGGAAACAGGTAAAAATATATGACGCCAGCGTGTTATGCGACTGGATTGAGCAAACACCAGTTGTTTGTGCTTGGCTATTGGAGCAGTTTTCGGATAATCACACCATTGAATTTTCTACTTTGGCCCATGCTTGGAATCTGTTTGCCCAGAAAACATTGCCTGCAATGTCCGATTCGTTATTTCTCGCCGATCGTGAACAAGAAATGGCGTGTTTCTTTGATACAGTAGAAAACAAAATTGTCCGCGTAAAAGCAACTACTCGCGTAGATGCAACCGGCTTCGTTCTTGCTGCTATGATGCAGAAACCAGAGCTTCGAGAACGAAGCATCGTTATCAATGCTCCAAGTGCTTACCGGGATGTCAATCACTGTGTAAAGTCAAAAATACTTATATTGAATTACTCTTGTGACCATGACATCAACATAGAAAACGGAAATCATGTAATCCTATGTTATGGCAAAGAAGACACCAGCATTCGAGGAAATGTTAGTCTTGTAGAACTGCCTAAATTTCATTATATTCGCGCTTTTAAGGACATGGGTGTCCCTGATCCGGAAGAACTTTATACCTTTACGCACGGCAATCTCAGAGCGTTGATTCGGAGAATTCCGGGGACGTCAACCGAAAGCAAGCCGGACTGGGCAAAACGCGAAGATAAAGATCTCCTTGCACCATTGCTGTTTATGCGAAATATCAATAGAAGTTCAGATGCTGATCGAGCGATTGTCGAACAATTGGCTGGGATCTCTTACGGCAACGTAGATAAAGCATACGTAGAAATGATACGCAAGGAAGATTCTCCAATCAAGGAAGTAGATGGATACTACGTCATTGTGAATTACGAAGAGACATGGGATGTATTACAATATAACGTTTACAGTACGCAGTATGACCGCTTGACCGATACGATTCGTTCCATATTTGATGCGGTTTATAGAGAATCAAAGTTTGCAGCAATATTCAGCACTCGTGTAGGGCGGTCAAACTTGTTGCAAAATCTCCTTGAAAACTACGTCTACTTTTCCTACAACAATGACAATCCACAGAAACTGGACAAAACAATCCGTAATTTTATGGCGTTTCTGGACAAGCCCAATGCATCGAATATCATTATCAATCACTTATCAATGCTCGCGCAAGCAGCGCCAAAGATGGTAGTGGATGTGCTGGATGCTGAAACGGACAACCCAAATGGAATGATTATGTCTTTATTTAGTCATCCACAGCAGTTTGATAGCCGGTACATGAATATACTATTTGCGCTGGATAAGCTGACATTCTATTCAGAAAGCGCTGAACGAACTTGTCGAATTCTCTTCCGGCTATATCAAGTAGATCAAGATAAATTCAGATATTCTAATTCACCATATAGTTCACTACTCAATGCTTTGTGTTTTACCAACACCTATTTTCCATTTTCAATAAGCAAAAAGGTTGAGTTGCTTCTTTACTTTTGGCAAGAAGATTCCTACCACGGTGCCAAATTGATTATTGGAATTTTGAACAAAAAAGTTATGTTCTTGCCTTCACAATATGGAAGGATAGGTCAATATCATGAGACGAAATTGTACTATGCTGAATATTATCATGCAATCGAACAGATTGCCGAAGCATCTCTCCGTTATTTCATTAGCGTCAGCGATATAGAATCAATCATCGCAGTTTTTGAGAACTATGTCAATTATCGTCCGCAGTTTCTCATGGACTTAGCCCACTTGCTTGAAGGCAATTCTTTTGATGCTGCTTCGCTTGCCCAGCTCAATTATGCACTGCGGAAGACGCGATATGACATTTTGCATCATCGTTTGACCAGAATGGAAGTATACATTCCTGCATTTGAAACTTGGATTCGGAAAACAGACACCAACGAAATTCCTTCTCGATGGTTATTTTTCGACTATCGAAAATGCCCTGATGATAGACTGCTTGCAAGGAATGATGACTATTACAAAAGGCAACAAGAAATGTTTTCTATCAGACAAGATGCTTTCGAGAAAATTTTCAGAAAGTTCGGTGTCGAAGGTGTAAAGATGTTGTTATCTCAAATGGATGATAACGCTGCTTGGGGGAATTTCCTTGCAAATACGTTGCCAGACACGTGTCACACAGAACTTGCAAACATACTGCTTCAGATGAATCGAATGCGTATTTGGGCTGGGCTTCTTGATGCCTCAGCAAAAGAGACATTCTACGCCGTATACGACTGTATTCCCGCGGATAAGCGTTTGCAAGTGTACAGTGCCATGTCGCGAATGGATGTGGTTGAGTGGCTATCAACGGAAGAAGAAAAGCAAGCGTACTGTTTTGGAAAACAGATGCATCAATATGATGAAAACAAATATCGAACGCTGCTAACCTATTATCCTGAAGGCTTACTGCCTTATTGTGCTGAAATTATCAACACAGCTTCGAATGCAAATACAGATCTGGTCATGAACGTCTTCTGTGCAATCAAAACTACATGGCGTGCTGATAATATTCTAACGTCAGATGAAAAATGCGCTCTATCTGAAATCTTAGAGGTCGTCACCAACAGTTTGTATTCGGATAAATGGGGAAAGCTCTGTGCTGAACTCTATTTGACCAACATTCTCACAGAAATTTCTGAACCAGCCGAGCGATATTTTTTTGAGCACCCGCTTGAATTCATTCAAAGTTTGAATTTCTGCAAAGAAACGAATGACGGTAAATTCTGGAATTTGTTTTCTATGTATCGTCTACCAACCAGCGCATATACGGATTTGGATGCATTGAAACATTTTTCGGAATCGCTCATTGCAGAAAATCAAACTGATTTGCTTGGAAACATCTATGGTCGTGCAATTGCAGGTGCGGACGGTATTTTCCCACATGAGTCCATTCGCGAATTGTTAGAGCAGTTTGATAGTGATGGATTGGATTTGCAAGTTTATGTTGCTTATAGCGATGATCGAGGTGCGCGTTTTGTTTTGGATGGAAGTGATCAAATGCAAAAAGCAGCGAAATTTACGGCTGACGCGCGAGCTTTAAGCATCAGCTATCCGCATACAACAGCAATACTTCGACAGATTGCGGATGACTATCGAAGAGAAGGACAAAGTGATCGCTTGTATTCTGAGCTTTAAGCAGATAATTTGTTTTGTTCAAGAAGCTGTGTTGGAATAGGAAACAAATTGGTACGGAAGCAAAAGCCTCCCATCAGGGCAGAAAGTTATCGACTTCAAACGCTTTTCCTGCCAGTGTCTGCTTCCACAGTTTTGCGCTCGTCGGTTGTAATCTGCTCCGCAAGGATAATAAATTTTCCCATATCAATAGTGCCATTATTGCAGCACTTATACTTTACAACTCCTCCGTCTTGAAAGTCACATACCCCTCGTAATAGTAGCTACAATCAATCCCTTTCATATAAACTTCTCGACTGTTGATGTCGTCAGTCAGCGCAGCTTTCAGCAGCACCTTAATCTCCACATCCTTGATAGGGCTGCGCTCCATCGCAAGAAGATAATCCTCTTTGTCTCCCTTGCTCCAGTCCACCACTTTGCCAATTTCGGTTTTCAGGATATGGTCAAGCCAAATGCGGGTACTGCGGCCGTTGCCTTCTCGAAAGGGATGGGCAATGTTCATTTCCACATATTTTTCGATGATTTCATCAAACGTTGACTGCGGCATTTTATCAATGTTGGCCAGCGCCGCTTCCAGATACATTAGCGGCGCAAAGCGAAAATTGCCTTTTGCCAGATTTACCGTGCGCAGCTTCCCGGTAAAGTCATAAATATCTTCAAACAGATACCGGTGAATCGCCTGCAAGGTCGAGAATTTTCCTGCTGGGAGCGTATCCAGCAGGCTGTTTTCAAACAGTTCTGCCGCTTTTTTCTTGCTGATGCGTTCTTCTTCACGAGCCAGATCAGCGGAGCTTGTCAACCCCAATTTGTTTTCCAATGCCATAGTGAACCTCCAAACAAGATATATTTAAAATTCATCAATCTTCCTGAAGCGCACTCAAGTCAATCCGATAAATCATTTCCGCCTCGCTTTTTTCTTTTTCCACAAACATCAGCATATAAATCGGCAGATAAGCCACCTTTCCCGCCGTGCTGACGTTGCCATTGTGGAACACATAGGCTTCGGGAATCGCATAATCCGGATTCGCCAGCACGTTGCTTAGTGCGGCGTGTTTGGTGTAATCCTTGCCGGACTTGATTTCGATGGGGAGTACGCTGCCTGCCTGTTCCACCAGAAAATCCAACTCACCCTGCTTCTTGCTGTTGAAATAATACAAATCAAAGCCGTGCGTCTTCAATTCCTGTGCGGCAACATTTTCGTAAACAGCGCCGAAATTGATGTCTTTTTCGCGGTTCAGAATTTTAATCTGAATATCGTTCATGTACATCGCCGCCAGCAAACCAACATCGGCAAGAAACAGCTTGAAGAGGTTCGTGGCCTTGGAAAGCAGCAGCGGAACGGTCGGCTCATTGGCTCAGAAGGCAGGAAGGGCAACGCCAGCATCCCGAAGCCACAGAAAGCTATTGCTGTAACGGGAAAATTTGAAGTTCTCATTCAGATTTTTTAGAATAAAGCGCTTGTTCTTGCTGTTTAATTCGCTGGGGATTAAATCGAAAATGTCCTCCAGATACAGCTTTTCTTCCGGGTCGCAGCGGGCAATGTCACGCTTGTAGAGGGTGATGATGGAACGCTGTATGCGCAGCACTTCCTGCAAATTGTTCGTTTCCAGATAGCGCATCACGGCAGCCGGCATTCCGCCGACAATCAGATACAGCCGGAACAATTCCATCATCTTCTCGTGAATCACGGCATCGACGGGCGTTTTTTCCTGAAAAGATTTGCGGAGCGCGGCGATAATCTTCGGAGAAACCTTGTTGGCATACGCAAATTCCTCAAAATCAAGCGGATACATTTCAAGCACATCCATGTACCCGACCGGAACGGAACGCACATCCTTCAGGTCTACGCCCAGCAGGGAGCCGCTGAGAACATAAAGTGCGCCACCTCGCGGTTGACCTGCCGAGAACCTTCGGCTTGAACTATTCGGAATTTCCGAACAGTTACCTTTTTCTGCGCCGCAATTTCACAGCACCTTCCTTAACACACTGTTTTCTAAGCAAATACCCAGCTTAAGGCCAACCCATTTGCTGCCATTCAGAAGATGCACGATGGAGTTTCTGTGCTTTTCGCTGAAATACTTTGTATTGGTTATTTTTCCGTGATAGCCGGGCATGAAAACCGAATGGATGATTGCCGTTATATCTTCCAAGTAAACATTGGCCAGAATTTCTATAAATTGCAGTTGATTTAGACTCTTGCAAATTTCTTCCGAGTGCTTTATAATGTACTCAGGAGACATCTCATTTTGTGGCTGGTCGAGAGCTTTTCGCATCTTCATTCTACCAGTACCACGAGAAAATGTTTCTATCCTTTTGATTAAGTTATAGAGTTTCTTCGTTTATAGTTGGAGGGATAAAAGTTGGATCCAAAAGCCATTGAAACGCTCGCCGTCAATGCTGTCAGGGATAGTGTTGTTGTATCTGATTTTCTCGACCAGTTCATTGCAGACAACGATAAAGAGCCGACTTGGGATGGCTTTGTCTACATATATAGTGACAAAAGCAAGAAGAAGGAAAAGCTCAAAGGACGGCTTCCAGTTCAAATCAAGGGCATGGAAAATGATGATTTCAGCAAAGAAGAAATATCCTTTCCAGTATCAACTGTCGATCTCAACAATTATCTTTGTGACGGCGGTGCGGTGTTCTTTGTTGTTTACATTGGAAATAACGGAGCGTCTCGGCAGATTTATTATGCTGCGTTACCTCCAATAAAGCTCAAAATATATCTTGCAGATGCAAAAGAACAAAAAAGCAAAAGCATTAAACTCAAAAAGTTTCCGACAGACCCAAACGAGAAAGCAACGATATTTCTTCAATGCTTAGAAGATTGTCAGAAGCAAGCAAGTTTTGCAGATGCCCCGTTATTGTCGCTTGAAGAACTTGAGCACCAAGGCGTATTGGAAGGAATATCCATCCCTGTCTCAACCGTCGGAGGAACCGACCCGAAAACGGCCTTGCTGAAAAACGAAGTATATATTTACGCAAAAGTTAAGGGCAGTGCTATTCCTCAGCCAATCGAAGTTATCCCTCAAGAAATGACGACGCACGAAACACTGAATGCACATGTTTCTATCGGAGACCGGCTCTTCTATTCAACCGTAAATGTATTCAAAAGTGCGATGACAACTACGACTGTTTTTGGAGAGAGCGTTTCAATAAAGACATCTTCAAACAATGAAACAGTAAAAATCAGCTATACGCGCTCTGATAAATTAAGAACCATGATAGTTGATTTGGATTTCTGGCTTTCATGGATCGAAGCAGGAAGTTTCCAATGGAATGGGTTTGACTTCCCATTTGATAAAAATACTGTGTTTCCAGATTCCGAGGTAAATGAAGAAAAGTCACAGCTCAAATACGCAAAAAAGATGGTCGCGTTGCTTGACTTGTTGGGATGCAGCAAGGACTTAAACTTAAGTTCACTAAAGGATAAAGACTGGAAAAATATTAGATGTCTTGTTTCAGCCCTTGTAGATAAAGAACCTGTAGAACATCTCCAAAACGATTTACCTCCGGTAATAGTCATGGATGTAGGTGAATTAAAATTTATAGTTCATCTACAAAAAATTGAAGGGAGAGACGGCACATACAATATATTTGACTTTTTTAAAACCGAAATACCAATCGTGTATGAAAATGATGCTGGCGAAATGTTGTCAATTTCTCAGTATGTAATACTTCATGCAGATGATTTGGTAAAAGCCGATAATGTACGCTATGAGACTTTATTGCCATCATTTCAAAATACCGCGCAAAATGAAGAAACTATTATAAGAGCAAATTTCTTCTTGCTCGAGTTGCTTAAAGCATACGACAAAGCTAATTCAAAAACTGAATTACTATCTGTGGCAAGAGCGTTTTCTGATTGGATTTTTTCTTCGAACGATGAGACTTTGCCCTATGAGGCAAAACTACTAAACAAGTTGCAAACCGAAAAACGTGAACGGGCACTAACGAAAGACGAGACTAAGCAACTGCTTCGAGTAATTGAAACGCCGGGTATCAGTGAAGATCTTCTTGTCGGTGCATACTTGCTGCTGGATCAGCAGGCTGCCGCAGAATTGCATTTTGAAAGACTCGACGAACAATTGCAAGAGAAATTCATAAAGCATCCCATATTCCATTTTGGGAAATGGAACGGAGGAAATTCATAAAGGATAAACTGAAAATGCAAATAGCGAACCAAAACAGCAGAAGCTATCGTATCAGGTAAGGCCGATTATCTGCTGAATGTCAAGGCAAACCGGCACATTTAGAAAAAGAAATCACCGAATATTTCAAGGATGATGAGCCTCGCAGTCGCATGACAAGAAACGGACAGTGGAAAAGAATCACGACGAGCGAATTGAAATTCGGACAGCGTATACGAACGATGATGCTGCATAGCTATGCGGGAAGGAAAAATAGAAGAAGCTGTGCTGCATCGGCGCAATCCGCAAGGAAGTCGAGATTGCTGGCAAGCGCACCGAGGAGTGGCACTACTACATTTTCAGCCGGAAGCTGTCGGTAGAAGAGCTGCTTCATCATGCATGGATGGAGTGGGCAGTAAAATCGATGTGCTGGCTGTTAGATGTCCATTATGGAGAAGATTACTGCCGGATTGCAAACAAAACAGCACAGTAGAATTTAAATTCACTGCGTAAATTTGCGCTATCGCTTATCAAGCGCTACAAAGCGCAGACCATTTCAAACGTCCGTTGTCGCAAATTATGCTGGATTGCCTGCTTGAGTATTCCGCGCGAGATTGCGCAGCACGACCGCTCAAATTGAGCATCCATTCC
>ERZ773224.1960-NODE-1960-length-23091-cov-10.295754_pt1 | contig 23091 bp, 25 predicted proteins | sample MGYA00580526_ERZ773224 | MGnify/ENA primary metagenome ERZ773224 (study PRJEB29015, sample SAMEA2737743) | human gut metagenome | biome: human gut; feature: human-associated habitat; material: faeces | place: China | collected 2012 ... | reverse complement strand
TGCGGTTTCCGCTCAGAACATTCAGAGCCAGACTGACCAGCAAAGCCATATCAATGCGGAGCATTTCAGCCTTGCTGGCATAGCCCATAAAGCGTTCGATGCGGGATTTATCGATCGTGAAGATCTGCTCCAGAAGAATCATGGACGGTTCTTCAAATTATCGCAATTTTCATGAGCATCATCCATTCGGGCATCATTTTGGCGATATGCAGTTTGCGAATGTTGCCCGTGCATTGAAATCGCAAGCTGCTATATGTAAGAAACAGCCGCCGCAGACGGATACCACGACGGCTGTTGTTCAGGAGGTAAAACGAAACTGTCAGTTTTTCAGCGGCAGACTCATCTCACGGCTGGCACCGTTATAGATGCGGAGAATCTGCCGCATGTGGCGGTTTGCAGAACTGCCGGTGTCTTTCTGAGCCAGCTGCGTGATGGTTTTCGGGTGTGTCCTTGCCAGCTGCTGCACCAGGCGCTCCCGGCTGTACTCGCCCTCGTATACGGAGATGAAGCGGGCCACACCACGGATTACACCGGCAAGGTAGGCGTCCACATTGCCCTTCCACGCCTCGTTGATGATGCGAAGCATCTCGACGTATCGCTCACAGCCATACTGCTTGTACAGCTCGTATGCCGTTCCGATGCAGTAGATTTTCCAGGGTGCCCGGATGCCGTCATAGGCAAATTCCACACCGGCATTCGACGTGATCCCCACAAAGTAAAGTGCATCCGGGTTTTCGGCCACCAGATTTGCACGAAGACGTTCGCCCGCCGTCAGGCAGGTAGCATTGCCGGTCTGAATCGCAAACAGCGTTGCTTCGTCTTCTTTGGTAAGGCCATAGAAGACCTTGCAGCGGATGGGCAATTCCATACCACCGTTGCAGGTTCGACATGCTTCTACCGTGTTCTGCCCATCAAAGATGTAGAAGTGCCCGTCCCGGAAGCTGACCTTCGGTTCGTTTGCAACGTACTCCGAGAAGTTTTCCGCAATATGAGTAACCTTTTCGACATGCAGAACACGCTGATATTCAGCGCACGGGATCAGCAGCGCACTGTTCACCATCTGATAGGCAAACTTGCATTCAGGCAAAGTGTTCAGGTTCAGATTGGAATTCATCATAACTTTTCCTCCTTTACGGTTTTCAGATAGTTTGTCATCCGGTCAAGCAGTTCAAAAATGGTTTTTCGACAGGTTTTATCGGTCAGAACATCCGGGTGTTCTTGGAAAATAACATTCCACCGAAAGATAAACTCTTCCATTGCTCCCTGCAGTTCGCACAGCATGATGGAGCCGGTTGCTGCTGCTTTATCCTTGTAACGGGCATCCACCGAGGCTTTCAGTCGGGCCTTGTCTTCTTCGGACAAGTGCCGTTTATGACCCTGTATGCTCTGAAGAAAACTTGGTGGCGCATTGCTGGTCGGCTCGATTTCCTCTTCGGGTGGGGACTCGGTAATCGGTGCCTGTACTGGCGTTTCCGGCTGTTCTGCCTGCGACGTCGTGTTGTTTTCCGTTGCCGTTGGCTTTTTCTTCTGCGGTGCAGACTTTGGCTTCGGTGGTGGCTTGCTCGGCTTCAGACGTTCGAGGACCGCATCATCACGGTCACTCTTTTTCTTCTTGAGTTCCTCAAGAATTGCCGGGCGCTCTTCCTTTGGAATTGAAGCAAGCGCTACGATTTGTTCATCTGTCGCCTTGATATGCCCGGTCAGGATCTCTTCCTGCGCACCGGGCACCGCTTCCTCAGCGGCATCTATACCCCGCGAGTATTTTTCGGCACGTCGCACCGTCTTTTCTCCAACGCCGTGCTCGGAAGCAATGCGTTCACAAGTACGTTTTTCCGAAACGATGTGGTCATTTTGACCACATCGTTTTACAGGATTGCAATTTCCGGGCTGCCCGCCCACTGCCAGCTTGGTTGATTCATACTCTTTGCCCAGAAGAAACTTCTTTCGTTCCGGGCTGAGATTTCTGCGGCCAAGCTGATTTTTGCAGATCCATGCAAGCGCTTCGTACTTGTTCGCAAGCTGGATTTCTTCCACTTCAAACTTGATAAAACCGTGCTTTTTCAGGATGCGGTAGCGGGTGTGCCCATCCAGAATGTAGCCATTCCATGTGATGATGGGATTCAGAAGACGACCCTCGGCAATGATGTTCTGCTCAAGCTGCTGTTCTTCCTCAAACTGCAGCGGCGGAATTTTGCTTTGGAACTCCGGGTCAATTTTAAGCTGGCTCAGTTTCACGTCGGTTCTCCTTTCCGGTCATTTTCGATTTACGGACAATGGGCTGAACGTAGTAGTCAAACCCATATCGTGTCTGGCAATACGTGCAGACATCCTTGACGAGCTGCCTGGGGTCGGCTCTACGGAGACGGACGCCCTTTGCGTCCAAAAATGCCCCTCGGCAGACGGCGCACAAAGTTGTCAGGGTGGATTCATCCACCTTTTTTGTGGTCTTGCGGTTCATTTGCGTACTCCTTTTCGCTGATATATAAAAACGCCGTCCGTGGTTCCCTTCGAACGGCGTTTGGAAAAGGTTTTGTATGGTTTCTCTTAATTTGCCCCCGGCACCCCTGAGAAAGGGAAACATTCAGGCGTTGGATTTGCACCACTCCATTGGCCTCTCGGCCACCCCGTCTTCTTTATGACCGGGCCGCGAATTACGGAAGTATCATTGTCTGGAAGTACCTGAAGCTGCATATTCAATTTTCAAGGTTCGTCGGTTCCGGTTTCCGTTCCCTCTCGGGCCCGGTCCGTTTCCGTGACATAATTGTATCGTACTTTCGCAGAAAAGTTTATGGACTTGTAGTCCAAGTCCCCCACCCTCTTAGTCCAAGTTCTGGGATACAACAGACAAAAAAGAGGAGTTGAGTCCATTCATCTGACTCAACTCCTAAGTAAGACGAGAAAATTCGTCTTTCTGTTAATTGTCAAAGGTGCATTTTCCGCTCGACTTCATAACGCAATCGAGATATTACACTTATAGGATAGCATAATTTAAAATTGCCACTTTCTAATAGTCCCCTGATGTCAAGATATCACAGCGCAAAAAGAGTGTCAACAAATTATTTATTGACAGATTTTCAATGAAACATCCAACTTTTTGAATTGCGCTGTTCCATCACTCACCGCTGCAAAAAACTTGCATTTTGTTCCACATCTACTATACTAAAGGATGTATCGATTATTCTTGAAAGAAAGCGGATGCTATGGAATTTCAAATGAAGTTAAAGCGATTTCTCAAACAGGAGACCGTTCTTTCGGTCGCCGCTGTACTGGCCGTGCTCTCCATGTTCTTTGTGCCGCCGGATGCAGACTACCTCGGTTACATCGACCTGCGCACGCTCGCTATTCTATTTTCCCTAATGACCATCATGGCCGGACTGCGGCGGCAGGGCGTTTTTGACCGGATGGGCCGGGCGCTGTTGGCACGGACCGGCAGCACCTTGCAGCTGGTGCTCGTTCTGGTCGGGCTGTGCTTTTTCGGGAGCATGGTCATCACCAACGATGTTTCCCTGCTGACCTTCGTCCCCTTTACCTTTGTAGTTCTGAGCGGCCTTGCGCCGGACACCCGCCGGGCGCTGACCATCCCAGTGGTGTGCATGCAGACCATCGCGGCCAACCTTGGCAGTATGCTCACGCCCATCGGCAACCCACAGAACCTCTACCTCTACGGCAAAAGCGGAATGAGCATGGCGGAGTTCCTCCTGCTCATGTTCCCCTACACGGTCGTTTCGCTGCTGCTTCTGGTGGGCTGGGCGGTCGCGGTCTGCCGCAAACAGGCATCCTCCTGCATCGGTGCGCTCCCGGAGCAGCCGAACACCACCGCAGACCGGAAAATCATCCTGCTGGATGCGGTGCTGTTTGCGGTCTGTCTGCTGGCGGTCGTCCGGGTATTGCCCTACGGCGTTGCCTTTGCCGCTGTGCTGGTCTGTACCCTCTGCGCTGACCGCTCCACTCTCCGCAATGTGGATTACTCCCTGCTGCTGACCTTTGTGGCATTCTTCGTTTTCATCGGCAATCTGGGGCGCATCCCGGCCTTTTCGGGCTGGCTGCAAGCCATCCTCGCCGGGCGGGAAGTGCTGGTGGCAGTTCTGGCTTCGCAGGTCACCAGCAATGTTCCCGCTGCCCTGCTCCTGTCCGGGTTCACGGATGAAACCGCCGCGCTTATCATCGGCACGAATCTCGGCGGCCTTGGCACCCTGATCGCGTCCATGGCCAGCCTGATTTCCTACCGCCAGATCGCGCGGGAGCTGCCGGAGGAAAAAGGCCGCTACTTCAAGCTGTTCACCCTGTCCAACCTGATTTTTCTGGTGATCCTGCTGGCTGAATGGAGGATCTTCGGGCGATAAGACCGAAACGTGGAGGTTCCGAAATGAAGCATCGTATTGTCACGGCTGCACAGATGAAGGCCATCGAACAGGCCGGAAATGCTCACGGCCTGCCCTATCTGCAGATGATGGAGAACGCCGGGCTTGCAGCCTACGCCGAACTGAAAAACGTCCTTCCGCAGCCCGGCTCTCTGCTGGTGGTCTGCGGAAAGGGCAACAACGGCGGGGACGGTTTTGTCATCGCCCGCGCCGCCGCAAAAGAGGGCTGGAAGGTGACCGTCCTTCTGGCCGAGGGTGAGCCGAAAACGCCCGATGCCATCACAAATTTTGAACGCCTGCACGGTCTGCCGGTGGAAATTTGCTCCGACGGCTCCGGGCTTTCGCATGAACCATTTACCGCTGTCGTGGATGCGCTCTACGGCACCGGATTCCATGGCAGTCTGCGTCCTTCCGTCCTTGCCGCCTGTGCGCTGATGAATTGTCAACACGAAAACGGCGCGTTTGTTCTGGCAGTAGACCTGCCCAGCGGCATCAGCACCGACACCGGCGAGGTAGCCGAAGGTGCTGTCCGCGCCGACCTGACCGTCACCTTTGACAGTTACAAGCCGTTGCACACGGCAGTATCGTCCGCACCGCTCTGCGGCAAAATCGTCTGTGACGACATCGGCATCCGAGACGAGTGGCACCCGGTGTTTTAATGGGAGGTGGTCATCCTGCACGATATCTGGAATCCGTGGCACGGCTGCGGCAAATGCCTGTGACAGCTCTGAAACAACGCACGTCCCCTCCGTGCAGGCCTGGATCTCACGTTCCGGGTATCCGCGCAGAAGGGACGTTTCGTTTTATCAGAGTTTTGTCATCCACAGGCCGGGAGCCATCGTTTCCTTTTTCAGAAAATGGCATAGAACTGCTTCATAAACGCAAAAAAGTGCGCCGTCTGTTCCGACATAAACTGTGTGGAAGAATACACGATATAGAGTTTCCGCAAGAAAGCCGACTGTTCCAGAGGAATGATCAACAGCTTTCCAAGCTGTGCATCGTTCTGAACCGTTGCGCGGGAAAGGATGGAGATGCCCATCCCCAGTGTGATGCAGCGGATCAGCGAAGCGGCATCATCCATTACAGCGATCACATTCAGATCGTCCAGCGAAAGTCCCCGGTTTTTCAGATAATAGAGCGTTTCCTGTTTTGTCCCCGAAGTATCCTCCCGCAGGAGAAATGGTTCTTTCAGCAGCATGGAAACCGGATCTTTCAATTCCAGGCAGGCCTGAAAATGCGGTGTAGCCGGGGCCGCGATCACAAGTTCATCCGAAGTGACCGGCAGAAAGCGGCAGGGTGTATCCGAAATTTTCGTGCCGACCAGCCCGATATCGCAGGTTCCATCTGTTACTTTCCGAATGACATCCAGACTGTCCGAGCAGCTGGTACGGAAGCGGACATCCGGCATTTCCTGATGGTACGCCGACAGCAGTTCCGGCAGAAGATAGAGGGACGGAACGGAGGAAACACCGATGTGCAGCAGCTTCTGATTTTTATCGGAAAGTTCCAGAATCGCTTTCTGCTGGAGATTCAGGATCTCAGCTGCGTAGTTGTAAAGGGTCTGCCCTGCGGGCGTAACCGACAAACTCTTGGTCGTTCGCTTCAAAAGCTGCGTATGAAGTTCTTTTTCCAGATTGTTGATATGCGAACTGATGGTCGGCTGCGAAAGATAAAGCTTTTGAGCCGCAAGGGAAAAACTCTGGTATTTTACGGTATACACAAAGGCTTCCAGTTGGCGGATATCCATGCTGCGCTCCTTTTTTGTGCTGAAAAGGCTTTTTCTTCTATTATAGTTCCGTTCATTGATTATATCAATAAGTACATACGGATTATCAATAAAATCAATTTCACCTGAAAAATCGTGTGTGTTATACTGAACTGGTAAAGTTCACCCGCTAAAAAAGGAGGCAATCATGAAATTATTCGACAAAACATGGAAGCTGGCCTTGTCCGGTGTGGTCATCGGACTTCTGGTCATGCTTCTGGCCATGTCTGGCAACCCGGCCAACATGGCAATCTGCGTGGCCTGTTTCATCCGCGACGCGGCAGGCGCGCTCAAACTGCACACCGCTGCACCCGTTCAGTATTTCCGCCCTGAGATCGTCGGCTTTGTCTGCGGCTCGTTCCTGATTTCCATGGCAACCAAAGAGTATCGCTCTACCGCCGGTTCTGCGCCGATGGTGCGTTTTCTGCTGGGTGCCGTTATGATGATCGGTGCACTGGTCTTTCTGGGCTGCCCGCTGCGCATGGTGCTACGGATGTCTGCCGGTGACCTGAATGCGTATGTGGCGCTCATCGGCTTTGCTGGCGGTGTCGCCACTGGCTCCTGCTTCTTGAAAAAAGGCTTTTCTCTGGGAAGAGCCTATGAAACCAAGTCGCTCAGCGGTGCGGTGCTGCCGGTTCTGCTGGCTGCTCTGCTGGTGATTGGTGTGGCAACGGGTGCTTATGCGGCAAGCACGGAAGGCCCCGGCAGCAAGCACGCTCCGCTGCTGCTGGCACTGGTGGTCGCATTGGTCATCGGTGCCCTCGCACAGAAAAGCCGTATGTGCTTTGCCGGAAGCATCCGCGATGTGATCCTGATGAAGAATTTCGACCTGCTCAGCATTATTGCCGCGCTGTTTGCGGTCATGACCATTTATAACATTGCCACCGGCAATTTCCATCTGAGCTTCTCCGGCCAGCCCATTGCACATTCGCAGCATCTGTGGAACATCCTTGGCATGTACGTTGTCGGCTTTGCAGCGGTATTGGCCGGTGGCTGCCCGCTGCGTCAGCTGATCCTTGCAGGGCAGGGTTCCTCCGACAGCGCGGTAACGTTCCTCGGTATGCTTCTGGGTGCCGCTTTTGCACACAATTTTAATCTGGTCGGCAGCGCCGCCAAAGCTGCCACAGCGACCGATGCCGCTGTTCCCGGCGGCCCGGCCATGCCCGGCAAGATTGCAGTCATCGTTTGCATTGTACTGTTGTTTGTGATTGCAGCAACCAACCTGCGCCGTAAAAAAGCGGCAAAGTGATCTGAAAAAGGAGAAAGCACAATGGCTAAATTTGTTGAAGTGGACGTTCGCGGCCTTTCCTGCCCTGAACCGGTGTTGCTGACGATGGATGCGATGGAAGAGCATCCGGGCGAGATGATCCGCGTTCTCGGTGATGAAGCGCACACCCGCAAAAACATTGAAAAAATGCTGGAATATGAACACAAGGACGGTCAGACGACCACGCGGGCGGATGGCTGTTTTGAGATCACCTTTCAGGCATAACGGCAGCGTATGAGAGCAAAAAAGCCCTATCAGGTTTTGACATTCTACACTACTTCTGCGGTCATGGAACTGGAAGCCTTTTGCAAACAGAACGGGATTCCCGGCAGGCTGATCCCTGTTCCGCGGGAACTTTCTGCTGGCTGCGGGATCGCATGGCGGATGGAACCGGATGCGTACCGGCAGCATTCCGGCCTGCTTGCAGAGTGCCCTGTTGAAATCGAACAGACCAAAGAAGTTCTGCTATAACAAAATCGTCCCCTCCGTGCAGACCCGGATCTCGCTTTCCGGGTATCTGCGCGGAGGGGACTTATTGTTTTATCAGAGTTTTGTCGTCCACAGACCATGCAGGTTGCAGTAAGCGTAGACCGCCACCGGCTTTTCGCTGCCCAGCTCAAACACCGCCTTGGGTGCCTGCCCGGGGGCAAGATAGCGAAGCTGTCCGCCGTTTTCCGTCTCCACAAAGAGCCACTGGATATGGTGGACATCCACCATCGGGTGCTCCACCGCGCCCACCGTGACGGTCAGGGTGCTGCCGGAGCGCTCGACCACCGGCAGATGCTTTTCGCCGCTGGCTTCTACAGTGTTGGGAATCAGCTCCCGCAGTTTTTCACCGCAGCAGAGCATCGGAACGCCTGCATCGTGGAGCGTGGTGATGAGGTTACCACAGTGGTCACAGATGTAAAACTTTGCACTCATATCGAAATCCTCCCTGAGAATGTTTTGTGTTTCTTGTGTCTATATGATAACAATTCTCAGCTTTAATTTCCGTGATTGGGTCACAGAAGGAAGGATTATTTTGTCAGACACGCAGGAATTGGATTACTTTTTTCCTTTTCGGAGATAAAGAATTGCGGTAACAAGACACATCCCTGCAATTCCTGCCAGAAATGAATTGGAATAGTTCTTTGTCAAAATGGCCCAAAGGTTGATTGACACAAAGACAATTAAAAATATAACACCGATTATCCTATTTTTCATCTCTGTTACCCCCTGCAACTTCCGATTTATCGTCACAAGTATATCATACTACCACCTGCAGGAAAAGGCACAGACGCAATAAATATCCCCCGGCGGAGCCGGGGGATATTTATTTGTTTATGAGTCTCTCGGAAAAAGGCGTTCTCACCCTTCCATCTTCTGGATCACCGCACCCAGCCAGCGGCACAGGGTCTCCCCGGCCTGATTGGCGATCTCCAGCACGCGGGCGTGGCTGTGCTTCACCGTCTGGATGCCGGTGGCCATGTTCGTGATACAGCTGACGGCCAGCACCTTCATACCCAGATAATTGCAGACCATGGTTTCCGGCACGGTGCTCATGCCCACAGCATCGGCACCCATGCCCGCAAAGGCACGGATCTCGGCGGCCGTTTCGTAGCAGGGACCCATGAAGCCCAGATAAACGCCCTCTTGATAGGAAATGCCCAGCTCGTCGGCGGTCTGTTTGGCGAGGTTCCGCAGTTCCAGACTGTACGGCTCGGTCATGTCCGGGAAACGCGGGCCGAAGCGCTCGTCGTTGGGGCCGATGAGCGGGTTCGTACCCATCATGTTGATGAAGTCGGTGAGGAGCATCAGGGTGCCCGGCGCAAACTCCCGGTTGATGCCGCCGCAGGCATTGGTCAGCACCACCTGTTCCACACCCAGCAGTTTCAGGACATAGAACGGGTAGCAGACTTCCTTCATGGAGTAGCCTTCATAAAAGTGGAACCGTCCTTCCAGCGCATAGACCTCTTTCTCGCCCAGCTTGCCTGCCAGCAACGCACCTTTGTGGCCTGCTACTGTAGACACCGGGAAATTCGGGATATCCTTGTACGGCAGTTCTTCCGTTTCGGTAAAATCAGCGGTCAGATTACCAAGGCCGGAGCCGAGTACGACCGCGATTTTCGGGCGTTTGGTGGTATGCATTTTGATATACTCGGCGCTCTCCTGTGCTTTTTCATAAAGATATTCCATAGGTTTTCTCCTTTGCTGCTGTATGCAGTCACTCTTCCATTCGTTCCCGTAGCTGTTTCACCGCGTCTTGCAATACATTGCTGAATTGCTTCAGGTCATCTTCCGTGATAATTTTCTCATGCAGCAGATTGACCAGCGTATACGGCAGATCCGTTTTACGAAGTTCCATCTGAACACCCAGACTTTTTCGATCCTCACGGATGCGTCGATTCAGCCCCCAGAACTTATCAGATGCCAGACCATCCCCGTTCAGCAGATCAATATATTGATGATTCAACTTTTCAATATAGGATTCCTGCCAATCCCCGATTCGATCTCTGAATAATTTCCAGTCTGATTTTGAGTAGTCCATTTGTCAGCCCTCCCTTCCCCTATTCTATCATTTTTTCACGCGATGGGATAGGGAAAGCAGCGATATTATGCCGGGATACGATTACAACAACCTCAGAATTTATTCATCTACGATTCCAAGATAGGCGTCAATTTCCATGATTTCGTCCCCGCTGACCTCCACCAGATCCTCAAACGTAACGACTACCTTTGCGATTTGCAGGGTGCGGAACACCGGGTCGATGCTCTCTACTCGCCCGGTCAATGTAACATAGTTACCGACTGCCGGGATCTCCGGGTGTGCTGTGTCCTCTACAAAATAGCGCACCGTGATGGTCATGCCCTTTGTCACCTGCATCAGCTTGTCGGCGAGATCGGACATTTCTTCTTCGGTCAGGATGCGCTTCGTCACGCGCTCTGTCCGCTGCTTTTCCTCGGCAAGCTGTTCGTCGTAGCCGCGCAATGCAGCGAATCCAGCCCTTCGGCAATGCGCCGTGCCAGATACCGGCTGTTGCCGGTTCCTGTAAAATAAAGTACCATGGCTGTTCCCTCGTTTTTGTATGGTTTTTTAGATGCCTGTCTGCCCGGCAAACTGGAAGTTGTCGGGGCGAGGCCCCTCCATCTTGCTGCCGCAAGACCGTTCGGTCGCTTGAAAGCCCCACTGGGGCTTTCATTGTTCCGCTTCGCTCCACAAACGCGAATTGTTTACTTCTTCGTCTTAGGCGCAATAAGCAACATGACTGTCACAAGAATATATAAACCATACAGTAACCAAGTAATGGTATTGTTCCAAGGAAAACTCATTTCTGGATGGTTCAATGCAAACACTATAAATGCAATAGCTATAATCAGCATTATTAAACCGAGAATCCTTGATATACGCTTTTTCATGCAAAGCACTTCCTTGTCAAACTGGAATTGTTAATCTTGAACTGGTCCTATAATGCCAAATGCTATTGCATCAATAAAAAGCACGAACGCTATCACACAAACAATTAAAATAGTTGCAATGACTTTAATAACAAGTTGTTGATTTTGTCTTAAATTACTCTTACTAACAATCCTTAAGACAAAAATCAAAGCAACGAGGATGATAAAAGAAATAATATTATAAAGAACCACTGTTTTCATCTATGTGTCCTTCTTTTTTATATCAATTCCGAGTTGCCGCTCTCCGTATGCCATAGTCTCCGCACGCAAAAAGCCCTTTGCGGCAAGGTGTGTGCTTACACCTCACCCGCAAACTTCATGCCCCAGCTCATGCGGGTGTCGTACATCAGGCGGGTCAGGGCAAGGCTGTCCTGCGGGGTGTAGCGGTCGCTGCCGGTACGCCCCAGCTTGACGCAGCGGCTTGCTTCCCGGATCTCGTACTCAAAGCCGTTGATGTCCACCGGGCAGCGGATGACCTCCGGCTCTTTGCCCTCCACTTCCAGCGTCATGGTCTCGGCGTGCTGGAAATCCGGCAGGAAAATACTGCCCTTGGTACCAACGATACGGGCATTGCGCTCCAGCTCCTGCCCGATGGTCTGGACAGACTCCGCCTTGCAGCCGCCGGGGTAGGTCAGCGCAAGGCGGCTGTAATCGTCGGTGCCGTACTCGTTGATGTGGACCTCTTTGGTCTCCACCTTCTCCGGGTCCTGTCCGGTGAGGATGCGCAGAAAGCCCAGATTGTAGATGCCGATATCCAGCAGCGCACCGCCGCCCAGACCGGAATCAAACTTGCGGTCCTTCCGGGCACCGGAGGCCACAAAGCCGTACTGACAGGTGGTCTGCTTCAGTTCCCCGATGGTGCCAGCAGTAAGGATCTCGCGCATGCGGCCGTACAGCGGCAGCAGCCAGATCCAGAACGCCTCCATGAGAAAGAGGTGCTTTTCCTCTGCCAGACAGTACAGCTGCTGCGCCTGTTCCGGGCTGATGGTAAAGGGCTTTTCGCACAGAACGTGCTTGCCCTGCTCCAAGCAGAGCTTGCAGTTTTCGTAATGCAGGGTGTTGGGGGTGGCGATATAGATGGCCTCCACCTCCGGGTCGGCGGCAAGAGCTTCGTAGGAGTCATAGCAGCGGGGGATGCCGTACTGCTGTGCAAACGCCTGTGCGCTTTCCAGATGCCGTGAGCCCACGGCAACAAGCTGCTCCCCTTCTGCACCCATCTGCTCCACCGTAGACGCAAACTTTTTGGCAATGGTGCCGGTCGCTAAAATTCCCCACTTCATAACGGTACCTCCCATTTGATCGCTTTGGATCCAGTATACCATGATTTCTCTCTGCGGAAAAGATTCCGCTCCCATAAAGCCCTGTTTTTCTGCCAAAAAACACCGCCGCCAAACAAAATCCTTGCAATTTTTGCTCTATCCGTTATACTGATAGAAAAAGGTGTCTTGACACATCCGTTTGGGAGGTACTCCGTATGAAATTTCTGATCGTAGTGGATATGCAGAACGACTTTATCACCGGCTCGCTGGGCACAAAAGAGGCCGAAGCCATCCTGCCGAAGGTGCTGGAAAAGATCCGCACCTATCGCCCGGAGCAGATCTTTGTCACCCAGGATACCCACCCGGACAACTATCTGGAGACCAACGAGGGGCGTCATCTCCCGGTGGCTCACTGCATCGCCGGCAGCGAGGGGCACGCTCTAAATCCGCTGGTGGCGGAGGCGCTGGAGGGCGTGCCTGCAGACCACTTTATCTGCAAGCCCACCTTTGGCTCCACCCTGCTGGCGGAAAAGCTCAAGACCGCCGCCGGGACCGAAACCCCGGAGATCGAGCTGGTGGGTCTGTGCACCGGCATCTGCGTGCTGTCCAATGCCATCCTGTGCAAAGCAACCTTCCCGGAAAGCGATGTTTCCGTGGACGCTGCCTGCTGCGCCTGCGTCACGCCCCAGTCCCATGACACGGCACTTTCTGCCATGAAGCTGTGCCAAATTGATATCAACAACCAGGGCAGCGAGCCTTGGAGACCGTGAGAGCTGCTTAGGGTTCGAGAGAAGGTGCCAACATGAAACATCGCATTGTGACGGCTGCGCAGATGAAGGAAATTGAACGGGCCGGGGATGCCCACGGTCTGCCCTACCTGCAAATGATGGAAAATGCCGGACTGGCTGCTTACGCCGAACTGCAAAAGCAGTTCCCGCATCCCGGCAGACTGCTGGTGGTCTGCGGAAAGGGCAACAATGGCGGTGATGGGTTTGTGATTGCCCGCGCCGCAGCAAAAGACGGCTGGAGTGTGACCGTTCTTCTGGCTGAGGGCGAGCCGAAAACTGCTGATGCCATCCTCAATTTTGAGCGTCTGCACTCCCTGCCAGTGCACATCTGCGCCGACGGTTCCGTTCTGGAAACCCAGCGCTTTGATGCTGCTGTGGATGCCCTCTACGGCACCGGGTTCCATGGTGAACTGCGGCCTTCCGGCCTTGCTGCCTGCGGGCTGATACGCCTTCTGCACAAAAGCGGTGCCTTTGTGCTGGCCGTAGACCTGCCCAGCGGCATCAACACGGATACCGGCGAGGTTGCCGAAGGTGCTGCCCATGCGGATCTGACCGTAACCTTCGACAGTTATAAGCCTTTGCACATCGCAGAATCTTCTGCGCCGCTGTGCGGAAAAATCGTCTGTGCCGACATTGGCATCCGGGACGAATGGCACCCGGAGTTTTGACGAGGCTTGCCGCTGCGGAAAAGCACCTGCACGCAAAAGACCCCGGCAGCTTTCAAGGCACGCCGGGGTTCTTTTTGTCATTCTGCTGCAAAATGTCTGCACTTTCTTGGCAGAACGCAGAAAATGCGGAAACCGCTTGATTTAGCTCGGTTTCCGCACTAGAATGGAAACCAGAAAAGCAAGCACAGTTTCCACAAGGAGGACGCTCATGCAGGAAAAGCTCGATGCCCTTGTGCGCACACAGGCGATGCAGTTATTCCGTCAACAGGGGCTGCATTTCACCATGCAGCAGGTGGCAGAGCCGCTGCACATCAGCAAAAAAACCATCTACACCGTTTACCCCTCCAAGGAGGCCCTTCTGCTGGACATGGTAGACCATGCCTTTGCGGAGATCCACCACTGCAAGCAGAAAATTCTGGCAGGCAGCGGTACTTTGCAGGAAAAACTGCGGGCAGTCATCATTGCCATGCCGACGGAATATGCTGCGCTGGACCTGCGGCAGATGAAGGAGCTGGACGAGAAATACCCGGTGGTGGCGGCGCGGGTGCGCAGTCAATTGGAAAACGGGTGGGAACCCACCATGGCGCTGCTGGAACAGGCTGTGGCAGAGGGGGTCATGCGTCCGGTATCCCTGCCGGTGCTGCGGCAGATGATCACCGCATCCATCGAGAGCTTTCTGGCAGACCGCAGTCTGGCAGAAAGCGGGGTGCAGTATGTGGCTGTACTGGAGGAAATGATCTCGATCTTACTGGAAGGAGTGCTGCCGCGATGAAACACAGTTTTTGCGATGATTGGGAGTTTACCCACCACTGGACCGAAGCCTTTGGCAAGGGGCTGCCGGTGCCAAAACAACAAGCCGTCCGCTTGCCCCATACCTGCCGGGAGGTGCCGCTGCACTATGCCACCCCCGCTGATTACGAGATGGTCTGCGGCTACCGCAAACGGTTCCGGGTGCCGCCGGTACAGGCTGCGCCCCGGCTGTTCCTCCGCTTTGACGGAGCTGCTCATCAGGCAGTGGTGCGGGTCAACGGCAGGGTTGCCGGGCAGCACCGGGGCGGCTATACCGGCTTTGCGGTGGAGATCACAGACCTTGTGGACCGGGAGGGTGAAAACCTGCTGACCGTACAGTTGGATACCCGGGAAGACCCGGCCATTCCACCCTTTGGCTTTGTCATCGACTACCTGACCTACGGCGGGCTGTCCCGGGAGGTCTGGCTGGAAGCTACGGCAGAGAGCCGCCTGACCGACCTGTTCGTCTACACACCCACCCTGCATGAGGCTGTGGTGCAGTGGACGGCAGAGCTTACGCCCGCAGCCGTGGCGGTCCGCATCCGGCTGGAGACCGCAGACGGCACCCTGCTGGCAGAGCAGACCGTACAGGCGGCAGAAACCGGGAAGATGCAGTTTTCCGTCCCGGACGCACAGCCGTGGGATACCGAGCACCCGGTTTTGCATCATGCCGTGGCAGAGCTTTTGAACGCAGCCGGACAACCCATCGATCGCAAACAGGTGACGTTTGGCTTCCGCACCGCAGAGTTCCGGGCGGATGGCTTTTACCTCAACGGAAAAAAGACCTTCCTGCGGGGTCTGAACCGACACCAGAGCTACCCTTACATCGGCTACGCCGCACCGGAAAGCCTGCAGCGGGAGGATGCCCGCATTTTGCAGGAGGAGCTGCACTGCACCGCCGTGCGCACCAGCCACTACCCCCAAAGCCAGTATTTTCTGGACGAGTGCGACCGGCGGGGTCTGTTGGTGTTCACCGAGCTGCCGGGCTGGCAGCACATCGGAGATGCTGCATGGAAGGATGCCGCCTGCGAGATGCTGCAGGAGATGATCTTGCAAAACCGCAATCACCCCAGCATCATCCTGTGGGGCGTGCGCATCAACGAGAGCGTGGACGACGATGCCTTCTACACTCGCACCAATCAAATTGCCCATCAGCTGGACCCCAGCCGTGCTACCTCCGGTGTTCGGTATCTGGAAAAAAGCCATCTGCTGGAGGATGTCTACGCCTACAACGATTTTTCCCACAACGGCACAACGCCCGGCGCAAAGCCCAAAAAGGACGTGACCCCGGATATGGGCAAGGCGCTGCTCATCTCGGAGTGCAACGGTCACATGTACCCCACCAAGCCCTTTGACGATGGCCCGCACCGGCAGGAGCACGCCTTGCGGCACGTCCGGGTGCAGAACGCCGCCTATGCCAGCGGAGAGCACGCCGGGTGCTTTGGCTGGTGCATGTTCGACTACCAGACCCACAAGGACTTTGGCTCCGGGGATCGCATCTGCTACCACGGCGTGCTGGACAGTTTCCGCAACCCAAAGCTGGCGGCAGCGGTCTATGCCAGTCAGGGCGATACTGACCCGGTGCTGGCGGTCAGTTCCTCCATGGACATCGGCGATAACCCCGCCGGGCAGCTGGGCACGGCCTATGTTTTCAGCAATGCCCAACAGGTAAGGCTTTACAAAAACGATGTGTTCGTCACCGCCCTGCGCCAAAGCGAGTGGACGGCGCTGCCCCACCCTCCCTTTGTGATGGACGATCCCATTGGCGAGCTGCTGGAAACGCAGGAGCACTTTTCCCCCGCCAAGGCAGCCGCTGTGCGGGACTGCCTGCTGGCCGCCGGGAAATATGGGCTGCCGGGGCTGCCGCTGGCCTACAAGGTCAAATTCGGCTGGTGTATGCTGCACTACAAAATGACCTTTGAGGATGGCGTGGCGCTTTACGGCAAATATGTGGGCAACTGGGGCGGCGAAGCTACCCGCTGGCGGTTCGATGCCGTGCAGGACGGCAACGTGGTGCGCAGCGTGACCCTTTGCCCCAGCGCAAAGCTGCACTTGGAAGTCAAGGTCAGCCGGACGGCTCTTCGGGAAAAAGATACTTACGATATGGCGGCTGTCCGGGTGCGCATTCTGGACGAGAACGGCACCCCAGCCCCCTACGCACAGTTCCCGGTGCAGTTTGCGGTGGAGGGCAGCGCCGCCCTTGTGGGTCCACAGACCGCCGTTGCCGAGGGCGGCATGACCGGAACCTATCTGCGCACCGTGGGCACTGCCGGAGAAGCCCTGCTGACCGTTTCTGCACCGCAGACCCAGCCCGTTGTGCTGCGGTTCACCATTGAAAAGGAGGACGCTGTATGGAACTGACCCTGAAACAGAAAACCGCATTTGGTATTGGTGCCGTGGGCAAGGATATGGTATATGCCCTGTCGGCTTCTTACGTCATGTATTATTATCAGGATGTGCTGGGGCTTTCGGCCAGCTTTGTGGGCGTCGTGCTCATGGCCGCCCGGTTCTTTGATGCCTTCAACGACCCCTTTATGGGGGTTCTGGTAGCAAAGACCCGCACCCGCTGGGGACGTTTCCGTCCGTGGATCTTTTCCGGCACGCTGCTCAATGCGCTGGTGCTCTACGCCCTGTTTGCCGCCCCGGTGCTGGATGAAGCGGCGTTGATGGTCTATTTCAGCGTGATGTACATCCTGTGGGGCGTCACCTATACCATGATGGATATCCCCTACTGGTCCATGATCCCGGCCGTGACCCGCACCCCAAAAGACCGGGAGAACCTTTCCATGGTGGGGCGTACCTGTGCAGGCGTTGGTTCGGCTCTTATCGCCATGTTCACCATGCTGCTGGTGGGAGCCCTTGGCGACGACAGCGAGCGCGCTGGCTTCCGCTGGGTGGCATTGATCGTAGCGGCAATTTTTGCAGTGACAGAGCTGGTGTGCTGCATTTCCATGAAAGAAACCACCCCCAGTGAGATGAAGACCGCCACCGTAAAGGAGATGTTCTCCGCCCTGTTCCGCAACGATCAGGCTATGGTAGTGGTAGGCAGCATCGTGCTGATCAACTCGGCACTGTACCTTACCTCCAACTTCATCATCTATTTCTTCAAGTACGACCTTGGCGGTGCAGGCTGGAAAGCCACCTACACCCTGTTTTCCACCGTGGGCGGTGCGGCGCAGATCCTTGGCATGATGGTGCTTTACCCCTTGCTGCGCAAAAAGTTCAGCAGTACGCAGGTATTTTACCTGAGCCTTTTGCTGGCGCTGTGCGGCTACGGCACGTTGCTGGTGTTCTGCCTGACCGGCCTGTCCCACAGCCTTGCCCTGCTGTGCATTCCGGGCGTGGTGGTGTTCGCCTGCAACGGAATGCTGACCGTGTTGACCACCCTGTTCCTTTCCAACAGCGTGGATTACGGCCAGCTCAAGACCGGACGCCGGGAGGAGAGCGTCATCTTTTCCATGCAGACCTTTGTGGTCAAGGCTGCCTCCGGTGTGGCGGTATTCCTGACCGGCATCGGGCTGGACCTCATCGGTCTTGTGGGCAACACAGAGGAGACCGGCCCGGTGGCAGTACAAAGTGCCGGAACCCTGCTGGGTCTGCGCCTGATGATGACCGTTCTGCCCATGCTGGTGCTGGCTGGTGCGCTGGTGCTGTTCCGCCGCAAGTTTGTTCTGACCGATGCCCGCGCTGCCGAGATCAGCGCACAGCTCCACGGGGAGGAAACGCACCATGACTGAAACGCTGCACTGGTACGCGGAAACTTCCGGCGGCGTGCAGACAGGCACCTGCACGGTCACGGAGAATGGCGGTGCGCTGCATCTGACGGCAGACCTGCCCGCCGGGACGCTGAAGGCGGTGCGTGCCGAGATGCCGTGGACGATGGAAGCAGACGAGCGTCTGTTCATGAACGGCTACCAGACATGGACCTACAGCCCGGAGCTGGACCGGAACGGCAAGCTGCGCGGCACCGACCACATCCCCGGCTTTCTGCGCAAAAAATACGCCTTTGACCGCTACGGCGATTATCATTTTACGCCTTATGGGCATCAAAAGGGGCAGAGCCACGGCTTTTCCTACTGCTATTTCCGCAAGGGCACACAGTTCCGGCTGGTAGCATCGCTGGACGAGAAGCCGGGCTACACCATCCTCCGCTACGACAGCGGCAAAGCCCTGCTGACGCTGGAGCGTGACTGCGCCGGGGTGGAGCATCCCGGCGGCAGTTTCCCACTCCTTGACCTGTTTTTTGCCGAGGGCGGCGAGACCGAGGTGTTCGACGGCTGGTTTCAGGCTATGGGCATCAAGCCCCGGACTGAAAAGAAGCTGGCAGGCTATTCCAGTTGGTACAACCGCTATCAGGACATCACCGAGGATACCATCCGGGAGGACCTGACCGGATGCCGCAGCCTGCTTTGTCTGGGAGACCTGTTCCAGATCGACGATGGCTGGGAGCCCAAGGTGGGCGACTGGCTGGAAACAGATGCACAGAAATTCCCCCACGGGCTGAAAGGCATGGTAGAGGAAATTCACGCCGCCGGATTTCAGGCTGGGCTATGGCTTGCACCCTTTGTGTGCGAAAAGGACTCTGCCCTTTTCCGGCAGCACCCGGACTGGCTGCTGAAGGTGAACGGTGCACCGTGGTGCTGCGGCTGCAACTGGAGCAGCTTTTATGCGCTGGATATCGACAACCCGGCCGTGCTGGATTATCTGCGCCGGGTATTTGACCGGGTGCTGAACGACTGGGGCTTCGACCTTGTCAAGCTGGATTTTCTGTACGGTGCTGCCCCCTTTGGCAACGCCCGCGAGAGCCGGGCAGCCCGGATGTACCGTGCTATGGAGCTGCTGCGTAGCTGGTGCGGGCAAAAGCAGATTCTCGGCTGCGGCGTACCGGTGATGCCGGCTTTCGGGCTGGTGGATTACTGCCGTGTCAGCTGTGACGTAGGGCTGGACTGGGACGATGTGTGGTATATGCGCCTGTTCCACCGGGAGCGGGTGTCCACAAAGCAGGCCATCAACAACACGCTATTCCGGCGGCAGCTCAATGGCCGTGCCTATGGCAGCGACCCGGATGTGTTCTTCCTCCGGGAGGAAAACTGCAAGCTGACGGCAGAGCAAAAACGCACCCTTGCCACGGTCAACGCCCTGCTGGGCAATGTGTTCCTTACCTCGGATATGCCGTCCCGCTATACAGAGGCGCAGCGGGCAGAGTACCGCCGTCTGCGCGATATATTTGAACATGCAGAACAGGTGAAGGTGAAAACGGAAGAGGGGGCGGTTTGTATTCAGTATCTTCTGTACGGCAGACCGCAAAAGTTGCTTTGCAGCCCTTTTTAGAAAGCAGCCGAATATGTGCTTGTACTGTGGAGAGATTTAATCGGTATCTGGAAACTGATTTGCTTCCCCATCTGAACGGCAATTCTGTCCTCGCAATGGATAATATGAAATCGCACCATGCAAAGGCAGTGAAAGAGCTACTGGACAGTTCCGGTGTTCGATACATTTATCTTCCTTTGAAATACCAAACGAACATTGCCGGCATATCCAAGATACGTTTTACCCGCCCTGCAATTTCCCTTATAATAGCACCGCAGTCTTGAAACGGCTGCAACATTCCCATATCACAAAGGAGGCTTTCCGGTATGGGACAACGGCAAAGTGAGATCATCAAAAATCACATGGAAGTCTACTGGCACGACTATGCGTCGGCCAGCAAGGGCGTCCCCATTACCGAGGCGGGGCTTGTGGAAAAAGCCTCCGTCATTGGACGCACCGGGCTGATGCTGCTGGAATGCGGCACCGGCGCATGGCGTGTCCGAAGCTCCATGAACACCCTTTCGCGGGAACTGGGAGTCACAACAACAGCGGACATCGGCCTGTTGTCCATTGAGTTCACCTGCTTTGATGGTGACCAGTGTTATACCCAGTCACTCTGTCTGACAAACACGGGCGTGAATACCTCCCGGCTGAACCGGCTGGAGCATTTCGTCAACGACTTCGACCGGGAAGGAAAATTTATGACCGGCGAAGAGCTGCACAGCCACCTCGATGAGATCGAGCGCATCCACGGCTTGTATTCGCCCATCGCACTGGGCTTTGCAGCCGCACTGGCCTGCGGCTGCTTCACCTTTCTGCTTGGCGGCGGCATTGTGGAAATGCTGTGTGCCTTCTGCGGTGCAGGCATCGGCAACTTTGTACGGTGCAAGCTGACAAAACACCATTTCACCCTGTTTCTGGGCATTACGGCATCGGTCTGTTCAGCAAGCCTCGTGTATGCCATCCTGCTGAAGCTGGCAGAGGTGCTGTTTGCCGTATCGGCGCAGCACGAGGCGGGGTATATCTGCTCCATGCTCTTCATCATTCCGGGCTTTCCGTTCATTACCAGCGGCATCGACCTTGCCAAGCTGGATATGCGCTCCGGGCTGGAACGTCTGGCCTACGCCGTCCTCATCATTCTGGTGGCAACCATGACGGCTTGGATCATGGCACTGCTGCTGCATTTGCAGCCGGTGCAGTTCCCTGCCCTGAGCCTGACACTCCCGGAAGAGATCGTGTTCCGGCTGCTGGCAAGTTTTGGCGGTGTGTTCGGCTTTTCGCTCATGTTCAACAGTCCCCGGAACCTGGCAGTCTGCGCCGCCCTTATCGGTGCGGTAACGAACACGTTCCGGCTGGAGCTGGTGAGCCTTGCGGGCTTTCCGCCCGCTATTGCAGCGTTTCTGGGCGCACTGCTGTCCGGCTTGCTGGCCTCCTGCCTGAAGAGCGCCGTCGGTTATCCCCGCATCTCCGTCACCGTGCCGTCCATCGTTATCATGGTACCGGGACTGTATTTCTACCGTGCCATCTATAATCTGGGCATCCTGTCTCTGATGGACTCCGCCACATGGTTTGCAGATGCCATTCTCATCATCGTGGCACTGCCGTTAGGGCTGATCTTCGCCCGTATTGTCACTGACAAGACTTTCCGTTATTGCACCTGATGTGCAGCATTTCCATTCTCCCTTATAAGGCAAAACGCAGCGAATCTTTTAACGGTTCGCTGCGTTTTGTTTTGCTGTAATGCACTTATAAAGGGAGTTCGTTTACAGGGCGTTTACTCACCGTAAACGATCTTGGTAGCAGTTTCCACATGGCGTTCCAGTCGGTCGGCAAAGTGTTCCAGCGGCAGAAAAACGCCAAGTTCATCGTAGCGGGTTCCGCCGTCCTTGAGCGTATCCTGTCCATAGTAGACCACGGAACGGGGCAGTGCGTGCTGCAGCCTCATCTGGATATCCCAGACGGTGGAGTAGGCCTCCGCTTCCGTTACCTTCTGCTTCACGGTGTCCGGCAGTTCGTAGATCAGCAGCAGCCCCAAATGCTGGTTGTAGTGGTACTCCACCACATCCATCGAGCCTTCGTCGTAGCCGTGATACTTGCAGTAGCCGCTGGCAAGGTACATTTTTACCTTTTCCTGCTTCTGGAACACCCGGATGAACCGGTCGTATACTTTGCTGCTCACGGCAAATTTGTTGTTCGGCAAAAGAACGCCAGCATCATCCGTCAGGATCACCGGGTTCGGCTGACCATCGGCGTTGAATTTGAACGGGATCAGGGCAGCGTTCCGTAGCAGGTCAAACATACTGTGCTGGCAGATCGCCATCAGAAAGGCAGACAGATCCTTGTTCTCGTAGGCATTGAACAGCGCCGCGGCAAACTGCTGTGCACTCACGGCCGGCGCATCCAGTACGTCTGCCATGTCCAGCGAGTCGTTGAAGGTATCCATCAGGCGGTGGCAGGCTTCTGGATTTTTCAGGATCTCCCCGAACAGTGCCTCTGCTCTTTCTTCTCTTGGAAATATCGTTGCCATTGAGCAAGCCCTCTTTCTCTGAATTTCCAATGGTTATTATAAGGGCTGCGGGCAGAGATGTGAAATATCGGTTTTGTATCGACGGCATTTTATTGGGATATGAAAGATATGCTCTCCGTCTGCTTTGATGCAGCCGGGCGGGGTGAGTCTGCTTTTGTCATCATCTGCTGGAACTTCCGCGCCGCCGTGTTCAGCGGGCGGTGGTGGTCGTAGACGAGGCAGATGGAGCGGGTGGGGATGATCTCCTGCAAGTGGAGCTGGACGAGCTCGCCCCGCGCCAGCAGGTCTTTTGCCATGGGTTCCGGCACAAAGGCGAGGCCCAGCTCGCTTTTCACCAGCGTCAGCATCTGGTCGGTGGTGGCGGCCTCGGTGTCGGGCCGCAGCACCGCGTCGTGGTCGAGGAAGAACTGCCGGTAAAAGCTGCGGGTCATGCTCTCATCGCTCAGGGAGATGAGCGGGTAATTGCTCAGCTCCTTTAGGGTCAGGCTTTGGCTGGCCAGTGCGGTGAAGGTCCGGCCGCCCACCAGCACCTCGTAAAAGGATTTCAGCTCCACCAGCTTCAGCCCCGGTTCCACCTCGGCCGGGGTGGAGATGATGGCGAAATCGACCTCGCCGTTCTTCACGGCCTGCAATGCTTGGGGAGTGGAGTGGTTCGAGATGCGCAGCCGGATGCCGGGGTACTCGGTGTGGAAAGCCCGCAGCTTTTCGGAAAGGTAGATGTTCAGGGCCGTCTCGGTGGCGCTGATGCAGATGGCTCCGTGTTCCAGCGTGGCGCTGGCACTCAGCTCTTCCTCGGCGTCTTGGATCTGCACCGCCGCCGACGCGATGCGGGAATAGAGCATCTCGCCCTCCGGCGTCAGGGTCACGCCCCGGTTGGAGCGGATGAACAGCACGCAGTTCAGCTGGCTTTCCAGCCGGTTCA
>ERZ773224.1935-NODE-1935-length-23292-cov-4.471145_pt1 | contig 23292 bp, 14 predicted proteins | sample MGYA00580526_ERZ773224 | MGnify/ENA primary metagenome ERZ773224 (study PRJEB29015, sample SAMEA2737743) | human gut metagenome | biome: human gut; feature: human-associated habitat; material: faeces | place: China | collected 2012 ... | reverse complement strand
CAGCTTCGTTGATCATTGGGATTAAGATACGGTTTACTACGAAACCAGCAGCCTCATTTACCTGTACCGGAGTCTTACCGATCTCTTCTGCGATCTTAACGATTGTATCAACTGTCTCCTGTGGAGTATTAACACCTGCAATAACCTCAACAAGCTTCATACGATCTGCCGGGTTAAAGAAATGCATACCGATCATTGGACGTGTAAGGCCATTTCCAATCTCTGTGATTGAAAGGCTTGATGTGTTTGAAGCAAAGATACACTCTGGCTTGCAGATCTTGTCAAGCTCTGAGAATGTTGTCTTCTTAACTTCCATGTTCTCGAAAGCAGCCTCAACGATAAGGTCACAATCTGCACAAATGTCTTCTTTGAGACCAGGAGTAATGCTGTTAAGGATTGCATCAACCTTCTCCTGTGTCATCTTTCCTTTTTCAACAAGTCTTGCATAGCCCTTGGCGATCTTATCCTTACCGCCTTCTGCCCACTCCTGCTTGATATCGCAGAGTGCAACTTCATATCCGTCAACCATAGCAAATGCCTTAGCAATGCCCTGTCCCATGGTGCCTGCGCCAATTACGCCAACCTTCATTTTACAATTCCTCCTAAATGATTTTTTTGAAAATGTACCGTAAAAATTCATATACGTTTCGTTTATACAGCCATTTTCTTTTATATCACACTTTTAGGATGGTTTGTTGGGACCATCCTGAAAGTGATAATATCTTAATGATAAAATATACAGTTTAACTGCACATCTTATTTGTTCTGGAATGGAACAACCTTAACTTTCTTATCCTTAGGTGCAAGGAAGTTGCCCATGCCTGCCTTCTGATCCTCTGTCTCGAAACAGTCGCCAAAAAGCTTCTCCTCAATAACGATAGCTTCATCAATATTAACCTGAAGACCATCATTTATTGCCTTCTTGCAGTTACGAACTGCGATAGGTGCGTTCGCAGCAATACCAGCAGCCATCTTCTTTGCTCCTGCAAGAAGATTCTCCTGTGCTGTTGCTGTAACATTACCCTCTTCATCTACTGTTGCCTTGAATACGTCATTTACAAGACCTATTCTGTAAGCATCTGCAGCCTTGATGTTTCTTGCTGTATAGATAAGCTGCTTAGCCATACCAGCGCCCACAAGTCTTGCAAGTCTCTGTGTTCCGCCAAATCCAGGTGTGATACCGAGACCAACCTCAGGTTGACCGAATACTGCATTGTCAGAGCAAAGTCTGATATCACAGCTCATTGATATCTCGCATCCACCACCGAGAGCAAATCCATTAACAGCTGCAATAACAGGGATTGGGAATGTCTCGATCATTCTGAACACGTCATTACCCTTCTTACCAAAGGCTTCACCTTCTGCCTTTGTAAGAGTTGACATCTCTCCTATATCTGCGCCTGCAACAAATGACTTGTCGCCTGCACCTGTAAGAATAAGACATCTTGTTGCCTCTAAATCTACAGCCTTAAATGTAGCTTCGAGTTCTTCAAGAACTGCACTGTTAAGTGCATTTAATGCCTTTGGACGATTAATTGTTACGATTCCAACGTAACCTTCCTGCTCGTATGTAACGAATTCCATTAGGTATCTCCTTTATATAACTGATTTATTGTATATAATTAGTCCTCAATCTTAACGACTGTTGAGCAACCCATTCCACCACCGATACAAAGTGTAGCAAGACCTGTCTTAGCACCTCTTGCCTGCATCTCATGGAGAAGTGTAACAAGGATACGGCATCCTGAAGCTCCAACCGGATGTCCGAGTGCGATAGCACCACCGTTTGGATTAAGCTGCTTCTCAACGTCGATTCCAAGATCCTTACCAACTGCTACTGACTGAGCTGCAAATGCCTCATTTGCCTCGATGATATCGAAGTCTTCAATCTTAAGACCTGTCTTAGCCATAACCTTCTTTGTTGATGCAACAGGTCCGATACCCATGATTGAAGGATCAACACCACCAAGTGCACCGGCTACCCATGTAGCCATTGGCTTAACACCAAGTTCCTTAGCCTTCTCTTCGCTCATTACAACGATAGCTGCAGCACCATCATTGATACCTGAAGCGTTACCTGCTGTAACAAATCCGTTAGGATTGATAGTTCTGAGTCTTGCAAGTGTCTCTGGAGTTGTTCCAGGTCTTGGGCCCTCATCCTTAGCGAATACAACTGTTTCTTTCTTCTTCTTGATCTCTACAGGAACGATCTCAGCGTCAAATGCACCAGATTCCTGAGCTGCAACTGCCTTAGCCTGGCTGTTAGCTGCAAATACATCAAGCTCTTCACGAGTAAGTCCCCACTGCTCACAGATATTGTCAGCTGTCTTGATCATGTGGTAATCATTGAATGCATCCCAGAGAGCATCATGTACCATTGTATCTACTAACTTGCCATCATTCATTCTGTAACCGTAACGACCCTGCATTACTGCATATGGAGCCATTGACATGTTTTCCATACCACCTGCAACAACGATATCAGCATCTCCTGCCTGAATCATCTGTGCAGCCATGTTTACACAGTTAAGACCTGAACCACATACAACGTTAACTGTAACTGCTGTTGTCTCAACCGGAAGACCAGCCTTGATTGAAGCCTGACGGGCAACGTTCTGTCCGAGACCAGCCTGGATTACACAGCCCATGTATACATGGTCTACCTTGTCAGCTGGAACTCCAGCTCTCTTTAAAGCTTCCTTGATTACGATTGATCCTAATACTGGTGCTGGAGTTGTTGAGAGTGCACCACCCATTGTTCCGATAGCTGTACGGCATGCGCCAGCTAAAACGATTTTCTTTGACATATCCTTTTATCCTCCATGAAATATTTTAGATGTGTTCAGTGAAATATTCTGAAAAAAACATTAAAATTCCTTACAAATATTCCATTAAACTACATAGACTGCACTCATTCTATCACAAAAGAAAAAAGGGTGCAATATAAATTGCCCCTTTAGTCTGTTCTAAAAATAATACAAGTCATGATAAAAACGACTTATTTTCTGCCTTTACCGGTGTTCCTTTACTGCCCTTCGGGTTTTATTTTTTGTTCCCGGATTATTTTTATCAGCACGTTTCCCTCTATCCGTCTTGTTACTATTTTTACCGGTGCCTCTCTTGTCATCCGGTCTGTTTTTATTTCTACCGATACCTTTTCTACCATCCGGAGCGCCGTTCTTATTATTGGTTTTACTGCCGCTTTTACTTTTATGTTTATTGTCAATTCTTCCATTATCATTTACGGCATTGTCATTCCTGCCGGCATAGGATTTTTTATCCGTATCCGACGCAGGCTTCCTCGGTCTTATGAGGCATTTTTCACTAAATCCGATCAGATCTTCACGGTGTCCCTTTATAAGAGCTTCCTTTACAAGATCATAGTTTTCCGGCTTCCTGTACTGGATAAGTGCTCTCTGCATGGCCTTTTCATGAGGATTTCTTGGCACATAAACCTTCTCCATATTTCTTGGATCCACGCCTGTATAATACATACATGTAGATATAGTTGAAGGCGTAGGATAAAAATCCTGAACCTGTTCCGGCATGTAACCTATATCTCTTATATACTCCGCCAAAGCAATAGCATCCTTCATGGTGGAACCCGGATGTGATGACATAAGATAAGGCACAAGATACTGTTCCTTGCCCGTCAGATTATTCACCTTACGGTATTTATTTATAAATGCTTCATATACAGAATTCTCCGGCTTACCCATAAGCTTAAGCACATTATCGCTTATATGTTCCGGAGCCACTCTAAGCTGGCCGCTTATATAATATCTGCACAACTCCTTTAAAAACCTGTCATCCTTGTCTGCCATAACATAGTCAAACCTTATACCGGAACGTACAAATACCTTTTTCACTCCCTCTATGTTTCTTAGCTTGGCAAGAAGATCCAGATAATCCTTGTGATCCACCACAAGATTTTTACACGGTTTAGGGAAAAGACATTGTTTCTCCGGACAGGCTCCGTATTTCTCCTGTTTCTTACATGCCATGTGTCTGAAATTCGCCGTAGGGCCTCCCACATCATGTATATATCCCTTAAAATCCGGATTTTTTGTCATATTTACAGCTTCTTTTATAATGGACTCGTGACTTCTTGTCTGCACTATCCTTCCCTGATGGAAGGTCAGGGCACAGAAGCTGCAGCCTCCAAAGCACCCTCTGTTGCTGGTAAGGCTGAACTTAACCTCGGAAATGGCAGGTATACCACCACTCTCCCTGTACATAGGATGATAGTCATTCATGTAAGGAAGATCGTATACATCATCCATTTCCATCTCAGTCAACGGCATGGCAGGTGGGTTCTGCACCACATACCCCCTGTTGCCGTACCCCTCAACCAGAGTTTTTGCCACATACGGGTCCGTATTTTTGTACTGGATTCTGAAGCTTTCCGCGTACTTCATCCTGTCAGCCTGAAGCTCATTATACGACGGCAGAAGCTTATAGTCATATACGTCATCTAAATGCCTTGTCTTATAAACTGTTCCCCGGACAAATGATATATCCTTGACATCAATGCCGCTGTCAAGAGCGTCTGCAATCTCAACAATGCTTTTCTCGCCCATGCCATAGGATATGATATCCGCCTGGGAATCTATAAGGATAGAATGTTTAAGCTTGTCAGACCAATAATCATAGTGGGCAAGCCTTCTGAGGCTGGCCTCTATACCGCCTATGATTATAGGAGTGTTCTTGTAAGTTCTCCTGATCAGATTACAATATACCACCGTGGCATAATCCGGACGCAATCCCATAACTCCTCCGGGAGAATATGCGTCCCTACTCCTGTGTTTTTTATTTACAGTGTAGTGATTGACCATGGAGTCCATATTTCCTCCACAGACCAAAAATCCAAGTCTCGGTTCGCCAAACACATCTATACTGTCATCCCTCTTCCAGTCAGGCTGAGGTATCATGCAGACCTTATATCCATGAGCCTCCAGGACTCTGCTTATGATGGCAGAACCAAATGAAGGATGGTCAACATACGCATCCCCCGTGACATACACGAAGTCCGGCTGTTCCCATCCCCTCTTATTCATGTCTTCTCTATTTACAGGTAAAAAATCTTTCATAGTAAATTATTCTGTCCCTCTGCTGTATTCAGGAATATCCTCAGCCATACCTGCGCCAAGCACTACCGCCTCAAGAGCACGGTCACTTACATAGGTATCAATTCCGGTCTTTTCCTTTATGAGCTTGTCCATTCCATACATAAGACTTCCGCCACCGGTAAGAGTAATACCCGAAACCGAAATATCTGCAACCAGCTCCGGAGGGGCCACTTCCAGTATTCCGTGTATGGCATTAAGTATCTGCATGGTAGGCTCACTGAAGGCTTCTATAGTCTCATTTGCATTTATGGTAATCCCCTTAGGAAGCCCCCTTATAAGATCTCTTCCCTTAACTGTATACGTAAGTTCCTCAGGTCTTTCATAAACTGATCCTATAGCAATCTTGGCATTCTCTGCTGTCTGCTCACCTATAAGAAGATTATACTTCCTCCTTATATACTTTATCATGGCAGCATTATAATCGTCTCCGGCACATTTTATGGACTGGCTTTCCACTGTACCTCCCAAGGATACCACTGCAATATCCGTAGTACCTCCGCCGATATCGACCACCATACTTCCTCTGGCACTGTTTATATCAATTGATGTTCCTATAGCGGCTGCCAACGGCTCTTCCAGAACATAAACAGTCTTGGCTCCGGTTCTGTATACTGCGTCCTCAACAGCTCTTCTCTCTACCTCTGTTATCCCACTTGGCACACACACACACACCTTGGGTCTCCCTACACTTATACGTTTCTCCATAGCCGTCTTGATAAATGCCTTTAACATCCTCTCTGTGATAGTAAGGTCGAACACAACGCCCTTCTTAAGCGGCCTCACAACCTCTATATTCTCAGGGGCCTTACCTATCATCTTCTTAGCCTTGGCTCCAATAGCCAGTATCTTCTTCGAATAAACATCATACGCTACTACGGAAGGCTGGTTTATGACAATTCCCCTTCCCCTCACATACACAAGTACATTTGATGTTCCTAAATCTATTCCTATATCCATGGTTGGCATGGTATCTTCTCCCTTTAACTAAAAATGGCATCTAGCCTATAATAATACAATTATAAGCATAGATGCCATTATTTTCAACAAATTATATCAATAAAATTTTTATTGGATATCTGCCTTTAAAAGCTTCTTTGAAAGCGGATCTCTGGCTTCTGCTCTTGCTATACCATCATCTACTGCCTTGAGAAGTCTGTCGATATTTCCTGTTTCCATAGACATAAGCAGGTTCTTAATAGTTCCACTCATGCCGCTCTCAGGCTTATATCCCTTCTCACTCATGTATCCCTTGGCAATATCAACCATGTTTGCTTCCTGAATCTGATCAAAGTAAACTCTGTTATTAAAGTGTCTTGCCTGACTCATATTATCTGCAAGCATATTTGAAAGAGCCACCTTCTCACCTGTAAGGATTATCTTAACATCACTCTTTTCAGGTGCGCATAACTCTATGATCTCCTTAAACTTATCAGGTCTTACAAGACCGGCATTCTCAATTATGAGACATCCGCCCTTAAGCTTATTCATAGCACCTGTAAGCTTATCCTTGCTTGCTGAGTTGATACCCTTCGCACTGATCTTAGCCTTTGCAGCATTCTTGCACCATCCAAGATCAAGATATGTTCTTGCAAAATCTTCTCCGATATTCGCAAGGCCGAATCCGTGAAGACCAAGAACCACAAGATTCTTTGTTCTGTTTGAATCCATCTTTATTGTCTGGAGGATATTTACTATCTGTCCGCCTGCAGGATTTACGCTGAGATACTTATACAGATACTTGGCTTCCTTAGGAAGTGCCTTACGCTTCTCATCGATAGATGATGTATCCTGCTCTTCAACCTGTACTCCATCAGCAGCCTCTGCCTCCGACGCAAGCTTAGCAGCCTCTTCTTCCTTACCCTGTTCAAGAAGTTCAGCTTCCTTACGAGCCTCTTCTTCTCTCTTTATAGCTTTTTCAAGAACAGCCTTTGCTGCGCTTGCTTTATTTCTGTGATCCTCAAGAGTATTCTTCACCTCTGTCTCAGCCTTTATGATAGTCTCAAGATCCTTGCTTCTCTTAGCCTCAACTGCCTCTTTCTCTTCCTTGGCGGTTTGCTTACGGGCAACAACTCTCTCTGCCTGCTCTGTTCTGAGATCAGATATCTTCTTCTTAAGTTCACTTTCCTTCTTATCTGCGTCGCTTAACAGCTTCTTGGCATCAGCCTCTGCCTTCGCCTTAGCATCGGCAGCTTCCTTGTCAGCCTTAAGTGCTGCAGTCTTAACCTTTGTAAGCTCTGCTGACTCTGCAGTAGCGTAACTCTCTTCCTCCGAAGCAAGATACTCCTCTCGCTTCTTCTCACTTTCCTTCTTATCTGCCTCAAGCTTATCCTTAGCTTCCTTGGCAACAGCCTCTGCATTCTTAAGCTCAACCTCTTCTGTAATTTTTGCTTCTTCAACGATCTGTTCGGCCTGCTCTTCAATATCCTGAGCCTTTGAAAGAAGATCCTCAGCCTCAACAAGAGACTTCTTGGCTGCGTCAAGGGCTTCCTGTGCCTCAGCTTTTGCCTTCTTAAAGGACTCAACATCCTTCTTAACCTCGGCGATTTCCTTGTCAGAAGCAGCCTTCTCATCACTGATTGTCTTGATCTCAGCCTTTGCCTTTTCGAGATCAGCGGTAACTGTCTTGATCTTAGCGTCTGCTGCTTCTTTCTTCTTGATAGCTTCATCAAGAAGCTTCTTGATCCTCTCTTCTTCCTTTTTAGCTGTCTCTAATGCTTTCTCGGCGTCTGAGCATGCCTTAGCCGCTGCGGACTCCTTCTTATGAGCCTCACTTTCTCTGTTAAGGATGCCCTTATGGCTGTTTGTGAGCTTATCAAGCTTCTTGCTTGACTCTGCTTCCATGTCAGAAGTATTCTTCAGATTATTTGAAGCTTCCTCTTCAGCCTTCTTGGAATCACTGAAGATAACGCCTGCCCGTTCCTTATCGCCCGCAGCTTCCTTCACTAATTTATCAGCGGATGCTTCTGCATCAGCCTTCTTCTTCTTGGCAGCCGCAATAGCACTATTTTTGGTATCCTCGATACTCTTGGCATCCGCCTCGAACTTCTTGACAGCCTCAGCGTAACCGGCTTCATACTTATCAATGTTTGCCTTCTTGTTATCCGCAAGCTTCTTTATAGCTTCATCAGCAGCAGCCTGGGCGTTGCTGATAATCTTATTCTTGATCTCCTCTGTGTTAATTCCGCTTAAGATTTTATCTGACTCTTCCTTGGCAGTCTTCTTGTTCTCGTCAATCTGCTTTTTAAGTGCCTCAACATCACTGTTAAGTTTAGCCTCTTCCTTCTCAAGAAGCTCTGAGTTTGCCTTGGCCTTAGCATCAGCGTCAGACTTGAGCTTAAGATCGTAATTTTCACGTTTCTTAGCATACTCTTCAATCTGCTTTGTAAGCTCTACCTCAGCCTTCTCGGCCTCATCTATAGTCTTCCTGGCTGTCTCGGCAACCTTCTTAGCTTCCTCAGCCCTGTTCTTTGCATTATCGATTGCCTGCTTCTTCTTGGCTTCCTTTTCAGCCTTAGCCTTTTCGGCAGCAATCTTCTTACGCTCTTCCTCGGCTTTCTTTCTCTTAGCTTCCTCTTCTGCCTTTCTCTTGGCCTCTTCTTCAGCTTTCTTCTTAGCTTCTTCCTCAGCCTTCTTCTTAGCTTCTTCCTCAGCCTTCTTCTTAGCCTCTTCCTCAGCTTTCTTTCTGGCAAGTTCTTCTTCACTTGTCTCATCAATGTTAGAAAGATTCTTTATGCCTGCTCCAAGGAAATCTTCATCTTCGTCATCATCATCAATGTCATACATTGAATTGACATCACTTCCTGCTGCTACATCTCTGTCCGGAAGAATACTGAACAGATCTCCGTTTGCATCATTACCCTTTGGAGTCTTAACCTCTTTAACCTTGACATTCTTACCTGCAATCCACTCTGTATCATCATCAGCAATAACTGCCTCTGTGTCCTCTGAGAAGGTTTCTTTCTCAGCCTTCATGTCAGACTTAACGCCACCGGATACAGACATATTCTTCTTGGATTTACCAGCTTTATCTTCAGATTTCTTGACATCTGTATCTATTCCAAGAGACGGCTTATTCTTTGACTTCTCTTCCTTATCACCGAGACCTCCAAGACTTCCGCCTAAGCCGCTGCCAAGACCTCCGGAGCTGCCAAGACCTCCGCCAAGGGTAGGTGCATCATCATCATCATCACCGGCAATACCTCCAAGATTAAGGCTAAGGCTCGGACCGCCCAGGCCCCCACCAAGTCCACCAAGGCCTCCAAGGCCTCCGCCTGGCTTCTCTTCACTCTTTTCTTTGACACCTTTCTCATCGGCCTTCGGTTGTAATATAGCAGCCTCCTCAGCCTCTTTCTCCGCTTTTTCTTTAGCAAAAATCTCGTCCGGGTTAAGTCCCATGGCTTCAAGTTTCTTACGCCGTTTCTTCTCCTCGATACGAGCTAACTCTTCAGCAGATAATGTCTTGTATTGGCTCTTTTTGCCACCGTCGTCGACTTTTTTCTTTCCCCCATTTTTAAGTGCCTCTTCTTCTTCAAGGCGCTTCTGTTTTACGGCTTCAGCAGCTCTTTCTTTTTCAAGCTGGGCTTTAATTGCAGCAATCATTGCCTCCGTTTGATCCATAGCCAATTTGTTCGCCTCCTTCCATTAATACATTCAAGTCAAGTATGCAGAATTATATTTAATAATCATCTTAATTTGAATCTTGAATTATCTTCCTTTGTTTTTTTATCTTGTTTTTGATTAATACTGGCATCCATCCTCTTTACTGCCTCATGATCTTCTTCGAACTGTTCCTTGGTAAAATAATCCGAACCAGAATAATACTTGGTTCCCAATTCGATTCCAAGCCGTGCAAGCAGCTCATCAGTCTCTTTAAGAAGTGCCTCCTCCTTTGCAAGATGTTCATCTATTTTCTCCTGATTTTCAAGTTTGATGTCATCAGGATTAAATACTTTGTTGCCGCCAATCTTATCATCACTGTTATACTCAGGGAACAGTTCTGATCTGAATATCGGAAATTCATAGCCTTCGTCACCTACAAGCTTATCTGACTGGAAACCATATTTTACCGGTTCCGGTTCTTCTTCCTCTACCGGCTGCGCTTCTTCTGCCCTTGCAGTATCTTCATACTCCTTGACTATCTTCTCATTCTCTCTGGAGATCATTTCAATCTCCCTTAACATCTGATCCAGTTCATCAGGAGTTGTTATCTCCTCCGGCTCAGCCTCAGGTGCAGCTTCTGCCACCGTCTCCGGTTCAATATCACCTTCCGCCTCTGTCACCGTCTCCGGCTCAACTTCAGTTGCCGTTTCAGCTTCAACAGCTTCTTCTGTTTCAGCTTCTGTCATTTCTATCGTTTCGATCTCTGTTGTTTCAACCGGCTTGACTTCAGTCTCCTCTGTTACTTCTTCTGTTTTGCCCTCTGTTGTAGCCTCCTCAGCTTCTGTTTCAACCACAGACTCAAAAGTTTCTGTTCCCGGTTCAGTCTCAACTATCGGAGTGTTTTCCCGGTCAGTTTCAGCTTCCACTATCACCTCTGTTTCAAGCTGTTCCGACTGCTTGCTTTCTTCAGACTCCGTTTTCTCTTCATCAACCTCAAGCCCGGAAGTCTCAGGTTCAGAAATTTCAAGTTCAGAAGTCTCAGGTTCAGAAGTTTCTTCGACTATGTCTACCGAAACCTCACTGACATCTGTGAGTGTATCCATAAGATCTACAAGCTTTACATCCTCTGATTTTGAGAGATCTTCAATCTCTACTTCTTCCATAGAGTCAGCAATCTGCGAATGATCTATTGTGACCATGTCTTCTTCATCTGCATTCTCTGCAAATGAAACTTCTTCGTCTTCATCGACACTTATGAAATCAAATTTCTCCGCCTCATCATCAGAGTCATTATTCTTATTATTTGTTTCCGTGTTTTCTTTACTGTCTATATTATCTTTATCCGTTACAGTCTCTGAATCGATCTTTCCTTCAACATCAGCAGTGTGCGTTTCACTGCCCTCCGCTGTAGCTTCAACACCGTAAAGTTCCGTATTATCTGTTACATATTCAGGAGATACAGCCTTACTGTCAGAGCTGTCAGCCGAAGCATTCGCCTTGTAGCTCATACTATCTTCTGTAAGCTCCATGTTTGATATCATGGAATCTCTATCCTTATCAAGTCCCATATCTGAGCTTACACGCTCATCTCGCTTACGCTTTCTCTCCATTTCCTGCTGTTCAACTTCCCGTACAACATCATTATATGCAAGAGAATCTCTGTCTCCATTGATTTCGCTTTCTATAATGCTGTTTATCTGATCATCAAGATCGTTTTCATCAAACATCGGATCAAAATTATCTGATGTATAATCATCCCCGGACATAGTTGTTATCTTAATATCACTTATATCAGGCTTTACCTTTACGCTCTCAAGAACTATAGACTTGCGTGTCGGAGCTGCCGCCACCCTATCAGCCTCAGATGCACCAACTTCAGCAGCCTTTTCAGTGCCTTCATCAATGTCAGCGTCCTTTGCTTCTGCCTGCACTGTATCCGTGTTTTTCTTACTGATAGCGTCCTGTGCTTCCGTCTGTGCTGTATCGTTATTTTCTTCACTGCTGTCAACAGCCTGAGCTTCAGCCTTCTGAATCTCAACAGGCTGTTCTGTTTCATCCGAATCAGTCTTATCAGTTTCCGCAGCCTTGCCTGTTTCTCCGGACTCACCCGCCTCTGAAACCTTAGGTTCTTCCGATGTCTCAATCTCCTTCGGATCTTCAGCTTTTTCTGCGACCTCAGCCTCCGTAATCTGCGGTGTTTCAGGTTTCTCCACAGTCTTTCCGGTATCTTCGCCAGCCTCGTTATTCTCTGTCTGAGCTGCTTCCTCATCCATTATTTTATTAAGAAGTGTGGTGTTATCATCATTGCTCTCCTTTATTCCTGCAAGAGCCTCCATGATCTCTTCCTCTTCCTGCTTCGACATTCTCCGCTTAAAAAAGCCCCTCTTCTCATACTTCTCGGATGCAGTCTCTGAATTCTCCCCCTCTGTATTCTGAACATTACTTTCAGCCTCCGCCTTGGCAAGCTTCTTCTTTTCTTTCTTTTCTTCTCTTTTAGCCTTATTTCTTGCAAGAGTCTGTTTTATCTTCATTGTGCCTGAAACAGGCTCATCATTTTCAACCATAAGAGTTATGGTAGGAGCTGTAGGATTAAGTCTGTAGTCATCCGCCTCAAGAGCCTTCTCTTCCATCTTTCTTGTATCAGCATCCTCAGCAGCGTCATCGGCGGTCTCGTTTTCAGGGAAGCAATACAATTTTTTTTCTGGATCGGCAGTTCCTGCCAAGAGCTCATTTACATCATCTATGTAGATGGACTTCTTGTACGTAGCCTTAAACACTTCTCCCTCGTACTTAAGTTTTTCTTGCTCCTTCAAGGCAGCAAGAATGAGCAGATGCTCGTATTCCCACCGCTCTGCCTTTTCCTTATCATTTGCCGCTGCCAGCATGGCACGAAGCTCAGACACCGGCTTCCTGTCCGCCTTGGCAAACAGATACTCCAAACGTATCTCTCCGGCATCCTCTCTACCTTCAAGATTAAACTTGTACACTTCATAATACTTATCTGCCAGCGTTCTGAGACCCATGGTCAGATACAACTGTATCAGAGAAAATATGATCTTATTTCCTGCAGGTGCCATGGAGTGTGCTCTTACCAGAGCCGCCCTTGCTTCATGGTACTTATGGTTCTCGTAGTAGACCTCTCCGCATACCCTTATAAACTGCGGGCTTAGCGACTTGGACAGATCTTGATTCTCAAGTATATCTAATGCAAGACCATACTCTCCGTTTTCAGCAAGTTCCTTTATTTTATTTACGCTGGACATACTAATTCCTGTAGCCACTTTTGATTGCTCCTATGTATTTATAATCACCCTGAAATTTTATCATAAAAAGCGTTTCTTTACAACCTTTTGATAGTAGGGTGTCATTAAAAGTCCAAGGACTATTCCAAATACCAGTCCCACGATATGTGCGGCATTATCTATGCCATCCGACACATATCCATTTGCAATGGTAAGAAAACAAAGCATAAGAAGGTTTCTTAAGGATATATCTCCCACACGTCCCTTGTTAAAAGATGCCATTACTATGAGCAATCCCATAAGTCCAAACAACGCTCCCGATGCTCCACCCGCATAATCATATGGGTGCCCCAGATAACATGCCGCAAGGGAACCTATGGACGCCACCATCCCTGTAACTATATAGCATATTGGATATATCACCTTTCCAAGCAAATGCTCTACCCTTGCTCCCAACGCTTCAAATATGATCATGTTGCTTACCAGATGTTCAATACCAAAATGAACAAACATGGCAGTAAACAAACGATAATACTGATGACCTTCAATGACAGCTGAAGGATTTATTGCAAGATAGTAATTGAGTCTGAAATTATATTTTCTTGTAAGTATGCTGTCCAGAAAAAATATAATAACATTTATGGCAAGCAATATAGGAGTAACAACTCCGAATATCCTGAGAAGTCTGTTGCTGTCCTTCTTTTTTTCAATCTTTATCTCATGATCGAGTATATCTGCAAGGTCATCAAAATCACCTATCTGATTCTCAAAGACATAAAACTTTCCATAATCCTCAGTGAACAGCCACAGGTTATCCATGACCTCTATCATATGATTTATCCGGTCATCGAAAACACCGTCCGGCATTAACAATATGTTCAACAGCCTTATGTCCTTGTCTGTGTCCTGGGAAATGTCACTTATTATCTTATTGTTAAATCTCTTCAGATCGTCCGCATCAAGATTATGACCGCTACCTATGACAACAACGTATATGGTACCGCCTTCGGCTCGGCCATATACGTTGTTAGTGTCGGGGTTTAGCTTTACATATCCCTTTTCTTTAAGCTTGTTTACGATCTGCAACATATATTGCTGCATACTCTACTATCTACAGGCCAAGGAACAGATTCTCAATCTTCTCGATAACCGTATCCTTAGCGTTTCCTCTCTTTCGCTCGTACTGGCTTCCTGATTCCATGATCTCCAATAACTGTATTCTTATGCTTGCGTCAAGACTTGGCAGATATTTCTTAAGCACATCCTTAAGCTCAACCACGTACTCCTTGGTCTGCATTTCTGCAAGCATTGGCTCATAATCAAATGTAACAGTGCTCTTAAGATCTTCCTGCTTTCTTCCGCATATTACACATTCCTCTGCACCGCCTTCATTCACATGTCCGCAGTTACATGTCCATACAAGTCCGTCTGACTTGTAATTTGCAACAGCGTCAAGACCCCTCTTATTCTTCAGGGCATTGAACTTAACAGGGCTTAGGTTTATATCAATAGGATCATCTCCGCATGCATATACACCTCTTGACGTTACGTACTTCTTTATATAAACCTTTGAGCTTGAAATAAGCTTTATGTACTTATCAGGAAGCTTACAATCTGCATAATCTGACTTTAAAAGCGACAGATTGATCTGACTGTCAAATACGAAATCAACACCTGTAAGTGTTGTTATATCTCCGTATATATTAACGAACTCTATATCTGCCTTGATCGCCTTGATATCCTCACGGCTGTAATTGTTAAACCAGGCAGCAATCTTTGTTCCGTCCCCCTCTGATGCAAGTATTACCTTGACTGCTCTTGGAACTGCCTTGTTATAGTAGTTCATTACATACAGCTCATTTCTTACAAAATTAGCCTTCTGAAACTCAGATACATACTCCTTGTTCACCTTAACGAGTGTGCCACTGGCAACAACTGCCGATACATTACTTGAGTAGTCAACAACATTGATATTAAATCCAATAACTCCATTGTATGCTGTCTCACCGACCATCTCCTTAAATGCAACAATTGCATCATTCATAGCTCCGTCAAGCTTCGCCTGATAAACGCTGCTTCTGTCTGTTGCAATATCTGCGATTGATGAGCCAATTTCCTTAACAAAATTTGAGCTTAATATTATCTGTGTAAACTTATACGGACCATACTCCATGATCTCATAACCCTCAAATCCTGTTCCGGATGTAATCTTAATTTCCTCCATATCTACTCCTCCAAAAAAACATGCAAAAATTTCCGCCAGTCCCTGCCTGGCAGATTATTTAATGGGATGTACGCATCCCGATGTAACCAATATAAAAATTGTATCACATGGAATTAAAATATACAAATAAAAATTGTTAAAAATATCAAAAAACCAAAGTAGTTTTTGTCTATTATCACAAGTTTTCAGGATCGTTGTTTACATAAGTACAGAATTTGAACCTGTGCCCCTTCTCCTCATATTCCTCTGACTCATCCACCGTCTTCCATCTATCCATATCATCAAGCACAGGCAGATATGCATCTGCAATAAACTCTTCATCTATCTTTGTTATTATCGCTCCGTCACAATATTGCAAAAGCTGTTCATAAACAGATGCTCCCCCTATGACAAATACCTTATCGCTCTCCTGTCCGGCCAGAGCTTCCTTAAGCTCTTCAATAGAATGTACAACCATTGCTCCCTCTATATCAAGCTCCTTATTTCTACTTAAAACTATATTCTTCCTTCCCGGAAGAGGTCTCGCCCCCGGAAATCCCTCTATAGTCTTTCTTCCAAGTATGACCGTGCCGCCTATTGTAAGAGTTTTAAAATTTTTGAGGTCAGAAGATATCCTTGTAAGAAGCTCTCCTTTATATCCTATACCCCAGTTTCTGTCTACTGCTGCTATCATCTTCATGGCAAATATCCCTCTCCATTTCTGTATCTATACTATATTGCTATAGGTATGTTCTTAACCTGCGGGCCGGTAACATAGTCCTCTATAGTGAAATCATCCAGTGTGAAATCATAGAAGTTCTTAACATCAGGATTCATGCTGAATTTAGGTGCCGGATATGTCGGTCTGCTTATAAGCTCCTTAACAATAGGTATATGCCTGTCATATATATGTGCGTCCGCGATAACATGCACAAGCTCTCCTGCCTTGAAGCCTGACACCTGGGCTATCATATGGAGCAATGCCGCATACTGGACAACGTTCCAGTTATTTGCAGCCAGAACATCCTGTGAACGCTGGTTAAGGATCGCATTAAGCCTGTCTCCCGTAACATTAAAGGTCATGCTGTAGGCACATGGATAAAGGTTCATCTCAGACAGGTCAGCATGAACATAGATATTGGTCATCATTCTTCTGCTGTATGGATTCGTCTTAAGATCATATAAAAGTCTGTCTACCTGATCCATCATTCCCTCTTTATACTTGTGCTTCACGCCAAGCTGGTATCCGTATGCCTTTCCTATGGAACCGTCCTTATCAGCCCAGCTATCCCATATATGGCTCTTAAGATCATTGACATTATTGGATTTCTTCTGCCAGATCCACAATATCTCATCTATGGCAGACTTTATATAAGTCTTTCTGAGAGTTATGGCTGGAAATTCCTTTGAAAGATCATACCTGTTCACCACTCCGAATTTCTTTATGGTGTAGGCATATTCTCCATCCTCCCATTTTGGTCTGACTTTTTCCCCCTCGGTACTGTATCCGTTTTCTATTATATCCTTGCACATGTTGATAAATAATTCATCAGCTCTGCTCATACTGTTTCTCCTCCGTATACTTTATAAACACTTCCTCTATTCTACATTATTCCCGGCAAAAAAAGAAGAACAAATATTATTTGACATATTTCCTCTGCAAATATACCAATTATACCCATAAACCATACCAGTTATACCCATACAGACAAATTCCGCGTCTTTCGTTATATACTACATTCACATGAACCACATAAGCTTATTTGTTTCACTATCTAAAAAGTCGGCGGATATCAGCCCCTAATATGTAAGGAGAAATAAAATGTCCAAAAAAAACACAAACAGTAACAACACAAATACACCACCTGCTGCCACAGCCGGGAACAAAGACATGTTCTGTAAGCTTCTCCGTCACTACAGGCAGAAGAAGAATTTAAGTCAACGTGAACTGGGTCTTATGCTGGGTTTATCAAGAAGCGGCTATGCCAATTATGAAAATGGAGCCTGTCTTCCCTGTATAGACCAGATAAATCTACTATCCGAAATACTCGATTATGATTTTTTATTTGCATTTACCAGGGCAAACGCCAGCATTGCAAGTTATGAGAGAAAAAAAGAACCTGCGATGCTTGTATGCGACAACGCAGGAAATTATCATTACGATTCACGATTCCCGGGAGAAGCTGAAGATCCACAACCCACCGAGACCATAAAACCCGATCCGGATCAGGTTGAATTGCTTAGGCTCTACAATGACATAACAGACTGGGACAAACGCCTCATAAAAGAATATATGAAACTGAAAAGGAGTACATACAATGAACAACACATGCACATTTATGAAAAACCTGAGGGTGCTGAATAACCTCACCCAGGAGGAACTGTCACAGCGCATAGGCATAACAGCCTCTGCCTACTCGCACTTTGAAACCGGTATTCGCCAGCCGGATATTAACACTCTTGTTAAGCTCTGCTGTTTCTACAAGATAAATATCATGCATTTAATATATCTGGTCTGTATGGATATGTGCCCCACAGAGGATCAAGCCCCCGGAATGTTCCAGATATTCACCTACGGAAGCCTCTGTTCCTCAGATGAGAATACTCTTATCACAAAATTTCGACGGCTTGATCCTGATGATAAGCAAAACGCCCTGCTTTTCATTACTGCTGCCGAGATCACTGAAAATGAGAATCATTAAGTACCCGCCTGTTGATCTCATTTAACACTTTCTTCTTGTCACCGCTCCACAGCGGAGCAACAAGGAGACTCTTAGGGCCATCCCCTGTGAGCCTGTGTACCACCATACCCGTCGGTATGACCTCTATGCAGGCTCTCAGGATATCTATATACTGATCCAGTGTCAGCACTTCAAAGTCTCCTTTCTCATACATTTCACACAAGGCAGTATTCTTAAGCACATGAAGGAGCTGGAATTTTATACCTTGTACACCCGAATTTCCTATATACTCTGCAGTCGCAACCATATCCTCCTTTGTTTCGTAGGGAAGTCCTATTATCATATGGGTTATTATATGGACGTCTATAGTCTTTAGCAGAGAAACCGCGGTGTCATATTCAGAAAGCTCATAGCACCTGTTTATAAGCCTTGCGGTATCCTCATGTATAGTCTGAAGTCCCAGTTCCACCCATACAGGCTTTATACGGCATAACTCATCAAGAGCAGCCACAACTCTTTCATCAATGCAGTCAGGTCTTGTGGCTATGGACAGTCCACATATACTGTCATTTTCTATAGCCTCCATAAACTTGGCATGTAGCACGTCAATATCTCCATAGGTATTGGTAAACGACTGGAAGTATCCGATATAATGATCTCCCTTAAACTTCCCATTTACCCTTTCCTTCGCCTTTTCTATCTGTTCAGTTATACTTAAATTTCTTTTCTGGGAAAAATCTCCGGAGCCTGATTCACTACAGAAAATGCAGCCTGCATATCCTCTGGTTCCATCCCTGTTAGGACATGTGCAGCCTGCATTTAATGATATCTTGTATACCTTCTCCGAGAATACATCCCGCATATACTGGTTTGCTGTATATATCTTCATATTCACCCGGTGTTTATCTGTTATTTATATGCACTAAAGCTTCTCCATGGCACGTATCAGCTCAGGCACAACCTGTTTCTTTCTGGATACCAGACCTTCCACATATGCGTAGTTATCATCAAAAGACTTGCCAAATGCTACCTGACAAAGCTGCTTGGCGATACTGCCCTTACACAGTACTCCTGAACCTTCATCCAGTATATCTGTCATAATGAACAGACATATATCGCAATCGGCAAATTCCGTATCCTTCATGTACTTCTTCATCTTGGCTGTTATACCGCTAAGTTCATCCTTGCTTATGGATGTTATCTGTCCTATACCTACAACTTTATCTCCAACATCAAACTTCTTATAATCCTGATGGAGTATCTCTTCAGTGGTCTTTCCCGTAAGATTACTTCCGGCTGTGAACATGGACATGGCAAGTTCCTTGAGATCTACCTCAGCTATACCTGCCAGTTCCTTGGCATACAGTTCATCAACCGGTGTACAGGTAGGTGACTTAAACATAAGCGTATCTGAAAGTATGGCGGCACACATAAGTCCTGCCGTAGCCCTGTCAGGGAAAATATTCTGCTCCTTGTACATCATATATATAATGGTAGCTGTACAGCCAAGAGGCAGATTTCTGAAATAAACCGGAGCCACAGTTTCAACGCTGCCTATCCTGTGGTGGTCTATTATCTCAAGAATCTCAGCCTTGTCTATATTATCTACCGACTGGCTTCTCTCATTATGATCCACAAGTATAATCTGTTTTTTTCTGGAATTAATAAAGTTTCTTCGTGATACAAGACCCTTGTACATTCCGTACTTGTTCACCACAGGGAAATATCTGTATCTGGTCTTAGACATAACCCCCTTAAGGGTCTCTATGGTGTCCTCTTCCCTGAAGGTGTATATATTGTCCTTTATCATAAAATGCTTTATAGGCATACTCTGACCTATAAGTCTCGCAACGGTATAAGTGTCATACCTGCTTATGATCACAGTACATCCTGCTGCCTTCGCCTCCTCAAGCACCTTATCTGACACACAGTCAACAAGACATACAATAAGCATGCCTGCACCATTTTCAATAGCTGTATGCTGAGGTTTCTCCCTGTCTCCAAGAATTATTATATCATGGGGCTTTATATATTGCTTCATAACGTCCACATGAGCAGCGCCTATCATGACCTTACCGGATGGAACCACTGCATTTTCATCTCCAACCAGTATCTCACCATGTATGGTATCTATAACATCCTTACAGGTGGTCCCTGCCCTATAGAGTACATCAGAATCATTTGTAAGAAAATATGCCTCTGCTATATCACCTACGGTAACAAGTCCCTTAATCTTTCCGTCATCTACTACAGGAAGTGTCGTGGCGTCATTTTCCTGCATAAGTTCAAACGCTTTCTTTAAGGTAATATCTCCCGACACTCCATCCACCAGTCTATAGGTTATGTCCTTAACCTGAGAATCAACGTCTGAAAGCAGTTCCGGTGTCTTAACTCCAAATCTCTTAAGTACATATTCTGTCTCTTTATTCAATTTTCCTGCCCGCTTAGGGAAATACTTATTCTCAGTCAAGTTCTTAAGGTTTGCATAGGCAATGGCAGAACATATGGAATCCGTATCAGGGTTCTTATGTCCTATTATAAATACCTCATCAGCCGGTGTATTATGCATATACTATACCAAATACAGGCGTGATATATATCACGCCTGCTATCCTTCTTTTAAATTTTAAGCGTAACATCTTCTTATATTGTGTTTCTTAATAAGAAGATTATACTACTATATTTCACTGATATCTACAAGTGAAAGTTTTCTGTCAGCAGATGTCTCAAGACTTGTTAAGAGTGCGTCTGCTGTGTCAAGGCTTGTAAGACATGTAACTCCTGTCTCTACTGCATGACGTCTTATTATAAATCCATCCTTGCTCTTCTCAATACCCTGTGAAGGAGTATCTATGATCAGATCTATCTCATGGCTCAAGATAAGATCAAGAAGGTTAGGTGACGGCTCCTCTACCTTGTTTATAAGCTTGGCAGGCACACCATTTTCATTGAGTACTCTGCAGGTGCTTCTTGTGGAATATATCTCGTAACCGATATTTACAAATCTTCTTCCGATATCTATTGCATCCATCTTATCGGAATCCTTTACTGTAAGTATCATCTTCTTGGTCTTAGGAAGATTTACACCGGCTCCAAGGAATGCCTTATACAGTGCTTCATTGTAATCCTTTGAAATACCAAGACATTCGCCTGTTGACTTCATCTCAGGTCCAAGGCTTATCTCAGCTCCTCTGATCTTCTCAAATGAGAATACAGGCTTCTTGATGGCAAAATACTCTGATTCAGGCTGGAGTCCCGGCTCATACTCCATATCCTTTATCTTCTCACCAAGGATAACCCTTGTGGCAAGATCTACGATAGGTATTCCTGTAACCTTGCTTATATATGGAACTGTACGGCTTGAACGTGGATTTACCTCTATAACATATACCTCATCATTAAGAGCAATAAACTGTATGTTTATAAGTCCTATAACGTGAAGGCTGTTGGCAAGCTTCTTGGTGTAATCAACTATTATCCTCTTTACCTTTGGCGAAAGGGTCTGGGCAGGATATACGGATATACTGTCACCTGAATGTATTCCGGCTCTCTCTACATGCTCCATGATACCAGGAATAAGAATATCCTCTCCATCACATACAGCGTCAACCTCAACCTCCTTACCCATAAGGTACTTATCCACAAGAATAGGATGCTCCTGGGTATATCTGTTGATGATATCCATGAACTCTATTATATCCTTATCTGATATGGCAATCTGCATACCCTGACCACCAAGAACATATGAAGGTCTTACAAGAACAGGATATCCAAGGCTGTTAGCTGCCTCAAGAGCCTCATCCCTTGTAAATACTGTATGTCCTGCAGGTCTTGGGATACAGCACTTCTCAAGGATCTCATCAAAGAGCTCTCTGTCCTCTGCTGCGTCAACATTCTCTGCGCTTGTTCCAAGGATCTTAACTCCCATCTCCATGAGTGCTTCAGTAAGCTTGATGGCTGTCTGTCCTCCAAACTGCACTACCGCACCGTCCGGCTTCTCAAGATTTACGATTGCTTCAACATCCTCTGCTGTAAGAGGCTCGAAGTAAAGCTTATCTGCTATATCAAAGTCTGTACTTACAGTCTCAGGGTTGTTATTTACAATAATGGTCTCGTAACCCTTTCTTGCAAATGCCCATGTGCTGTGTACTGAACAGTAATCGAACTCGATACCCTGACCTATTCTGATAGGACCTGAACCAAGTATCATTACCTTCTTTCTGCTGTTGTCCTCCACAACCTCATTCTCACCATCAAAGCATGAATAATAGTAAGGTGTAGCTGCGTCAAACTCTGCGGCACAGGTATCAACCATCTTGAATGAAGCTGTGATACCATAATCATATCTCATCTTTCTGATCTCTTTTTCTGTCTTTCCTACAAGACGGGCAATAACCTTATCAGGAAACTCAACTCTCTTGATCTCCTTCATGAGCTCATAGGAGATATCTCCCTTAGACTGTATGATCTGTCTTTCCTTTCTTACAAGGTTATGGATCTTATCGATGAACCACCTGTCTATCTTGGTGATATTGTATATCTCATCATATGAAATGCCTCTTCTTATGGCCTCGGCAATAACATATATTCTTCTGTCATCTACTCTGTGGAGAAGCTCAATAACCTCTTCATCAGTCATATCCTTATATCTGCTCGACCAAAGACTGTCTACATGCTGCTCAAGTGAACGAAGAGCCTTCATAAGGGCACCCTCAAAGTTTGTACAGATACTCATAACCTCACCGGTAGCCTTCATCTGTGTGGTAAGATCATGGTCTGCCTTTATGAACTTATCAAACGGAAGTCTAGGTATCTTGACAACAACATAATCTAGAGCAGGCTCAAAGCTGGCATATGTCTTCTTGGTAATGGCATTTGGTATCTCATCCAGATTGTAGCCAAGAGCGATCTTGGCTGAAACCTTTGCTATAGGATAACCTGTAGCCTTTGACGCCAGTGCTGATGAACGGCTTACTCGAGGATTTACCTCTATAACGCAGTATTCAAATGATGTTGGGTGAAGTGCGAACTGTACGTTACATCCACCTGTTATCTTGAGTTCTGATATGATATTAAGTGCTGCACTACGGAGCATCTGGTATTCCTTGTCTGCAAGAGTCTGAGATGGAGCAACTACTATTGAGTCACCCGTATGGACTCCCACAGGATCAAGATTTTCCATGTTACATACGGTGATACATGTGCCGTTAGCGTCACGCATTACCTCGTACTCGATCTCTTTCCAGCCTGCGATACATCTCTCTACAAGAACCTGTCCAACTCGTGAAAGTCTGAGGCCGTTCATAAGTATCTCTACAAATTCTTCCTCGTTGTTGGCGATACCGCCGCCACTTCCTCCAAGGGTGTACGCAGGACGGAGAACAACCGGATACCCGATCTTCTTTACAAATTCAAGACCATCATGAACTGTTGTTACA
>ERZ773224.1921-NODE-1921-length-23373-cov-5.827773_pt1 | contig 23373 bp, 28 predicted proteins | sample MGYA00580526_ERZ773224 | MGnify/ENA primary metagenome ERZ773224 (study PRJEB29015, sample SAMEA2737743) | human gut metagenome | biome: human gut; feature: human-associated habitat; material: faeces | place: China | collected 2012 ... | reverse complement strand
GTTCCTGATAAATTTGCTTATCCAACAGAAACAACAGTGATAACGAATGCATATTCTAAATTTGCAGATTGGGCACACGATCAGAGCTCAACCACAGATTGGTATAAGACTGTTAGTAGTGACAAGGTGATTCAGTACTAAACTTTTCGTCATCTCTACACTTTTTACATAAAGTTTTAGAATCCCTGATTATACTGACGATTGTTTGTGTAATCAGGGATTTTGCTATCTCACATGTTTTGTTATTTCTATCTGTTAGCAAGCAAAAACCTTTAAAATGCTGAAAATTTTGCTTGTTTTTCACTGAAAAGCATCGTTATATTTGTGAAAAACATAAGGATAAAGTAAGCAAAAGATGCGGATAATGTCACCAAAAGCTATGGATAGAGTAAGCAAACCATTGGGATAGTGTCGCTATGTCGTAAATATTGTTAGTATTTTCTACTTTCTTTCCATTGATTTTTCTATTTCGGTCTTTGATAATGATAAATAGAAAAGAATAAAAGGGAACTTTATTGGTATAGATAATCTCTCTTTGGTGGTAAATGTTTTGATGATGTATCAAAAAGTGTATATATCGTGCCTGATTATAGAATAACGATTTGAGCAAATTCCTCTACAGTGGCAGAAACTCTTTATTCCAATAAAAGGGAGGAAAGAAACGATTCCTGGTAGATTAAGAATTACAAAGTGTCAATGGTGACTTTTTGTAAACTATAGTTTCTATAAGATAGGTTTCATCAATTGTTAAGGCATTTTTCTCTCTGTCTCAATTATATATTTTAATTCTTTGTAACTATGAAGAGACAAAGAATAGTAGCTATGTTGAATAATAGTTGCTTGATGGCATAGCACGATAGAACTTCCGTAATGTACAAATCAAGCGATTTAAGTTTATTCAACCTTAAATCGCTTTTCTCCGCATCACTACTATCTGATCGAATCGCTTTTGTGACGGAGTGCCAACTATAATTTCCTTTGGAGAGAATCGCTTATCGAACTCATTAGCAGCTGATTTATCGACCTGATATATTTCATCTTCTATGTAACGTCCTTTAGCGTTGGCTAAAGCATTATCATATAATTCATAAACATGAAGAGCAGTAGCATACATATTATCTTCGGTGCGAATCCCTAATGTTTCAGCAGGAATGAATCCTTGCCGGAGGTAATAATCCGGATCACCGCAAAGTAAAATGGCACGAAATCCCATATCGAAAGCTCGTTCTTTGGTTAGCGCAATCATTTTTCTTCCAATACCTTTCTGTTGATATTCGGGAAGAACAGAAATGGGCCCCAGACTCAATACTTCATATTGGTTACCGTCATCCGCCATGATAAATGATTTAAGGCAGACCACATTGCCGACAATCTTGCCATTAAGTTCTGCAACAATATCGAGTTCCGGTACAAACTTTGGATGGTTGCGCATGATATGAAGGAGATAATGTTCGTCACATCCCGGAGAAAAATGATTCCAAAAGGCTTCCCGTGTGACATTTTCGGTTTCATTATAATCCGAAGGTTGCTCAATTCTAAGTTTTATATCCATCTTATTTCAAATATATAGTTGCACAAATATAAAGAACAAAATTGGAATATTTACCTCTTTAAGGACGAATCTGTGCATTATAGCATGATGAGATAAAAACTCCTGCTACAAAGTTTGAATATACACTAGTATCAGGAGCTTTGTGTATTGATGCATCAAGATTGTAGAGAATTAAACCTTGTTCATATTTTGCGTATACAGACTATCGATGATACCGTCGGACAGTCCGATGGTAGGAACAATAACATCGGCCCGGTCCGGTTTCAACTTATATTGTTTCATACTGAAAGAGAACCGTCTAAATTTTTTGCAAAAATATCAATGTGGGATGTAATCGTCATAACGATATTATTACGAACTTATTACAATGTTTATTTGTTATTTTTATATATCAGTAGAAACACTTATATTCGCAAAAGTATTGGAACAGACTCGGTTAAAAAATATAGAATTTATGAAAACAATGAATTATTCCCTTATTCGTATTCTCTTTGCACTTGTGATAGGATTGGTGCTCGTTATTTGGCCAAATGCGGCTGCCAGCTATATTGTCATTACAGTTGGTGTTGCCTTTTTAATTCCCGGTGTTATCAGCCTTTTTGGTTATTTCGGCCGGAAAAGACAGGAAGGTGAAGCGGCTCCCCGTTTCCCGATAGAAGGAATCGGCAGTTTATTATTTGGACTTTGGCTGATTGTGATGCCTGAATTCTTTGCAGATGTTCTGATGTTTTTATTGGGATTTATCCTGATAATGGGAGGAGTGCAACAGATTGCTTCTTTATCGATGGCACGTCGGTGGATGCCTGTTCCGGGAGCGTTTTACCTGGTTCCTTCATTGATTCTTATTGCAGGTATCATCGCTTTGTTTAATCCGACGGGAGCACGTAATACTGCATTTATAATTATTGGTGTGAGTAGTTTGGTTTATTCGCTTACCGAATTAATCAACTGGTTCAAGTTTGACCGTCGTCGTCCGAAGACTCCGGTAGTACATGACGATGATGATATTGAGGATGCAAAGATAATCGAATAAAAATAAAAAATAGTAGGTAATGTTGTTATGTCTCTGAAAAAGAGTATCTTTGTGGTATAATAAAAACAAATGTATGAAGCCTGAAAAGAAACAAAGCAAATCTTCTTCTTTCTTTCAAAAAGTATTGGAGGACAAGAAAGCGATAAGGAAATGTATACAGGAGGGTGGAGACTTGAAAAAAATAGCCAATGAGCGTGACATCAAATTCTCAACTCCCGTATGAATTTTGTAAGGAATCAGATTGGAACTACTCATTTATAACGATAAGCGGTGTAAAATACATCGCTTATTTTGTTGATTACTCTGTATATCACCCGGATTTTGACGAAGTATATACTTTTAATTTTGAAACGGAAGAATCAACTCCTCATCCTATTGATCCAAAGATAGCGGCAACAATTGTTACGATCTTACAAGAATTCTTTCAAAGTAAAGAAAGAGCAATGATTCTTGTATGCGATAATATTGATGGAAAAGAAAATAAAAGAAATAGATTGTTTAGTCGGTGGTATACTAATTTTAAAACCAAAGATATTCTAAAATTTGATGCTTCGGCTACTACTGAAGAGTATCAATTATATGTTTCTATCTTGTTAAGTTCTTCCCATCCTCGAAAAGAAAAGTTGATTGCGGCTTTTTATGAGTTAGTTAAAAATGAATTTTATCCTGTTGAATAAAAAAGAAGAGGACTGCTTCACAGCACCCCTCCCCGCAAACTTAAAACAACCAACAATTGACTTTATACGAAAACAACAACAAACAAAATATAAAGAAAAACAAGTAGTTAGCTAATTGTAACAGCTGTTTGTTTTCTGTTACTTTGTTCTTTTTTGGTGCATTTTTGTTACTCATTTTGTTACTCGTATCAAAAGAATATGTTATCTTTGTAGAGGTAACAAAAAATATAGTAGCAATGGCAAGGCAAAAAGAAAGTGTTAAGCCTAAAAACTTTGTTAGGCTTCGGAACAAAAAATTGGCTAATGGTAATAAAAGCCTGTATCTTGATATTTATCGGGATGGAGTAAGAAGCTATGAGTTTCTGAAAATGTATCTTATTCCAGAAAAGAACAACGTAACAGCAAGACAGCAGAATGAAAACACCATGCAGGCGGCAGAGGTTATCAGAAGCGAAAGGCAAAATGCGATAGTTAAGGGGCAGGCTGGAATTACCGATACCAGTGCTAAGAATAAGCTACTATTGATGGATTGGCTTAAGATCTACAGAACCAAACTTGAAAAGAGGCAGTATAAAGACATTTCCCACGTTGACAATTTAATGAGAATACTTGGGGGGTATAAACCTGCAACAATGGCAAGGCTTACAGGCATTGATAAGGGCTTTGCAAAAGGCTTCATTGATTACTTGAAACATGATTATGTAAGCTATAAGGGCAACAAGCATTTGCAAAATAGTACAATAGTGGACTATGTGAGGACGTTTTCAGTTGCGATAAATGCAGCAATAAAAGACGGATATAAGATAATCAATCCTTTTAAACTTCTTTCTTCTGACGAGAAAGTAAAGCAGCCGGATAGTCATAGGGAATATTTGAGCCAAGAAGAATTGCAAAAGTTAATGATAACACCATGTAGAAGGGATGATATAGGGAAAGCATATCTTTTTGCTTGCTTTTCTGGACTAAGAATTTCTGATATTCGTGCGTTGAGATGGAAGAATATTATAGTAGAAGATGGGCAATTCTTTGCTATGCTTTTCATGCAAAAGACTGGTAAGGAGTTGAAAATACCTTTACCAGATAAAGCGATGGAAATAATATCAATAAGAGGTAATGATGAAGATAAGGTATTCTTTTTACCTTCCAATCCCACTGTAGAAGATAATCTAAAGAAATGGGCAGAAGCAGCAGGAATAAATAAGCATTTGACTTTTCACACCGCCCGGCATACTTATGCAACTTTATTGCTTACGTTAGGGACCGATCTATACACGGTTAGCAAAATGTTAGGGCACACTAATGTAGCCACAACTCAAATCTATGCAAAAGTAGTGGATAAGAAAAAGGTAGATGCTGTAAATCTTGTAAATGATGTGTTTAATAAATAGTAGGTATAGCAATGAATAAAACTATAGAAAAAAAGTTCTTTGAGGCTTTTAAGCGGGGAGGAGTAGTGGATAACTGTATTGAATGGATGAGATATATCTACAATTTACCACCAATAAAGCCTGGCGATAGTAAAGCCTGTGAGAGTCTCCAAAATAAAGAGGCAAAGGATAAATTTGATAATTTCTACAAAGAAATCTTACCTAAGGATATTCTGGAAAAAACAGAAGCTTTTAATGGCAAGGTTATAATGAACATGGATAGTCCATTGATGGACGAGATAGAGGCTAACTTGAATGAATGTAAGACAGAAGTTGAGAGGGAAAGGTATCTATTTTCATTATTAAAGCCATTTGGAGACATTCCAAGCGGTTGTGGAATTGCTAGAATATACCATCCTAAAGTGGAAATAAAACGACTTGAAAGCGAAATTGTTTATTTTGAAAGAGATAAAGCGTTTTGGCAAAAGAGAGAAGAGGATGAGCTGGTAGAGGATGTGGACGGGAAATCTGCCGGAACACCAAAAGAACAAATTGAGGCTTGTAATAGCATGATAGAAAGACGCAAAGAGCAAATAGATTGGGCCTTGTATGTAAATAGGCGTTTTTGTGAATTAACAGGTAAATTTGAGGACGGGGCAAGGTGGATGCAGAAGGGGACGGTTGAGCACTGTTTGAATGCTTTTATTAGAATAATGAGTGTGTTCGCAGATCGCCTAGATGCATTGTTACTTACTTATGGCATTGATTTAATGAAACTGCAAGAAATAAGTGGGTTATATCTGAAAAGTCATAGACTGATAACTGATATAGATGTTTATGTAGGTAGCAGGGATCTTGCACAGAAATACATAGATGATTTGTCTAAATTGGATGGGCAACAGCAACCTGAAAATAATAGAGAAATAGCCGATGAAGAAAGTTTGTCAGGTAAACAAGAAAAGAAAGAAATTCTCAAAAGAGGGAGAAGAAGTAAGCCGTTTAAAGATTACTTGCAAAATGATGATGGCTCTAAACTTCAGACTTTACACGATGTTATGAGTGGAAAAGGAGGTAAAGAGGTGGCTTTAGTGATTAAAGTAGCAATACAAATAGGCTGGATTACAAAGCCTACTTATAAAGCGGTAGCTGATGAATTTGGTGATATAGGGAATAGAAGCAACTACAACAAGTATATTAATAGCGATAAATTTACATCTGATGAAATAGTGGGTATTAAAGCTAAATTACAAAATTAGATACTCTTAAAGCGGCATTTAATAGTACTTAGTAGACACAAATAAAGTGGCTATTAAGTGCTATTTTTTTGTTTGATATTAGGTTAATTTTCTTGTTTATGTTTGCATCGTTCTTACAACGGTGATAGTTGGTAACACCGTTTTGAATGAGCAAATAGGCAGAACCGACCAACGTTCTGCATTAAGGCTCTTCCATGTAAAAACAAGAACAATGGAAGAAAAGATTAATCAGATATTAGTTTATTCCTTGTTGGCAGCAAAGAACGTGCTAACATTGGATGATGTATCGCTATTAACTGGACTTAGTAAGAGTCATTTGTATAAACTTACCTGTAATCATCAAATACCGCACTACAAACCCAATGGAAAGCAGTTGTACTTTGACCGTGCAGAAATAGAGGCGTGGATGAAACAGGGGAAAGTAAATACTATTGATGAAAGCGAGCAGATGGCAGCTCTGTATTTAGCAAAGATTTCGGGAAAGTAAGGAGGTGACTATGGAAGAAAAGAAAAAAGGCAATCCAAAGATTACCCATTCCTTTAACACGCACGACAAAGGTAATGAGTTTCGGGCACAATACCAAATTGTTTATCAATCTTTTAAGGAACGTCCTAAAACTATGCTAGACGTATCTTTGGAAACCGGAATACTACGGGCTAACATTTGCCGCTATGTGGCAGACATGGAAGATAAAGGACTTATTCAGCTTCTTTATAAGATGGAGGACGAACACACAAAGTTTACAGCCGGGTATTATACCACTGATAAGGATTTATTCCGAAAAGAAGATAGTCAACAGCTTAATTTATGGGAGTGTGAGTAATGGGAGGTTTTAATTACATTCAAGCCATAGGTGCAGAGCTACAGAAAGCCGACCAACTGGCGGCAGAGATACCGGAACAAATAGGAATGTTCACGGTAAAGACAGCCAATAGAGCCATAAAGGAGGCAGCACTAAGACCGAACCCGGATGCTCTTTGGCTCTCACTATGGTACGAAGGTGAAGTATGCTGTTTGTTCTCTGATTCTAATTTGGGTAAGTCTATCTATGCTGTACAGATTGCAACAAGCATAGCGGAACGGCAAAGAGTTTTATATTTTGACTTCGAGCTATCGGATAAGCAGTTTCAGTTACGGTATAGCGATGAGGCTAACAACCTGAACCAGTTCCCGGAAAACCTTTATAGGGTGGAAATCAATAGAGATTCTTTGGATTCTGCAAACTTTGAGGAAGCTGTAATAGGAAACATAGAACAGGCAGCTATTAAATCAGGTGCAAAGGTGCTCATCATTGATAACCTTACCTATTTGTGTATAGCTTCGGAAAAGGGAGATGCAGCAGGAACACTCATGTTCCGGTTAATGGCTCTAAAAAGAAAGTACGGTTTATCAATACTTATATTGGCTCACACCCCTAAGCGGTGTTTATCCAATCCGATTACACAGAACGACCTTGCCGGAAGCAAGAAGCTCTATAATTTCTTTGATAGTGTCTTTGCCATTGGTAAAAGTGCCAAAGATAACAGTGTTCGATATATCAAGCAATTAAAAGTAAGATACGGTAACTATACCTATGATGCCGATAATGTAATAGTATCTGCCATTGAGAAGATAGGAACATTTTTACAGTTTGTAAATATTGGATATGCAGCAGAAAGAGAACACCTAAAAGAGCAGAGCGATAAAGATATATCTCAACTGGATGCAAGCATAAAGGAGCTTTCCAAACAAGGAAAATCCGTTAGGGAAATCGCTTCGGAATTGGGGATAAGTAAGAGTAAAGTAGGTAGAATCTTAAAGAAAGACGTTTAACTGTCCCACGTGTGGGACACCTACAAAGCCCATGAATAAAGCGTTTTAGACGTTTTGTCCCACTTTTATGATATGTGGGACAGTGGGACAAAGTGGGACAGTAAAGCAAAAAATTATGGGAAATTTCAGTCAGCCATATTTAGAGAAGTACACCGGGAAAGCCTCACGGCATAAGTGCCCGAAATGTGGTGATCCTCATTCATTCGCTTATTATCTGGATGGAAATACCGGGGAAATGATAGATAAGGTAGTAGGCAGGTGTAATCATGAAAGCGGGTGCGGCTATCATTATACGCCTAAACAATACTTCATTGATAATCCGGTAGAGAAGGAGCGGTTTACCGATTCCGTCAAACAAAAGACATTCCAGAAGCCAATACAGAAGCCGCAACAGGAAATAGGCTACATTCCCTTCTCATACGTGGAAAAGTCAGTAAGTTATAATAGCTCGTTTGTCTATTTCTTATGCGGTTTGTTTGATCGTTATACGCTTGAATCACCTAGCATTGAAAAGATGATGCAGGATTACGCATTAGGAGCCACAAAAGATGGTAGTGTGATTTACTGGCAAATAGACACCAAAGGAAAGGTAAGAACTGGTAAGGTTATGAAGTACGACCCGAATACCGGACACAGAATAAAAAACGGTGGAGGTATTAACTGGATTCACTCAATAATGAAGAAACAGCAGCTACTACCAGAAGATTACAACTTAGTGCAATGCCTTTTCGGTGAACACCTACTAAGAATGTACCCTACTAAGGTAGTCGCTTTGGTAGAGAGTGAAAAGAGTGCGCTAATCGCTTCGGGTGTTTATCCTGAATGCATTTGGCTAGCTACTGGTGGAAAATCTCAACTCTCTATTGATAAACTAAAGGTATTGCGAGGAAGAACGGTTATCATGTTCCCGGACGTGGACGGCTTCGAGTACTGGAGCAAGAAGGCTAAAGAAGTTGAGGCTATCGGCTGCAAAGTGGTAGTTTCCGACCTGCTGGAGAAGAACGCCACCGATGAGGACAGAGCCAACAAAATAGACCTTGCAGACTGGCTTATACGCTATCTATCAGAAACTACAGTTGCAGAGGTAAGAAACGAACTATCAGAAGCGGAAAGAATCCGGCAAGCGATGATAGAGAAGAATCCGGCTTTGCAATTACTCATTGATACGTTTGGCTTAAAACTTATTGCATGATGGAGATAGAAGTTATTTACGGGCAAATTATCGCCAAAGCAAACCATTATCAGGCAGTGCCAGGAAAGTTCGGAACAAAGCGCATTATCAAGGACGAAAAGATACGGGCATACGAGAAGGCTTTCATGCAACAGTGCAAGACCTACAAGAACAGGCGTATTTCAAGCTGTTTCCGGTTATTTGTCCGAGTATTCCATAGCTCGGTTAGGTTCGACTTGGATAATAGCTTAAAGACGTTGCTTGACTGCCTACAAATGGTAGGTGCAATAACGGATGATAAGCTTTGCTTTCAGATAGAAGCGGAAAAGAGAATAGATAAGTTTCACCCACGCATAGAATTTGCATTGCTAGAGGTGAACGAACAAAAGAACATATTTAATAACCAATTTAATTTTTAACGTTATGAGAAAAAAAGTTTATTCGATCGAGAACCAAGACGGTTTAAATTTCAGTGTACAAAAGACATCACCGTGCGCCATTACGCACAAGGGAAAGGAAAGGTTACCCGAACAGATTACTTTTCTTTTTGGAGAAATTGATCCTGAATCTGATTTGACAGAAGATAACAATTTGGTATGTAGTATCAGTAAGGAAGAAGCCGTTAATTTGGCAATCCGCTTACTAAAACTTAGCACGAGGGGAGTACCGGAAAACGGGATGTCATTACATAACTTTTCAGGACACGATTTTTCCGTTCATCATGCCAAAGAAGATGGTGTACATATTGATGAACCGATTTTCGAGATCGGAAATCTGGAGGCGGACGATATTGCGGAGGATGGAACCATCTCCGTATGTCTGACTAACGAATCAGCAAAAGAGTTAATTAAAGCGTTGGCAAAGATTGTATAACTCAATACCGGGTAGGTCTGTTTTGGATGATCTACCCGGCATAAATAAAATGGAATTTATAAACTAAAATCAAAAGATATGGATGAAATAAAAAAACAAGGACTTGAAAGGGTTCTATTACGTCATAAAGACGAAAACACTATCGAAAAGATACAGGCTGTTGTAAATTGTTTGATTGAAACAGGATTTACAATTTCAACGAAAGAACTACATGATTTATCCTGTGTATGTGCCTTGCTCACTAAACAAGCGGAAGAGATGGCGAAAAAAGATGCTTCCCGGATAAAAATTGCCTTTAAACGTGAAGAGGATTATAAAGAGACTTTTGACCGTTTGCAGGCTTGTATAACCGAGAATGCCAACGAGTTGAGAAAAGTTCTTTTGTATCATACGGCAAACCCGTTGGATGCGGATGCTTACGAAATAGTAGATAATTGCGTAGCGTTGTCCCAAACATGGGCGGATAAAAAGGCACAGGAGTTTACAATTCCCCCTACAATAGCCCGTCTACGTGCAGAGGAACTCATCAACAACGTGAAGGAAGCCATAGATAAGTTAAACGCCTTTGTTGCGGATAACCCGAACTTTGGAAAGGGAATCACAACTTCGCAAGATTCCCGCAGATGTTTGTGTTGGTTGGACGGTGAAGGCGGTTTTCATGAGGAAAAAGAAGCATACGAATTTATTTAAAGAATTATCATTATGACTACAGAAGAAAGACAAAAGTTTAACGCTTTCCAAAGGACGTTACAGGAAAGCCCAGCGAACCGATTAGGTTTCTTTACAAGTGTGGAAGGGATAGAAAAACCTCAACCGGCAAATAATCCGGTTGACAAATGGAAACAGGATGCAGAGTATGAGAACCAGGCTATTTGCAAGCATCTTGGCATTGAGTATCGTAAAGAGGATTTTACGGTATCAGGCGAAAAACTAGCCCGTAACTGGGCGCAGGGATTGCCGGACGCATAATATTAACATTCCGGGCAGGGATGCTCTATTGATTCTCTGCCCGGTTTAATAAAGAAAATCAAGATAAAACGGTGTATTCTCTAACTGTTTAGGCTGAATTTAGAAATATGGCAGCAATCATAGATTACATACCAAGAGTTACGTTATCAAACTTCAAAGAGTTAATAAGACAACAATCCGAAACAAAGGAAGCGCTGTTTATTCGCTTCACTCTTAAAGATATACAATATACCGTAGTGATGTCGGTAGAAAAACAGAAGCTTATTTTCTTTTGGGAACATCAAGGGAAAAGGAACCAAAAAGAGATCAAGCTCCAGACCGAACCAAGTAATCTTGGAAACGGGACTGTGTGGTACTTTCTTTGTCCTTATACCGGTCATAAATGCCGCAAGCTTTTTTTGGACGGTAAGACGATTGCAAGCCGGTATGCTTTTAGCCATATCTACAGCATTCAGAAAGAAAGCAGGTCCGGCCGTTTTTTCTATGGATTCGGACGGTTGGAATACCCAGTACGAAGATACGGGAAACAGTTCTATAGAGGAAGAACAACCCCTTACGGGCATAAGGTTTGGACGTATCATAAGAAACTGGAAAAATACAATCAGTTGTTGGATGAATACATTTTGCCAAGATCAAGAGGACGAAAACTATAAAAACAATGGTAATTGTAGAATGAAAGGTAAGAAGCAGAAGGAAATAATCAAGGCGAACAAACCCTTTTCGATCCGTGTCCTTTATATCAGGTACGGGGTTTATGATATTGTGTTCACTTACCAAGAGACAACCGTTTTTCAACCGATTTCAGACGAACAGTATAGGGAGTATAGGAAATTGTGTTATTTGCGCCCTATCAGGGCTAAAAACTATCTTCTTGATCTTGTAAACTTTGACGGTACACCATACTGTAGGGGAGATTTTCAATTTATAGGTAAGGATGATGAACCGACAAAGGCAATGATAGCACTTTGGCAGGAGATAGAAAAGAGCTTATTTAGTCGAAATAATCAACATACATAGACCTGCCCTAATGATTGTTGAGATTAGCCTACTTTGATATTGATTTAAAAGGTAGCTCGGAATTACCTTTTAAAAGTAAAATATGTGCTCAAACCATATTTAAAAGTGCTATGGTGGCACTATTAAAAGCAAAGATTTCAATCTTAAAATGTGATACTCCCTGTTATTAACAGCAAATAAACAGCAATTTAAATAAGATATAGAAAAGCCCGCACAGGTCAGCAAATCATGTACGCCCGATGCACTTTAGTGTCCCACTTTGTCCCACTGTCCCACATATCATAAAAGTGGGACAAAACGTCTAAAACGCTTTATTCATGGGCTTTGTAGGTGTCCCACACGTGGGACAGTAAAAAGGCTCTATTTCGTGATTTACGAGATAGAGTTTTTTATCAATCAGCTTTAACACCAACATCTATTTCACATTATCAGCAAATAGAGAATATTATTATCCTAAAAGTTTTGGTTCTAATAAATAACTATTAGGTTTTAACGTCATTTGGTAAAACTGTATATTCCTATCTTGAAAAGTATCTACTATCTTCTTTTTTTCAGAATCTGGCATTCGAACACCCAAATAAATCCCTGTTACTGCCTTCTCTTTGATATTAACCAACCCCAGTTTATCACTAATAATTCTTATTTCTCTCTCATGTTCCCATCGCTTGGACTTATAACCGTGCATAATATACACAACTTCATGTATATCATCAGAGAATTTAAAGCGTAGAGTAGGTGGTTTATCTTGATAGTGCATTTGAATAACATTAGTATAAGAGCCCGGAATGGAAAGTTCTCGTAATAGCTCCATTTCATATTCAATACAGAAACCTTTATGCCCGTTCGCATAATATGACCAAAGCAATTCATTTTTAACATCAAAGCTTAATGAATAAACGCCAAAAGATTCTCTAACCTCATTAATCCACTCGATATACAATTGAGTTCCTGATTTATGTGGTATTTGTATCCTGTCTGCTAAATTGATATAATTTCGTAAATCATCATCATTAAACAAAGCTTCACAGGGATCATTCAATTTTTCTTTTGATGATATGAATATTTGATTGGCTAAAAGGGTTTCAATATCTCTGTCTGTACCACTTCTGTACTTATACACTTTAGTCATACATTCATTCTACTTTAATATTGATACTCTTTCCGCAGTTGGGGCAAAGTATTGATCCTTCCGAGGATTTTACCTTTTTAGGATCGGCAAATAACTCCCACATTTCCACACCTAAAGCAGTCGCTATTTTTTCAAGAGTTTCTTGTGATGGGTTACCGGCTAATGTCTTAACAATGGAGCTACGAGAAACACCTAACATGTCCGCAAGTTCTACTTGTGTAACTCCTCTTTCTTTTAAAATGTCTTTTATTCTATTCATATTACAAAGTTTTAGATGTACAAATATACGTTCACTACACAAATGTACAGTTATAATTGTACTAAATGATGTTAATAGAGTAATTAAATATATTCATTTTGTTGAATATGCGCAATTATGATTGTACATTTGCATCATCAAAGTTAAACCAATAAATAAAAAAGATATGGCACGTTACGATTTAAGCAAGATAATGAAAAAAGCTTGGGCCCTATTTACGAACGCCCGTGCAAAGTACCCGACATTCGCCGATGCACTCCGTAAATCTTGGAAAACAGCAAAATGGGAAAAGTCCATAGCAGAAAAATGCAAAGCAATCGAAGAGGAAGAAAAAGTACATGAAGAAAAGGCACGTGAGAAAAGAGAGCAGGCCGCTATTAGTTCGGTTCTTTTTCGTGCACAAATCGAAGCCGACCGGATCAGAAGAGAAGCGGAAGCCAAAGCGGAGCGCATGAAAGCCGAGATAGCAGCACGCAAAGAGGGTATCTCTTATAATGAGTACCAGGACCGTATTAGTCGTGCAATGGGGTACGGATGTGGGTTGTATTGTGGTGATTGATTATTAATCGGATGGGGGCAACTCAAAGTTACATCCCAATAAAATATACACTATGATAGAAACAAAGGTCTACAAACTCCACGAGAGCAAGCAAGTAGAGGATATCACTACCATGCTAAAGATAGAAGGAATAAAGCATAATGTATTCGAATACGAAGAGTACACAGCAATAGAAGTGACCGGCACACCATTAGAAATAATAAGAGCCTCCACGATATACCAACAGGTTACAACCATTAAATTATAACGAGATGGAGATATTGATAGTATTAGGGTGCTTGTATACCGGATATCGGTTTTTCAAGAAACCTGGCGAACGCTTCTTTGATATTTAATCAATTATGAACGCTACACTAATTATTTGTATCATCCTTCTTGCTTTCTGCGTATGGGATGAAATGTTTAACGATAATAACAGAAATCAATCAATATAACTTTAATAACAATGGAAACAATTGACTTACAAGATTTAATCACAGAGAAAAATGTAGAATTACAAGAGTTCATCAAAGAGCAGATGAGAGTACACCTGCTTAGTAATTTATCAATAGACCAAAGAGAGTTAATGATAGATAATCCAGCAATAACTACAAAGCAAATGATTGATACTTATTATTCCACGATCCAATATGTGACAGCTCGGCTGATTGAATTAGAAGGCAATAATGAGGCATGGAATAAACATCGAGCCATTATCATGAAGAAGGTAGCAAAGAAAGAAAAGGAATGTAAGAGAATAGAGAAGAAAGCCCGAAAACATGAAAGATATAGCCGGAAACTCACACAGGAATATAACAGAAAATATAATACTAATATATCGTGATTAACATTTAAGTCAGGGGGCTTCGGTTCCGGCACATTAGTTGACGCCAATCAACAAAACCACCCCGGTAACAATACGGTTGCCGGGTTTACATTTATGGCAAATTATTGAAAAGTATTCAAGGATTAACATTATAGTTACCTTTGGCAAGTCGGTTTTAATGCCACCATTTCCGGCAAAATACCCCTAAGGTTAAATAAAGAATAACGGCAAGGGTGCATTTGTTAATCTGTAAAATTTACGAATTTACAGAAATGAGGGGGGATTTGAGGAATCCCTTTTTCTATCTAATAAGCCTCAACTTTTGGGAATACTTTGTAGAAATAGAATAAATGAATATCTTTGTTTCAAGAAAGCCCACCGATGAGACATAAAGATGTCAATTTGTTACTATTTTGTTACCCACCATTAGTAATGGTGGGCTTTTTATTTATGATAATTCGATTTTAAATATCTGATAGATAAAAAGATAGACCTTATTTCGCAATAAAGCCTATCTGCAAACTTAAAACAACCAACAAAAGAAATAGATAATTTCATAACGGTGAACTGTGAGTGGTAAACGGTAAATGCGTTGCAGTGCAATTTGTTCACCGTTTATCGTTCACCGTTCTTTTTTTCTATCTCACAAATAACAGTTCCCTGTATTTCGGAAGCGTCCACATCTGGTTGTCAACAATGAGTTCCAACTTATCGATGTGGTAGCGGATTTCTTCCAGTGCCGGAACGATCGTGTCGTGGTAGGCAATGGCTTTTTCCCGTTCGCTTTCTATCTTGTTCGCAACCTTACGAGCTTCAATCATTGCATCTACATGTTCCTTGATGAAGGCTGTGCGGTCGGCAATCTCTTCAATAAGTTCCAGGTTTTTAGCAGACAATTTCGCTGCCTTTTCTGCCGGGAAAAGAGATTGCATCTTATAGACATTATTAATTAAATCCGTTTGATATTGAGTGGCCACCGGAATGATATGGTTCATAGCCAAATCACCCAATACACGCGCCTCGATCTGAATCTTCTTCGTATACGTTTCCCATTTCACTTCGTTGCGGGCTTCCAGTTCTTTCTTTGTCATTACGCCGGTAGCTTCGAACATGGCAATGGTTTCCGGTTTCAGGTAGTTATCGAAGATAACAGGAACACTGGTTTCGCAATCCAGTCCACGACGGGCTGCTTCTTTCTTCCATTCGTCGCTGTAACCATTGCCGTCAAAATGAATCGCTTTACATTCCTTGATATATCCACGGATAATTTCGAGAATGGCAGACACTTTAGGTTCTCCTTTTTCAATCAAAGCATCCACATCTTTCTTAAACTTCACCAATTGGTCTGCTACGGCAGAGTTCAATGCAATCATGGCAGACGCACAGTTTGCCTCGGAACCTACGGCACGGAACTCAAAACGGTTTCCGGTGAAAGCAAAAGGAGAGGTACGGTTACGGTCAGTATTATCAATCAATAATTCTGGAATCTGCGGAATATCCAACTTCATTCCCTGTTTGCCGCTAAGACTAATCAAATCATCTTTCGTACTGTTTTCAATGTGATCCAATACCTGCGACAATTGCTTCCCGAGGAAAGAGGAGATGATGGCAGGAGGTGCCTCATTAGCTCCCAGACGGTGGGCGTTGGTAGCGCTGGAGATAGAAGCTTTCAACAATCCGTTATGATGATAAACTGCCATCAATGTGTTTACGACGAAGGTAACAAAACGCAGGTTATCTTCCGGAGTCTTACCCGGTGCCATTAATAAAATGCCCGTGTCAGTTCCCAGCGACCAGTTGTTGTGTTTGCCCGATCCGTTGACGCCCTTAAAAGGTTTTTCATGAAGCAGTACGCGGAAACCATGACGGCGACTAACCTTACGCATCAATGACATAATCAGTAAGTTATGGTCGTTAGCAAGGTTACACTCTTCAAAGATGGGGGCTAACTCGAACTGGTTCGGGGCAACCTCGTTGTGACGGGTCTTAACAGGAATACCCAGCTTTAACGCTTCAATTTCGAGATCCTTCATGAAAGCGGCTACGCGGGTGGGGATAGCACCGAAGTAGTGGTCCTCCAACTGTTGGTTTTTGGCACTGTCATGTCCCATCAAAGTACGACCGGTCATTAGCAAGTCCGGGCGTGCGGCATACAATCCTTCGTCTACGAGGAAGTATTCCTGTTCCCAGCCCAAGTAAGCAACTACTTTTTTCACTTCCGGGTTGAAGTAACGACATACGTCTACAGCAGCTTTATCTACGGCACGCAATGCTTTCAGCAAGGGAGCTTTATAGTCGAGAGCTTCACCGGTATATGCAATAAACACAGTTGGGATGCAAAGTGTATCATCTACAATGAAAGCAGGTGATGAGGGGTCCCATGCGCTGTAACCACGGGCTTCGAATGTGTTACGGATACCGCCATTCGGGAAAGAAGAAGCATCCGGTTCCTGCTGTACAAGCAGTTTACCAGTAAATTCTTCCATCATACCACCTTTGCCGTCATGTTCAACGAAAGCATCATGTTTTTCAGCTGTGCCTTCGGTCAGCGGTGCGAACCAGTGCGTATAATGAGTAACACCCATTTCGATGGCCCATTTCTTCATGCCGGCAGCTACCTCGTCGGCAATACTGCGATCTAGCGGAGCACCGTTGTCAATGGCGTCAATCAGTGCATTGTATACCTTGCTGGGAAGGTATTTGAACATTTTCTCCTTGTTGAATACACACTTGGCGAAATACTCCGAAGGACGTTCGGCAGGTGTTGCTACCTCAACAGCTTTCTTTTTGAAAGCTGTCTCTACTACTCTGAATCTAAGTTTTGACATAATACCTGATTTGATTTGTTGTTAAATATGTTAGAGTAAATAATTACTTTGTTATGTGGTTCCCGGAAAGGCGATCAAACCTGTCCGGAAGTTTTTTCTGTGATTAGCGGGGTAGTGATTAGTAGTAAGTTGTGCGTAGCTGTCTTTCACTAATCACTAAACCGTTCATCACTAAATTAGTTGTAAGCCGATTCTCCGTGTTCGTAAATATCAAGACCTTCTTCTTCGATACGTGCCGGAACGCGAAGTCCGTGAATCTTATCAAGCGTTTTGAAAATGATGAATCCCATGCCTGCTGCCCATGCACCTACTACCAATGCTCCGAATATTTGTGCACCGAGGAATCCGAAACCGTAGCCATAGAATAAACCTTCACTGGTGGAGAACAAACCTGTAAGAATAGTTCCTAAAAAGCCACAAACACCATGTACAGAAGATGCACCTACCGGATCGTCTATCTTTAACACTTTGTCAATGAAGTCAACGGAGAATATCATTACGACACCACATATTGCACCTATTAAGGCTGCTCCTGCAGGAGATACTGCGTCACATCCTGCTGTGATGCCTACCAGCCCTGCCAAGATACCATTCAGTGTCAATGACAGGGAAGGTTTTCCATATTTCATCCAGCTCACCAACAGAGCGAAGAAACCACCGGCACAAGCAGCCAGATTCGTTGTCAGGAATACGTGGGAGATGGCGATAGCATCGGCTTCAGTTGCTGCTGCCAATTGAGAACCGGGGTTGAACCCGAACCATCCGAACCACAGAATGAATACGCCTAGTGCAGCAATAGTCAGGCTATGGCCTGGGATAGCTTTTGATTTGCCGTCTTTACCATATTTACCGATACGGGGACCAAGAATGGCAGCACCTACCAAAGCAATCCATCCACCTACAGAGTGAACGACTGTAGAACCGGCAAAGTCATGGAAGGTGGTTCCGAAGAGACTCATCATGAAAGAACCTTCTTCACCGTTCATCAACCAGCCTCCGCCCCATGTCCAGTGACCGGATATCGGATAAATCAGTACACTGATAAAGATGGTGTAGACGATATACATGGAGAATTTTGTACGTTCTGCCATGGCTCCTGATACAATTGTAGCTGCTGTCGCACAGAATACGGTTTGGAATATGAGGAATCCTTCGGTTGGCAAACCATTATCAATGAAAGAAAGGTCGAAGAAGTGGGGCATTCCGATGAATCCTCCTGCGCCGAACATCAATCCGAAACCGATAAACCAGTATAGTAAAGAGCCGAACATGAAGTCTACAAAGTTCTTCATCAGAATGTTGGCAGTATTTTTCACTCTGGTAAAACCTGCTTCTACTAATGCAAATCCCGGCTGCATGAAGAATACGAGCATTGCTGCAAGCAACATCCATACAGTATTCAATCCAAGAGCTAATTCACCAACCGTATCGGGAGCTGCTGATGCTTCTTCGGCAGGAGCGGTAACGACTTCGGTAATTGTTTCTGTAACTGCTGCAACTGTATCGGCAGCGGCCGTGTTTTGTGCCGACATATCAGTAGTAAAACAGCACAAAATGAATATAGTAGTGGCTATCCACAGCTTTACGAAGCTATGGCTTTTATATTTTGTATCCATAATAGTATAATCTTATTTAACGTTCTTGTTCTGCATTGTAGAGGGCTATGTCACCACGTTCGGCAGTGCGTATGCGGATAGCGTCTTCGATAGGAATGACGAAAATACGTCCGTCACCGATTTCTCCGGTCTGTGCAGCTTTGATGATAGCCTGTACTGTTTTCTCGGTATTCTTGTCGCGCACGACAATAGAGATCAAAATTCGTTCAATGGTGCTGGTGTCATAAACTACGCCACGGTAGATACGTCCTTGCCGTGCTTTTCCAATGCCTCTTACATCGTAATAAGAGAACCATTCGATGTCCGCTTCGAGTAGGGCGTCTTTTACGTCCTCGAATTTGGTTTTACGGATGATAGCTTCAATCTTTTTCATATACCTTAAATATTAGTGTGTCCTGTAAAAGAAAGAGGTATAGGGTAGCGGCAGCCATAGCAGGTTACCATACAACAAACCGATAAAATCTAAACTCTAACTACCTTTTCTAATCCCTATACGCTCTTTGTATTGTAAATTCTCTCTCTTAAAAACTTAGTCCGAAAGCAAAGTAGGCTCCTTCAGTGCGTGGGTTCACTGTTACTTTGGCAAATGTCGGTACGGAGAAGGAATCTGTGATTTTAATCTCCTTGGATGCTCCGAGACTGATGTCTGTTACGCAGAATCCACTGGTATAGCCATTATAAAAAGTTGTTTCCCAGGGAACCATACCTAAATCTACTGTCCAGTCGAGACCTCCCAATTTGAAAGGTGCGCTAAGTGCGAGGTAAGAAGAATAAGCTCTTTTGCCGTTTTCTTTCACACCGTCGGCACCTGCAAAGTTTGTGTACCAGTTGACGGCTAGCGGACCGAAATCATATCCCACTTGTGCTTCAAATACATGTGCTGTAGAATAGGCCCCATATTGGAAATACTTATTGGTTGTATAAATCTCCTTTCCGTATTCATCTACATCCCCTGTATGTGTTTTATCAAACCAATAATCCGTTATTGAAACACTAAATCCACCAATTGAATAACCGAGAGTTAAGTCAAACTCTTTTGCATCTTTGGATTCAATTCCTACTGATCCCCATGCTCCGAGTGATAAACCTTTGTAAGAGATTCCCAGTGAAGGCTGGACGCTAATTCCGCCTAAATTCTGACCGCGCCAGATGTAACCACTTACCAAATCTGCCCCAACGGAAGCTTCTACCTTATCTTGTGCCATCATTGTAGACGGGACAAGTCCTGACAGTAATAATGCTACTGTTATTACCCCCAATTTGTTGTTAATCGTCGTTTTCATCGTCTTTTTACCTTTAAAAGTTAGAAAAATGTGGATGTACGGTCCATTTGTTATATAGTAGCGCGCAAAATACTATCGTTTTTTATGGATAACTGATCCTGCAGGAATGATGATGTTCGTTTAATGGGGGCATGTTGAACTTTCTATTTCCCGCTATCCATTATTCATTCAGTCAGAGCCAGTTCTTTATTCTTCTCATCGCTTCGATACAGTCGTTGCGTTCGCCGAATGCAGTTAAACGGATATACCCTTCACCGCTTGGCCCGAAACCTACACCGGGAGTACCGACCACATTGGCTTCATACAACATCTGTTCGAAGAATCGCCATGAAGAAAGTCCGTTCGGAGTTTTCACCCACAAGTAGGGAGCGTTGACGCCGCCGTATACTTTCAGTCCTGTGGTTTCCAAGCCTTCCTTCATGATTTTTGCGTTGGTCATATAATAGTCGATTGTTTTCTTAATCTGTGCCTTGCCTTCTGCACTGTAAACGGCTTCTGCTGCCCGCTGGGTAATATAAGAAGTGCCGTTAAACTTAGTACACTGGCGACGGTTCCACAATCTGTTGAGTGGTATGCGATCGCCTTCCAGAGTAGCAGCAGTGAGCTCTTTTGGTACTACGGTATATCCGCAGCGTACTCCTGTAAATCCTGCCGTTTTTGAAAAACTACGGAATTCAATCGCGCACTTTTTAGCTCCCTTAATCTCATAGATAGAGTGGGGGACATTCTCGTCCTGGATATATGCCTCGTAAGCGGCATCGAACAGAATCAGTGTATCGTTTGCCAAGGCATAATCCACCCACTTTTTCAGTTCCGGTTTGGTTAAGGTGGTCCCTGTCGGGTTGTTCGGATAACAGAGATAAACGATGTCTATCCGTTTGTCCGGAATTTCCGGGATAAAGTTGTTCTCACTTGTGCAAGGCATATAAGTAACGTTGCTCCATTTACCCGTTTCTTCTTCCAATACTCCGGCGCGTCCGCACATAACGTTACTGTCTATGTAAACCGGATAAATGGGATCTGTAACACCTACGCTATTGTCGTGGCGAAGAATATCACCTATATTTCCGGTATCGCTTTTAGCCCCGTCACTGACAAAAATCTCGGATGCCGAGAAATGAATCCCGCGTGGAGCGAAATCATTCTTTATGATTGCTTCAATCAGAAAATCATATCCCTGTTCAGGACCATATCCGCGGAATGTATCTTTGCCGGCCAGTTCTTCTACCGCTTTATGCATTGCTTCTATACAGGCTGGAGGAAGTGGCTGCGTAACGTCGCCGATACCTAGCCGGATGATGTCCTGTTTGGGATGCGTTATCCTGAAAGTATTTACCTTTTTCGCTATATCCGAGAATAAATAACTTCCCGGTAATTTTAAAAAATGCTCGTTTACTAATGCCATATTGTTATTGTTTTAAGTTTCTATTACTATTCATTCTCAACTCTCCATTTTCAACTCTTAACTTCTTCAACAATTTCCCCATCGAAAATCTTGGTTGCCGGTCCGGTCATTAATATATGTCCGGAGGTTTCATCCCATTCGATGGTAACTGTCCCTCCATCCATTATCACATCGCTTTTTCTTCCTGCAAGTCCGTTGATGAAGGCGGCTACTGCTGTGGCGCAGGCACCTGTTCCGCAAGCTTGAGTAATTCCCGATCCTCTTTCCCATACTCTCATCCGTATGGTGTTTTTACCGACGATCTGTGCAAACTCTACATTCGTTCTATCGGGAAAGAGAGGATGATTCTCCAGTTCAGGACCGATTTCCGGCAGATTAATTCGGGTAATGTCATCAACAAATGTGACAAGATGTGGATTACCCATTGATACTTTAGTAGATTGGAAAGGATATTTCTTGCCCAAATCAATCTTTCCTGTTTCTTGTGGACTGCCCATATCTACGGTGACTGTACTGACTGTTTTTCCCTCTACCTGCAATTTCAGAGTTTTAATTCCCGATAGTGTATCCAAAGTTATTTCTGTTTTATCAGTCAATCCGTATTCATATACATATTTGCCTACGCAGCGGCTACCATTACCACACATCATTGCTTCCGAACCGTCGGCATTGAAAATACGCATACTGAAATCCGCTTTATCAGAGACACCAATCAATATTAGTCCATCGCTTCCGATTCCTGTATGAAACTTGCTCCATTCGATCGCTTTCTTTTCAGGGTCTGCTATTGGATATCTGGTCGTGTCTACATATATGTAGTCATTTCCTGTTCCATGCATTTTAGTGAACTTAATTCTTGTTGTCATTTTGATTGGTATTTATTGGTTGTTGTATCCTTTTGTTTTATTACAGTGCAAAGATATGACTTTTTGCTTTATATTTTATTGAAAAGTATGTCTAATCTCTATTAATTTTCTGTGAACTTATAATTGCCTTTCATACGGCTATGTTTAGTTATAATTTGGAATTATATATATTCATATATTAATAAACTGTTATTTGAACGAATTGCTTTGTATATTCTTTCATAATATATGAAGAATATTTAGTCCTGATAATCCATAAAACTAGTTATAAAAACAAGAAATATATTCTTTTTCTTTTGACGATATGAAAGTGAAAATCCTTATTTCTCTATCATATTGTTCGCGGAGTGTTTTGAAGAACCTTTTTCTGTATTCATTGTTTTAGCACTATCATTAATATAAAAACGTAGCGATATGAATATAGAGAAACAATTAGAAACAGCAGTTAAAACCAACCATCTGGTGTTGGTGGTGTTCTATGCCGATTGGTCCCCTCATTATGAGTGGATAGGGCCTGTGCTTCGAACTTACGAAAAGAGAACTGTGGAATTGATTAGAGTGAATGCAGAAGAGAATAGAGCAATTGCTGATGCTCATAATGTAGAAACAGTACCGGCTTTCCTTCTATTGCATAAGGGGCATGAACTTTGGAGGCAGGTAGGAGAGCTTACGGTAGAAGAATTAAAAGAGGTATTGGATGATTTTCAATGAATTGTCTGTAATCTTTTATTGGTATTCATAAAAAGGACTCTTTTCTTTTTTCGTTAAAAGATTGATATTTCTAAAGTGTTGGTATTAAGAGTATTATAGAAGAGCATTTTTTCATTTAAAGAAACAAACTGTTTTTTCAAGATGCGCAAATATAGTGCAAACCTATTAAAATTCAAATAGTTAT
>ERZ773224.1905-NODE-1905-length-23495-cov-9.213567_pt1 | contig 23495 bp, 27 predicted proteins | sample MGYA00580526_ERZ773224 | MGnify/ENA primary metagenome ERZ773224 (study PRJEB29015, sample SAMEA2737743) | human gut metagenome | biome: human gut; feature: human-associated habitat; material: faeces | place: China | collected 2012 ... | reverse complement strand
AACGGTTCCGGGTTTGTTTGGCAATTTATTGCCATTTAAACCCGGAACCGTTGGCAATTTTGTTAAGGAGAAAAGATGGTAGCAGAAGTAATAATTAATAGAACAGCAAAAAAATTAAATAGAGTTTTTGATTATAATATTCCTAAAAATATGGAAGATTTTGTTATTATTGGTAGCAGGGTTTTAGTTCCATTTGGAAAGTCAAAAAAATTGGAAGAAGCTTATGTTATTGGCATAAAGGAAGAATCACAGTATGAGGTAAAAGATATTGCAAAACTTGAAGATAGTCTTACAAATTTTCAAATTAAGCTTGCAAAATGGATGGCTAGAAGATATTTTTGTAATGTTTCTGATTGTATTAGATTAATGCAAATGCCAGGAACAAATAGTAAAGAAAATAAAGTAAAAGATAAAATTATAAATACTGTATATTTAAAAAAAGGCATTGAGGAGATCGAGTTTGAGATTGAAACAGGGAAAATAAAGTCTCCTAAACACAAAAAAATAATAGAATTTGTAAAAAGTAATGAAGGTTGCACAATTCCTGAAATAGAAATGTTTACAGATTGTTCTAGAGCTATTGTAAATACACTTATAAAAAATAATTATTTGGAAATTGTAGAAAAAACAATTGATAGAGATCCTTTATTAGATAAAAAAATAGATAAGACAAAATGCTTAAAACTAACACAAGAACAGCAAATGGCATACAAAAAAATAGAAAATAGTATTTTAAATAAAAATTTTAGTGAGTTTTTATTATATGGTGTTACAGGTTCTGGAAAGACGGAGGTATATTTGCAATTAATAAAAAAGGTTTTAGAAATTGGAAAAACTGCAATTGTATTAGTACCAGAAATATCACTTACACCACAAATGTTAGATAGGTTTATATCTAGGTTTGGAAAAGAAGAAATTGCAGTTTTACATAGTAAGTTATCTGTTGGAGAAAGGCATGATGAGTGGAAAAAAATTAAAGAAAATAAAATAAAAATTGTAATAGGAGCAAGGTCTGCAATTTTTGCACCTATAGAAAATTTAGGGATTATAATTATAGATGAAGAACACGATTCTTCTTATAAGTCAGAGTCTAGCCCTAAATATAATGCAAAAGAAGTGGCAAAAATTATAGCAAAAAATAGTAAATGCCCATTAGTTTTGGGAAGTGCAACACCAGATATAAATACATATTACAATGCCAAAAATGGTGAAATAGAACTTTTGGAATTAACAAAAAGAGCAAATAATTCTAACTTACCCAATGTAGAAGTAGTAGATTTAAAATTAGAACTTGCAAATGGAAACAGGTCAATGCTTAGCAATTCTTTGTATGATTCAATAAAAAATAATTTAGAACAGAAAATGCAAACGATTTTGTTTTTAAACAGAAGAGGCTATTCAACATTTATAATGTGTAGGGAATGTGGGTATACTGTAAAATGTAGAAATTGTAATATAAGCCTTACATACCATAGGCCGGAAAATAAGTTGAAATGCCATTATTGTGGTTACGAAGAAAATGTTGTTAGTGTGTGCCCAGAATGTGGAAGCAAAAAAATAAGATATTTTGGAACAGGAACACAAAAGCTAGAACAGGAGATAAATAATTTATTCCCAAATGCATCTATAATAAGAATGGATGTTGACACAGTGACAAAGAAAAATTCACATGAACAAATATTAAATAAATTTAAACAAGAAAATATAGATATACTAATTGGAACACAAATGGTAGTTAAAGGGCATCATTTTCCAAATGTTACATTGGTTGGTGTAATTGCAGCAGATGGTTCTTTAAATATTGATGATTATAGAGCAAATGAAAGAACATTCCAAATATTAACCCAAGTGGCACGGAAGAGCTGGAAGAGAGAATAAACAAGGAAATGTAATAATACAAACATACAATCCAGAAAACTTTAGTATAGAATGTTCTAAAAAGCAAGATTATGACATGTTTTATGAAACAGAAATTGAACTTAGAAAACAGTTGAAATATCCACCATTTTGCGATATAATATTAATTGGGTTTAGTAGTACAAACGAAACAGAAATAAAACAAATAAGTAATGCATTATATGAATATTTAAATAGGCATTTAGAAGATAGTAAGTATAAGGTATTTAAACCAATGCCATGTCCAATAGACAAAATTCAAAATAGATATAGATGGAGAATAATAATAAAAGGAAACATGGACGAAAAAACTAACAAAATTCTAAATACATGTTTAAAACAAATATATAACAAAAATTTAAAACACACAAAAGTAAATATAGACGTAAATCCTAATAATATGATGTAAAAAAGGGGGCAAAAAAATGGCAATAAGAAAATTAAGATATGAAGGAGACGAAATTTTAAAAAAGAAGTCAAGAGAAGTAGAGCAAATAGATGACAGAATGCAAGAATTAATAGACGACATGATAGAAACAATGCACAAATATAATGGGGTTGGACTTGCGGCAGTTCAAGTTGGAATATTAAAAAGACTTTTGGTAATAGACCTATATGATGATACAGGGGTAATAGTAATGATAAATCCTATAATAATAAAAGAAAAAGGAGAGCAAGAAGTTGATGAAGGTTGCTTAAGCTTTCCAAATAAATTTGCCAAAGTAATAAGACCAAAAGAAGTAGTTGCAGAATATACAAATAGAGAAGGAAAAAGAATGAAAATAAAAGCAAAAGACTTGTTAGCACAGGCAATATGTCACGAAGTTGACCATTTAAATGGAGAAGTATTTGTAGACAAAATTGTACCTGGAACAATGGAATATGCAGAAGAAAAATAAAAAATTATAAAGTAAGACATTGGGACGGGGTTTTTGTCTTAAGGTTTTTAGGCTATTACAAACCTTATTAGATTTATTTGTAAATAATAAATCCAAAAACCTTAAGACAAAAACCCCGTCCCAATGTCTAATGTCCAATAAAGGAGAGATTTTTAATGAAGATAGTATTTATGGGAACTCCAGATTTTGCAAAGGAGAGCTTAGAGGCTTTATATAATGCAAAATATGAAATTTTAGCAGTTGTAACAAATCCAGATAGACCAAAAGGACGTGGAATGAAAATGATTGCTTCTCCTGTTAAGGAGTTTGCGTTAGAAAAAGGTATTAAAATTTATCAACCAGAAAAGGTAAGAAATAATGAAGAATTTATTTCTGAAATAAAGGCTTTAAAACCAGATGTCATATGTGTTGTGGCATATGGAAGAATTTTACCAAAGGAAATACTGGAAATACCAAGCAAAGGCTGCATAAATGTACATGGTTCTTTACTTCCAAAGTATAGAGGTGCTGCACCTATTCAATGGGCTGTTTTAAATGGAGATAAAAAAACAGGAGTTACAACAATGTATATGGATGTTGGAATGGACACTGGTGATATGATTTTAAAACAGGAAACTCAAATTGGAGAAGATGAAACAACAGGCGAACTTTGGGAAAGACTTTCAAAAATTGGTGGAGATCTTTTGGTAAAAACTCTAAAAGAAATAGAAAACAAAACAGCCCCAAGAATAAAACAAGGTGATGATTTTACAATGGCTCCAATGCTAGATAAATCAATTGCTAAAATAGATTGGGAAAACAAAACAGCATTGGAAATTAAAAATTTAGTAAGAGGACTTAATCCAATAATGGGAGCATATACATTTTTAAACGGTAAAAAAATTAAATTTTGGAAGGTTGATGTTGCAAAAGATATCTTTGCCGATGGAGATATGGAATTTATGAAAAATGGTACTGTAATTGTATCTGACAAACGAGATGGTATATATATAAAAACCAAAGATGGCATTTTAAAAGTACTTGAAGTTCAAGGGGAAAATGCGAAAAAAATGCCAATACAAGATTATTTAAGAGGAAATCAAATTAATGAATTTGATGTATTTGAGTAGAAAAAATTGACAAAATAAGAATAAATTATTGCAAAAAAATATATGTTTATGTATAATAAACAAGAAGTAAAAACAAAAGAAAAGGAATTGGTTAAATTATGTTAAAAATAAACCTTGTAACCCTTGAGGCTCTACACACACACACACACACACACACACACACGATATATTTAGTAAATAGAATAAAAGAAAAATATAGTAAAAAGATAGCAATAAATCTATTGTTATAAACTAATAAGTTTTTAAAGTTTATTTTAAAGACAAAGTTAGTTTATAGGTAGATTTTATTTGCTATCTTTTTGTGCTTAAAATAAGTAAAAATAAATAAAGTAAAAATTTAAAGTGCATATAAAATATATAGCACAGAAGGGGGAAAAGAACAAATGAAACAAAATTTAAAAGAAAGGGTAAATGGTAAAAATGGTATTACATTAATTGCGTTAGTAATAACTATAATCATACTTCTAATACTAGCAGGAGTAACGATTGCAACATTAACAGGTGATAATGGAATATTAACAAAAGCACAAAATGCAAAAGAAAAGAATGCACAAAAAACAGTAGAAGAACAAATAAACTTGGCAGTGCAAGCATCAAGAATAAATGAAGGACTTGTTATAGATAAAGACATATTAGAACAAGAGCTAACAAATAATGGAATAGAAATAACAAAATCAGAAAATGATGAATTGCCATGGACAGTAAAAAAAGACGGATATGTATATACAATAAGTGAAAATGGAGAAGTAAAAGAAAAAGAAGGAATAGCAATAACAACAGGGGACATAGAAATATTAAAAGGATCAACAGAAGGAAAAAAAGTAAGTGCCCAAATATTAAGTGGTGAAACAGGAACAATAAAATGGGAAAGTACAGGAAATATAACATTAAAGGCAAAAGAAGGAAATGAAGTAACAGTAAATGTAAATAGTAATGCAAATGCAGGTGACACAGCAACAATAACAGCAAAAATAGAAGGAAAAACAACATACCAAGATAGTATAAATGTAAAAATAGTAGCACAAGTAACTAGTGTAACAGCAGAGAAAATAGAAGTATCAATTGGAGATAAAAAGAAAATAGAAAAAATAACAGCTATGCCAGAAAATGCAGAAGGTATAGAAGTAACTAGTTATGTATCGCAAGATATAACAAAAGTTACAGTAGATGAAAAAAAAGGAGAAGTAACAGGAGTCCAAGAAGGAGAAACAACAGTAACAATAAGTGCAAAAGGAAAATTAAGTGGAGCAGTTGTAACAGGAACATGTAGTGTAAAAGTTACAAAATTAGACCATTCTGAATTAGTAGTACCAACAATAACAGCAACAGGAAATTTAGCAAATAAACCAAATATAAAAGAAGTAAGACAAGGCAATATTCCAATACCACAAGGCTATAACTATATAAAAGGAGACAAAATAGGAGGAGCAGTAATAACAGATGCAGCAAGTGGAAAAGAAAAAGAAGGAAATGAATTTGTATGGGTGCCAGTAGATACATTAACTGATATGGCAGTACCAACTAGTGGAACAGATGCAAATGAAAACACAAATTACAGGGGAGTTTTATATGACTGGGAAACAGATGCTACAGGAAATACAGCATATGATTGGAGTGCAGATTCAACAAGTTATAGAGAACCAGCAAATTTATCAAATTCAGCGTATGGAGATAAAGCAAATTCAAGTAAAATAGAAGGATGGAGTTCAACATTATATCAAGAAGAATATAATAAGATGATTAAAAGTGTAGCACAATATGGTGGCTTTTATGTTGGAAGATATGAAATGAGTTTAAATAGTGAAACTAAAAATGCAGAGTCAAAATATGGAGCAACATCAGCCAATGCAAAAGATACTGATACAAATCAATGGTATGGATTATATAATAAAGCTAAAACATATGCACCAGAAAGTGCAAGTCAAAAAGTAGTATCAAGTATGATATGGGGAAGCCAGTATGATGCAATGTTAAAATGGATGAAAGGTAATAATATAAATGTTACAAGTATAAATCCAAAAGACTTATCAATAGGGGATACATCAAGAAGCACAACAAGAGTAACTGGTGGAGCAAATGATGGACAAACAGTAAGTAAAGATAAATTAAGTAATATTTATGATTTATTAGGAAATAGTAGAGAATGGACACAAGAGGCCGACATTACCAAGGGCCGAGTTGATAGGGGAGGCAATTACGATACTAGCAATGCACCAAGCTATCGCAACTACAGCAGCAGTCCTACCAATCCCGGTTCCTACAGTGGCAGCAGGCTCACACTTTATATAAAGTAGGACTGAACTCTAAAGCCGTGAATTAAAAATTGTAAAATTTCAAAAAATAGTTGTAAAATTATATAAAAATTGATATACTTATATAAATTTAAAGTATATCAATTTTTTGATATACAAAAGGAGGAACACAAATGGAAGAAAACAAAGAAGAACAAGTAAAAAACACAGAAGAAAAAGCAATAGAAATTAAACAAGAAACAGCAATAGCAAGCCAAGAAGAACAAACAAACCAAACAGAAAAAATAGAAATATCAAATGACGTAATAGCAGTAATAGCTGGGGTAGCAGTATCAGAAGTACAAGGAGTTGCCGGAATGTCTGGTGGATTTGCAGGAGGAATATCAGAAGTACTAAGTGGAAAGAAAAACCTAGCAAAAGGAATAAAAGTAGACAAAAATGAAAACAAAGTAAAAATAGATGTAAACATAATAGTAGAATATGGAACAAGAATACCAGATGTAGCATTTGAAATACAAAACAGAGTAAAAAAAGCAGTAGAAAACATGACAGGATTAGCTGTAGAAGAAGTAAATGTACATGTACAAGGTGTTGACACAAATGTAAAAAAAGAAGAGAAAGTAAATAAACAAGAAGAAGCAAATGAAGATAAAAAAGAACAGTAATGCACAAAATAAAATTAACAAAAATCAAATAAAAATATAAAACAGAAAAATATAAATAAAGAATAACAAGACATAAGAAATAAAATTAATAAGAAACGGAGAGATAAAAATGAAAATATTAGAAAAAATTGCTTTAATAATATACTCATACATAATATTACTAATATCAGTATTACTTTGTGTATTAGTATTTGGATGGGTAGATATGAAATTTGTAGGAGATATTATACAAACTATATTAGTAGGAGAAACATCATCTAAAATAGTATTAGGAGTAAGCATTGTATTTATTTTACTATCAATAAGATGTATATTTTTTGATAAAACATCAAAAGAACAAATACATGAAAGACAAGGAGTACTTCTAGAAAACGAAAACGGAAAACTAATGATATCAAAAGATACCATAGAAAATTTAGTAAGTACAGTTGCAAAACAATACAAAACAGCAGATGAAATCACAACAAGTGTTGATTTAGACAAAGAAAACAATGTAATAGTGTACGTAAATTTAGTAGTAAGTTCTGAAGCAGTAATAAAAGATTTATCTGCAAACTTACAACAAGAAATTAAAGAAAAAATAAAACAAGCTACTGACTTAGAAGTTAAACAAGTAAACATAAAAGTTAAAAATATAGCTTCTAGCAAAGAAGAAAAAAGTAAAAAATAGAAAGGATAAAACATGGACGATTTTAAAAGTTTTTGGAATAATAATCAAGGAACAATAATAGGTGTAATTGTTGCAGTAATACTTCTTATAACAAAATTACATGACCTAGTAATTGCACTAATATTAATTATCGGATGTGGCTTTATAGGAAATTATATATATAAAAATAAAACAGAGGTTAAAGACAAATTAAAAAAATTTATAGATAAAATGTAACAAAGAAAGGGAAAATAATGGACAGATCAGGAGCACGTGAGTTAGCGTTTAAATTACTATATAGTTTAGAAATACAAAAACCGGAAAATATAGAAGAACAAATAGAACTATATATAGAATCAAATAATATTACAAGCCAAAATGCAAAAACATATATGGAAGATGTAGTAAATGGAATAGAAAAAAATAAAGAACAAATAGATAAACTAATAGAAAAAAATTTAAAATCAGACTGGAAAATAGAAAGAATATCAAAAATGGATTTATCTATTTTAAGACTTGCTATTTACGAAATAAATTATAAAGAATTACCATATAAAGTTGCAATAAATGAGGCTGTAGAACTAGCTAAAAAATATGGAGAAGATACATCAAAAAAATTTGTAAACGGTGTTTTAGCAAGTATAGTAAAAGAAGAAAATAAATAGGAGCAAAAAGATGAAATATAATCCTATAACAGTTACAGACCTAAATAAATATATAAAAGAAAAAATAAGCGATGACGAATATTTAAATAGTGTACTAGTAAAAGGGGAAATATCAAATTTTAAAAGACATTACACAGGGCATTTATATTTTACGTTAAAAGACGAAAATTGCCTAATTAAATGTGTAATGTTTAAAAATTATGCAGAAAAACTAAATTTTTCACCTAAAGATGGAAATAAAGTAATTGTTTTTGGAACAGTTTCTGTTTATGAAAGAGATGGAGTATACCAAATATATACCAAGGCAATGGAGGAAGATGGAGTAGGAGATTTATACCAAAAATTTCAAGAACTAAAACAAAAACTTGAAAAAGAAGGGTTTTTTGATCAAGAAAATAAAATGCCAATTCCTAAAATGCCTAAAGTAATAGGAGTTTTAACTTCAAAAACAGGTTCAGTTGTAAAAGACATAATAAATGTATCAACAAGAAGAAACCCAAATGTTGTTTTAAGAATTTACCCAGTACCAGTACAAGGAGAAGGTGCAGCACAAAAAATTGCAAATGCAATAGAATACATGAATAGAAATAAATTAGCAGATGTATTAATTTTAGCTAGAGGTGGGGGTTCTTTAGAAGATTTATGGCCATTTAATGAAGAAATAGTTGCAAAAGCTATATACTATTCTGAACTTCCAATAATTTCTGCTGTAGGACATGAAACAGATTTTACAATTGCAGATTTTGTGGCAGACTTACGTGCACCAACACCATCAGCAGCCGCAGAGCTTGCAGTGCCAAATATAGTAGATATAAAAGAAAAAATACATATGTATCAAAATAGATTAAAAGATGCATTAATAACAAAATTAGATTATATGAACTTAAGGTATCAAAAATGCTTATCAAGTAGAGTTTTTAAAGAACCAAAAAGATTTATATATGATAATTATCAAAAAATAGATAATAATTTAAAAAAATTGGAAAGTTTAATTAAAATAAAACAAAAAGAGGAAAAATCAAGATATATAGAATTAGTATCAAAATTAGATGCATTAAGTCCTTTAAAAACACTTTCTAGAGGGTATACATTAACTCAAAAAGAAAACAAAATAATAAAAAGTGCAAAAGATGTAAAAACAGATGACGAAGTAAGCATAAAATTTATAGATGGAACTAAAAGTGCTAAAATATTATAAAGAAATTTCAAATATTATAAGAGAAATAGGAGAGAAAAATGAAAAAAGAAGAAAATTCATTTGAAGAAAAAATAGAAAGTCTAGAAAATATAGTTTCCAAATTAGAAAAAGGAGATCTTAATTTAGATGATTCAATGGCAAAATTTGAAGAAGGAATGAAACTTTCAAAAGAATGTAGTAAAATACTAGAAGATGCGGAAAAAAAGATTACTATTTTATTAGAACAAGATGGTAAAATGGAAGAAGAGGACTTTGAATATTAATTTTAAAAGAAAGGAAACAAAAAAGTGAATACTTTTACAGACTTTATTCAAAATAAATATATATACATTCCAATTCTATTATGGTTTGGAATACAGCTGTTTAAACTATTGTATGATCTAGTAACAACGAAAAAATTTAATTTCAAAAGAATATTAGGAGCAGGTGGAATGCCAAGTTCACATTCAGCAGTAGTTACATCACTTGCAACATTAATTGGAAAGAATATAGGTGTTGGAACTCCAATGTTTGCAATGGCATTAATATTTGCATTTGTTGTAATGTATGATGCGGCAGGAGTTAGAAGAGCAGCTGGAAAACAAGCAAGACTATTAAATAAAATAGTAGAAACACCAGGACTTTCTGGCCTAGAAGTATCAGAAAGATTAGTAGAAGTTTTAGGACACACACCATTACAAGTAGTAGTGGGAGCAGTGATAGGAGTAGTTGCCGGACTTATATTCTAATAAATTTATTTTAAGGTATATAGCAATACTTAAAAAAAAGGTGGGAATAAAATGACAGATATAGAAATAGCAAAAAATGTTAAATTAGAAAACATAGAAAACATAGCAAAAAAAGCTGGAATTGAACCAGAAGATATTGAATGTTATGGTAAATACAAGGCAAAAATATCTGACAAAATATTTGAAAAAGTAAAAAAACAAGAAAATGGTAAATTAGTATTAGTTACAGCTATAAGTCCAACACCTTTAGGAGAAGGGAAAACAACTATTTCTATTGCAATTGCGGATGGACTTCAAAAAATAGGAAAAAAATCAATGCTTTGCCTAAGAGAGCCATCACTTGGCCCTGTTTTTGGTATAAAAGGAGGAGCAACAGGTGGGGGACACTCACAAGTAGCTCCAATGGAAGATATAAATTTGCATTTTACAGGTGACATTCATGCAATTACATCAGCAAACAACTTATTATCTGCAATGATAGATAACCACATATATTTTGGAAATGAGCTAAAATTTAAAAAAGTTGTATGGAAAAGATGTGTAGATTTAAATGATAGACAATTAAGAACAGTAAATACAGGACTTTCAGGAGAAAGTAAAATAGTACCAAGAGAGGACCATTTTGATATAACAGTTGCATCTGAAATAATGGCAATAGTATGTTTATCAAATGATATTTTTGAATTAAGAGAAAAACTTGGCAACATAATTGTTGGTTACAATGAAGAAGATAAACCAATATATGCAAAAGATTTAAAAGCACAAGGAGCGATGGCTGTTTTATTAAAAGATGCAATAAAACCAAATTTAGTTCAAACATTAGAACATACACCAGCACTAATACATGGAGGACCATTTGCCAATATTGCACATGGATGTAATAGTATAAGAGCAACAAAACTTGCACTTAAACTTTCAGATTATACAATAACAGAAAGTGGTTTTGGAGCAGACTTAGGAGCAGAAAAATTTTTAGATATAAAATGTAAAAAATTTGGTATAAAACCTGATGCAGTTGTATTAGTTATAACTATAAAGGCTCTAAAATATCATGGTGGAGTCGAAAAGGAAAATATACAAAAAGAAAATATAGAAGCAATAAAAAATGGACTACATAATTTATATAAACATATAGACAACATAAAAAATAAATTTGGTTTAAATGTAATAGTTGCTTTAAATAAATACTATACAGATACAAAAGAAGAAATAGACTTTTTAACCCAAAAATTAAAAGAAAATCAAATTGAAATTAGTATAGTAGAAGGATGGGAAAAAGGTGGAGAAGGAGCAATAGATATTGCAAACAAAATTGTAGAATTAGCAAATAAAAATAGCAATTTAAATTATATGTATGAATTAGAAGATGACGTAAAAACAAAAATATTGAAAGTATCAACCAAAATTTATGGAGCAAAAGATGTTATTTATTCCAAAGAGGCAGAAGAACAAATAGAAAAAATAAATTTATTTGGGTATTCTAATTTACCAATATGTATTGCAAAAACACAATATTCTTTTTCAGATGATCCTAAAAATCTAGAATGCAAAAATGATTACTCTATTAATGTAAAATCGGTCGAATTAAAAGCAGGAGCTGGATTTATTGTTGTGATTGCAGGAAATATAATGACAATGCCAGGACTTCCAAAAATGCCAGCTGCAGAAAATATAGACATTGATAAAGATGGAAATATAATTGGACTATTTTAATATATAAGAATAAAATTAAAAAAATTCACAAATACTATATAATATATAGAAGGAGTGAATTTTTTTATGTACAATTTTAGGACCGATTTAGCCTCAGAAAGAAGAGACTTATATATAAAGGCAAATAATTTAGAAGATGAAATAGATGGAATAGAAAGTCAAAAAGAAAACATAGATGAACAAATAAAAATAGAAAGGGTAATAATTACAAACGAAAATGGGCAAAAAGCAATAGGAAAGCCTAAAGGAAGCTATATAACAATAGATATAAAAGATTTAAAACATGCAAGAGATGAAGATATACAAAAATTTTCGGAAACACTAACAGCTGAATTAAAAAAAATAATTGAGAAACATGTTGATAACAAAGCAGAAATTTTAGTAGTTGGATTAGGAAATATATATGTTACACCAGATAGCTTAGGACCTAAGGTAATAAACGAAATAGATGTAACAAGACATTTATTAAAATATATGCCACAATATTTAGATGAAAACACAAGAAATGTAAGTGCAATTGCACCAGGGGTTTTAGGGACAACGGGAATAGAAACTTTAGAAATATTAAAAGGCGTAGTTGAAAATACACATCCAAAACTTGTAATAGTAATAGACAGCTTAGCATCAAGAAGTATAGAAAGAATAAGTACAACAATACAAATTTCAGACACTGGAATTGTTCCAGGGGCAGGTGTTGGAAATAAAAGAGCAGAAATTAGCCAAAATACAATAGGAATTCCAGTAATTGCAATTGGTATACCAACAGTTGTAGAAACTGCAGTACTTGTAAATGATTGTTTAGATATATTTATAGGAAAGTTACAAGACCAGGCACAGTCTAATGATTATTTAAACAAAATGAAAGAAAAGGACAATTACGAAGAAATTAAAGATGCTTTAATTCCAAAAGAATATAATATGATTGTAACTCCAAAAGAAATTGATGATTTAATAGAAAATATGAAAGATGTAATAGCAAGGGGAATAAATTTTGCAATGTAAATTAAAAAAGAATAATATAAAAAATATTATTCTTTTTTTAATGCTAAAGATGTTTTTGGAATTTTATAAATATTACAAATATCGCAATCATGGCAATAGCTAATTCTTTTTTCAAAAATTAATTTAAGAGTATTTACAAATTCGTCAATATAGTCATCAATTAAATGTATATATATTTTTTTAGGTAATAAAGTAAGCAAAGTATTTAATGTGTAGTCATTTTTTGAAAAACTAATATCAGACAAAAATTTTGCATTAAATTTTTCATCTGTCATATTAATAATTTGCTTTTTTTCATCGAGTAAAACAGATATATTTTTAGAATAAATTAAATGAACTATATTAGATTGGCTATTTCCAGAATTTATATAAACTCTTAAAAGGGAAATAAATTCAAAATATTCTTTTTCTATTATATAAGAATTAACAGCTTCATCAGCAATTTTTTCTAATACATTATAATAATCATGAAGCCTAAAATTAATAAAACCAGTTAAAACGATACTTTTATTATTTTTTATATAATTTTTGAAACTTTTAAATAAAAAATCAAATTTTTCTTTTATATAATTATTTTCTTCTAACATTATATCAAAACATACATCTAAAATTTTATTTCTTTCTATTTTTGAAAAGTAAAAATAATGTTTAAAAATAATGTCTTTAAATAAATCTTCTTCGTACTCGTAAATAACCAAAAAAGAAAGAAGAGATGAAATTTTATCATAAAAAATTTCATCATCAGTTCCTGTATAATGTACAATAATATTTTTATAATTTTTAAATTCATTACATGTAAAACATATGTTATTTAGTTCTATTACATTAAGCTCTTTTTGCAGATAATCTAAAATATGAGAATTATTAGTTTTTATGCATATGGATTTCATACTAAAAAATTCCCCTTTCTAAAATATATTATCTGCTAAATTAATTTTAGATATACATTATATTATGCATTTTTATTAATTTTGTGATTTTAGAAAGTTTAATAGTATAACATATAATCAATGTCTGGAAATACACAATCTTTTTTAGAAATGTCTTTTAAAAAGTCTTCATCAATTTTATTTTCTTTTATCTGATAATATAACTTTGTGAATCTTCCAATATGATCTTTTATTCTTTTTTTGGCATAATCTACCATTGTTCCATTTGTTATAATAAATAGCCAGTCACTACTTTGCGCAAGTAATAATTCTCTTGCAGCTTGATTTAGTGCTTTTTTCTTTAGGCCTTTTGCATTTGGAAATAAATTTGCAAGTTCACACATTCTATCACCTGCAACATGTAAGTGCCTGTGTGCATAATCATTAGTTGGGTTTAGCCAAACTTCACTATAGCCATTAGCCCCCCAACTTGATCTACAAGGTGTAGCAATTTGGATTTCTGGGTATTTATCAATATATTCTGATGGAGTAATAAGTTCAAAATTGCAATCATCGTAATATATTTTTTTAAATAAAATATATAACCAATAAGGTCCTTCATACCACCAGTGACCATATAATTCTGCATCATAAGGACATAAAATAATTGGTGGATTTTGCATGTAATCTGCAACATTTGCAATTTGTGCATTTCTAGAATCTAAGAAATGACCAGCTTGCTTTTCAGCAGAATCTTTAGCCCATTGAACATTATAATAATCTTTAAATTCAGTTTTTCCAGTAATTCTATAATATTTAATTCCTGTTGGAACGCGTACTCCGTTGTGTGCTATATATGGTTTAATATAGTCATAGTCTGCTTCATAACCTATATCTCTATACCATTCTCTATAATTAAAGTCACCTGGGTAACCATTAATAGAACTCCAAACTTGTCTTGAAGATTCTACATCACGTCCAAATGCAACAACACCTTCTGGAGAAACGATTGGGGCAAATGTTCCATAAATTGGGGTAGGGTTTGCATATAAAATTCCATGTGTTTCTGTTATTATATATTCTATACCAAATTCCTTTAAATATTTGTCTGCTTCAGGCACATAACCACATTCTGGAAGCCATATTCCACGAGGTTTTTTGCCAAAATATCTTTCATAAGTTTGAACTCCAACTGCAATTTGGGCTTTAACTGTTTTTTCGTTTACATATAAAATAGGGAAATAACCGGTGTGTTGCTCCACATGTTATAATTTCCAAAACTCCTATGTCTTGAAAATGTTTAAAGGCCTCTATTAAGTTACATTTATATACATCTTTAAATAAATGTAGATCGTTTGAATATCTATCAAAATAATATTTAGAAAGTTTATTTAATCTTTCATCTCCAGCAGTCCTTTTTAATTCTTTGCTTGAAAGTTCTATGTGACTTTTTAAATAATTTATATATTTTTTTTGTAGTAATTTATTATCTAACATTGAAAGTAGAGGAGGGGTCATTGACATTGTTATTCTAAATTTTACACCTTCATCTACTAATTTTTGAAAATTTGTAAGTAATGGTATATATGTTTCTGAAATTGCTTCGTATAGCCAAGATTCTTCTAGATAATCATCACTTTCTGGATGATGAATAAATGGAAGGTGAGCATGTAAAACGAAGCTTACATATCCTTTTTTTGCTTGCATTATAATTCTCCTTTGTATTTAATAAAATATGTATGAGACCATAAAAATCTCATACAATAAAAATAGTATTTTTAAAAAGAGCCAGATGAAGGATTTTGATTAAATTCATCTATATCTTGGTCTTTATAAATTTGTTTATATAAATCATATATATTATAAATTTTTCCCATGTTTCTAATAAATGAAATATTGGCAAGTGATTTTTTGGTTTTGGTGTTTGTTTTTATATTTTTAAAGTAAACCATTTTTTGATTTTTATCAAATAAAATTTTATCATTTGGAGCTTCTATTTCATTTGATTGTGATATATAAATATATTGGTTTGGAATTTTTTCGTTATATTGTATAGGGCGTCTGCCAAGTTCAACTCTATAGTCACAGTTACTATCATTTACATGTAAATACCAACTGTTTGCAAAGTCATTTATATCTATTTCAAAGTTATAGTTTAATGTATCATTAAAAATTTTTAAAACTGGTTTTGTTGTTTCAAAGAAATTTTCTCCATATTCTTCAACATATTTTTTTCTATCATCATCTGATATGTCCCAATAAATAAATAAAGTAGTTGGTGTTTGTGCTAAAACTTTTACTACTGTTTGGTTATATCTATATGGTAAATCATAATATTCTACAACCACTGGCTTTTTAGTGGTAGTTTTTTTACCTGTTGTGGTTTTTTTTGTAGTACTTTTTTTTGTGACATTTGTTTTTTTAGTTACTGTAGATTTGGCTGTTTTTTTGGAACTTGTATTTTTTGCACTACTTGTTTTTGCTGTTGTTTTCTTTGCTGAAGCTTTTGTAGTTGAAGCTTTTTTTGTTTCTTTGCTTGCTGTTTTTTTAGATGTGGTACTTTTTGCAGTACTTTTAGCTGTATTTGTTGCCACTTTTTTTGTACTTGTTTTTTTGGTATTTATTTTGTTTTCTTCTGGTTCTTTAGTTTTTCTTGGCATTGGTTTTCCTCCTATGTATTACATTATAATTATTATATATACTATAACAAAAATAAAATAAATTCAATAGAAAAACAGAATTTTTTGTATATTTTTAGTATAAAAAATAGAATAAAAAAATATTTAAAAAAATTTGTCAAAACCATTTACATTTTGTAAAAACTTGTATAAAATGTATAAGAAAAAAACCAAAGAAAAACAGTCAAAAGAAAGGGGCATATCAATGAAAATATTGATGTTAACGTGGGAATACCCACCAAGAGTAGTAGGAGGAATAGCAAGAGTAGTACATGACTTATCACAAACTTTAATAAAAGATGGACATGAGGTTACAGTTGTAACATATAAAGAAGGAGATGCTCCATATTTTGAAGATGATAAAGGAGTAAAAGTATATAGAGTAGATAATTATATGATAAACCCAAACAACTTTATAGACTGGATAATGCAAATGAACTTTAATATGGTTGCAAAAGCAAACGAAATAATTGCCAAAGAAGGAAATTTTGATGTAATACATGCACATGACTGGCTTGTAGCATATGCAGCAAAAACATTAAAAAATTCATACAATATACCAATAGTATCAACAATACACGCAACAGAAGCAGGAAGAAACAGTGGAATACATGACGAAACACAAAGATACATAAATGACACAGAATGGATGCTAACATATGAATCATCAGAAGTAATAGTAAACAGTAATTACATGAAAAACGAACTACAAAGACTATTTGGATTACCATACGAAAAAATAAACGTAATACCAAATGGAGTAAATATGAACCTATTCAACGGAATAGAAAGAGATTATAACTTTAGAAGAAAATTCGCAATGGACAACGAAAAAATCATTCTATTTATGGGAAGGCTAGTATACGAAAAAGGAATACAATACCTAATTTCTGCAATGCCAAAAATACTAGAAGGATATCATGATGCAAAACTAGTAATTTGTGGAAAAGGCGGAATGATAGACGAACTAAAAGAACAAGTAAATGCAATGGGCATAGGAGAAAAAGTATATTTTGCAGGATATATGGCAGGAAAAGATGTACAAAGAATGTACAAAGCAGCAGATATAGCAGTATTTCCAAGTACATACGAACCATTTGGAATAGTTGCACTAGAAGCAATGCTTTCAGAAAATCCAATAGTAGTATCAGACATTGGAGGACTAAACGAAATAGTACAACACAAAGAAAATGGAATGAAAACATATTGTGGAAATCCAAACTCAATTGCAGATGCGATACTAGAATTATTATATGACCATAAACTATGTGCAGAAATAACAAAAAAAGCAAAAAATAAAGTTAGAAACGAATACAATTGGAGCAAAATTTCACAAGACACACACTTTGCATATCAAAAAGCAATTTGTCAATCAATGGCAGAAAAACAAAAAAGAGAACTTGAACAAGAAAGAGCAAAGAAAACAAAAAAAGCAAAAAATACAGAAAAAGAAATCACAAACTTATTGGATTTCAAGAAAAGACATGCATATGCATAAAAAATTTGGTTGGGATAACTTATCTCAGCCAGATTTTTTTAATTTTTAATAAAAAATTTTAAAAATTCTACAAATTTAGCACAAAAATGGTGTATAATATAGATATAAAAAACCTTTCTGAAGACGACGCTTCAAACAGTGCAGTCCACAAAAGGATAAAAGAAATGGAGATAAAAATGAACGAAGAATTTAAATCAGGATTTGTAACAATAATAGGAAGAACAAATGTAGGAAAATCAACATTAATAAATTTGTTGGTAGGAGAAAAAGTAGCCGCAATAGCAAATAAAGTACAAACAACAAGAACAGCAATAAAAGGAATAGTAAACAGAGAAAACTCACAAATAATATTTACAGACACACCAGGAATACATAAACCAAAACACAAATTAAATGAAACAATGGTAGAAACATCATTTGCAACAATACCAGATTCAGACATAGTATTATTTTTGATAGAGGCAACAAGTGAAGATATAGGCAGAGGTGACAGAATAATATTAGACAAAATAAAAGAATCAAAAAGAAAAACTATTTTAATAATAAATAAAATAGACTTAGTAAAAAGAGATAAATTACTAAATTTAATAGACATATATAGCAAAGAATATGACTTTACTGCGGTTATACCAATCTCTGCATATCAACCAAAATACAAAGACATCATTTTAGACGAAATAGAAAAGAACCTAAAACCAGGTCCTGCATATTATGATATAGAGGAGTACACAGACCAAACTCTAAGACAACTAGCAGAAGAAACAATAAGAGAAAAAGCACTAAAACTATTGCAAGACGAAGTACCACACGGAATTTATGTTGAAGTTGAAAAAATGAATTTGAGGCAAAACAAACAAGGAGAAGACATCTATGATATTGAGGCGACAATTTATTGTTTAAGAGAATCACATAAAGGAATAATAATTGGAAAAAATGGTGAAATGCTAAAAAGAATAGGTAGAGCAGCAAGAATTGACATGGAACAAAACTTTGGACTAAAAGTAAATTTGAAAACTTGGGTAAAAGTTAAAAATGATTGGCTTGATAATGATTCAATTGTAAGCAAATTCAAACTTAAATAAAATTTAATAGCAAAAAATAAAATAAGAAATGAAATAGCAAAAAATATACTGGTATAAAATTTAAAAAAATGCAAAAGATAAATTAAAGGAAAAACCTTTAAAAAGGAGATGAAGCACATGATTAAAGAAATAGCATGGGATACATTCAAAAATACTGGAGATATAAACACATTTTTAGAATATAAACAAATACAAAATTTAGAAAAAGGAATACAGGAAATAGCAAATGGCAAATGTGAAGATAAATGGAATAGTAATAGCAGAGAACAATATGGGCGATTATGATAAAATGCTCACAATATTAACACCAAATTATGGAAAAATATCTTGTGTGGCCAAAGGAGCGAGAAGACCACAAAGTGCTCTTTTGGCTGGAACACAACTATTTTGCTTCGGCGAATATATGATGTATAAAGGAACAAACACATATCATATAAATTCATGCGAAACAATAGAAATTTTCTATAATTTACGCACAGACTTGGACAAACTTAAATATGCAATACATATAAATAAAATAATTCAAGATATAACAGAGGAAAACGAAAACTGTTATAAAATTTTGCAACTGTTTTTAAACACTTTGTATACAATTTCAGAAACAGAAAAAGACAAAGACTTTGTGTTAAGCATATTTAAAATTCGACTTTTATGTATTTTAGGCTTTATGCCAAGAGTAACAAAATGTGTAAGTTGCAAAGAAGAAAAAAAATTAAGCAAATTTTCAATAAGAGATAATGGATTCAAATGTGAAGCATGCGGAAGGCAGGACAAGTCTTCTTTAGATATGAGTGAAAGTACGAGAAGTGCTATTTTGTACACAATTTCTGCTCCTCCTAAAAAATTGTATTCATTCAGTTTAAAAGATGATAGTTTGCGTGAATTTGAACTAATTAGCAAGATTTATTTTAATGAAAAATTAGAAAAAGAATATAAATTAGAAGATTTATTTTAAAACCCCTTGCAAAAAACCAAAAGAACCTTTATAATGAGGGTAGGCAAAAGTAAAAAAAGAAGGGAGCGATTTTTATGAAAATAAAAATTATAGGAAAAGAACTAAAGATAACAGAAGCAATAAACGATTATGTTGAAAAAAAATTAGACAGAATCGACAAATATTTTGAAGATGCCGAAGCAGACGTTACTTTAAAAACAGAAAAAAATGAACAAACAGCAGAAATCTGCATAATAGCAAATGGAGAAAAATACAGAGCTGTAACAGAAGACAAAGACATGTATGCATCTATAGATAAAGACATAGACATACTAGAAGGACAAATAAGAAAAGCAAAAACAAAAAAAGAAAAAATGATGAAAGATGCAAGCATCAGAAATATGGAAATTGCACCAGATCACGTAGCAGAAATATCAAATGAAATTGTAAAAACATCATACTACGAAATCAAACCAATAACTCCAGAAGATGCAGTACTAAAACTACAATCACATCCAACACATAATTTCTTAGCATTTATAAATGTAGAAACAGGAAAAGTAAATGTTATACATAAATTAAAAGACGGAAAAAATTACGGATTAGTAGAACCTGAAGCATAAAGAAAAAAGAAAAATTTTTCTATAACAAAAGGTGATAAAAATGAAAAAAATAAGATCAAAAATAAAAGATCAAAAAGGCTCAATAACATTACTTGCATTAACAACTATGCTAATGTTCACGACAATAGTAGTAGTGGTATATGTAAATATAAATTATAAAGCCCAAGAACAAGATAAGCAAATAGAAAAAATTCAACAAAGTTATCAAAAAAGATAACAACAAGAAAAAATTTGCAAATTAAAAAAGAGTAGAAAATTATTAAAACATTTAACAATGAAATGTAAAAATAAAATCTACTCTTTTAATTTGTATAAAAAATGCTAAATGCAACATTGTAATTAACAGAAATAAAAATATTTCGAGGTAGCAAAAAACTATAAACAAAATTTCTCTAAAGCCTTTTTAACACCTTCATTGTTATTATCATCAGTAACATAATCTGCAATTTCTTTTATTCTTGGATTACTTTCACCCATAGCAATACCAAGACCAGCATTTTCTATCATCGTTTTATCATTCATATTATCACCGGATAGCAATTACTTCCTCTTTTTCAATATTTAAAAAATTTATAAGATATTCAATTGCAGTCCATTTATCCGCACCTTTTATTGAAATTTCAGTGTAAAAATATTCGATATCAACATCCTCAGTACCTTGTCTAATAGTTTTTCTAGACATATGACTTACATCAAGGATATCAATATCAGAAACTGTACCTAATTTTCTTAAAACAGAATTAAATATAGATTTAGTTTCATCACATATAGTTATTTTTAAAAATTTATTGTTATCAGAACTTTTGATATAATCTATTATATCCTCTACAAGTGTTATGCTAGTTTTATTTTTTTCTTCTTTTTTTAGATTTTCTTTGTAATAATATAATACATTATGTTTTAATTGCTTTGCAATAATGGTTTCCTCTGTGTAGATATTGTAAGAAATACTATTTTCTTCACAAATTCCTGCAATTTCTAATACTTTTTGCTTATTTAAAAATTTTTCATACATTATTTGATCATTTTTTATGTCGTATATTAAAGAACCGTTTCCTGCAATAAAATAATTATTTGAACCAATTTCTTCTGCTATTGTTTTTATTGAATCAATTGGCCTTCCAGAAGCAATTATAACATCTGTTCCTTTTTCAATTGTTTGTTTTATTGCACTTTTTGTTTCATCAGTAACGGCACCATATTTATTTAACATTGTTCCGTCTAAATCTATTGCTGCGATTTTGTACATTTAAATCTTCCTTTCTCTCTTGTTTTCTAAAACGTAAAATTCTATAATTCAAAATAACATTTTACTATTTAATTTTTATATCATAATCTAAATAATTACGATAGTCTGTATATTCCATGAGCATTTGTTCAGTTTCTTGATCATTTTCTACAGATGATAATTTTACAAATAAATCATCCATAATTCTTCTTTGACTTTCACTTAATGTTTCAGATAAAAGATTATTCACCATATATTCTTTTCCTGATTGGATGATCTTATAGTATTCTTTAAAATCATCTCTTGAAGTTGGTGAAACACAGAATTCATAGGTTTCACCATTAAAATCTCTTTGTGCTAATCCTTTATTTAATTCAGCAATATCTTTTTTAGCATTTTCAATTTTTTCATTTAATCCAGAAATAAAAGATGTTTTAAATGATTCTTCACATTTTAGTTTTGCTTGTCTTGTTTTTTCTTCTTTAGAAACAATATCCATCTCCTTTAATTGATGGTATCTTTGTTTATAACTTTCAATATCTGTTAAAGCATTTTCAAAACCAATATTATATGCATCATTATAGTCTTTCATTTTCATGACTATTTGATTTTCAATTTGGTTTGCCTTTCGTTGATAACCATTTCCTTGTTGTTCAATATCATTTTTCATACCATTAAAATCTTTAGAAAAACGTTTTAAATAAATAACGACTTGTTGATCAGCTACTTGAGTAACATCAACATGCTCCATTTCAAATTGAACTATTTTTTCATGTAATAATTGATATTCTTCTTGAGTTTGTTCAAGTTGTTCTTTAAATGTTTCTAGATTGTTTTCAAGACTTCCTTTTTTCATAAGTGAGTCTTCTTTTTCTCTTTTTGTTTTTTCAAGTTGTTTTTTTACTGCATCACATTCTTCTTGTAAAGAAATAAGTGAATCATCTAAAATTAATTTTTCATAGCGATCATTAATTTCTTGATATTCTTTTAGTAAATTATGATATTCATCAATTAAATCTAAGCGATAGAAGATATGATCTGCTTTGGATTGATTTAATAATGCTTGACCATTTTTTAAATCTTCATAATTTGCTTTTTGTAATTTGATTTCTTGTTTTAGGTTTTCCAATTCTTGTTCAATTGTCGCTAATTGAATTTTAATAGCACCTAATCCAATGTATGGTTTATTGTAAATACGTGGATTGATTGCACGTGCTGTATAATTTTTATAAAGCATACATGTTGGCGTAATCGCTGTAGCATAATTTCTAAGTTGTGTAACATCATCGACACATTGTACTTTAGAAAGCAACATGTTGACATACCATCTAGCATATGTATTTTTACAATCTAATTGACTTGCAAGTGTGTCTTTAACATCCACATCTTCATATCTTGACATTTTCGCAACATCAACAATTCCTACACCATATATACCTCTTTTATTTTTATATTCTTCATAAACAAGTAATGCATATTCAAAATATTCTGGTTCAATAATTAAATCAAATCTTTGACTATTAAGATATCCTCTAATGCATTTCGCCATTTTTCATCTTTAACTTCAATATATTCACATAATGGTTTAACTTCAATTGTTTTTCCATAATGACTTGTAAGTTTTTCATTTAATAATTGAATTAATTCTTGAATTTCTTTTCTATAATAAAGTTGATTTTCTTTAAGAGAATCATATTCTTTACAATATTCATTAAAACGATCAACTGTTTGTGTCATTTCAATTTTTAAATGTGATATTTTTTCAGTAACATCCTTTGTTCTTTTAGAAACTTCTTCTACAATATTT
>ERZ773224.1898-NODE-1898-length-23547-cov-7.823387_pt1 | contig 23547 bp, 42 predicted proteins | sample MGYA00580526_ERZ773224 | MGnify/ENA primary metagenome ERZ773224 (study PRJEB29015, sample SAMEA2737743) | human gut metagenome | biome: human gut; feature: human-associated habitat; material: faeces | place: China | collected 2012 ... | reverse complement strand
CTGCTGTATCACGTCGACAGCAGGGTACAAGCCCGCCCATTCCTGGCATTGCTCCACGGAAACGGAATATCCCGTTCCATCATTCAGCGGCAGAGAGATTGCTGGCGGCGTGGATGCCGCTTGCGGCTCCGCGCTATCTTCCGCATCTCGAATAGCGAATTCGATTCTCGATTCTCGATTCTCGAATACGGGAACATCTGCACGCATTTGCTTGCAAATGATTTCATCCGCTTGTTTCCCTTCATCAGGCGACGGGAATTTGCTTACCTTCGCACGCTGCGTCTGATACTTGCCCCATGTTGGTAGGTAAAGGAAGCGCTTGCCCTCAAACACATACAGAGCAATCAATCCAGCACTCGCCAGCCCATGAAGAGCATTTTCTACAGTTTTGAGCGTGAGGTTTTCTTTCAGCGGGAAGAGGCGGTTTTTCACTACCGCCGCTCTCCCGTCAAAGCGTCCGAAATCATCACAGTTTACAATGAGCCGATAAAACAGAACTTCTTCAAACCACGAGAGTTTGTCGACGCTATCGCTTGTGCAGATGCTTTCCCGAATAATTCTGTTCGGCATATTTCAGCCCTCAGAACGGCAGCTCGTCATCGCCTTCGTCAAGCTGTTTGAACTCCTCTGCGCTGGCCGGTGCGGGCGTTACAAAGGAGTCTGCCTTGCTGGGCTTGAGATACCGGATACAGTCGCGCGTTACACCGTCATTGCCCTCAAACGGCTCCATGTGCAAAATGCAGTTGCGGCCTACCAGATCGTCAAGTTCAAAATCGGTGCCCGGCTCAATGCCAAGCGCGTTTGCATATTTGCCGATCTTGTCGGCGTCGTACTCCCCAGTGTCGCGGTCGGGCCAGAAGTTCTTGAAGATGTGCTTCTTCTGGTATTCCTGCTCGACGTCCTCACGGACAACGAAATCGAACTTGATGCATTCGTTTCCGTTCTTCGTTACGCCGTAGCCGCACGATTTCAAATAGCACTCATAATCGCCAGCCTTCATCAGACCGCCATCATTCTTTACTGCTTTAAATCCCATCTATCTTGTCCATCCTTTCAGTGTTCATTTCCCAATGTGTAAAATAATCGTTGATATAACCGTTTGCCAAAAGCCAGTTGATAAAGCATGAAATCGTATCTTCGATAGGCTCGAAATCGCCGCGCCGGTACGTTTCCGCGTAAGTGTTCGCGCCGTCGAAGATCAGGTATGTAAATTTTGACGCGCCGGGCAGCAGATGCAGATACATCGGATGCTGCGGGCTGTGCAGGTACTTGCCGTATTCGTACCGCTGTACACGCTTGATATCGTAGATCACACCAGCCTTTACATAGTCGCATACGCCGTATAGCTGAAAATCCAAGCCCGCCATACGAAGCCGCCCGGCAACCGGCACTTGCGGTTGACCTCCTGTACAGATACGGGAAAACTTTGCTACAGCCCGGTCGTATTTCTCGCTGACAGGCTCAATTGGTATGCCCGCAACCGTGCTGTTGATCGCCGCCTCGAAGTCAATGCCAGCCTGCATCGCCTGCGTTGTCTCCTTCTCTTCACGCCGAAGCGTAGAGAGGAAGGAGGACAGCGCCGCGTCTGCATACGCATCATCCGCATCAAGAAAGTGCTTCCAGCTGCTCAGCAGGCTTTGTGTCAGCCAATACATAGGCTTTTATCTCCTTATCGTATTTCAGACCGAGTTTCTTGCACTTGCGCTTGAACTCTGTTCCAAGCTCGGCGGCGCTAGTCAGAGCGTGATGGATCTTTGCCAGCCCTTCCCGCGCCTTTAACGCCGTGTCGGGATCTCCGACAAGCGCAATGAACGCGCGGCCTTCCTGCATCGCCACGTCATATGCGGTTTTCTCGCCGCTATAGATCTCGGCCTGTGCGTTGATGTCCTCTTGCGCTTTGCGGAACAAATCCGTCAAAAATGTGGACTTCTGGCCGGGCTTGAGCTCCGGCAGCTGCATCACGCCGCGCACACCGAAGCAGCCTTTTGCAAAGTATTCGTCTGTCGGTGTAAAGCCGATCATGCGCTTGTTTCCCATCATGAACATATAGCCGCCAAAGTCCGCAGGCGTCCAAACGATATCCTTTGCGCCGCCCTCGCAGGACAGGCGTGTCTGGATGGTGTCGCCCTTCTGCTGTTCCGTCGTGTGGAACACCACGATCAAATGCTTCCGGTCTTTTGCGCGGATCTGATAACACAGCCGGTCGAACTCGGATTTGATCACGCCGTACATCGCGCGGCCATCCTTTGCGGCCTTGCTGTCCTGCTTCTTCGCCCAATCCTTCATCAGCTGCACCAGCATGCCGCCGGTATCGATTACAACGGATTCAGCCGCCTTGTATTCGTCGGAATCCATATCGCCAAGCATTTCCTCGTAGGATTCCACAACGGAGGTCACGCCGCGCTGCTCCGGCCTGACACGGGCAATGCCGTTATCTGTGTCAAACAAAAACGGTTTCGGGGCCGAAAGGGCCAGCGTCGTCTTTCCTAATCCGGGCTGTCCGGAAATGATGCACATGAATTTCTTGTTGCTGAAATCCAGTTCAGCGGGTTTCTTGATTGCCATTTTATCCTTCCTCCTGTTTCATCTTTCCCACCAGCCACAGCGGCGGGAATAAATAACGATCTTCGTCCTCCGGCTCGTCCGGCTCGTACTCCGGCTCCGGAATGCTCAAGTACAGATTTTCGCCATCATACGCCATTCCGGCTCACCTCCTGGCGGATCAGCGCTTCACAGAAGCTCTGAACCGTAGAATAGCCTAGCTTTTTCAGAAGCCTGTCCAGCTGCTTCGCCTGCGCGTCCGTCAGCCGGAAATAATACCGGTTCGTCTTCTTCCTGCGCTCAACGCGGTTCTTCGGCGCGTCCAGCGCCTTGATGGAGGCCGCAGCCTCCGGCACGAGCTGAACGCCGTATTTCTCCGGCGCTTCGCACTGCGAAAGCAGGCATTTGTTGAACTTCGGGTAGTCGGCCCGAACCGCCTCGACACAGGCTTTCGCGCCGTGCCGGACGCGGGAATCCGTTAAACTTGACATAGGTTCCTTTCTGGCTTATAATAGAAGCCGACATAATGTCCTTTCATTTCGGCCTCTGTCGCGTTGCAGCGCGGCAGGGGTCATTTCTTTTTGCCCGTGCGCTCCCGGATAAGCCTGCAGGTCGCGTCCCACTGCGCAAACATGATCTCGGCGTAAATGCCGCAGGTGTAGCAGTCGTCTTCCGGGCGGCATCCGCGCTTCTGGCCCAGTATCTCGCAGACCTCGCAAGGCGTCATCAGCAGCGCCTTTTCTTTGATGTCCATCACAGCAGCCCGAACAGCGTTGTCCCCAGCGCGATCGCGCCGGTCACGACTGCTTCATTTGTCATGTCCGCCCCGCAGGCCAGCACGGACAGCATCAGCGCCGCACCGCCGATCCACAGGCACATACTCTTGATCACGCGCAGCATTGTCTTGCGGTACTGCAGCTCGTCCCACAGCCGTTCCTGACGCTCTTCAGTGGTTTCCTCTCTCATAGCTCTCCTCCAACAAATTTAATGAATGGTTCTCTCGGGATCTTCACTCTGTGCTTGCTTGTGCAGCAGACCGGGAAGCCCAGCTTTTCAGGCCGCTCCCGCGCCATTAGGCGGATCCACTGCGGATCGCAGCCGAGCACCTGTGCCGCTTCGCTTGCGAGGATCGTAGGCTTTGACATTGCCCGGATATCGTCCAGCGTCATTTTTCCTCCCTTCTGCGTTCGATCACGGCCTTAACCGCGTCTTCCAAGCGCTTCCTCGCGCCCGGCGGATTTCTTTTCCCGTTCAAGATCATGGACAGATAGCCTTTTGTAAGTCCAAGCTCTGCGGCAAGATCGTCGTATGAAACACGCGCATTGTGCATTTTCCCGATCAGTACGCCTGTCCATTTTTCAGGCATATACACACCTCCATTCTGTTAAAATTGTTGACTGCAACGCCCCGGACGTGCTATACTGCCATTAGCCCTTTTAGGTAAATTCAGGAGGTGGTTGCCACGACCAAACTTTTGAACTTGCCAGTTCCAGACCAAAGAAACGGCGTAATGCGTTAGGGCAAGGGGCAGCGCCAGAACTGCCAAAGTGAGCGGCGCGTCATAGAAGCGCAAGTTCGTTTTGTGTCAGGGTGGCATTGCCGAGCCGATGGAAGGAACTCCATCAATTCGGACGGATGCAAGGTAACGCATACGGCCATCCTGTGCAGCGCGTTCTGGTAAGCAACTCTGGGGGAAACCGCTCGTGAACGAACCACGGGCGGCTTTTCTTTTCGCCGCAGTCAACTTTTGAAATTCAAGGTTGCAAACGTTAACACATTGTGTTATTATGGATTTGCGAGATACATAACAACTTTTTGACACGAGCGGTTTCGCTGGGGTCTGGTTTTGTGTTACCATATGCAACTTGTAGTGTCATTATAGCGTTAACAAACGTAACTGTCAAGGCGTTGTGATAACAAAAGAAACCTTTCTATGTATTGCACAAAATAGGGAGGGATTTACTGTGACTTTTTACGAAAACTATGTACAGCTGTGCAACCAGATCAATAAATCGCCGTCCGCTGTGGCTATCGAGTTGAAGATTGGGAAACCATCCGTTACTAGATGGAAGTCCGGTGTCAAGCCGAGATATGCAACGGCGATGAAAGTAGCAAACTACTTCGGCGTAACAGTAGAAGAACTGATGGGCAAAGGCATAAAAAAAGAGCGCCCCGCCGAGGGCGGGACGCTGAGTGGAGAAGATAAAGAAGCCGCAGAACTCCGTGAGATCTGGAATTCTGCGGATGAAAATGAGCGCCGTGATTTGCTCGAAATGGCGCGTATGCTAAAGAACCGGAGAAAGCAGAATGGATGATGCAAGCAACCTTCCGTTTTCGGAAATCGAATTAAACAAAGATGAAAGAAAAATGCTTAAAGCGTTGGCAGATAGCAGAATATTTGCGACGGATGATATTTTCCAGACCGCAAATAGGCTGAAACATTTTGGACTTGCAAATCTGCACCCAATCCCCAGCAAAGATGGTGTCCCTGTGTTATCGTTTGGCGCGTCCTGCGCAATTGGAATAGAAGAACGCGGGAAGGACTACTTGGCGTATATTGATCAGCGCAAGAAGTCCGCAAGGACTAGGCGCATCCACGACCTAGTGATTGCAATAATCTCATTCCTGCTCGGGCTGCTTACGTCTGAACATTTCTGGAATTTCCTGAACAAATGTCTGTCAGGATCCGAGGGCTAAAGTCGCTGCAAACTGCTTTAAGCTTTTTTTTGCAAACAAGCACGATGTCGCCGCCGGGGCTGGTCGCGCCGATCGCGTGTTCGCACATCCGGCACGCTTCTCCGCACTCATCTTTTGTAGAAATTTCAGTTCTGATTCTGCTCAGCTGCAACATAATGTTATCGTACTTTTCTCTGCTCAGAAACATTGTTTCGCTCCTTCCACATTTTAATAAGCTGCCGCCTCTCGTCGACTGTAAGATCTAATAAGTACCGAAAATCGCTATCTGTTAGCGTTATTTCTTCACTTTTATTGTAGCACATTTCCTGCAAATTATCTACCATTTTAGACTCCTATCTCCAAGCTTCCAAATTTCAACGTCTATTTTTGTGCATGTTCGGCATTGCGGCTGTTTCGTTTTGGTGATACCATACAAGTATTACCAAAATATATGGAGGGCGATGTTGTATGCAGAAGCAGATCTATCACGTAACCTGCCCGCGGTGCGGGGAAGAGTTTGACGAAAGAGAGAAATTCTGCCCGTACTGTCAGACTCTGAACAGAAAAATCGTATGCAAGACGTGCGGTGCGCAGATCAACGCGAAGGTAAAGCGTTGCCCGGCTTGCGGAGCGAAAAACAAAAAGAAGTTGTCCCCGCTCGGAAAAGTGCTTGTCGCGATTCTGTGCGCTCTGTGTGTTGTCAGCTTATCAAGCATGATTTCGGTATCTCCATCTTCGTCGCAAAACTATGACCCAAAAAACGAACTCGAAAAGCAAACGGAGAACACAGGCACCGAGTATGTACTTGCAAGCGAAGAAGACAAGCCGAAAGAGCTATCTCGCGAAGAATACATCGCGCAATGTGAGGATCTTTCTTATTCCGCGATTTCAAGAGATCCGGACGATTACAAGGGGAGAAAAGTTGTAATAAGCGGAACCGTCATTGAAGTTCAAGAGGGATTCCTGAACTCCGTCACGCTTCGCGTGCAAACACCTTTTGGGATCTGGTATGTAACATACTCAAGGCCAGAAGGAGAAAGCCGCATTTTGGAGAACGATCAGATCACGTGCTACGGTGAATGCAAGGGCGTGCAAACTTATATTGCTGTGCTTGGCAACCAGGTCACAATACCGTCTATGCGCATGGAGTACTATGACTAGTGCAGGATCCGCGGCTCCCGCCGTTTGTCATGCTCCTCACCCACATCTGAGACGCAGGAAAATAGCATAGGCAGCCCCTTGATATAATCAAGGCTGAGACTATGCACATCCCGAAACAGCGCGCCGTCGACGATGATGTTTACTTTCCCGTTTTCAAAGCGAATATTGATGCTCTGCATTTTGTGTACCTCCATATTTTAGAACGTCTGTTCAAGAATTTCAATTTGGAATCTTCCACAAAGAACACCTTGTATTTTCTTCGTCCGGTAACCCTCGTAAGCGGCAATTATGGGACAGACTATTTTGTATAATGGAATGTTTAAGATCGCCCCACCGTCGCTCCACCGGCGGTGGGGCTTTCTCACGCGCCTGTAACCAGCATAGCAAAGTGGGTAGAAATGTCCACCCTCAAATTGGTAAAACCATACCCATAGCAGAAGAATCAGCGAAATATATGTGAAAATGGAGGTATATCATGTCGGCGATTCAGGAACTCGCCCCATATCTTTCTGCATATCAGAGGAACATAAAGCGGGCGAAGGAAGATCAGCATTACACCATCGACAGGCTTGTCGAAGAATCCGGCGTTTCCAGATCGGCTGTGACGAAGCTCTGCGCAGGAACACAGCAAGACCCGAAACTGTACAATTCTGCCGCGCTATGCCGCGTTCTCGGGCTGTCGCTGGATGAGCTGTGCGGGCTTGTCAAACCCGCAGAAATCCCGGAAGAACTGACCAAGCAGATTCATCATGTCGAGATCAAAAACGCCAAGCTGGAGGCAACAACAGCCGCGCAGAGCGCACAGATAAGGTCTACACATACAATGTGTTACGTTCTCGCCCTGTTTTGTATGCTGCTCTCTTTTTCTCTGATTGCCTGCCTTGCGACGGATGCACAGATTCGGAGCGTAGGTCTCATTCGCGACGGAGATTTGTCCGTAGCTGCATGGGGTTGCATTGCCCTGATTGTAGGTTCAGCGCTGGCTTCGGCAATTACTTTCTATGCAATCCGAAAAGAACGTGGGGGGAAACATGGAGTGCATCAAGTGTAAAAAAGAAATCCCCGACGGCGCGCCCTACTGTTGCTGGTGCGGAAAAAAACAGCAAACAAAAAGGGCCACAAAGCGCGGGAACGGCACGGGCTCGGTATACCGGCGCAACGATAAATGGGTAGCGGAAATAACAAAGGGATACCGAGAAGAAAACGGATCTGTAAAGCGCGTTGTCGCTCGGAAATGCGGATTCCGCACAAAAAAAGAAGCGCTTGACTACCTGCCGATGTTGGCCGGGCAGAAGAAGCGTGAAAAAGCAATTACATGGCGTGAACTCTACGAAATGTGGCTCCCCACTCACAGAGCCGGGAAATCCACAATTGATTGCTACAAATCAGCCGAAAAATACTTTTATCAAGTTGAGTTCTGGAAACTGGAAGATATAGAAATAGATGATTTGCAGGAATGCATGGACGAATGCCCGAGAGGAAGAAGAACAAAAGAAAACATGAAAGCGTTAGCAGGGCTTATGTACAAGTACGCAGTTCCGCGCGGCTACGCAGAACTGAATTTAGGGCAATATCTGATTGTCAGCGGAGAGTTCGGAGCGGCGAGGGAAAGCTTTACGCAAGAACAGATTGAAAGAATACGAGACGCTGTCGGCGTAATTCCGTTCGCGGATTATATTTATGCAATGTGCTATCTCGGCTTCAGACCGTCAGAACTGCTGGCCCTGAGCGTTGACAGCTACGATGCGAATAAAAAAACGCTGACCGGTGGTGCGAAAACGGAGGCTGGAAAAAATCGTGTCGTTCCCATCAGCCCGAAGATCCAGCCCATTATTGATCGTCTTTACGCAGGAAAAGCGTCCAGCGCGTTGTTCTGCGATGAAAAAGGTAACCAATTTTCCTATGATAGATTCCGGGACGCTGTTTTTTACCCCACACTAGAAGCCGTCGGCATTGAAAACCCAATGGTAAACGGAATCCACAAATATTCGCCGCATACATGCAGGCACACATTCGCGACATTGATGAAAAAAGTTGTTGCGCCCGACAAGGATAAAATGAAATTGATCGGCCACGCAAGCCCTGAGATGCTCCGGTACTACCAAGACGTGAATCTGGAAGACTTGAAGAAAATCATAAACGCGATCTAGGATAAAAAGTGGAGTGTAACCGGGAGTGTAACCCAGCGTGATTTCTCGAAATCTGGCGTGATTTTTCCTTTACGGAGAAGAAAAGAAAAAACCCTGAAACCTTTGCAGTTTCAGGGCTTTTCCCGTTTTACATTGGTCCGAGTGACTGGATTCGAACCAGCGGCCTCTTGAACCCCATTCAATAAAAAACGCAGTAATTTCAACGGTTTTTCTTGCTTTTGAGTGTAATAAGAGTGTAACCGGTTTTATCTTGTATCGGATATCTTCCGCATAACGGAATCATACACGCTTCGCTTGACAAGCAATACTGTATCCATCAACTCGTCCATGATTGGCCAGACGCGTGCAGGATCCTTTCCGGCTACGGTGCGCAGGAAATCGCTATCACCGTACTCACTTATTGTTTCTGGCTGCTCGGAAACAGGGGCTGGTGCAGGATCGCCGGAATAAGCAAAAGCGGCTATGTTTTGCGCGCCCTGTTCTTCCTCCTGCATCTGCTTGCGGATCGTGTACAGATTCGCGAGTTTGGCATAGTTTGGATAGCTGGATTCCTCATATTCCAGCCGCGCTATCTCCTTGCGGATCTCGGCTTTATCCAGCATATCGCGCCTCCTTATGCCCGCTCGATCTGCTCCATGCAGCGCCGGATCGCGTCACGGGTTTTATCGTCATCCGCGTCGCGCATCATATCGTCCAGCTGCGCGCGCATATGCTCGCGGGCATCAGCGCGGGTATAGCGGCCCATTGCGTCACGGCGGCGGCCACGGTAAGAGCTGCCCCGGCCGTAAGTACCGCGCATATCCGCCTCCCACTCGCTATCGCGGGAATAGCCGCCGTCTTCAGCCATCTCGATCTTGTAGGTATTCTTGATGGAACTCGTCAGCTTCTGGATCGCGTCCAGATCTCCCACAGACATTTCGCGCTTGGCGGCGATTTCGTCAAGCTCCTTGCAGAGCATTTCACGCAGGTTTCTCAAATCGTACATATTGCATCCTCCTTTCACGATACGCGCTCGACGATCATATTGCTATTTGCGAAACTGACCGCCTGCGCGCTGGTGTTCTTCGCCGCTACAGTCAGGCAGCAGCCGCGCGGGACTTCCACGAATGTGGAAACGAAGAAGTTGAAATAGTTCTCAACAGCCGCAGGGGTTACGGTCGCTGTGGCGCTGCTCAGAGGTTCGCCGTTGATTGCGAGCGCAGCGGTAATGGCACCTACTGTTCCGCCTGTAGGGACGGCGATATTCGCGCCAAATGATACGCGGAACTTCGCCTTGCATTGCTGCGTAAGCCCGCGCAGCGTAACGAGCCCGCTGCCTTCGCGATGTACGATGCACGGCTTTCCACAAGCCGCCGTGGAGATCAGAGGGACGTTCTGCCCAGCGGTGACAGTTTGAATCCCGGATGATGTAAATTCAGCCATAAAATCATTCCTTTCATAAAAATACAGCGGCAGGGCTATTGCCCCGCCGCGTTGTTGTTAGTATCGGCACGGGGCCGACCATTTTCGTGAGGTCACGAAAAAGCTATGCTATGCAGTTGTCAGCAGCCACAACCCTGATTGCAGCCACAGCCGCCGTAACCGCTGCCTGCCCACGGGTTACAAGTAATGTAGGCAGGCGAAGGGCACGGACGCAGCTGCGAGATCAGATAGTTGTTCTGCGCGGCCTGAGATGCCGCCAGCTTCAGATTCTGATTCTCGGTCTGGAGGTCGGACAGCTTGCTTTGCGTCAGGAAGTCGAGGATGGCGCGGCTGTTCTGGTTGTTCGCGTCAATGATGTCGCGCGTGGCGTTCTGCACGGTGTTGCGCGTGTCGCACGCCTGCGTCGCCATGTCGTAGCGCACCTGGGCGATAGCTGCACGGTTTTCGCAGCAGCAATCTGCGGCCTGCATCTGCATGGCGTTGAGCTGCTGCATGAGAGCTGCCTGCTGGTTGCAGCGGGAAAGCTCGGCATTCTGGAAACCGCTGTTCATGTTCTGATTGACGCCCGCAAAGCCGTTCAGCAGCGTAGTGTTCATGGAGTAGAAGCCATCGCAGATGCCCTGCTGCGTAATGTCGCTTTTACGTTCGATCGTCGATGCTGCGCTGTCGATCTGGCGCTGAAGAGTGGCAAAATCGCTTGCAAGGACGTAATTGTCAGCAGCACCGCTGTTGCCGTTGTTTCCCCAGCCGTTGTTTCCCCAGCCGCAGAAAACAAACAGGAAAAGAATGATGATCCACCACGCGCCATCGCCGCCGAAGCCGCCAAAGCCGCTGTTCATCATGCCGGTTGGCGCAACAGGCATAGTGGCCTGAACGCCGCCGTCAGAAAGAGACATAGTATCACTCCTTTGAATTAAAGTCAGTTTTATCTAAATCGTGGCCACGATAAAGAATTAAAGAAAACGCTATAAATATTTAATTATTGCATCAGACTTTGGAATTGCTTTGCCATCTGCTGTAGCTGGTTTAACTGCGCCTGCGAGAGTTTGCCGCTTTGCAAGAGCTTTTCGACCTCCGCTTTGGGGTCGCCCTGAAAATTTGCCTTGAATTGCTGAAACTGCTGCATCATTTGCATAAAGCCGTTCCCGCCGCCGAGCGCACCGAAAAAGGGATTATTCATCGTCCTCGTCCTCCTCAACCTTGCGCTTCTTCTTGCCCTTTATTTCGCCTACAAGCGCCGCCAGACGGTCAAACTCCTCGCGGGTGACAAATTCCACGCCCGGCTTTTGCGGCGCGTTAGAAGCCGTTTCTGCGCGTTCTACGAGGTCATAAATCTTTAGCGTCGGCTTGCCGCTTGCGTCGGACTGTTTGAGGTACACCGTCGGCGCGCTGGAATCCCACAGAGCAACGGCAGAGTTGGGCGCGATGAGATAACCTCTCGCCTCTTGCTCGCCATTGACCCACTGCACACCGCCCTGCGCAATGGGGTTCTGTTGCACTGGCTGCGGCATAGGCTGCTGCATGGGCTGCATCTGTGGCTGCTGCATCTGCCGCATCTGCATGAGGTTATCTGGCATCGGCTGCGGATAATAAGGATTGAAATAGGGATATGCCATGTTTATTCCTCCGTTTCTTTGACCCAGTAATAAAGCGGGATTTCGTTCTCGCTGTTCCAACTGTCGTAAATTACACCATCCTGCACGCAGACCACATGACCGGAGAGGGCGAGAATATACGTTCCACGCGGGTGCTCGTCGGCAAACTTACCAACCGTGTAGCAGTCGGGGCAGGTGTCCGGCACAACGTTCCGGGTAAATCCCTGCTGCCGGAGGTACGCACCCCAGACACTGTTCGCACTCGGAAGATCGCCCAAGATTAGGCCTTGCAAGCACAGCCCGATATATGTTTCATCCCAGCTATTTCCCGTCGCCTTTGCGATTGCTCGAACGGTGCAGTCACCGACCTGCCGCCCGGTGGGATTTGGATTGAAATAAGAAAAGCCCATACCGAACACTCCTTTGATGTGTCCAGTATGGGCTTTTTTTCGATTCCTTGTGCCTCAGTTGTGCATCAGACCGGCATCACTTTTGTTCAGCTCGGGAGATTCCCGGACGCGGCTTTCATCCTCGCCATGATCTCCGGCAAGCGCCGCTGCACGGTGGCGCGGCCGAGATACAGTTCTGTCGCAACATCAACCTGCGGGAGCTTATCCACGAAATAGAGCTGCGCAATCTGCGCGTTCTCGCGGCCGAGATTGGCCTGATAGATCACGGCTTCCATGTCCTTCCGCGTCAGGCCGCCCAGCTCCGGCGGCAGCTTAGCGCGCGCCTGCGGTGACATAGGCCCGCCCCCCTTACTTCATGGCTGCAGCCAGTTTTTTCAGCAGATCTTCGCCGTACTTGTAGTCGGCGAGATACTTGATGGTGTTGTCGGTGAGACCGGCCTTTGCCTTGATGGTCTTCTTGGCGTCCTCGACGGTCTTGTCAACCGTTTCGGTGTCGTAGTCGACCCACGGCAGTTTCCCGTGTTTCTGCCACTTGCGGCTGTTGTAGCCTCCTTTGAGGCCGATGTTGCCAACACAAGTGATCTGCACGCCGTCTTCCCAGATGGGCGTGCACTCAACGGCCAGACCGTCGCCGATGTACAGGCCCCAATGCCCGGGCATCCACAGGCCTTCGCCCGGCACGAGTTTATCCCAGCCGGTGGACGATACGTCCTTGCACTTGGCGATCATGCCGTCGGCAGAGACGTCCGGGACGGCGTTTCCGGCATAGCGCGCGCCGCCGTGGTAGGCGCTCTTGTCGCCCTTCCAGCCCCATAGGATGCCCTTTGTCAGGTTCACACAGTCAAAGCCAAAGTATCCCTTGCCGATGAGGCCGCGGTATCTGGCCTGCTTCGCTGCAGTGTACCAGTCCGGGTACTGCTTCGCTTTCTCGGAAATAATACCCTCGCCCACCGGCGAGCCGAAGCAGCCCCACATGTAGACGGTCTTGTAGTTTTTCGCGACGTCGATATGCTTTTTGACGAGTTCAGACGCTTTCATGACACTCATTTCTGCGCATCCTCCTTCGTGCTTCCGCCCTCGATAGCGTCCTGCACCTTCTGGCTCTGCGTGCCGAAGTAGAAGGTGATGACCGTCAGGAAGATGGTCAGGAAGTCCTTGCCGGAGATATCGCCCCGCAGGGCGAGGACGGCGAAGATGATGGTCAGGCCAAGTGTAACGATGGATTTGACGCTCAGCAGATTGCCGAGCCGCTTCTTGATGTTTTCCATATGTAATTACTCCTTTCACGCTTCCACGATGTTGATGCCGTACTGTTCCGCGCAGATATGCTCGATCTTGCAGCCGCGGGCGTTCTTCCAACCGGAGGCGAAGTACGCAACGTCAGCCGTAGACAGCAGTTTCAGCGATTCGCCAAGATACCACAGTGGCCTTGCCTCCGCCGGAACGTTTTCAAAGAAGCTGTCAATCACTTCGATTTCATCGCCCATCAGCTCCTTTGCGCAGAAGACCGCATCTTCACGTTCTTTCCGAATTTCCTCGTTGGTCTTTCCCTTCATAGGCTGAGAGATAAACAGTTTTTTCATAAGTAACTCCTTTCAATCTTTCAGCACGATCTCCGCGATGCGTGCTGCCGCTTCCGGGCCGTATTTTTCAGCCCATTTATCCATGTACTTCTGCGCGTACTTCGCGCGGTTCTCGTTCTTGGCCTTCCAGAGATAAAACCCGCTGGAAGCCGTCGTTTCAGCCAGCACCGCAAGAGTGATCTCCGTCAGGTCTGCGCCTGCCGCGCAGGCGATGATGAGCGCGAGGCTGACGAGCGCGCTGCAAATCAGCCACTTTTTACTGAATTCCATTGCTATGCCCGCATTGCGCCTCCAGCTGGTGTAAAAACTTCTTCACGTCGCCGTTCCCGCCGAGTGTGACGTATTTCTGCCCGGCAATCAGGCGCTCGGCCATTGGCATTTCCTCCGACATGATGGTCAGCCGGAGGATCGCCAGATACTGCTCGTCCTGATGCTCCTGCATTTTCCCGAGCTTTTTGTCGATCTCGGCCAGATGGTCGCCCTGGGAGTCTGCCTGTGTTTTCTTCTTCTGCGCTGTGCCGACGATGGCCTGAATGACCGTTGTCAGCGCGGACGAGCCGAGGACGGCGCAGATAATCGTGATGGTTCCAGCATCCATGTTTTTACCTCTTTTATGTATTTCCCAACGGTCAGTCGTTGGCCATTTTGATGTAAGTAACCGTGTCGTCAGAATAGCTGACGTTTGGTAGCGTATCGCCGCCGAGCTGGTTATAAAGCTCCGGGTAGTCCGTCTGCGAGAAGGCCGAGCCGTCGCAGGCGTGCCACGGGGCGGCCAGATCCCGCACGGTGACGAGTAGATCGCCGATCTTGTATTGCGGCGTGGAGAGCTTGTCCAGCGCGTCGTTGATGGTCGGGTCGGCCGGGGCGTCGCCCGCCGTCCAGAGGAGGGCGGCAGTTTCGTCGGTCAGCAGATTCGCCTTGACAAGCGGTGTTCCCTCGGCCAGCGGTTCGTCTTCCAGCCGGAGCCAGACCTGACGCAGCAGATTCCCCGCCGCGTCATAGGCCCCGTAGCAGACCGCGCCGTTCGCCAGATCGTTCGTCCCTTTTCTGTCCCGCATGGCTCATTCCTCCACGGCCTTGATGTAGGCATGGCTCCGGCTATCGGGTACGATTTTCGGGATTTTCTTTGCATCATACGCAAAATCACGGTAGATGTTCTGCGTACTACCACCGTTAGATGCAAGCGCGCCAACTATTAGGCCGGAGCCATTCCCTGCAAAGCTTGCCACAGCAGGAGCACTTGTAGAGATAAAGCCACTATCCAGATCGTCTGAGTATAGCAAGACCGGATTTGCCCCAGAGCTGTCGGCTGCAGACAGCACTACAATTCCATCTGATATAATTGGCTTACCTGTAATTTTCGAGTGAGTTGCTTGTTTGAATGTTGCACCACCATCTGTCGAATACACATACGCGTATGAGCCGGTACCTGCATTTGCAGCATAAATGATGTTTCCGGAAGCGCATACTTTTTTATACGAACCTTCAGTCGAGTAGATCGTTTGCCATGCCGATTTACTGGTTGGAGTGCGAGCCCGTACTATCTGTTTATCATTTTCATAGTTTTCAGACCCCTTCGCCCCGTAAAAGTACCCGTCGTCTTCGTTGTATGTCAGACTTCGAATAAAACCTATATCATCTACAGTTGTCCACGTCGATGCAAGTAGATTTGAAGAGTACACAATGCTATTCTGCTCTTCCCATACGATATAGTACATTGCACCGTCAGAGATTATGTCGGCGACGAATGCTTTAGACGAAATGTCCCCCGATTGCTCTCCAACTTGCGCTGATAATTTCCATGGTCCTGATGGCTGATCTGCATAGTATATATACCAGACATAGTACCTGTTACTCACGTACTTCAAACATACGCCTACGTATTTCTGCGCGTAGTAGTGTATGGTATTTATTTGTAGCACATTATTCTGAACTGCAACTTCATGCCACGAGTTCATGTTATCGAGCGAATACCACATTCTAGCTGTAATATACTCTTCGGAATGTTGCGTACCAATCCAGGCTCTAGAACGAAACCAGACACCATTTGCGTATGATATCACATCTCCGAGTTTACTGTTACTGGTATCTGCATTTACAACCTGAGTTTCCCAGTTACCCTGACTTGCAGATGTTCGCAGAACGTCAAACAGCTCAGGATAGTCTTCTTGCGAGACGTAGCGGCCATCGCACGGAAGCCATGCAGAAGACGGTGCGGCTCTGGACGTCAGCTCGATATCGCCGACGAGGTGCATACCCTTCGATAGCTTTTCAAATGCCTGGTTGACAGTTGGGTCCTCCGGTTTGTTGCTGCCGGGCCAGAGCTTCGAAGCTGTGGCGTCCGAGAGAAGATTTGCCTTGCTGAGCGGCGTTCCCTCGACGGTCGGCGCGTCCTCGCGCCGGAGATATTCGTAATGGTCAAGCGTGCCATCCGCGCGGTAGATGCCATAGCGGATGGCCCCGTTCGTCAGTACCTGTGTCGGTTGTCGGTCTGTCATAGTAATCCTCCCGCGGCACACTCCGCCGCGCCGGTGTAGCGAAACGCATTTATCACATTGTCGACCAGCGTCTCGCAGATAGTCAGGATGCGCTCGATATCGTTTGCGCCAGCATACGTCAGCAGCGCGATCTCCGGCACATCCGGGGAATTTGCGGGGTAGGTGAGCGCGGCGCGGACGTCGCTGATCTGGCCATGGTATGCGCTGCCCTGTGCGACTGTTATAACGTCCGTCATAGCCCAATCTGTCTTCGCCTGCCACGTGATATCCCTGCCGCAGACGCCGGTCAGGAGGTCGCGGAGGTAGTTCAGCGCCGCCCCGACGCGGTTGAGGTCAACGGCGTTGTATGCGCCCTTCATCCCCGCCAGCCACTCCGCCAGCTCCGCCGCCGTCATGCCCGCGTAGCCCTTCACGGCCAACTCGTGCACGCGTGCGACGTCCGCTGCCGTTCGGTCGGTGATTAGGGTGTCAATAATCGTACTCATAGAAGCTCCTTAACGCCCGTCGGCTTGTTTATCAGAATGACCTTAAAGATCATATCCACATGATTAGAAACACCATGCCGCCGCAACACCATTCGTTTCGGACGCGACGTACCAATTTGCCGTACCGTCGAATCTAGTTCCACAGAAGCAGGAAGAGCTTCTAGCCCTCGGCGAACGCAGCCACCATGTCGTGTCGTTCTTCACTCGATTGGCCGCCGTCTTGTAATACTCATACTGCGTGCCCTCGCCCGAGTAAGAATGCGTCTGCGTGCCCTGCACTTCGATCTCCGACAACAGGAACATTGTGTCCTTCGTTGTGCTGATAGTCGAGCTGTAGCCATCGGCTGCAGTCTTCTTTACTATTTCCTTCATTGCAGCCACGACCTCTTTCGGCATTTTCGATTTGATCGTTTTGAAACCACCAGTCGTCCGCAGCAGACAGTCTGCCCAGCCCCCGGTGTTGCTGTCAGAGTTATTCATCTTGTACTCTGTCGCATAGCACTTGTGCATCTGGAACGTTAACGGAGCCTTGCCCGAACCGTCAGCGTAGTCATCGTGGTTCTTGCCGATGATGTCGATCTGGTATGCTTTATTGCTGATTGTCATCTCTTTGCTGTCACCGACAGCCCAAGCATCGGGAACACTGCCAGACTGACACGCAGCAATAATAGTCGACCAGTCGTTATTGCCAAAAACAGGGTCAATCAGGTTCAGCGTAGCTTCGACAGATCCAACAACTACATCGATAGATTTAGACATACTTCCCGATGCAGCTGTCACAGCCCATGTTCCAACCTCATCAACCGTCAACGTACAGTTCCCGCTCGCATCAGCTGTGCCGGAAACTGTCTTGTTGCCCTTTGTAGCTGTAACTGTTGCGCCCGCGCTGGTCGTGACGACGATCTGCATCGGAGCACCGGTCTGGATTGCCTGAATAGCCGACACGAAGCCCACCGGATACACCAGCTGCGCGGACGTCCCGCCCTTCGCGCGGATCGCGTCGGCGACCGCTGTAAGGTCAGCCGTGTTTGTCAGATACTCCGCCATCAGAAGCTACCTCCATTCGCGTTTGCGATCTCTACAGCTGTCCATGCCCCATTTACTACTCGCAGGAATTTTCCATTGTCCGAAGCCGTGACAGACGGCACTTCGCGAACCGTGACAGCTCCGGTTTTGCCGTTGACACTGGTGACGGGGGCGGTCTTGAGGTAGTCTGTGCCTGCGGCGGCGACCTCCCACGCCGTCGGCTTGCCATTTGCGTCGACCGCCTTAACCTTGATAAGGTCGCCGACCTTCGCCCCAGAAGGCAAAAGCACGTCCTGCTTGCCGCTCCATTCGGCTTTGTTTCTGCGCACGTCGCCGATGGCCTCGTCGATCTGCGCGCCGGTATACTGGCTGTTGTACGCCATGCGATCACTCCTTCATGCACAGGAAATCCTCTCCGTCAGCCGTTTTCATGGTCTGCGACTGTCCGGACGGGATAAATCCATAATTGTCATTCCAGCTGCTGTCCGCGCCCTGCGCGAACAGCGAAATTCTGTATTCTCCGTCTCCGGAAAGCAGGAAATCGTCGTATACCTCAAAGGTGCGCTGCGTCCCCGCGGGGGTCTGGGAGAAGGACGCGATGAGCGCGCCCTTTCCGCGCCCCCAGTCCTCGCCGGATTTCGTCGCGCGGCACTCAAAGGCCGTATAGGCGATATCCGACGAGAATGTGACGGTGATGGAGTCGTACCCGGCCACTGCCGAGATCTTATTTCCAGTGATGGAGAATGTCAGTTCCGGCGCGGCCATTACGCTGCGCTCCACGTCCCGGCGGCGTTCTTGACGAAGACCTTCACGATCTTCACGCCGTCGCCGGAGGACGCTGCTTCGAGGTCTGCGCCCTTGACGGTGACGTTGATAGCGGTGTTCTTCTTGTAGCCGCCTGCCGTGCCGCTGACGTTCGTGGAGCCGCCCGTCGCCGGGATCTGCGTGCCCGCCGTGTGCAGGCTGCTCGTCGCCGGGACGACGCGGACGGTGTATTCCTCGAAGTCCACGTCGCAGACGAAGGAGAACGCCGCTGCGTCGTAGCCCGTTACCTTGGAAATGCGGCTCTTGTCGGGGCCGGTGATGGTCACGGCAGGAATCGACGTGTTGAGCGTGATCGTGTCGCTGACTGCGGCCGTTTCGTTGCCGACGTCGTCGCGCATCTTGACATAGATCGTCTTGAGGCCGTCGCCGTCGGGCAGCGTGATGGATTTTGTCGTGGCGAATGTCTCCCACGACGCTTCCGCCTCGGTCTCCGCCGTCTTCGTGCCCCAGATCTTCATCTGGTAGCCCGTCGTTGTCTCGTCGGAGACAGAGATCTTCGCCGTGACGGTCGCGCTGGTCGCGTACTGTGCACCGTCGTTCAGGATCAGCGATAGGCCGGCAGGTGCCAGCGTATCAAGTGTCAGATTGAAAAAACTTGCCATCTGGATTTATCCCCTTTCTTCGCTTGTGAGTTCAATGTACAAAAATCCGCCCGGTCTTTCGTAGATGTTTTTCGTGCCCAGGTGGGCGGATTTGATGCCCATGGAGCCGATGAACAGCTCCAGAATGCGTTTGAGTCCAACTGCCAGCATGTTATCCCTCCAACAGATACAGTGTCCGCGCGTCCTTTTTGTCCAGCGCGTCATATTCGGATTTTGTCATCACGAGGATCGCGTCGATCTGTGCCGACTGGATGCCCCCGCCACCAGAGCCGCCGCCAGCACGCACGGAAACGTTAAAGGAAACGTCGATCGGATCGCGGTTCTTGAGTCCAAATTCAATGCCGCCCATCACAACACCGCCTTTGAAAGCGCGTGCGCAACGTCGATCTGCTTGATCTCCGAGCCAATCACGTCACCGCTCTTGAATTTCACGCGCACCTGCATCTGGCAGAGCTTCGGGAGCCGAAAGGTCTCCTGCTGGGTGAGGGGAAACAGAAACTTTCCGTCCTCGTATCCGATCTCTCCCGGATAGCTCTTTTGCAGGTAAAGCAGAGAAATTTCCACCTTTTCAACGCTTGCAACGTCCAGCGGCTGCCCTTTATTCTTGATGGTAACACTAAGGTTATACGAATCTCCCTGTACCAAATGCCGCACCTCCGTTCTATGTGCCGATAATCTTGCATTCTGCCGCCGCGATTCCGCTGAGGAGAATACTCATGCTGGTGATCGTGCCGGTGATCGTGCCGCCCCACGGCGTCGTCGTTTTGACGTAATCGCCGGGGGTCTCGCCGTCCATGACGATCCGCACGCTGTGGGTCTGACGGCGCATGTAATAGTCGTAGACGTGCTGGGTGACCGCGGCGACGTTGCTGCTGCTGACCAGTGTGGCGTCCCTGACCTCGACGACGTTTGGCTTCGTCGTGGCCGTGACCTTCGGATTGGTCTTTGTCGTGACAGTGGTCGTGTGGTAATACGTCGTGCCGTCGACCTCCACGCTGTCGCCGCTGCCGGTCGTTTTGTACGCATGCGCCGTCACACGCACCTCCGTCACCGGGGAAGACGTTTCTACGCTGCCGCCGGTATAGAGCCGGTCAAGCGGGATCTCCGCCGCCTCGTCCGACGCGAGCTTTCGCACCTTGATTCCGCGCGTCCCGCTGGTGTCGATGGTGGCGCAGATGGCAAATGCGATCTGCTGCAGTGCCTCGCGCTTCGTGCAGTCCGGGATGTAGCCCGTGACCTTTGCGTCATCCAGCGAAGAGTCGTATTCCAGCGTAAAGTGCCCGGCGAGGATCGTCTGGATCAGCGTCTTCGCAGACGCGCCGGAATAGATCGCAGCCGCGAACGGCTCGCTGTCCATGACGCCGAGGGCGTCGATGCAGGAAATATCATAGACGCTCACGCTTTTCCGGGAGGACGATTCGATATAAAACACGCCGATCAGGTGGTCTGAGTCATACGCGCTGACGGGCTGCTTCTGCTGGAAGACGTAGTCGATATCGTCCGCGCTGTCCAGCGAGAAGTCGAGCGTGTTGATCTCCAGATCGTCAGAAATGATGTTCATGCCCTCCGTGACCCGGACGGAGCGCAGCTCTCCCCGCTCGAACTCCCGGACGATTCCGAAGAAGATCTGCGAGATCTTCGCGTAGTGGTTCGGCAGGTGGGTCTTATTGATCTGCACGACGAGCTTGTTGTATAAGTCGACCTGCTGCTCGCAGAAATACTTGTACGAGTTCGGCGTGAAGGTCTTGCTCGCAAGCTGTTCTTCGCCGTTGTACCACGTCAGGACGATCTCACTGCAATAATCGCCCTCCGAGCCGTCGAAGTAGAAGAAAATGCCCGGGGACGAGAACTGACCGTTTAGGGAAATCGTGATCGTCGGCGCTGCATCGAAGGTACAGTCGTCTTTGCTCTGCTCCGCAGACCAGAACGCGGCCCGTTTGCTCCCGAGCAGGCCGCGCGTCCCGTCTAGGACCCACTGGTTCTGCTCGCAGGACGCCAGCAGCCCGGCGTCCGTGCCGTAGGGGAGCAGGGCAGGGTTGGCAAAGTCTTTCTTCGCCGTCGTCGTTACCGTCGACGCATCTGCTGCGCCGACCGCGACGTCTTCATATACCACTCTTACGCTCATGCCGGGGTCCTCTTCGGTTTCATGGCAACGAAATTGACGGTCAGGTTCTGCCAGCTGTTTTTCCCGGCATAGCTGGACGCCAGCTCGTCGTCGCCATTTGCAACATACGCGTCGAACGTCATGGTCGTCTGCGCATAGGGGACTGTCAGTACGTGGCTGTCTGCCGGTGCGGAGATCGTTTCATAAAACTCGTCGTATTCCTCGGGGTTCGATGTCACTGAATCAATTTCCAGGCTGTAATTGTAATAGGTGCCGATGATGTCGCGCGTCATTGCGCCGGTCATCACGCGCCCGGCATTGTCGCCGTCGAGCACGGAAAACGAACGTTTCAGACTCACGACGTGCAGATTCGGATACGCTTTCCCATCAAGACTCAATACGCTTGTCATGTTCTCACCCCCGCCAAACGAACGCCAACACGCTGCGTCTCGTCGTTGTTCGCCTGATATACCGCGCGGGCAAACTCGCGCTTATCGACCTGCATCACGACTGTAATGCTCCGGCCTCCCATTCCGCCCGTTTCATTCATGGCCTGCTTGAACGCCTGCACCATCGTAGCAAGCGGCGTCTCAATATTTGTCCCGCTCTTCTGGTCGCCGAGAACGGCGAGAAATTCGCGGTTCGGTGGAATGACTGCGCCCTGCGCGAGACGGGGAAGCGCAACGTTGCTCACTAGGGGAATGCTAATTCCGAAAGACCTACCGCCAATTAGAGGAACCCAATCAGGGACCTCGAAATGAATGGTATTCAGCGCGGAGATTAGGAGGTTTATACCGTTGATGATAAAGTTTATCGCATATTCAACAGCGGTAATGATTCCATTCCAGATTCCCTTAAATATATCCTTTACGCCTTCCCACGCCTTTGTCCAGTCTCCGGTAAAAACGCCGCTGATAAACTCGATGATTCCGCTTAGCCATTGCTTTATACTGTTGAATAGGCCGGATATAAAGTTTCCGTATGTCTGGAAAATCGCCGCGAGCATGGGGCTTTTTGATTGTAGCCATGTAATGAACATATCCCATGCATATTTGATGGAGTTTATGATGGCATTCCACGTCTGCTTAAGCCCTTCCCAAATTTGTTTCGCGCCTTCTGCGGCAAGCTTTAAGTCTCCCGTAAACACACCCTTGAAGAATTTCCCGAATCCGTCTATGATATTTTTCAGGCCTTCGATTAGTTCTTCGCCATGTCCGGTAAAGGAAACAAGTGCAACCAGAGCGGCGACAAATCCCGCAATCAGGAGTGGAATCCAGCTACCCGTCAGAAGCGAGATGCCGATACCGGCGGCAAGTATCCCCGCGATGATCGTAAGCGTATTTACTAAATTGAAGCCATTTTCAATGACATCCTTGATTCCGACAACAAGCATCGCAAGACCGCCCACAACAAGCGCAATGCCTGCCGCTATCGGGCCAAATGCGATTGCAAGTCCGGCAGCAAGCGCGGCAAGCCCCGCAAGCATTCCGAGGAAATTTTGTAAATCAATTCCGTTCTTCCACGCGTCTAGCCAGAAATACACAAGTGCAAACGCACCAGCTGCTGCAAGAGCGATCCCGGCAATCTTGCTCAAATCGTTTGTAAACATGCTTGCAATTTTCCATGCGAGCAGCCCGGCTGCAATCGCACCTACTAGGCCGAGAATATCGTGGAGTTTATCCTCCGCCATGTCGAGGTTTGAGAAATCCGGCGCGATATCCGTAGACGCCGCCCCGCCTGCGCCGCCACCGCCTCCAGATGCCTGATTGCTGGTAATCTGGTTGATCTCGTCGAAGCTCGCCATGCTCTTGCTGGCGTCTTCAGCTGCGGAGCCTACCCCCTCGATTGCTTCTTTTTCCGCATTCAGCCCTTTTGCCGCTGCGACCTGCGCGCCCCAGCTTTTGCCGGACAGCATGCCGAAAAACTTTGCGATAGCTGTAACAACCTGTGTCAGAATGTCCACAAGCTTCACAAAAACGGGGATCACGACTTGAAGAATCGGCTGGGCCAGCGTCAAAAACGCCGCCTTAAGCCGCGCAACCGCTGCACGCGCCTCCTCATTCTGCATGATTGTTTTCCCGAGCCATGTCCGCAGGCTTTGCAGCGCTCTAGTAATCAGAGAGAATACAAGGACACGCTTAAAAAGCCCAGAAACACGCTTGCTGAACGTGTCCATGCTGTCGGAAACACTTTTTGCGGCATGCTCCATTCGTTCGGACGCTCCGCTTGCGCTTGTAATCTCTCGCGTAAGCTCTCCTGCGCGTGTCTTCGCCGCGTCCAGCGCGGAGGTCTGCTCCATTACCTTGTCCGTAATTTTTGCGTACTTTCCGTCCAGGCTCTCAACGATCTTGTCTTGCTCTTTCAGAAGTGCTTCCTGTTCCTTAATCTGTGCAGCGACTTCGGATTGCCGACTATATGCAGAAATATACGCATCGGGAGATGCAGACACCTCGCCGGACGTGATCTTCC
>ERZ773224.1890-NODE-1890-length-23616-cov-8.633844_pt1 | contig 23616 bp, 19 predicted proteins | sample MGYA00580526_ERZ773224 | MGnify/ENA primary metagenome ERZ773224 (study PRJEB29015, sample SAMEA2737743) | human gut metagenome | biome: human gut; feature: human-associated habitat; material: faeces | place: China | collected 2012 ... | reverse complement strand
GTCCCTGTGCGTCACCTTCTGTGACCGGCACTACGGCATCGGCGCCGACGGGATCGTCCTGATGGAGCATTCCGACATTGCCGACGCGAAGATCCGGCTGTTCAACGCCGACGGCAGCGAGAGCGCCACGGCGGGCAACGCCCTGCGCTGCATGGGCAAGTACCTGTATGACAACGGTCTGGTGAAAAAGGAAGATATGCGGATCGAGACCGGTGCCGGCGTCCGGGAGGTACACCTCTACACCGCCAACGGTCTTGTGACCTCCGCCTGTGTGGATATGGGCTGCGCCTCTCTGGATGCGGCGGCCTTCCGGTTTGCCATCGCGGAAAAGACGGTGGTGGATTACCCGGTGTATATCGGCGGACAGTCCTTCAACATCACCTGCGTAGATGTGGGCGAGCCCCATTGCGTGGCGTTCTGCCCCCGGATCGACGATGTGGATGTGGAGTTCCTCGGTCCCCGGTTTGAGCAGGCTCCCTATTTCCCGGAGCGGATCAACGCAGAGTTTATTCGCGTGGTGAATCCCAGCACCATCAAAATGCGGGTCTGGGAGCGGGGCAGCGGCGAGATCATGGCCAGCGGCACCGGTGCCTGCGCCGCTGTGGTGGCGGCCGTGGCCAACGGTATGTGCGAAAAGGGACGGGATGTGACCGTCCGGGCTGCCGGCGGTGATCTGGTGGTGAACTACACCGACGAGAAGATCACCCTCACCGGCGACGCCAAGCTGGTTTATACCGGCGAAGCGGTGTACTAACGGAAAAACCGTTTTTGAAAACTGGATCTAATCTGCTTTGACTGCACGAAAAGAGCGGCCTATGCGTTTTACGCATGGGCCGCTTTTTTTGCTGCAAATTTCAAGTGCGCTATTATGGGCCCGAAGGCAGGGCCATGGGCGCATTAAGGGAACGTTTTCCGTCGATTTTGACCGTGATACGGCAGGTGAGAGATAACCGGCAGAGATTTACATAAAAAATATGACAGTCGCACCCGGCTTCGACAGAAACCTGTCCGGCGAATATGCTACCATCACCGTAAGACAAGCCATTCCCCAACAGATCTGATCGGAGCAGAGTACCTTCTGAGCTGATTTGACAAATGGGGATAAAATTCGACAAAAGAGGGAATAGTATGGATATACGAGCGCGGGACACAGACCGGGAGCTGTTGCTGGAATTCAGCGGAGAAATGGACCATCACGGGGCCAGAAATGCCTTGAAGGAAGTGGAGATCGCCATTGATGCGGCCCTTCCCCGAAGTCTGATCTTAGACTTTGCGGGCGTGACCTTTATGGACAGCTCCGGGATCGCCCTGATCCTTCGGTCTCAGCAGCGGATGCAGCTGATGGAGGGCAGCGTTGTGCTCCGGAACGTGCCGGAGCAGGCCCGCCGTGTTCTGGACGCTGCCGGCATCGGGCGGCTGGTTTCCATTCAATAACGGGAGGTTTACATAATGAAAATAAAGACGGAAAATGAAGTCACTTTGCAGTTTCCCAGCCAGAGCAGCAACGAGGGGTTTATCCGCTCCGCGGTGGCCTGCTTCGCGGCACAGATGGACCCCACTCTCAACGAGCTGGAGGACATCAAGACCGCCGTTTCTGAGGCGGCCACCAACGCCATCGTCCATGCGTACCCGGACCGGATCGGCAAGGTGACGGTGAAGGTCCGGATCTGTACCGGACAAGTGCTGGAGATCACGGTGCGGGACTACGGCCGGGGCATCCCGGATGTGGAAAAGGCCCGGCAGCCCATGTTCACCACCGGAGGAGAGGAACGCAGCGGCATGGGCTTCACCATCATGGAGAGCTTTATGGATAGTTTAAAGGTGCGGTCCGTGGCTGGCCGGGGTACCACTGTGGTGATGAAAAAGAAAATCGCCCCACGGATCAAGCGATGAATGGCGCCATGGAGTTGCTGCGGGCGGCTCAGGAGGGGGACCGGGACGCATGTGAGCAGGCAGTGCTGGAAAACAACGGCCTGATCTGGAGTGTGGTCCGCCGGTATTACGGCCGGGGAGTGGAGCCGGACGATCTGTACCAGCTGGGATGTCTTGGGTTTCTGAAAGCGATCCGGGGGTTTGATTTTTCCTACGGCACCTGCTTTTCCACCTATGCCGTTCCCAAGATCGCCGGGGAGATCCGGCGGTTTCTCCGGGATGACGGCACCATCAAGGTGGGACGGAGCATCCGGGAGCAGGCACTGACTCTGTATGCCCTGCGGGAGCGGCTGCGGCAGGAGTTGGGGCGGGAGCCGTCCCTCTCCGAACTGTCGGCCCAGACCGGATGGACACCGGAGGAGATCGCCCAAGTGGATCTGGCCACAGAGGCACCGGATTCCTTGCAGCGGGAAACAGCGGACGGCCTTGCGCTGGAGGGGCTGCTGGGCACAGAGGCTCCGGAGGAGGGACTTGTGGAGCGCATCGCCCTGCGGGAGGCGGTGGATCAACTGCCGGAAAAGGAGCGCATGACGATTCTGCTCCGCTATTTCAAGGGGCTGACGCAGGAGCGGGCCGCCCGGGTGCTGGGGGTGTCCCAGGTGCAGGTTTCCCGGCTGGAACGCCGGGGACTGGAACGGCTGCGGCAGAGCTTTGCGGAGTGAAATAGGGATCATCCTGAAATTCCGTCATGGTGGACCAATAACGCTTTGGCATGTGGGTCATTCGCAGTTTCGGATTTTCCCGCTCCCGAATAGCCACGGTATCGTAAAACCGCTTCCAAAGCAGCCGGTAGGCGGCCTCCGTTTCATTCGGCGGCGCCATCTGAAAGTCCGCTAACGGGCGAATGACGGCCTTGCCGGCGGCGTAAAACAGCGCCTCGTGGTGGACACGGTCATAAATGAAAAATTTCTCGTTTTGATAGCGGGCGCAGAAGTGGCTCCGCAGAATGGGGAGGACCCTATTTTTCGGTTCGATCTCGCTTCCCAGAATGCCGCCCAGATCGGAGAAGCGGAGAAAGCCTTTTAAAAGATGGGCTTCGCCGTTGAGATGCCGGACGGCTGTCGCTACCGGATGAAGCGTCTCGTCGGAAAAGTTCCGCAGAAAACTGGGACCTTCCCGCAGCAGCTTTACCACCAGCCGGTACAGGCGGATCTCGCGTTCCTCCATGCAGGTGAGAAACCCCCGACGTACCAGCTCCTCTCCGTAGGGGGAGAGCTTGTGCAATTTTCGCAGGACCCGTCCGGCGTGGCCGCTGTCGGTGCGGATTGCCCGGACGGGAAACAGAATAGGCGCAGAGTCCTCATCGTCGGTAATGGCGGTGAGGACTTCTTTGTTGGCGTAGCTGTCAAAAATGCAGCAGAGAAAGCCCTCGAAGCTGCCGTCATAGGTGTAGATCATTTCGTTCATAGGGCACCTTCGGACTTAAACGGCATCGTCGAACAGAGAAAGCTGTCGCATCTCCGGCTGGGGCAGCAGGGACTGCTCCACGGCGATGAGGTTTCGCAGAAGGCTGTCTTGCGTGAAGCGCAGACCGTCGGCCATGCGGCCATTGGCGGTGAGGAAATACTGCGCCCGCTTCATGACCACACCTAATTTCGGCAGATTTTCCAGCCGCAGGGGGCCAGTCCGCCGGGCAGTCAGGATGCGGCGGGCGGATACTACCCCCAGACCGGGGACGCGCAGCAGCGCTTCGTAATCCGCCCGGTTCACCTCTACGGGGAAAAATTCAGGATGCCGCAAGGCCCAGCAGCATTTGGGGTCCAGACGGGGGTCAAAGGAAGGGGCCTGCTCGTCCAGCAGCTCCTCCGCACGGAACCCGTAAAACCGCAGCAGCCAGTCCGCCTGATAGAGCCGATGCTCCCGCAGCAGGGGCGGCTTGGTGTCCTTGGAGGGGAGAAGGGCACTTTCCACCACCGGCACATAGGCGGAGAAAAATACCCGTTTCAGCTGATACCGGTCATAAAGCCCCTGCGTCAGCCGCAGAATGTGGAGGTCGCTGTCCGGCGTGGCACCCACGATCATCTGGGTGCTCTGGCCCGCCGGGGCGAACTTGGGTGTGTGGCGGTACTTGACCAGTTCTTCTTTATTTTGAATACTTCTGACTTGGATCTGCCGCATAGGAGCCAGTACAGCGGCCTTCGTCTTTTCCGGGGCCAGAGTCCGCAGTCCTGCCTCTGAGGGCAGTTCGATATTGCAGCTCAGTCGGTCGGCCAAAAGGCCCAGCTGCTCCACCAGTTCCGGGGCAGCGCCGGGGATGGCCTTGGCGTGGATATAGCCGTTGAAGCGGTATTCTTCCCGAAGGATGCGGATGGCCCGGATCATCTGCTCCATGGTGTAGTCCGGATTCCGCAGTACCCCGGAGGAGAGGAACAGCCCCTCAATATAATTCCGCCGGTAGAAGTTGATGGTCAGGTCCGCCAGCTCCTGCGGCGTAAACGCCGCCCGCCGGGTATCGTTGCTCCGCCGGTTGACGCAATAGGCGCAGTCATAGACACAGCAGTTGCTCATCAGCACCTTCAGGAGCGTGACGCACCGCCCATCAGCGGAGAAGGTATGGCAGCAGCCGGCGATGGCCGAGGGGGTGTTGCCGATATAGCCCTGCCGGAACCCGCGGCGGACGCCGCTGGAGGTACAGGCGGCGTCATACTTGGCTGCGTCCGTCAGGATCTCCAGCTTGGCAAGAACGTCCATCTTCACCGTGCCGCAGCGTGGCGGCGGGTATGACGGGCGGGCTGTTCAATATAGTCCACTACCCGGAATACCTGGGAAGCCAAAGTGGATACGCCTACCAGCATAAAGAAAAAGCTCCAACCGATCATAACACGTTCCTCCAATCGAACAAATGTTTTATCTACTCTTATCATACATCGAACACTTGTTCGTGTCAAGAAGAACTTGTCAAAAAAAGAAGAATCCCCTGCCCTTTTTTCAAAAGAGCAGGGGATTTATGAGCTGTTTTGCCGGAAATCGCGATTACTGGCACTGAGCCAGAGCGTTCAGCAGATCGTCAATAGCGCTTTCGGGAGTGGCCCAGCTTGTGACGAAGCGGTACATAATGTGCTCCTCGTCGATGACCCGCTCCACCTGGAACTCAAAGCCCATGGCGGCCAGCTTCTCGGCGGTCTGGATCTTCATGACCGGGAACTGCTGGTTGGAGGGGGAGGGGACCGGGAACTCATAGCCCAGCGCCTTGAAGCCGTCCCGCAGACGGAAAGCCATGTCATTGGCGTGACGGCCGATGTCGAAGTAGAGATCGTCCTTCAGCAGCGCCTGGAACTGTACGCCCAGCAGCCGGCCCTTGGCCAGCATACCGCCCCGCTGCTTGATGTGCCAGCGGAAGTGGGGGCAGGGGACCGTCAGCACCACGGCCTCGCCAAACAGCGCGCCGTTCTTGGTGCCGCCGATGGTGAACACATCCGTCAGCGCCGCCAGATCCGCCAGTGTCAGATCGCTTTCCGGGGAGGTGAGGGCGGAGCCAAGACGGGCGCCGTCCAGGAACAGCAGCAGGCCGTGCTCATCGCAGCAGTGCCGCAGAGCGGTCAGCTCCGCCTTGGTGTAGACGGTGCCGATCTCAGTGGTATCGGAAATGTAGACCATCTTAGGGGAGACCATGTGCTCCGAGCCGTCATGACGGGCCAGAACGGCCTCCACCATAGCGGGAGTCACCTTGCCGTCCGGGGAGGTCTCCACGCAGACCTTGTGGCCGGTGGCTTCGATGGCACCGGTCTCATGGCAGTTGACGTGGCCGGTGTGGGCGGCGATCACAGCCTCATAGGAGGCCAGCAGCGCCGTGATGACCGTCAGGTTGGTCTGGGTGCCGCCGACCAGGAAGTGAACGTCTGCCTCGGGAGCGGCGCAGACCGTCCGGATCAGGTCACGGGCCTCCTCGCAGATGGGGTCCACGCCGTAGCCGCAGGTCTGGACCAGATTGGTGTCCGTCAGAGCCTGAAGAACCTGGGGATGTGCGCCTTCGCTGTAATCGTTGCGGAAGCTGTACATGAAAAAAACCTCTTTTCTGTAATCGGATTGTTACCGCTTGTTTCTTGACTATTATAACGCAAATCGTGTATATTAGCAAGCAGAGAACACAATAGAAAGAAGATGAACGCCCTTGAGGGACGTTTATAAGGAGGCACTATGAAGAAATTGTTTGCGCTGGCGGCTGTGGCCCTGACCCTGTGCGGCCTGCTGACCGCCTGCGGCAGCAAAACAGAAACTGCCAATGACGTGGATCTGACCGGATTTTATAATGCTCTGGCGGAGCAATACGGCTGGGGCGACGATATGATGGATCTGGACGGTGAAATGCTGGAGATGTACTATCCGGGTCTGGGGGACATCCCCGCCAAGCAGCTTCTGGCCAAGGCCCCGGTGATGTCCTACGCCGTAAGCGAGTATGTGTTCCTGCAAGCCGACAGTGAGCAGGACGCCGCGCAGGCGGCGAAGATCCTCCAGACCCGGATCGACAGTCAGGCGGACGGGGATGCCTTCTATCCTGAGACCATTGACCAGTGGAAGGCTGCCAAGGTGCTGCAAAACGGCGCCTATGTGGCAATGATCGCCTCCGGCGAACACCAGACGGAGATCGAGGACGCCTGGAACGCACAGTTCGGCGCGTAACAGTCTGACGCGGAACAACCAGCCGTGACACCACGGCTGGTTTGCTATGTAGAAACTAGAAAACGTTGTATTTCAACGGCCTTCAAGTAGAAATACTTTACAGAAAAAGGAGGTGAACAGCCCATGCGCTTCAGCAGCTTACCCTTTTTATTCGGCTTTTTGCCCATCACGCTGGCGATCTACTTTGCCGTTCCCCTCCGGTGGCGGAATCTGGCCCTGCTGCTGACCAGCCTGGTGTTCTACGGCTGGGGGGAGCCGGTCTATATCAGCATCATGGTGCTGTCCATCCTCATCGACTATACCCACGGTCTTCTGGTGGAGAAGTACCGCAGCCGGGACAAGCTGGCCCAGTGGTTCGTGGCGGAGAGCGTGCTGCTGAATTTAGGCCTGCTGGGCTTTTTCAAATATTGGGATTTCTTCGCCGCCAACCTCTCTCTGATCCCCGGCGTTTCCATTCCCACCCTGGGATTGCCCCTGCCCATCGGCATTTCCTTTTTCACCTTTCAGACCATGAGCTATACCGTTGATGTCTACCGGCAGGACGCTCCCGCCCAGCGGAACATGGTGTCCTTCGGCGCCTATGTGACCATGTTCCCGCAGCTGGTGGCGGGGCCTATCGTCCGCTATAAGGATGTTGCGGCGGAGCTGATTCACCGGACGAACACGGCATCGGCGTTCGCCGCCGGGGCACGGCGGTTCACCCGCAGACTGCGGGCGGTACGGGCGGCTTCTGGGCCGGCGGTACGGATGTCCAGCGGGTCGGTAGTGTTTGCAGCCGCGGCGGGGGCTGCCGCGTTTTCCTCGTCCAGCTCCGATTCAAACCGGATGGTACCGGTGGGTTCGGACACTGCCGGGGGTGCGGTGTGGGTGCGGCCCACATTCAGGTGGCGGGTCGCGCCGGGGTCAGCGGATTCCGCCGGGGCAGGTTCAGGCGTCGGCGGGGCCACCGGCTCGGCGGTGTCAAAGTCCAGCATCGGCTCAAAGTCTGCCGTGCGGTCCGGCTCGGTGGTGGGCGGTGTGCGGCGGCGCAGCGAGAACCGCACCGTGTTGCCGCGGCTCCGGGCGGCCTCCGACACAACGAGCAGTGGCCGGTCATGGCCGGGGCGGAACGTGATGCAGGAATCTGTCAGCTGCAGGCCGAACAAACGGCGGCGCAGCAGGTCCAGGATCTGGTTGCCGATGAAGGTATCGTTCATATCGGGCGGCAGGGCGCAGGCCACCGCGCCGCGGCGGTCACACACCAGCACAAAGGGGCACTGCCCGACGCTGGCGGGCATGTAGGCGGCAGCGTAATCCGCGCCCGTGACCTGCAGCGCGGCCAGCGCACGGCCCGCTGCGGCCTGCACAATGTCGCCGGGGAAGCGCCGGAGCAGCTGCTCCGGCACGGTGATGCGGCGGGATTTCTGCGGGTCGGCGTAGCTCTCGGTGCCAAAGTCAAAGACGGCCTCGCTGTGGGGCAGCGGCTGCAAAAGGCTGCCCAGCAGGCGGCCCGTCGGCTCGTCCACGGCAACCAGCAGCTTGCGTTTTTCCAGCAGAGCGTCCAGCGTGGCCTGGGCCAGGCTGGTCTCCCCCTCGGCAAAGACATCGTCGCCGAACTTGGCGCGCAGCCGCGCGGCCCATTTATCGCAGTATTGCTCCGCCATGGCGCGGTTGGGGGCGCTGACCTGCACACAGATGGCAAACTCGCCGTCCCGTTCCAGCAGACGCAGGCCGGGGCAGCCATCATCCCGGATGCCCCGCAGCACGGAGGATACCTCCGCGCCCGTGGGCCCGAAAACACGCAGGATTTTCAGTTGAGTGTTGACCATGGTGGAACCTTTCTTTGTTTGAAAATATTGCCGAGCTTGTCCGTAGGGGCGGATTCCATATCCGCCCGGGGAAGCTTTCTACAGCCGCAAACGGGCCGGGCGCATATAGAATGCGCCCCTACGGTTTTGCGTTTTAAATATCTAAATCTCTGTCCGCCGTCTCCGGCGTGAAACGCACGCTGTCCGGCACATCGAGGCCCAGCGCCATGCGGCGGAGCATATCCAGCGCGTACAGGGCGGCGCGGGTGCGGATGATCTGGCGGTCCTGATAGCCGCCCAGGGTCAGGCGCATTAAATATCCCGTGTCCGTGCGGGTGTCGGCACCGGCCAGATAGACCGTACCCACCGGCTTGCCGGGCAGTGCGCCGCCGGGTCCGGCCAGTCCCGTGATGCCCACGGCCAGCTCTGCACCGGATTCCCGGGCAGCGCCAAAGGCCATGGCCGCGGCCACAGGGCCGGACACGACGTTGTACTTTTCAATGACAGCCGCATCCACACCCAGCAGCTTTTGCTTGGCGGCCTCGGCGTAGGTGACAAAGCCGTAGCCGAACACCTCGCTGGAGCCGGGCACGTTCGTCAGCCGCTCGGCAATCATGCCGCCGGTGCAGCTCTCCGCCGCGGCGGCGTGCAAGCCGTGCTCCCGCAAAGCGCGTACCACCGTGTATTCCAGCGCGGGCACGTCCACATCGTAGGCGGCTGCGCCGAGAATCTCTTTAAACTCCGCAATGCGGGCATTGCAGGCGGCCTCGGCGGCCTGCTCGGTGGCCTCGCGGGCCGTCACGCGGATCTCACACTCGCCGGTCTTGCAGTAGATGGCGGCGGTGGGGTTCGCGGCCTCAAACAGCGGCGCGACCTTGCTGGCAATGGCGCTCTCGCCGCCCAGCACCCGCAGCGTGCGGCTGTGGATCGTGCAGTTTTGCCGTTTCAGCAGAATCGGGCGGACCTGCTCGGCCCACATGGCCTTCATCTCCCGCGGGACGCCGGGCATCAGCGCGGCGCAGTGGCCGTCGGCGTCCTCAAACCACGCGCCGGGGGCCGTGCCGTGGTCGTTGATGAGCTTGTGGCCCACCGTCGGGCACATGGCCTGCTTGCGGTTGTTCGGCGTGGGGCGTCTGTTTGTCCGGGCGAAAAAGTCGATGATCTTCTGCCACTCGCCCTCGTCAAAGGCCAGCGTATCGCCGAACGCCTCGGCTACGGTCTCCTTCGTCAGATCGTCCTCGGTGGGGCCGAGACCGCCCGAAAAGACGAGCAGGTCGCTGCGGCTTTTCGCCTGCAAAACCAGCTCCTTCAGGCGGGCGGGGTTATCGCCGATGACATGCTGGTGCATCACGCTGATACCCAGCTCGGCCAGCTCGCGGCTTAAAAACTGCGCGTTGGTGTTCAGGATGTCGCCCAGCAGAAGCTCCGTACCTACGCAGATAATTTCAGCAGTCACAGCAGCTCGTCATCTCCCATGCGGATATAGATTTTCTCGACGTTCTCGGCGGCCTCGGCTTCCAGTGCGGCCAGGCCGGGCATAGCGGCCTCGGCGGCCAAGATCTCGTCCAGCGTCGGGTTCGTCTTGGGGTGCGGCGGGGTAAAGATCGTGCAGCAGTCCTCATACGGCTCGATGGACGTCTCAAATGTACCGATCTTACGCGAAATATTGATGATCTCGATCTTGTCCATGCCGATGCAGGGGCGCAGCACGGGCAGGTCCTGCGCCTGGTCGGTGCAGGCCAGCGCGGCCATGGTCTGGCTGGCGACCTGAGCCAGGCTCTCGCCGGTGATGAGGGCCTGCAGCTCGAGCTTTTTCGCCACCTGATTGGCAATGCGCAGCATACTGCGGCGCATCAGAACCGTGAACAGCACGTCGGGCGCGTTGTCACGGATATACTCCTGCGGCTTCGTGTAGGGCACGACGAACAGCGTGCAGTTGCCGGTGTACTCGACCAGCTCGCGGGCCAGATCGCGCACTTTCAGCTTGGCGCGCAGGCTCGTGTACGGCGGGCTGGCAAAGTGGATGTGGTGCAGCGCCAGACCGCGGCGGGCCATGCACCATGCGGCGACGGGGCTGTCGATGCCGCCGGACAGCAGGTTCAGCGCGCGCCCGCTCGTGCCGACGGGCAGACCGCCCGCGGCCTCGACCTTGGGGCCGTGGACATAGGCGGCGTAGTCGCGAATTTCCACCATGATCTCCAGCTGCGGGTTATGCACGTCGACGCGCAGATGATGGTGCTTGTCCAGCAGGTAGGCACCCAGCTCGCGGCAGATCTCGGGGCTCTTCATCGGGTAGGTCTTGTCGGCGCGCTTGGCCTCGACCTTGAAGGTGCGGATGCCGCGCAGCGTCTCGCCGAGATACGCCTCAGCGGTCTCGCATATTGCGGCAAAATCCTTCGGGCACTCGACGGCGCGGCTCAGCTTCACGATGCCGAACACATGGGACACGCGGCGGAACGCCTCGTCCATGTCGAGGCCGTCCTCCTTCGGCTCGATGAAAACGGTGCTCTGGGCCTGATAGACCTTGAACTTGCCCAGCGGCTCCAGCCGCCAGCGGATCGTCTTGGCCAGCCGCGCCTCAAACTTGCCGCGGTTCAGGCCCTTCAGCGTCATTTCGCCCTGATAGGCGAGGATGAGTTCTTTCATAAAATGGTTCCTTTCAAAATGGATGTGCCGCAGTAGGGGCCGGGCATGCCCGGCCCGCAGCTTTACGGCAAACACGCTGTAACGGGAAGGCTGCGGGCGGGACATGTCCCGCCCCTACTGCCTGCGGCGGGGTGAGGGCACCCCGCCCTACGATTTGCTCGAAAAGGGGTACGTAGGGCGGCCTGCCCTCAGGCCGCCGTCGGCAGCCGTTCAAATATGCTGCAATTCCTGTAATCCGTCCCGCAGCCCCGCCAGCAGCGCGTCCACGTCCTCGGCGGTGTTATCGGCGCAGAAGCTCACGCGCAGGGCGGTGCGGACGGTCAGATCGGCGCAGCCCATGGCCAGCAGGGTGTGGCTCGGCTCGCCCTTGTCGCAGGCAGAGCCGCCCGAGACATAGACCGCGCGGGTGTTCAGGTAGTTGATGAAGGTCTGGCTGTTGATGCAGCCGGTGGAGAAATTCACGATCTCCCCCACCGCGTCGTCGGGAGAATTGAGCGTGATGCCGTCCAATTCTTCAAGCCCCGCGCGCAGCTGCCGATTCAGTGCGGCAATGTGTGCAATGCGGGGGCGCAGCTTCTGCTGGCCCTGCGCGGCGGCCACGCCGAGACCCACAATGTAGGGCGTGTTCTCGGTGCCGGGGCGCAGGCCGCGCTCCTGATGGCCGCCGAGATAGGGCGGTTTGAGCGTCTGGCGCTGGCTGTCCCGGATGAACAGTGCGCCGACGCCCTTGGGCGCGTGGACCTTGTGGCCGGAGACGGAGAGCGTATCGACCTCGCGCCATTTCTGCAGGTCGATGGGCATGCGCAGCCACGCCTGCACGGCGTCCACATGGAAGTGGGTGCGGCTGTTGCGCGCCTTGATGCCCTTGCCCAGCGCCGCGATGTCCTGCACGGCGCCGGTCTCGTTGTTGACGGCCATGCAGGCGGCCAGCACCGTGTTCTTGTCGATCTCGGCCAGGAATTTCTGCGTGTCAATGCGTCCGTCCGCCCCGGGCATGACCTCGACGACGGTGAAGCCTTCGTCCTTCAACGCGCGGATGGGGCGCTGCACGCTGGGGTGTTCAAAGCCCGTGACGACGATCTTATTGCCCCAGTGCTTACGCGGGCGGGCCGCGCCGGTCACGGCCATGTTGTTGCCCTCACTGCCGCAGGCCGTGAAGTAGATTTCATCGCTGCGGCAGTGCAGCGTTTTGGCCACGCGGGCGCGGGCCGCGGCAATGGCATCCTGCGCGGCAACGGCGGGGTCATACAGGCTGCTGGGGTTGGCCCAAAGCTCAGTCAGCGCCTCGCTGACGGCCTGCGCCACCGCCGGGTCCACCCGGGACGTGGCGGCGTTATCAAGATAATGCAGCTGGGGGTCGGAAAGCATAGCACTCATTCCTCACATTATTGCACAAAATTATACAGATTAAATTATACACGTTCGCCCAGCAAAAAACAATATTCAGAAACAAAAAAAGGCTTCCCCCGTGGGGGAAGCTGGCCGCGAAGCGGACTGATGAGGGCAGAGTTCATCCTGATTGCCCATTTACGGGCTGTAACTCGGTAGGGGCCGGGCATGCCCGGCCCGCGGCTTACCGGCAAATGTGCTGTAATGGGAAGGCCGCTTTATTCTGTTGACCCTGTAGGGGCGCATTCTATATGCGCCCGGGCAGCTTGCGGCTGCGAAAGCCCCCACGGGCGGATATGGAATCCGCCCCTACGCCTTGTTTTATCTACCCTTACTCCCCAAAATCCTCCGCGGCCTTCTGCATCATCTGCCGGATCGGCAGGTTGTACGGGCAGCGCGGCTCACAGGCGCCGCACCGGATGCAGGCACCGGCCTTGGTCTGCAGCGTCGCATAGCGCTCGCGGCCCCACTGCTGCAGACCGTAGCGGTTCAGATACCCCTGGAACAGGAACACACTGGGGATGGAAATCCCCACCGTGCAGGGCGCACAGTAGTTGCAGCGGCGGCAGAACTGGGTGCCCAGCGCGTCGCGCACCTTCTGGCAGGCGGCCTCCTCCTCGGGCGTGAGCGGGGCGGTGTTGGCCGCGCCCGCCACGTTGGCGTTCAGCTCCTCCACCGTCGCCATGCCGGGGATGGACACCGTGACTGCCGGGTTGGACAGCACGTACCGCAGTGCCAGGCGGCCATCCTCAATGGCACCGCCCGCCAGCGGCTTCATGTCGATAAAGCCCTTGCCCGCCGCGGCGCAGCGGTCGATCAGCTCCCTGCCCTGCTGCTCCACGATGTTGTACGGGAACATGATCGTCTCGATCTCGGGGATGTCCAGCGCTGCCTCAAACACAGCGGCCAGATGTGCCGTGATGCCGATATGCCCGACGATGCCCCTGGCCTTTGCCTCGAGCAGCGCCTCCATTGCGCCGCCGGGTGCCAGAATGGTTTTCAGGCCGTCGAGGCTCGGGTTGTGGAACTGGAACAGCTCGATGTGGTCGGTGCGCAGGTTTTTCAGGCTCGTGGCGATCTCGGCCTCCATGTCGGCTTTGGTCAGCGCGCGGCATTTGGTCGCCAGAATGAAGTCATCCCGCAGCCCGGCCTCCTCCAGCGACTGGCCGATCCATGCCTCGCTGACCGTGTAGGCGCGGGCGGTGTCGATGTAATTGATGCCCGCCTTATGCGCGGCGATCAGCAGCTCCCGCGTGCCGGGCTGGTCGATGCGCTGAATGGGAATGCCGCCAAACCCAAGGCGGGAGATTTGTAAGCCTGTGGTGCCGAAATTGACGTATTGCATGGTGTTTACCTCTTATATTGTTATATTGCTCTCCGTTTTCTGCAGGGGTCGATGCTCGCATCCGCCCCTGCATCCTCTACGCTTATTATAGCAAATCCAACGTAAAAATCCAGTCCTCCTAAGCCCTCCCCCGCGTGGGAAGGCAGCCGGCTTGCAAGCATGGTGCTATTCTTCTATAATAAACAGTACAAAAACGAAATTTTTGCGGGGTACAGCCACCTCTACGACCCGCTGACCGGGCGCTGGCCGTTTCTTGCGGGGCCGGAGCGCAGCTACGGTGCGTGTGTCGATTTATTGGTGGAGGAATTTTTGCCCAACACAACTGCTGGCACCTGACGGCAGCCGCGACCACTAGATGCCCGGAAAGTTGTGTCCGCGGTGTCACAATTATCCACAAACAGACCCTATGGATGTTGAAAATTTCGGCGTTTTTCTGTGCGATTTTCCACCCCTGCCTACTTGCGGCGGGGGCTTTTTTCGTGGTATGATTCATTTTGTAATAGTTTATCGCTTTTTAACTGTGAGGAACAGGAATGTTTAATAAAAAGAACCCCATGCGGTATTTCTCCGGCAGCACCTTTGCGCGGCTGCCGCTGTATAAGCTGGCCGCGGGCGGCACGGCGGTGGTGCTGACCGCCAGCATCGGCCTGGGCGCGTTTGCAGCCAGCGTCGGTCCGCTCTCCGCGCCCGAGCCCAGCCCCACGCCCATCGTGACGGCCACCCCCGAGACGGCGGCCACGCCGACCCCTTCCCCGACGCCGAGCCCCACGCCGGAGCCGGACAAGCCGCTGACGATGGAGGCCAGCGTCATCCAGCAGGACGTCGGTGTGACGCTCTACGTCGAGAACGCCCCCGAGCCCAGCCCCACGCCCGATGCGTCCGCCTCGCCGTCCCCGACGCCGTCCAAAAGCGCGAAGGAGGATGACGCCGAGAACGAAAAGACCCCGCTGCTGGGCGTGGCGGCAACCATCACGCTGACCGACGCCAAGGGCAATGCCACGGATTACGAGCTGGATACCGAGACCGGCACCGCGCTGGCCGAGGACGTGACCCCCGGCGACTACACGCTGGCGGTCCAGCCCATCGAGGGCTACACGCAGCCCGAGGCCCAGACCGTGACGGTCAAAGAAAAGGTCGTCTACAAGGCGGACGTCAAGGCCGTTAAAGAGAAGATCGTCCAGGCAAGCCAGGTCAACGAGAGTGCCGAGGACTCCGGCGTCAGCAACGCGGGCTCGGCCCCCATCGTCAACGAGGTCACCGACACCGTGACCTACGCCGACAGCGCCAGGACCGAGACCGGCAGCAAGACGAGCTACACAGCCAAGCTGAGCAGCAGCGGTCATCTGCTGCTGGCCGACGGCACCGAGACACCCTACCTGCCCGTTTATCAGGACGGCACGAAGGACCTGATCGGCGCAATGCGCGATACGAGCTACGCCGCCAACACGGCCACGGCGGCCTGGCTGCCCGGCGCGGCGGATTCCGTCACGCTGCTGGGCGCGGCCAACACCCGCATGGCGTGGGTACACCGCGCGGACGAGCCGGTGACCGTACAGGAGGACACCGGCGGGGCCGCCCCGACTGCTGAGGAAACCCCTGTCCCGGCGGACCCCACACCGGAACCGGCCCCCGAGATCACGCCCGAGCCGACCCCGGAGGCGACGCCCGCCCCCACCGAGGCCCCGACGCAGACCCCCGCCGAAACGCAAACGCCTGCCCCGACAGCAGCCCCTACGGAAGCCCCGACAGCGGCTCCGACGCAAGCACCCACCCAGGTGCCCGACCCGACGGCGGGCTGGCCGGATAACATTGCGGTGCAGGAGCTGGCCAACTACGGCTTTGCCGTGACCAGCGCGACCACCACGATATACGAGTACACCGGCTGGCAGGATATTGACGGCGCAACGTATTATTACGACCCGTCCACCCACCAGCCCGTCACGGGCCAGCAGGTCATTCAGGGCAATGTCTACACCTTTGCGGCGGACGGCGCACTGAACCGCACGGCCCGCGGCATTGATGTCTCGAAGTTCCAGGGCAGCATTGACTGGAACGCCGTCAAGTCGGACGGCATCACGTTTGCCATCATCCGCTGCGGCTACCGCGGCTACGGCAGCGGTGCGCTGGTCGAGGATTCTACCTATCGTCGGAACATTCAGGGCGCGATCAACGCGGGCCTGCGCGTCGGCGTTTACTTCTACAGCCAGGCCATCAACGAGGCCGAGGCCGTCGAGGAGGCCAGCATGGTGCTGAGCCTGGTCAGCGGCTACAGCCTGCCGCTGGGCGTCTACTACGACACCGAGAGTGTCGGCGGCGGGCGCGCCAATGCCCTGAGCGCCGCCGAGCGCACGGCCTGCGCCGTCGCCTTCTGCGAGACGATCCGCAGCGCGGGGTACAGCGCGGGCGTTTACTCCTATGCCAGCTGGTTCTATAACGCGCTGAACTTTGCGAACATCAGCAAGTACAACATCTGGATCGCCCAGTACCGCGATACGCTGAGCTTCAGCTACAAGCACAATATATGGCAGTACACAGGCTCCGGCAGCGTCAAGGGGATCTCGAAGCCGGTGGATATGAATATTGGGTAAAATAAAAGCACCTGCGTTTTCGGACGCAGGTGTTTTTGCGTTATGGAAGCCTTCTCCCTCGGGAGAAGGTGGCCGAGGCTCCGACCGCGGCCGGATGAGGGCAAAGCCCGCCATAGCGGCCAGTGAACGGGCTGCAGCGGCAAGGTCTGCCCTCATCAGTCAGCGGACGGGGCCGCTGACAGCTTCCCCCAATGGGGGAAGCCTTATTTGTTTGTGTAGCAGCTCATCTTCGCGCTGCTTCCGCCCCTGACCTGCCCATTGCCGTGCACAATATATTTATACGTACACAGCTCGGCCAGCCCCATGGGGCCGCGGGCGTGGAGCTTCTGGGTGCTGATGCCCATCTCGCAGCCAAGGCCGAACTCGCCGCCGTCGGTAAAGCGGGTGCTGGCGTTCACGTAGACCGCCGCGCTGTCCACGCAGGTCGTGAACCGCTGTGCCGCCGCGGCGTCCGCCGTGACGATGGCCTCGCTGTGGTGGGTCGAATGCTTCGCAATGTGGGCGATGGCCGCATCGACGTCATCCACAACGGCCACGCTCAGCTTATAATCCAGATATTCGGTGTCAAAGTCCTGCGGCGCGGCGGGCACACCGTCGATGATGGCCGCGGCGCGCGCGTCCAGATGCAGCTCCACCGGGGTGATGCCGGCAGCGGCGCGGGCATCGACAAGGCGGGCCTTCAGCATCGGCAAAAACTGCGCTGCCACGTCTCTGTGGACCAGCAGCGCCTCCTCGGCGTTGCAGACGCTGGGGCGGCTCGTCTTGGCGTTTTCCACAATATCCACAGCCATCTCCAGATCGGCTGCCTTGTCCACGTAGACATGGCAGATGCCGGTGCCGGTCTGGATGCAGGGCACGGTTGCGTTCTCGACGCAGGCGCGGATCAGCCCGGCCCCGCCGCGGGGGATCAGCAGATCGACCAGCCCGTCCGCGGTCATCAGCTCGTTGGCGCTGGCGTGGGAGGTGTCCTCGATGAGGCTCACCGCGTACTCCGGCAGGCGCACCCTGCGCAGACCGGCGCGCAGGGCCTCCACGATGGCGTGGCAGCTGGCCCAGGCGTCGCGCCCGCAGCGCAGGATGCACGCACTGCCCGCCTTGATGGCCAGCGCGACGGCGTCGCTCGTGACGTTGGGGCGGCTCTCGTAGATGATGGCGATGACACCCATCGGCACGGCGGTCTTTTCGATCAAAAGGCCGTTCGGGCGCACAATTTTGCGCAGCACTGCGCCCACCGGGTCGGGCAGGGCCGCGACCTCGCGCATACCCTTGGCCATGTCGGTCAGGCGGCCCGGCGTCAGCGCCAGACGGTCCAGCATCACGTCGCTGACCCGCCCGCGGGCGTTCTCGACGTCCTGCTTATTGGCGTCCAGAATTTTATCCTGCGCGGCGATGAGCGCAACGGCCATTGCCTCCAGCGCGGCGTTCTTCGTGTCGGCGTCGGCCAGCGCCAGCGGCAGCTTTGCGCCCTGCGCGGCCCGCAAAATTTCCTGCGTAGTCATGGGGTCAGACCTCCCTTATGCCTTGCGGCCCACAAACCGGGTGCCGACGGGCTTGCCCTCGACAATGTCGTACAGCACCTCGGCGTGGGCACCGTTGGTAATGATCATGTCCACACCGGCCTCGGTGGCACGCTTGGCGGCGGTGACCTTCGTCAGCATGCCGCCGGTGCCCAGGGCCGAGCCCGCGCCGCCCGCCAGCAGCTCAATTTCCGGCGTGATCTCCTCGACCACCGGGATGAGCTTTGCGTCCGGGTGGGTGTGCGGGTCGGCGGTGTACAGGCCGTCGATGTCGGACATCAGCACGACCAGATCGGCGTGGATGCACTTGGCCACCAGCGCGGCCAGCGTGTCGTTGTCGCCCAAAGAGTATTCCTCGCAGGCGACGGGGTCATTCTCGTTGATGATAGGGATGGCGTGCAGCTGCAAAAGACGTTCCAGCGTGTTTTGCAGGTTGTGCAGACGGTTTTCGTGGTCAAAATCCTCCCACGTCAGCAGCATCTGGGCCACGGTATGGTTGTATTGGCCGAACAGCCGGTCATAGGTATACATCAGCTCGCACTGGCCCACCGCGGCGGCAGCCTGCTTGGTGACAAGGTCGCCGGGCTTTTCAATTTGCAGCTTGCCTGCACCGAGGCCCGTGGCCGCCGACGATACGACGATGAGCTGATGTCCGGCGTTCTGAATATCGCTCCACACCCTGACCAGATCCTCGGTGTGGCGGATGTTGAGCAGCCCGCCGGGATGTGCCAGCGTGCTGGTGCCTACTTTAACGACGATACGCATAAAATTTCTCTTTCTATTCCTGTTTGGCAACCGCTTTGTAGGGGCGAGCATTGCTCGCCCGTCAGGCGTCTGCCGCGCGGGGTATTTTCCTGGAAAAGCACTTCTTTCCGTCAGGTCTGCGGGCGAGCAATGCTCGCCCCTACATTCTCGGAAGGGGTCACTTCTTCCCCAAATCCTTTGTCTTTTCAAACGCGGCCAGCACGGCGTCGGTCACGGCACCGCGGAAAGCGCGCTCCTCCAGCAGGCGCACGCCCTGAATGGTCGAGCCGCCGGGGCTGCAGACGGCGTCCTTCAATTCGCCCGGGTGCTTGCCGGTCTCCAGTACCATCCGCGCGCTGCCCAAAAGCATCTGGGCGGCGTACTCCTGCGCCTTGGCGCGGGGCAGACCTGCGGCGACACCGCCGTCGGCCAGTGCCTCGATGAACTGGTACGCCCAGGCCGGTCCGCAGCCGGACACCGCGCTTGCGGCGTCGATCAGGCTCTCCGGCACGGCGTCCAGACGGCCTGCAGGGGCCATGGCGGTGAGCCACTCGGCCATTTTTTCCGGCTCCACATCGTCAGAGCAGTACTGGATCATGCCGTCGCCCAGCGCCACGGGGGTGTTGGGCATCATACGGATGATGGGATAGCCGCTGCCCGCCATCTGGCGGATCTGCTGCATCGACAGGCCCGCCGCCATCGTGACCAGCACAAAGGGGCGGCTCTCGGCGCGGGCCTCCAGCGTTGGGGTCAGCTCGTCGAGCATATCGGCCATCATCTGGGGCTTTACGCCCAGAAAGATGAAGTCGCAGATGCCGGCGACCTCCTCATTCGTGCCGCAGGCGCAGCCGAGCTCGTCCGCCAGCGCCTGTGCCTTGGCAGGCGTGCGGTTGGCCAGCAGCACATCGCCGGACCCGGCGCCCTTGCAGACCGCGCGCGCCACAGCCCCGCCCATGTTGCCGCAGCCGATAAAACCGTATTTCATGGTAAACCCCCTATTTTATACTTTATATGCAGTATTTATAGTAGTGCAAGGGAGTAGGTTTGTCAACGGGAAAAACAGGCTTTCCCCGGGGGAAAGATACAGAAAGTCCATCGCATCTTTTTCTTGCCCTTATCCTGCAAACGCGGTATAATAAAATAGAATATTTATAAAATTCCGTCCGCCGCTGCACGGCGGGCACCAGGATAGAGTTTGGAGGCAGTACCATGTCTGAATTTATTCCTCTTTCGGTTCCGAATTTCGGCGCGCGCGAGGCCGAGCTGGCCGGGCAGGCCATCACGTCGGGGTGGGTGTCCACCAGCGGCGGCAAGGTCACGGAGTTCGAGGAAGCGCTGGCCGCTTACGTGGGCATGCCCCGCGCCGTGGCCTGCAACGCCGGTACCAGCGCGCTGCATCTGGCCGCTATGGCCGCCGGCATCACCCGCGGGGATGAGGTCATCGTCCCGACGCTGACCTTTATCGCCGCCGTCAACCCGCTGACCCGCTATGTCGGCGCGGAGCCGATCTTCATCGGCTGCGACGACTCCCTGTGCATTGACCCCGACGCCGTCGAGGATTTCTGTGCGAACCGCTGCGAGCTGCGGGACGGCAGGCTGTACAACAAAGCCACCGGCGCACACATCAAGGCACTGGAGGTCGTGCATGTGTTCGGCAACATGGCCGACATGCCCCGCCTGATGGCGATAGCCAAGCGCTACGGCCTCATCGTCATTGAGGATGCCACCGAGGCACTCGGCACCCGCTGCACCGACGGCCCGTTTGCCGGTAAGTTTGCGGGCACCATCGGCGACATCGGCTGCTACAGCTTTAACGGCAACAAGATCATCACCACCGGCGCAGGCGGCATGGTCGTGTCCAACCACGCTGACTGGGCCGAGCACGCCAAGCATCTGTCCACCCAGGCCAAGACCGATCTGCTGCAATTTTTGCACGATGAGGTCGGCTACAACTACCGCATGACGAACGTGCAGGCATCCTTAGGGCTTGCCCAGCTCGAGCGGCTCGAGGGCTTCATCGCCCACAAAAAGGCGCTGTATGACCGCTATGCGGCCGCGCTGGACGGCGTGAAGGGGCTGCGCATCCTGCCCTTCCGCGAGGGGGAGTGCCGCTCCAACCACTGGTTCTTCAGCCTGTATCTGAAGGATTCCGGGCTGGACCGCGACACTGTGATCGAGAAGCTGCAGGCGCAGCACATCCAGACCCGCCCGGTGTGGGCGCTCATCCATGAGCAGGCCGACTACCCCCGCAACGAGGCTTACGGTCTGGACAAGGCGCTGGACTACCGCAAGTATATTGTCAACCTGCCCTGCTCCACGAACCTGTCCTTTGAGGACTGTGACCGCGTGATCGAAGCGGTGCTGGGGCTGTAAAAGGCTTCCCCATCGGGGCTGCGCCCGCAGGCGCGTGTCGGAGTGCAACCGCCGTAGGCGGCACTTGGCACGGAGACTGAAGCTGTCCGCGAAGCGGACTGATGAGGGCAAAGTCCACGCCGCAACCCATTTCCGGGCGGCGGAGACACACTCGCCTCTCATCCGGCGCTTGCGCGCCACCTTCCCCCCTCAGGGGAAGGCTTTAATAAACGTCAAAGGGGGACCACCCTTGATAAAAGTAGAAGAACTTTTTATTGCGCCCACCGCCACGGTGCTGGAAACGCTGCGCAAGCTGGACGAGACCGGCCAGCGCATCCTGTTCATTGCACCGGAGGGACATCTGAAGGCCGTCATCACCGACGGTGACATCCGCAAGTTTTTCCTGCGCGGCGGCACACCGGACCAGACCGTGGACCACGCGGCCAACTATCATCCGCTGAGCGTCTCGGTGTCCGAGCGCGGCAAGGCCCGCAGCATTTTGCAGGAGCATTGCATCGACGCGCTGCCGGTCCTGAACAAGCGCGGCATCATCACCGACATCGTCTTTGCCCACGGCCTGGATCTGGACAACCGCAAGCAGGTCGATATTCCCGTTGTGATGATGGCGGGCGGGCTGGGCACGCGGCTGTACCCGTACACAAAAATTCTGCCCAAGCCGCTGATCCCCGTGGGCGAGCAGCCCATTGCCGAGCTGATCATGGACCGGTTCCGGGACTTCGGCTGCCACGATTTCACGATGATCGTGAACTACAAAAAGGGCATGATCAAGTCCTATTTCAATGAGCTGGAAAAGGACTATACCGTGGACTTTGCCGACGAGGAAGTGTTCATGGGCACCGGCGGCGGGCTCTGCCTGCTGAAAGGAAAGATCAAAGCACCGTTCTTTTTTACGAACTGTGACACGCTTTTGGATGTAGACTTCGGCGACATTTATGAGTACCATAAATCCCACGGCAACCTGGTCACGATGATCTGCGCGTTCAAGCACTACACCGTGCCCTACGGCGTGGTGGAGCTGGGCGAGAACGGCAGCATTGCCGCCATGCGCGAAAAGCCCGAGCTGGACTTTTTGACGAACACCGGCGTCTACGTGGTGGAGCCGCGCGTCGTGGAGGAAATGCGCGACGGCGAGAAGATCGGTTTCCCCGATGTGATCGAGCGCTACCGCCGGGCCGGGGAGAAGGTCGGCGTCTATCCCATCAGCGAGAGCAGCTGGATGGACATGGGCCAGCTGGAGGAGCTGGAGAAGATGAGAAGAAAGCTGGAGAATCAGCAGTAGAAAAGAGATGAGTTAGGAGAGAGGAGAGAGCATCACCGTAAGGCCGAAGCCTTCCCGGTGCGTCATCTCCTATCTCCTCACTATAAAAACCGGAGGTTTTTACCTATGCCTGTAACGATCATAGCCGAGGCCGGGGTCAACCATAACGGCAGTCTGGAAATGGCCAAGGAGATGGCCCGCGTTGCTAAAGAATGCGGCGCGGACATTGTAAAATATCAGACCGCCGTGCCCGAGCTGGTGGTCAGCAAATTTGCCGAGAAGGCCGAGTACCAGAAGCAGACCACCGATGCCGCCGAGAGCCAGCTGGAGATGATCCGCAAGCTGCATTTCTCGTTTGAGGCGCATAAAGAATTAAAGGAATACTGCGATTCCATCGGCATCCAGTATTTAAGCGCGCCGTTTGACGTGCCGAGCGTGAAGTTTCTGGGCACGCTGGGTCTGCCGCTTTTAAAAATCCCCTCCGGCGAGATCACGAACCTGCCGTATCTCGAGGCCATGGCTGCGCAGAAAACGCCGGTGCTGCTCTCCACGGGCATGAGCACACTGGACGAGATCACCGACGCGCTGGGCGTGCTGGATGACGGCGGCTGTCCCGAGGTGACGATTTTGCACTGCAACACGCAGTACCCGACACCCTACGAGGACGCGAACCTGACCGCCATGATCGAGCTGTACGACCAGTTTGGTCTGCCGGTGGGGCTGTCCGACCATACGCCCGGCTGGGAATGCGACGTAGCCGCGACGGTTTTGGGCGCGCAGGTCATTGAAAAGCACTTTACGCTGGACAAATCCCTGCCCGGCCCCGACCAGAAGGCCAGCCTGGACCCCGCCGAGTTTGCGGCGATGGTGCTGGCCGTGCGCCACGCAGAAGCCGCCCTCGGCGACGGCCACAAGCACCTGACCGCCAGCGAAGCCCCCAACAAGGCCATTGCCCGCAAGAGCATTGTGGCCGCGCGGCCCATCAAGGCAGGCGAAGTGTTCACCGCCGAAAACTTGCTGACCAAGCGCCCCGGCGATGGTATTTCCCCCATGCTGTGGTACACCGTCCTTGGCCAGACCGCCAAGCGCGACTTTGCCGAAGACGAAAAGATCGAGCTATGATTTTTACGGGGGGTTCTCCGGCCTTTTTGCAAAAAGGCCTCGGCGAAAAACTCTGAATAGAAATAATAGAATTGGGACTTCATCGTAATATCCGTGGGATGGCTCCCTCTTAGCCGCTTTGATGCATTTTAAGCGGCAATATTGGGCAGGGTTTATTCTGTGATTTTTTATGCACGCAATAAGAAACCACCCCTCAGGCCGCATCGCGTCCAGCTCCCCTCCAGAGGAACCAATACAAAGTTAAGGCAACACCGCACAATTCCCGCCTGACGGCTTAAGCACCGCTCCGGCGGCT
>ERZ773224.1889-NODE-1889-length-23623-cov-7.877503_pt1 | contig 23623 bp, 21 predicted proteins | sample MGYA00580526_ERZ773224 | MGnify/ENA primary metagenome ERZ773224 (study PRJEB29015, sample SAMEA2737743) | human gut metagenome | biome: human gut; feature: human-associated habitat; material: faeces | place: China | collected 2012 ... | reverse complement strand
TGTCGTCAGAGCCGGATTAAACATAAGGGGCTGCGGCCCCTTATCAACCCCGGGGTTTTTTGACAGGCTGAAAGGAGCGGTACTGCCGCTCCTTTGTCATCCATCGATCTCCCTCTTTGAGGGCATTTCCTTTATAAACAGTTCGTCCCGTCCCTGCATCACCAGTGCCAGGCCCAATGAAAGCATCAGTCTCATCCGGTCCTCCGTGCCGTCTGTATCTATGGCAAAGTCCTCCCTTATGCGGCGTATCCTGTATAACACCGTATTTCGGTGGGTAAAAAGCTTTTCGCAGGTATCCTTGAGCGAACGGCTGCACATAAGGTATGTGTACAGCGTCAGGCAGTATTCGCTATCATTTTGGAGGTCGTATTTATACAGCCTGTCCACCTCGTCAGTCAGGCAATAGCCCTCGCCGGCAAGGGTTTTAAGCATCATAAGAGCCGAGTAGCGGCTCTCCTCCGCCGCGAATGCCTTGCCGTTGCTCTTTTTGACAAGATAATCCAGCAGCCTGCGCACCCGCCCGTAGCCCCTGCCCAAGGCATACAGGCTTTGCAGCGGCTCGGATATTACCGCGTACAGGTCATATTCCTCCGCCGCCCTGCCTACCGCCTCCCGGTCGTGCTCTCCATGCAGGAACATTATTACGCAGTCCCTGTACGGGAAAGGATCGGAAGCGTGAAAGCCGCGGCGCAGCCTGTCCCTGAGCATATCGGTTTTAAGCCCATCCAGCTGCTCCATAGGTTTCATCAGTACGAACCTCTCCGGGCGGAAGCTGCCAAGAAAGGTTGTATTTGCCTGTAGCTCGAAGAATTCCTCACTTTGAAACCTGCCGTCTATGAGGCTGGACAGCACCTCCTCGGCCGTGGCGGTGATGCCGCCCCTGTGCCTCTCGTAATAGAGCTGCTTTGCAAGGAATGAGTTTATCAGCGCAAAGTCCTCGTCGCTTCCTGAGGGCAGCGCGTTTTCAGGCATTATACACAGCGTATAGCCCATGCGAAGCTCTCCGCAGTTGAGCTGGGATATCCTGTAATGGTACCCCGCAGGCGAATGCAGCAGCTCGCCCGACGCCGCTGAGGCGCTGATCAGGGCGCTCTCATCGTATGAAAGCTCGCCGTGGCGTATAACGCCGCTGTACGGATCGTTTATGCTGTCAGCCCTAAAATACGCCGCCACATGGAAGCTGTCGTCAATTACCAGCAAAGGGCAGCCGAGAGCCCTGCCCGCGGCATTTGTCAATTCTTTCAGGCTGTTCGCCTCAAGGAATGTCTTCAGTATCTCATTCGTCACGGGATGTCTCCTTTTGTTCTCTCAGCACAGTTTGATATGGTTGAATTATACCATCGGAACATTGTTCAAACAAGGCCCTGGAGTATAATAGAGTCATCAAAAGGGACGAGACCTAAGGGGCTGAGGCCCCCCGGGATATGTCCCCGGAAAGAAAAATGGTTCGGATCGTCTCCCGATTCAGTGAATCAAAATTCACCTAATTGGGAACAATTCCGAAAGACAATATTGAATCGGAGGTATTTATCATGTTTGAGCTTAAACCTTACACCCGCAAGAACAACGGCGTATATTACAATCCCTTCCAGACCATGGACGAATTTGAAAGGAACTTCTTCAATCCTTCGTTCTTTGAGACCACCCTTGAACAGTTCAAGACGGATATCAAGGACGATGGCGACAGCTACACCCTTCAGGCGGATCTGCCCGGCTTCGATAAGAAGGATATCCACCTCGACCTTAACAATGACGTGCTGACCATCAGCGCCGAGCGTCATTCCGAGCACGAGGATAAGGATAAGAAGGGCAAATTCGTGAGATGTGAGCGCTCCTACGGCACCTACACCCGTCAGTTCGATGTATCCAACATCAACACCGATGCCATGAAGGCCAAGTACGAGAATGGTGTGCTTACTCTGAATATGCCCAAGAAGAGCGCGCAGCTGCCCACCGCAAAGCGCGTGGAAATAGAATAAAGGGTGAATAACTTAAGCCCCGAAGCGAAAGCTTCGGGGCTTTTTCTTATTTGTCTATTTTACTTTGCAGTATCTCTTGCGGTCTGCCGCCCTCTGGCAGGCCTTGACCAACTCTACGATGGGTATTACCAGCACAGCCAGGCCGAGAGCTATTCCATACTCGCCCCAGCCCACAGGTGTGAAGTTGAACAGAGCCGCTATGGCAGGTACCTCGAGAACCGCGGTGGTTATCGCCAAAGCTCCTATCATGGCTGCCCAAAGCACCTTGTTGTGGCCCGGCAGCTTGAATACGCTCTGCCGCTGAGAGCGCATATTGAAGCTATGGAATATCTCGCACATATTCATGGTCAAAAACGCCATGGTCATGCCGTGGGGGGAGACGCCTGCCGGCATTTCAAAGTACCCCACCTCCATGCAGTGGCCGATTATGTAGGAGGTGAGCGTCAGCACGGTCACCAGCAGGCCCTGATAGACTATATCCACGCCCAATCCGCCTGAGAATATGGTGTCGCGGCTGTCTCTTGGCGGGCGATGCATGGTGTCGGGCTCGGCGGGCTCAAGGCCCAATGCCAGCGCCGGGAAGCAGTCGGTTATCAGGTTGATAAAGAGCAGATGCACGGGGCTAAGCAGTGTGAAGCCGAGTATGGTGGCGAAAAACACGCCTAAAACCTCGCTCATGTTGCTGGCAAGAAGGAACTGTATGGTCTTTCTTATATTGTCGTATATCCTTCTGCCCTCGTCCACAGCCGAAACTATGGTGGCGAAGTTATCGTCGGAAAGCACCATATCCGCAACGTTCTTGGTAACATCGGTACCGGTAATACCCATGCCTACGCCTATGTCTGCGGACTTGATGCTGGGGGCATCGTTCACTCCGTCGCCGGTCATGGCGGTTATGGCGCCCTTGCGCCTCCATGCGGAGACTATGCGCACCTTGTGCTCAGGCTGCACGCGGGCATATACCCCGCACTTGTCTATCAGCTTATCCAGCTCTTCGTCGCTGAGCCTGTTCAGCTCCTTGCCCTCTATGGCTTGTGAAGCGTCATCGATTATGCCCAGCTCCTTGGCTATCGCAACGGCGGTGTCCTTGTGGTCGCCGGTAATCATCACAGGGCGTATGCCCGCAGCCTTGCATTCCTCCACGGCCGCCCTGACCTCCGGGCGAACGGGGTCTATCATGCCCACCAGGCCTATGAAGCAAAGCTCCTGCTCGAGGTTGGAGGGATCGGTATTTTCCGGCATCCTGTGCCACAGCCTCTCCGCGGCGGCCAATACGCGCAGGGCCTTCGCTGCCATGGCGTGATTGCTCTGGAGTATCTCGGCGCGCTTTGCCTCCGTCATGGGCTGCGGCTTGCCGTTCTCCATATAATACGCGCAGCGGGCAAGCACCTCGTCCGGCGCACCCTTGGTGTACTGCACTATTTCCCCGCCCTTATCGTGCAGGGTAGACATCATCTTTCTGGAGGAATCGAAGGGGGCCTCGCCTATGCGGGGCTGTTTTTCCTCCAGCTCATATTTCTTTAAGCCGTTAGCCGCGCCAAAGTTCACCAGTGCAGCCTCTGTGGGCTCTCCCTGAGCGCCATCGTCAGCAAGATTCGCATCGTTGCATAGAGTCATTGCTGCAGCAAGAAGTTCGGTGGGGCCGGTGTGCTCCACTACCGTCATTTTATTTTGTGTGAGCGTGCCTGTCTTATCGGAGCATATGACCTGAGTGCAGCCCAGCGTCTCTACGGCAGTCAGCCGGCGTATGACGGCGTGGCGTTTGCTCATATTTGTAACGCCTATGGACAGCACAACGGTAACGACTGTGGCAAGGCCCTCCGGGATAGCTGCGACAGCAAGGGATACCGCCACCATGAAGTTATCAAGTATGGACTGGGCAGTGAACTTTCCCGCCATTATGAGATCGAATACGAATATGAACAGGCATATGCCCAGCACCATCTTGGATAAGGAGTTGCTCAGCTGACCGAGCTTGCGCTGCAAGGGGGTCTCTTCCTGCTCGGTCTGGGCCAAAACGTCGGCTATCTTGCCCATCTCGGTATCCATGCCGGTAGAGGTGACCACGGCCCTGCCCCTGCCGTATACCACGGTAGAACCCATGTAGCACATGTTCTTCCTGTCGCCAAGGGGCACGTCGCCGCCGAATATAACCTCCACGGCTTTGTTTACAGGCACGCTTTCGCCGGTGAGAGCAGCCTCTTCGATTTTAAGGGACGCGCTTTCGAGAAGCCTGCCGTCTGCCGGCACGGCGTCTCCCGCTTCAAGTATAACTACATCGCCGGGTACCAGCTGGCTGCTCTCGATGACGATCTGCTTTCCGTCCCTCATCACCTTGCACTTTGCCGCGGTCATTGTCTGAAGCGCCTCTATTGCGGCCTCCGCCTTGCTCTCCTGTATTACTCCCAGAATAGCATTGAGCAGCACTACCACCAGTATTATGAATACCTCGGCAAAGCTCTCGCCGGATATGGCGTTTGTGACAGCGGATACGGCTGCCGCAGCCAAGAGGATCAGCAGCATGGGATCCTTTATTTGCTGTAGGAATCTTTGAAAAACCGTTATCTTGTGCGCTTCCTTAAGCTTGTTCTGACCATACCTTGCAAGGCGCTCAGCCGCTTCCTTTCCCGAAAGGCCATGGACTGAAGTTCCAAGCTCCGCCAAAACCTCGTCAGTGGAACTTTGATACATTTCGCTCATGAAATCTTCTCCTTTAAATAAGTGTGTCTGTAAAATCAAAAACTCATGCGCCGGCAAAAAACCACGCATGAGTCTCATTCTTTAAAAACAGCCCGGACGATCTCCTCGCCGTACTGACGGGTCTGCTTCGCAAAGCACTTACTTTGCGGAATTACTCCCTCAGGCAATAATCAAAAAAGCTAAAGCATTAACTTCATTTGACTATGATACCCGCCCTCCCCGCTTTTGTCAAGGCTGAAAGCTGCGATCTGCGGAGATCACCTGAGCAGCCCCGCTATTGCCTCGCGGCTCACGGTAAAGCTCTGGGCTCCCATGGCGCCGGGGGCTACATCGTACTCGTCAAAGCAGACCACCAACCGCCCATCCTTATCAATATAGAACGCTCCGTCCCGGGTGATGAGCGCGTCATAATCCACATGAAATTCCGCGTCGTCCTCCATCCAGTAGGTCAAATTGGCGTCTGACGCCATCCTGGCCTTCATCTGGGCGAATATATCCTTCTTTATTGCGGCAACATAATCGCTGCCCTCCTTGAAAAGGTCCGCCAGCTTTACGTATTTGCCAGTGGTCTTATCTATATTATAGCAGCGGGAAAACTCATAGCCGCTGGCCATCACCTGGCAACCGTTCACCCTCAGGGCAAACCAGCGGTCGTTGTCCGTCAGTACTTCATAGCTCACATCGAGGCCGTAATAACCTTCATCCATAGCGTTATCGTTAAAGCGCTGCACCAGCTCGTCGACATATGCTTTTACGTCCGCATTGAGCTGCCGCTCGCCCGCAACGGCCTCCTGTATCTCGGGCTGCGCCGCGTTCAGATCGTTGTGCTCGTCGGAATGGGTATAATTTCTCACGGTAATTACCTTTACCACGCTGCCTATGACCGGCAGCTTCTCCATTGCGTATGCGATAGAGGGACTTACATTGGGCAGCAGCACAAACAGCATGGCGGCAGCCGCCGCGGCGGTAAGTATCCTGCGGCCTGAGGCCCCATTCTTCCTTGCTTCCTTTTCTGGCAGCTTATTCAACGTATCCTTCAACATAATATTATAATCCTCCGGTATGTTTGTTTTTTCCTTATGGGCAGCTTCCCGGATCAGCTTTTCAAATTGGAATTCGTTCATAGTGTTTCCTCCTGTTCCGACATCGCGCTCCTGAGTTTTGCCCGCGCCCGGCTCAGCCTGGCCTTTACCGTGCCTTCTGTTATCCCAAGGGCGCGACTTATATCCTTGATGGGCATATCGTCGTAGTAAAACAGCACTGTTACGGTCCTCAGGCTTTCGCCCAATCCCCTCACGGCCTGCCACAGCGCCATGCTTTCTTCCCTGTCCTCATCCTGAGGGGCGGGCAGTTCCTCCGCCAAGCTGTCTATGTCCGCGTTTGGCTTGCTGCGCCGTATCATGCTGTAGGCTGTGTTGGCGAGTATCCGCATTATCCATGGCTTAAAGCTGCCCTCGTCCCGCAGGGAGCCCAGCTTTTCGTATGCCGTAAGCACCGTCTCCTGCACCGCGTCCTTTACGTCCTCGTCGTTGTGCAGTATGCTCTTGGCCAGCCAGTACAAGCCCCCGCTGTTTTCGCTTACCCTTTCGCAGAACCACGCGCGCTGGTCGTCAAAACGGTTCACTGTTTTTTATTTCCTTTCGTCAGCCCGGCGGTCAAGCCGGTCATAAAATAAGATGCTTTATGCGGCCAAAAGGTTACGCCGCAATAATAGTTTTTTATAATTATATACCCCACTGCCGATTGATGATATACTCAAGCTGATGAATACCGCACTCATAAGCGCCAAAACATATCAAGAAAGGATATAAAGACATGGCAAAGACTAAGATAGTAGTTCTTGACGGTTACACCGAAAACCCCGGCGACCTGAGCTGGGACGGCCTTAGCGCCCTTGGCGACGTCACCGTTTACGACCGCACCTCCTACTCCGAGGCGCCCATTATCGCCGAGCGCATAGGCGATGCGGAAATAGTGGTTATGAACAAGACCCCCATTTCAAGGGCTACGATGGATAAATGCCCCAACATCAAGCTCATCGCGGTGCTGGCCACCGGCTACAACTGCATCGACTACAGCTACGCGAAGGAAAAGGGTATCCCTGTAGTAAACGTGCCCACCTACGGAACCGCCTCTGTGAGCCAGTATTCCATAGCTCTGCTTCTGGAAATATGCCACCACATAGGCCACCACGACGCCACTGTACACGAGGGCAGGTGGGCAAACAATGCGGACTGGTGCTATTGGGATTATCCCCTTATAGAGCTTGAGCACAAGACCATGGGCATAATAGGCTTCGGGCGCATAGGCCAGGCCGAGGGCAGGGTAGCCAGGGCGCTGGGCATGAGAGTTCTTGCATACGACCTTTACCCCAACGACTCTGGACGCGCCATAGCCGAATATGTGGATCTGGACACCCTTTATAAAGAGGCGGATGTGATAACTCTGCACTGCAATCTCACCCCCGAAAACACCGGCATGATAAACAGGGAGAGTATCGCCAAGATGAAGGACGGCGCGATACTCATAAACAACGCCCGTGGCCAGCTCATAGTTGAACAGGACGTTGCGGACGCGCTGAACTCCGGCAAGCTCGCCGGCGCAGGTCTGGACGTTGTCTATACCGAGCCCATCAGGGCCGACAATCCGCTGCTCAAGGCCAGGAACTGCATTATCACTCCCCATATAAGCTGGGCGCCCATTGAGAGCCGTCAGCGAATAATGGACGCCACTGTAGCCAATGTAAAGGCGTTTCTGGACGGCGCGCCCATAAACGTGGTGAATAAATAATAAGTATGCATTGCATGTGAACGGACGGTTTTCCGTCCATTCTTTGTTTATAACTTAACTATTGCCATAACATAGAAAACCCCGCTCATATATGTTAGAATAGCTTGAAAGGCATCTTTCAAAGACAAATTCAGTGTCAAAGGACATCAGTATGAAAGTCGTATTAAAGGATCTCACCAAGAAATTCTCCGGTCAGGGCAAGAACGCCCCGGACGTGATAGCCGTGAACAACTTTAATGTGGAAATACCCGACGGCAAACTCATCGGCCTCTTAGGCCCCTCGGGCTGCGGCAAGAGCACCGCGTTAAACCTCATCTCCGGCCTGCTCTCCCCTACGGCGGGACGCATATTCTTTGGCGAGGACGACGTTACGGACCTGCCGCCTGAAAACCGCGGCGTCGGGCTGGTATTTCAGAATTATGCCCTTTATCCCCACCTTACAGTAAAGCAAAACATACTTTTCCCTCTGCAAAACCTAAAGGGCGAGGACAAGCTTTCCAAAGAAGAAATGCTCGTTCGCGCCTACGACGCGGCTAAGCTTGTTCAGATCGAGGGCCTCATGGACCGCAAGCCAAAGGCGCTATCCGGCGGACAGCAGCAGCGAGTCGCCATCGCCCGGGCCCTCGTTAAGATGCCGCGGGTGCTGCTCCTCGACGAGCCTCTTTCCAACCTTGACGCGAGACTCCGCCTCCAGACCCGGGAGGAGCTCAAGCGCATACAGCAGAAAACCAAAATAACCACCATATTTGTCACCCACGACCAGGAAGAGGCCATGAGCATTTCGGATATGATAATAGTAATGCAGTCAGGCGTGATACAGCAGATAGGCCGGCCTCAGGAGGTTTACGATCAGCCCGTAAATATGTTCGTAGCGAAGTTCCTCGGCACTCCGCCCATAAATATGTTTACCGGCAGCGTCCGCGGCGGAAGGCTTTTCATAGGCGAAGACGACGTCCTGCCGGCTGTCGGCACACCCGATGGCGAGTATAATATAGGAATCCGCCCGGAAGGCTTCATGCCGGCGGAAAGCGGCCCCCTTTGCTGCATCTTCCGGCGCATAGAGGTAATGGGGAGGGACACCAGCGTCATATTCTCCCACCCCGCGGCAGAAGCCGACACCGTACGGGCCATAATAAGCTCTGCAAATAAGCCCGATGGGGCCTCGGGTAAAATACGTTTCGCCCTGCGGCCTGACAAGGTATTCCTTTTCGATAAAACTGACGGAAAGCGCATAGCCTTCCGGGCGGAGTGATATATGGAAAAGAACAATGCAAGGGGCTGGCTGTATCTGCTGCCCGCCATACTGTTTTTAGGGGTATTCATGATATACCCCCTCATAGACGTATTCGTGTATTCCTTTGAGGAGGGCTATAATTCCGCCTCCCAGACTTTTTTCGGCGTAGGGCTTTACAACTACTCCTACGTGCTCCACGACCCTTACTTTTTGCAGGCGCTGAAAAACACATTCTTATTGGTGATAATCACCGTTCCCCTCTCCACCGGCCTTGCCCTGCTCATATCCGCCGGGCTAAGCTCAATCAAAAAGCTTCGCAATCTTTTCCAGACCGTATATTTTCTGCCCTACGTCACAAATACCCTGGCGGTGGGATTGGTATTCATGATACTCTTCAAGAAGACTGCTTATACGGACGGCCTTGTTAACCTTATGATAAACTGGTTCGGCGGAAAGTCCGTGGATTTCATAGACGGCCCCTACTGGGCTAAGATGTTCGTGCTCTGCTTCTATACTATATGGATAGTAATGCCCTTCAAGGTACTCATACTCACAAGCGCGCTGGCCTCGGTGGACCAGAACTACTACAACGCCGCCCGCATAGACGGCACCTCCAAATTCCGCATATTTACCCGCATAACGCTGCCTCTCATCTCCCCGATGATATTCTATCTGGTAATAACCGGCTTTATAGGAGCCTTCAAGGCGTACAGCGACGCTGTGGCCCTCTTCGGCACAGATCTTAACGCAGCGGAGATGAACACCATAGTAGGCTATATTTACGATATGCTCTACGGCAACAGCGGCGGCTACCCCTCATTCGCATCGGCTGCGGCCATAATACTGTTCGCTATAGTGCTCACCATAACCTGCATAAATCTTATTATCAGCAAAAAGCACGTTCATTACTGATGGAGCGACCTATGGAAAGACATACCGATTACGCCAAAATAGAAAAGCAGGCAAGAATTCGCAGCCGGGTACGCAGTACGGTAGTGCATATACTGCTGTCTCTCTGGGCCGTCATAGTGCTGTTTCCTTTTTACTGGATGGTGCTGACCTCCGTAAAGAGCTACAGCGCGTATAATTCAGAATACATACCAAAGTTCTTTACCCTCTCCCCCACTCTGCAAAACTACGTCGACGCCTTTACGGCGGTGCCCCTCGGGCGTTATTTCACCAATACGCTGGTATTCACTTTGATCACCACGCTGCTGATGCTATCGGTCATAACCCTCGCTGCTTTCGCCTTTGCCCGGCTTGAATTCAAGGGCAAGCGTCTTGCCTTCACCCTGCTGCTGTCGCTCATGATGATACCCAACGAGCTGGTGATAATTACCAACTTCGTGACAATTACCGACCTTGGCCTTCGCAACACCTTCACCGGCCTTATATTGCCCTCGGTAACGTCGGTATTCTATATTTACTTGCTGAAAGAGAATTTCGCGCAGATACCCGACGAGCTGTACTATGCCGCAAAGGTGGACGGCACCTCGGACTTCAAGTATCTCACCAAGGTAATGATACCCATTTGCAGCCCAACTATGATAACCATAGTAATACTGAAGGTCATAGAGTGCTGGAACTCCTACGTCTGGCCACGGCTCATCACCGACGACGAGAATTACTTCCTAGTCTCCAACGGCATACAGGCCATACGCGAAAGCGGCTTTGGCCGGGAAAACATACCCGCCATGATGGCGGCGGTAGTGGTAATATCAGTGCCGCTCATAGCGCTGTTTCTGATATTCCGCAACAAGATAATGGACGGCGTATCCAGAGGAGGTACAAAGGGTTAGTATGAATAAAAAGCTTATCTGCCTCATACTGTCGCTGTGTATGCTGCTTCCTCTCCTTGCCGGCTGCCACGGCTCCCGGGGGCTGAGGGAATTCGCGGTGCCTGAGGAATTCGACACAAACAGGGATTATGAGATAACCTTCTGGGCAAAGAACGACACCAACAAGACCCAGACCCAGATATACCAAAATGCCATAGCAGACTTTCAGGCGCTGTATCCGAATATCCGCGTGAACCTTCGGCTCTATACCGACTACGGCAAGATATACAACGACGTCATCACAAATATTTCCACCAACACCACCCCAAACGTCTGCATAACCTACCCCGACCACATAGCGACGTACCTAACCGGGACAAACGTGGTAGCGCCCCTCGATGAGCTACTTGACCACCCCAGGTACGGGCTTGGCGGCAGTGACGTAAGGTTCACCTCTCCCGGGAGCGGCGAGATAATACCCAGTTTCCTAAACGAATGCAGCTTCGCAGGTCACTGCTATGCCCTGCCCTTCATGCGCTCCACAGAGGCCTGCTACATAAACAAGACCTACGTGGAGGCCATGGGCTATACCCTGCCGGATACTCTGACATGGGACTTCGTATGGGAAGTGGCCGACGCCGCCACAAAGAAAAACGCCGACGGCACATTCGCCGTAAACGGCCAGAAGGTGATGATACCCTTCATATACAAGTCCACCGACAATATGATGATACAGCTGCTGCGCCAGTCCGGCGGCGGGTATTCCAACGATCAGGGCGAAGTGCTGCTTTTCAACGATACCACAAAGGAGCTGCTGTACACCATAGCAAAACACGTGAAGAAGGGCTCCTTCTCCACCTTCAAGATATCCAGCTATCCGGCAAATTTTCTGAATGCAGGCCAGTGCATATTCGCCATAGACTCTACGGCGGGCGCCACATGGATGGGTACCCACGCCCCCCTTTCCGACATAAGCGCGGACAAGCTGGTAGAATTTGAGACGGCGGTAATGCCAATACCCCAGTTTGATCCGGATCACCCCCAGATGATATCCCAGGGCCCTTCAGTATGCGTATTCAACAAGGGCGATCCTCAGGAGGTACTGGCCTCCTGGCTGTTCACGCAGTACCTGCTGACCAACGACGTGCAGATAGCATACTCCGAAACAGAAGGCTACGTTCCCGTCACCTCCATGGCGCAGGGTTCCGACGAATATCTTGATTATCTTTCCAGGGAAGGGCAGGACGTCGCCCACTACGATGTAAAGATAAAAGCGGTGAAGATGCTGCTGGCCAACTCCGACAATACCTTCGTCACCCCAGTATACAACGGCTCCGCGTCTTTGCGCGACGCTGCGGGACAGCTCATAGAAAACGTCACAAAATCCGTCCGCCGCAAGGAGACCGTAGATGACGCATATATGGACAAGCTGTTTTCAGATGTTACTTCCCTTTACCGTCTGGACGGAGCCGGAAGGGAGAGCATATCCGCAGAAGGTGCAGAAGATCTTGGTCCTCTCCCCGGCCCTTCAAGGGCGCTGCTTTTGTCACTTTGTGCGGCATGGGCGCTTATCGGGGCGTATACCCTCCATAACGCCGCAAAAAAGCGTAATAAACGGGTTTGATATCCTGCAATGTCTATTGTATAATCATTAAGTCATAAAACCGCTCCCGAAAGGGGCGGCAATTATAAAGGAGAAAAGCAATGAAAAAATTCTTGGCAATGCTCTTGACCCTCTGCATGGTCCTCGCTTTCGCAGGCTGTGCCCAGAAGGCTCCCGAGGCAACCGAAGCCCCCGACCAGGAGGCTACCACTGAGGCTCCCGCTGGGGAAACCCCCGCTGCTACCGAGGAAGACGTCAAATCCGAGGGCGTTATGACCTATGCCGAATATGTGGCGGCCGAGCTGGAGAGCCAGGTTACAGTAGAAACCTACGTACAGGCCAAGCAATCCTGGTGGGAAGACAAGGCTACCGTTTATTCCCAGGATAAGGACGGCGCTTACTTCCTCTACAACATGGCATGCTCTCAGGAAGACTATGACAAGCTGGTTCCCGGCACCAAGATCAAAGTCACCGGCTACAAATCCGAGTGGTCAGGCGAGGTCGAGATAATCGACGCCACCTTCGAAATAGAAGAGGGCAGCTTCATCGCCGTTCCCTTTGACGCCACCGAGCTTCTGGGAAAGGACGAGCTGATCGACCACCAGAACCAGCTTGTTTCCTTCAAGGGATTGACCGTCGAGAAGGTGGCCTACAAGAACGACCAGCCCGGCGATGACATCTATGTCACCTTCGGCTACAACGGCGCTTCCTATGACTTCTGCGTAGAGTCCTACCTTACCGGCCCCGACACCGAGGTTTACTCCACCGTTGGCGCTCTCAAGGAAGGCGACGTAGTTGACGTTGAGGGCTTCCTCTATTGGTATGAGGGTGTAAATACCCACATAACCGCCGTTACCGCCGCTAAGTAATAACTGCAAGTACACGGCTCCGCAGGTTCTTCCCTGCGGGGTTTTTTTATTTGATGAACTAATTGTTAAGCTTTGCCGCAGTTTATTGACCCACATGTCAATTTAGATTATATTTATAATCACAAGCTTGATATTAAAAGCATAGGAGGTAATGCCTGTGAAGGATACCCTAAACCCCAACGAATGGATAGTTATGGAGGCGCTTTGGGCAAAATCCCCGGCCACGCTGGGCGAAACCATAGACCGCATAGGCAGCCGCGCCAGCTGGAACTACAAGACATACCAATCCTACATGAACGTCCTGGAAAAGAAAGGCTACATCTCATCAGAAAAGCGCGGCCGGGACAAGTTCTACTCCCCCGCCATATCCCGTGAGGAATGCATAGCCCGCGAGAGCCGCGCCGTGCTAAGCAAGATGCAGTCGGATTCTGTAGGGCTGATGATAACCAGCATGGTACGGGAGGGCGACCTTTCACGCAGCGACAGGCTGGAGCTCATGAATATGCTGGAAAAGATGCTGAAGGAGGAAACCGAAAATGAAAGCGACCGTTGATGCCCTCGTTCAGGTGGCTCTCTACTCCGCCGCCATAACGGCAGGCATACTCTTGTTTCGTTTTATATTCAAAAATCGCATATCCTCTAAGCTTCAATACCTCATGTGGTGGCTGCTGATACTGCGGCTGCTCATGCCTGTAACACCTGATATCGGCCTCCACTTTAACTTGCAGGACATGCTGCTCAAGCAAGCCCATCAAGCCGAGCTGCCCGCTCCCGCTCCGGTTCTGGACGTGGCCCCGGCGTCTGTACCCAACACGCAGTCCTCTTACGAAAGCGTCGCCCCGGCGGTACAGCCGAATACAGATATAGCCCCATCACAGCACGTAAATCCCGCAAAAAGCACCGACTGGTATTCCATCGTATTCGTAGTATGGCTGCTCGGCGCGATAGGCTTCCTCGGCTGGCTGATATTCGTAAAGCTGCGCTATTACGAATCCCTCCAGCACCTCATGGCAAGCGGGCCCAAGGAGGCCTATGAGCTTTACGACATGTGCTGCAAGGAGCTTTGCGTAAAGCCGCTTCCCCTTTGGATAGTGAATAAGTCCATGTCCCCCGGCATAGCCTTCTTCGGTGAGCCTGTGCTGCTGGTGCCCCTCTCGCTCTGCGGCGATGAAAGCAGGCTGCGCTTTGCCCTGCTGCATGAGCTTACGCACAAAAAGCGCGGCGACCATTACATGACGCTGCTTCTTAATATCCTTCGCGCCGTGTACTGGTTTGACCCGGTTGTACACTTCGCATTTTCAGAATTGCGATCCGATATGGAATCGGCCTGCGACTCGGACGTACTGGCCTATATAGGCCACGAGCAGAAGCGGGGCTACCTCACCGTGATACTCGACATGTTCTCATATGACACCGAACCCATACTGGGCATGAGCCAGATACGCTCAAAGCGCATGGCAAAGCGGCGCATGAAGGGAGCTTTCATGAAGAATCGCACCTCTCCCGCCTTCAGGGCGATAACGCTGTGCATCGCGCTGATAATGTCCCTATGCTGCTTCACCACCGCCTGCCAGAGCGCGCCGGAAAAGGATACTCCCGGCATGGCGGCAGAGCAGACGGCAGACCCGTCCCCCAAGCCCACACTTATCCCTGATCCCTCCGCGCAGGAGCCCGAAGCGGTTGCGGCTACCTATGCCTTTGACCGCACAGACCCTAAGCAGGCGGTGGCTGAATTCCTCACCCGCTACCTTGACGACATGGCGCACGGCAACGACGACTTCGGCTTCGACAGCTCGAACAGCACCATGTACGACGGGCTGCTGCAATTACAGGGCAGCTTTGAATCCCACAAAAACATCGCCCTGCTCAGGCAATGGATAAGCTTCACCCAGGTTCTCAGGGAAACCACCGTCCCCACGATGGACAGGGGTAAATTCCAAAACCTTGAGGTTACGGAGTTTGGCATAGTAGACCAGCTTTCCGGCGGCATAATGTACGAATACCTTCTAAAAGGGTATTTCAAAACCACAGTGATGGGCACCTTTATCGAAGCGGGGCTGATAAAAGACGGGGATAAATATGTAATAACCTATGTGGATTTCCCTGACAGCAAGGAATATCAGAATTTCTGCGCCGACTTCATAGATTACGCCGAGAGGAACGATATAAAGGACTACAACAAGAACGCATACATCGAGTACATACGCAAGCAGAAGCAGCAGGCTGCGGAAAGGTATCCTATAGCGGCTCCCGAATCGGATCCTTCCAGCGGCTTGACCTCCTCAGCCATAGCTGACATACAGTCCGCCCTGAAGGCGCTCGGCTACCTCGAAAACCTCAGCGGCGCATACGACTCTGCCACAAGGGCTGCAATCGAGATGTTTCAGGAGGATAACGCGCTGCCCTCCGACGGCATTGCGGGAGGTGAAACGCTCGCCCTGCTGCTGAGCGACAGCGCAAAAAATTGGACGCTTGCGGACGGAATATACACAGGCGATAAGCGTATATGGCGTGAGCCGCCAAAGGACGGCGTTGACGGCTGGAGCAGTATTGCGGCGGACAAAATAGCAGCCTATTCCGGCAGCTCCGTTACCTCCACAGGTGCAGAGTGCAAGCTGGGCACCGCCTCAGTAAATCCCAACGCTATACCCATAGGCACGGAGCTTTATATACCCGGCTACGGTTACGCAATAGCCGCCGACGTCAACGCCTACAAAAACAAGGTCAATCATTTAACCAAGGAGCCGCTGAACATGATAGACCTGTGGTTTGCCAGCAAGGAGGATGCAAGGAAATGGGAAAACAAGCATAACTTCACTATATTGTACCGCAGCGCAGACGCCCGGCCCGCAAGGGAGGCGCCGACGGCAGACGCCATCGCCGCCACCGCGAAGAATCAGGTCGGCAAAGAGTATGTTTTAAATGCCTCCGGGCCGGATGAGTTCGATTGCTCGGGACTTGTGTATTATGTACTTAACGAATGCGGCATAGCTGTCGATCGCAAGGACTGCGCCGGATATGCGCAAAATGAGGATTGGAGCAAAATCGAAAGCCTGGGCGACGTCAAGGCAGGCGACATCCTGTTTTTTCACAGTGCGAATTCATCGGATATACAGCACGCGGGTATAGCCGTTTCCTCAAAAAACATGATTGACGCCTCATCGTCACACAGAAAGGTAGCCGAACGCGGGTTTCAGACGAGATACTGGAAGGAACACTTCGCCTTTGCCCGGCGGGTGGTCGAGTAGCTATGCATCAAAAAGGCGGCTCTTGGGCCGCCTTTTTTACTCCTTATACAGCCCGTTATAAAGCTGCTTTTTGTTCGTCTCAAAGTCCTCTATTGTGAACTGCCCGTTTTCGTCCAGCTTCCAGCTATCGTCGGCAGGGATCCATATGTTCCGATACTCCATCTCTTCGGCCTTCAATATCTCATAGCCCATATCGTGTAGGGCGGAAAAATCGAGATTAGTCTTTATACTGCCCGCAACGAGGCTGAGCAATGGCAGCATTGCCTCCTTTGTGGCAGTCCTGCGCATATTCTTCACCGCAGATTCTACAAGCTCCAGGCGGCGCTTCAGGCCGCCCATCTGCTCCTCTCCGCTTATGTCGTCCATGGCGTATATCATGCTCTGGCTGCCGTTGAGCTTTTCCCGGCCCGCATTTACGCTCTTTTCGCCAAGGGCCTTGTTGATATAGTCCGCCTCGCTGAAATCCACCTTTACGGTTATACCGCCAAGGAGGTCTATCATGGCTCCCAGCGATGCCGTATCTGTGCAGGCGTAGTACTCGATATCCAGCCCAAACCCGTCGTTTACGGCATTCACCAGGCCGCCGGGGCCGCTGTTCGCATAAATATTACTGAGCGCCGCGCCATTTATCTCCATCTGGCTGTACAGCGCAGCCATGGTCAACCGCTGGCGGAAGGAATCAAAGGACGCTATGAACACCATATCCGCTCCTGCTTTATCGCTGGAAAGGGGCTGGTTCTGCACGATTATGAGGACGCTGGTGATGAACTTGTCTATCTGTTCCTTGGTATATATCTCGTCCTCCTGCTTTTCAGTCCTGCCCCAACCGTTGGTGCTGCCTATGCTATTCAAAAGCACCGCTCCCGACACAACAGAAAGTATAAGCACCGCGGAAAGGCAGCATATGGCCTTTTTCAGCCTTTTTCTTATTTCACTGTCCTTCAATTGCCCGCTTCCTCCGTAGTTGCTGTGGGTACAGGTGAAGGCGTCACGCCATGCAGTTCCCCTCCGTCAAGGTATTCGCCTATAACTATCATGTCGAGCAGCTTGCGAGCGTCGCCTTTGCCCGATGGCCGGTTGATTATCTCGCCGTTAAACACCATTATGGCGCTGCCGCCGCCGTCAAGGTTGTACGCATCCTTCAGACCCATGCGAGTGCAGAGCTCCTTCATCTCGTCAAAATTCATACCTATGGAGTAGCCCTTCTGCCGCCCGTCTATAATTATCAGGCAATAATGCCCGGGCTGATAGTAGCCGAGTATGCAGCGGGGACTTCTGCCCTGCTTCTTTACGTCCTTCTGTGGTTTGGAATCCCGCACCAGCGTAGGGCCAAACTGCCAGCCCTGCCACGCACCTTTTTTCATAGCTTTTTTAGTGCTGAAATCCTCGAATTCGGTCGTGGCCAAGGTCCCGTCGAGATACAGCACGCAGGTAGAGCGCTCCGGCCTTGCCGCTTCGTCAGCGGACAGCGCAGGCGTCACCGTGCCGTACATTCCATAGCTGTTATAGCCCGGCGCAGACGCCGCATCGGGGTCCGGCGTGGGCGTAGCTCTTACCTCCGCCTGGCGGAAAAGCTCCCCGTTGCGTATCACGAGGCCGCTCAAAAAGTCTCCGTTGACCGCCAGTATCGCGTTATTGTCCTTGGCGATCTTTTCCGCAGATTCCCGCTTCCCCCGGTACTTGCCGCTGGAAAAGGCGGTGCGGAAGCAGTTAACATTTCGCATCCATATGTCCGCGACGTAATATGTTACGCCGTCGTCCTCTACCTTGTTTACAGCTATCTTTAGTTCGTCGCTCTGATAACTGTAATCGGACGCGGCTCCGGTATCATAGTCCGGGAAGCTTACATTTTCTATGTCCCCGAGTTTTGGTACTCTGGTAGGTACCGGCGTAGGTATCGGCGACGGGGTGACACTTATCACAGGCACCGGCGTGGCCTCCGCCGAAAGCTGTATGTGTTTCCGCTGCTCACTGTACAACCTTCCCAGCACGCAGTCTACATATATGGCGGCGCAGCAAAGCAGGGCCAAAACTGCCGTTATGGTCCAAAGCCATCCTGTTTTAAGTCCCTTGTCCTTCTCGCGCCTGTCTTCCATCTGATGATTCTAACCTTTCAAATATACAGCGCGAAGCATAGCATTCCCGCTAATTATATATTATACCAGAATGACGGCGTATTCATTTGTTAATTTTTTCTGATGTTTTTTCTTTCCGCGCCTATTTGCCCACCCTTTGCCGCATATAGTCGCATATTTTCTCCGCAGCGTCTTCCATGCGCAGCCGCTCTATAGCCTGCGCCATAGCGTCCAGCTTCCGCCTATCTTCGAGGAGGCTTACGCACAGCCTGCCAAGTTCTTCTGTCTTTGCAGTCACCGCCGCACCATGCTCCGCGAAGAACTCGAGATTACGGCTCTCGCAGCCGCCCACAGCGTCCGCCAGCACCAGCGGCACGCCCTTTATAGCGGCCTCGGTGGTGCTTATGCCGCCAGCCTTAGTGAGATACAGATCTGCGCTGTCCAGCATAAGGGACATATCCTTCACATAGCCCCGTATATGTACGCGGGGGTTTTCTCCGTGGCGGCGGCGCAGCTTCTCCGCCGTCTGTTTATTTGTACCACAAATGACGGTAAGCTCTATATTTTCCGGCATACCCGCCGCTATCTCCGCCAGCACGTCCTCCATGGGCCCGCAGCCCATGCTGCCGCCCATTATGACCATATGCAGCCTTTCAGGATCTAGGCCTGCCTTTCTCTTTGCCTCCGCCTTATCAGTTTTTTCCGTAAACATGCTTCTAACCGGTATGCCGTAGGCCAGTATATTTTCAGCAGGTATGCCCACGGCCCGGAATTCTCCCGTAAGGTCCGGATGGGGCGTTATTGTTGGCAGACCCACCTTTTCGCAGCCCGGGCTTGCGGTATAGTCAGTAGCTACAAAGCAGGCGGGTATCGTCACAGTGCCTTTTTTCACCAGACCCGTCACCATCATTGCCGGGAACAGGTGGGTGCATATCACGCCGTCGTAGCCTCCGGCCTTTATGACCTTTCGCAGCCGTCTCGCGCCCCGCCGTATCATCCTGTATGCGGCGGTATGTTTTTTTATATTCATCGGATGCTTTTCCGCATATTCATACCCTTTGCCGTAAAGCCGTGGGAAATACCTGTACAGCCTCGTGTGCCAGCCAGATACGAATTTCGACGTGCCCGTTGATAAAAACGCCAGCCCGTCCGCAATATAGCCCCAATCTCCCTTGCGTTCCAGCTCCTCTGATATAGCCCTGGCGCAGGAGTTGTGGCCCTCACCGGTATTGCAGCTCAGTATAAGTATTTTCACTCTATTTCACTATACTCCTTTTCTTTTCGTATACCCGGACCAGCCGGGGCCTGTTGTAGCGCTGTATAAGTATAAATGGCAGATTGCCAAGGAGAAAATAAGCCGCGTAAAAAAGCACTCCCCAAACGCCCGGCATTATATAAATTCCAAAAAGGCCACAGATGCTCAGGAGTACATGTATAAGCTCCGCGATACAGGTTTCACGTACCATAAGAAGCAGCGTGTCCGGATCGGTCGCCACCATACGCTTCTTCGGCATAAGCTTTGGAAATATCCGGCTCATATCGGGCACCTTTGACTGCCATTTGCTTATCGCTATTTTTTCGTAAATTTTTCCGTCTTTCTCACAATCAAACGCTTTATACGGAAACGCGTTATAATCGAACCATTTTTTCGGCAATATCCGTCCAATTATAAAAAACAGCAGACCTATGGAGGCATAGTAGCCGCAGCATATCCAAAACCGCATATATTGCTCCTTATACTTAATGATTCATTATAACATACATTTCTTAACAAAATAAAGCCCCGCGCCAGGGCTATGAATACTCCGGGGTACACCAGCATGTACTTTCTTAACCCAGCGGGCCTGTTTTGATACCTCGCTCCATAACCGTCACGCCCCAGAGAAGTATGGTGAGGAATGTTTTTTGTAAAGGGACCTTGTCAAAAGGATAGGGGTTATTTGGAAAACCGAGTTGAAGAGTTAAGAAGAGGCTTAGGCATAAGCCAAGCAGATTTTGGAAGGCAATTAAAGTTTCACGGCAACCGGTCAGTTCGATAGAAACAGGAAAATACAATCCATCTTTATTCAATAGTTGTATTTCCCGTGTTAGGTCAACTTGAAATCATTGATAATACACGCATAATGTTGTTATATTTAGGCGCATATTTTATATTTCAGATTATCATGGGTGTTGTAATCTTTAATCATCCACTCTGGAAATATAAATAGCAAACCCGGCACCTATCTTCCAGTCCTCCTTATGGGATGCCGTATGACTGTGCGCAGCTTTTCCCTCGGTACCTTCCGGGCATCCGACAGGTATATCTCGTGGTGCAGCCGCGTTCCACTAAAGTCGTTCTCATATCCGTTCTCCGCTATGTAACGGTCCATCAGCGCAACGCTTCGCGGCTCGTCATCGAAGGGGCCTATGTGCATCATCTGCACGCAGAGTCCCTCGTCAACCGTCAAAAACTCCGCCTTGGAAAAATCCCGCTTTTTCTTCTTCGCAGCTTCTTCCACAGCCCAGTGGAAATCCTCCTTGGTTACGAAATCCGGCAACCGTATCACCGATATCCAGTTGAACTCGTCCTTATGTGCAAAGTCTACGCCATCTATTCCTTCCTGCCACCAGAAGCCCTCTAATGGAGGCACCACATAATCAAAATATCCTTCTATGCAATGGCTGCCCTTTTTGCTCATCTTTATGGTGAAAGCGACGCCATAAAGCATACCCATTGCTGCCTGGTATTCGCCGTCCTCTATGTTGGGGTCGCCCTTGCCGCGAACGGCAATGTAATTCATAGGCGGCACGGTAACTATTTCCGGCCTTTCCTTGGGCAGATAGAATTCCCTGTATTCCTTCTTGTAGTCGAATGCCATAACGGTTTCTCCCGATGCTCTGCTCTCATTTGTCCTTCTGTATTTCAATAGGCATTTTAATGTGTATTTCCCCCCATGTCAATAAAAGGCAGGCAAGAGATGACCATCCGTGGCTGCCCGTCACGGCTGTATCCATATGCAAATGTTGACACATAACATGTACAGTAGCTATAATTAACTGACAAAATTACCCTTTTTGCGCGGTGTATTTTAAGTTTATCGGATATAAAGGCGGTGCTTACATGAACATCAGAAAAGCTATCTGCTCGGTTCTCGCAGCTTTATTGATAACGGCGGCTCCCTCTGCATTTGCGACAGGCGGCGGCAATCCTTCGGCAAGTCCGGAGCAGACCGCCACTCCGCCTGTAAGTGCCTCAACTACCAGGGAACCCATATCATGGCCCTCTCCCGAACCGTCTCCCGAGCCTTCCGTCTCGCCCACGCCGATCCCCTCCCCTACCCCCGGCGAGCTGGAAATCACCAAAAGCCCGGAAAACGAGAACGTTAAGCCCGGAGGCACCGCCTCCTTCATAACGCAGGCAGTCAACTATACCTCCTGCAAGTGGTACCTTTCCAAGGACGGCGAGACTGTGGAAGCCGACAGGGCTGAAGAGCGTTTCCCCGGCCTCAAGGTGGCAGGCGACGGTACGGAAAAGCTTATACTCAGCGCCATACCCAAGTCTCTGGACGGCTGGAGCGTATATTGCGTATTCAAGGGGGCTGCCGGCTCGGTCTCCACCAGCAAGGCGCGTCTTCACGTATCCGATTCAGCCAAGCCAAAGCCTACGCGGATACCTGCGGCAGCTGTTACCCAGAGTCCCGTCGTTACCCTCGTCCCCACAGCAGAGCCGATGCAGACTGCCGCGCCTCACGTACATTCCTTCTCCGCCCAGTGGAAAAGCGACGACACCCGGCACTGGCAAGAATGTGAATGCGGTGAGAAGGTCAATCTTGCAGATCACGTAGTGGCGGAATGGACTACAGTAGCCGAGGCCACAAGGGAACAGGACGGAATCGATGAAGGCACATGCGCCGTATGCGGGCGCACTGTGCGGCGCAGCACGGCATACCGGCCTTCCGCCACGGGCAGGATAATACTGGCAGCAGTCATAGTGCTCATTATTGCCATCGCAATAGTACATAAGATGCAGCGCAACAGCAGAAAACGTTGGCGATTGAGATAGAGGATGAACTCGGAATTTGCTTAAGTGGTGGATTACATGAAAAAAATTATACCTTGGATATTAGCGACAGCAGTAATTATGTTGGTGTTTCCATGGCTTGCGGTTACATTCATAAAAGGTGATGGCGGCATGGCAGTTTGCTTCATTCTGTTTTTTGCAGTGAATCCTATTTATGCAATTTGTTCCGGAGCATACGCTGGCAAGGACATAAAAATATTTTGGCCACTACCAATTATTACAGCACTATTCTTTTTGCTTGGGACATGGCTGTTCTTTAGTATTGGAGAAAAAGCATTTATTTTATATGCGTTTGGATATTTGCTCTTAGGAATTGTAGCAGAGTTAATTTCCATGTTTGTAAAGAAAAAGATTTTAAGAGGTTAAACAAATCGGAATTTGTGGAGGTAAGTATGATAGTACCTGTAGATGAAACAAATCTTCTTCAAGCAGCAACCATCCATTCAATATCCTGGAAGGAATCGCATCGTGTATTTTGTACTCCTGATTTCATAGAAACACACACGCCAGATCGGCAACGGGAGTATTTGAGAAACAAGATGAACAACGGAACAAAGCTCTATATGCTTATAGAAGAAAAACCAACAGGGGTTGTTTCTGTAACAAAGGGTTTAATAGAGGATCTTTATATTCTTCCAGATATGCAAAACATGGGTTATGGAACGAAATTGTTACTATACGCAGTAGGCCAATGTACGGATACCCCTACGCTGTGGATTCTTGAGAATAATATAAATGCTGAGAGACTCTATCGTCGAATAGGCTTTAAGGAGACAGGGAGAAAGAACGCAATAACAAATAGACTTGATGAGATTGAGTTCGCATTGACATAAATTCAAGTTTTTGAAACTAGAAAATCGAAAGTTAACGAAGGAGAAAAGAGTGAAAAAGAAACATCAGTTTGTGTTAATTTTAGGCATTATTAATGTGATATTACCTGTAATTCCTGTTCTTTCGCATAGGGGATGGTTTGGGATGGTGGAAAATGGCTGGAAGTTTATTTGGGTTGCAGCTATAATGATTTTATTACCATTTGTTTCATCATTGGCGGGAATTATTATTGGAAGCATACAATTAAAGAAGACATCTACAAAGCCTGTAAAGATGGGGCTGCTGCTTTCGTGCACGGGGTTAGTGATGCATTTACTCTTTCGATTTGTTTTTAGGCTTTAGAAAGATTTTCAGCATTTTTGAACAGAAAAAATTTATTTACCACCTTTATTTACCATAACTCAATTGAAAAAGTAACTTCCAGTTACTAAGGCTTTTATATTTTATAAAACA
>ERZ773224.1876-NODE-1876-length-23788-cov-19.544727_pt1 | contig 23788 bp, 18 predicted proteins | sample MGYA00580526_ERZ773224 | MGnify/ENA primary metagenome ERZ773224 (study PRJEB29015, sample SAMEA2737743) | human gut metagenome | biome: human gut; feature: human-associated habitat; material: faeces | place: China | collected 2012 ... | reverse complement strand
GCTGTTACGGCTGAAATGGGCGGATTTTTGTTTAAGGAGGCACCATGCCGAGAATGCCGAAAAAGAGGAAGCTGGAACTGTCTTTCTTCCTCAATGAACGGGGGCGGGTAACGTACAACGACCTTTGCCGGAAATGCCAGCGTACTTGCAAGCAGAGTTTCCGGGCGGTCATTGTGGACTGCCCCCATTATCTTTCCAAACGCTCAAAACGAAAAGTAAAGGAGGACACCGATTGAATGGAAGTTGAATTTATGACCGCAGACACCCCCTTGCCGCCCTGTATGCCGCTGCCGAGAGCCATGCTGCGGCTCCCGATCAGCAGCACCGCCAAGGTCATGTACGCCCGGATGTTGGATATTGTTTTTGTATCCGGCATAGAGGACACCAATGGGATTTTATTTATCCATTTCCCCATCGTGGAACTGGCGGCGGCACTTGCCCGCAGCACCATGACCGTGAAGCGTTCCCTGAATGAATTGGAGGACGCCGGACTGATACTGCGAGTGCGTCAGGGCTTCGGGGAACCCAACAAGATATATGTACTCATTCCGAAAAAGGAGGACAGCCGCCTATGAATGAAAAGCTGGAAGCACTCAATCAGGAGATAGAGAAAACGGAAAAGAAGCTGCAGAGGGCGCAGCATGAAGAAAAGATGTTGGAACACCAGATAAAGACGCTGACACGGAAGGAACGGACGCACCGGCTTTGCACCAGAGCCGCCATGCTGGAAAGCTACCTTCCCCACCCGGAAGCCATCACGGATGAACAGGTCAGTTTGTTCTTGAAGCTGCTGTTCCACAAAGACAGCACCCGTCAGCTCATGGAAAAAGTATTTGCCGGTAACGGTAATTTTCAGGGAGAGGACGCAGGCCGGAAACGGCCATGATTGCTTTCAGAGCCGCAGCCCGTGGACTGCCCCTCTGAAAGAGGGCGCAACTATACACCACCTGAAGGTAGTGTGTTGCGCCCTGCCGGGGCTTCCTGCGGAAAGCGGATGATTGCCCGCAGCGTTCCGGCTCCAGCCAATCATCACAGGGGAAGCTACACTTCCCCTGCGCTGGCTGCCGCCAGCTACCCCTTTGTGGACTTGCCGCCCGGAAACACCTTGCGCTGCAAGCTGTTCCCGTTCAGCAAGTTTATTCAAATCCAATCACAATTACATTTTTCAAGATTATTTTCAAACCGTCTCATTGCATGGAGTAGTCTACTCCACTATAATTAAGGCAGGAGGTGTTGAGAAATGGCGAATGAAGATAAAAAAGATTTTAATGCCATGCTACACGATAGCAAGGATATGCCTAAATTTCAGACCATTACCGACCAGAAAAGCATTGAGAAATATGGCGGAAGCAGAATGTATTTTGCCCCGCCAATCGATTATGACAAGGTAATGAAACTAATTCCTTATGGCAAAGTAATTACTGTCGGAAAAATCCGTGAATATTTTGCTGAACTGAATGGAGCGGATTTCACAGAGCCTATTACAGCAGGAATTTTTGTATCTATTGCAGCATGGGCGAGTTACCAGCGTTCCGAAGATGAAACCCCGTATTGGCGAACCTTAAAGGCAAACGGGGAATTGAACGCAAAATATCCCGGCGGTATAGAAGCACAAAAGGAAAAACTGGAAGCAGAAGGCCACACAATTATTCAGAAAGGACGCACAAATATAAAGTATTTCGTAAAGGACTATGAAAGCGTTCTTTTTGATTTGAGATAGGAATTTTGAGTTGTAAAATATCCCATCATCGGGCCAACCTGACCCGAACTTTCAAAACTGAATACCAGCCGCCCACCGGCGGCACCACCGAGCAGGAAATCTTGAAACAGGTTCCCTGCTCTTTTTTTGCCCGGACGCCGGGAGAAAGGAGGACACGACTTGCCATGCCCGCACTTTGATGTGAAAATCATCCAGCGCAGCAAGCGCCAGTCAGCCGTTGCGTCTGCCGCCTACCAGAGCGGGGAACGGCTGTTTTCCGAATACGACCAGAAACAGAAATACTATTCCCATAAAAGCGAAATCGTCCACACCGAAATCATGCTGCCGCCCCATGCCCCGCCGGAGTACGCAGACCGGAATACCTTGTGGAACGCCGCCGAAGCCATCGAAAAACAATGGAACTCCCAGCTTGCCCGGAGGTTCGTGCTTGCCATACCGAGGGAACTTCCCCGGTCACAGTACGCCGACCTTATCCGGGACTACTGCCGGGAGTTTTTCGTTTCCAAGGGCATGATTGCCGATTTTGCCATCCATGACAAGGGGGACGGAAATCCCCACGCCCACATCCTTCTTACCATGCGGGCGATGGACGAACAGGGCAAGTGGCTTCCCAAGAGCCGGAAGGTCTACGACCTTGACGAGAACGGCGAGCGTATCCGGCTTGCGTCCGGCAGATGGAAAAGCCACAAGGAGGATACCGTGGACTGGAACGACCAGAAGTACGCTGAGATATGGCGGCAGGGCTGGGCTGACACAGCGAACCGCTATCTGGAAGCCATCGGCAGCCCGGAGCGCCTTGACCTTCGCTCCTATGTCCGACAGGGGATTGATAAAATCCCCACTGTCCACATGGGGCCAGCGGTCAGCCAGTTGGAGAAAAAAGGCATACAGACCAACATCGGCAACCTGAACCGGGACATCAAAGCCGCCAATTCCCTCATGCAGTCTATCCGGCAGATGGTACGCAGCTTAAAGGGCTGGCTGTCCGGCCTGAAAGAGAAAAAGGCGGCGCTGCTGGAAGCGCTGGAACAGGCAAAGGAGCCGACCATCCCCGAACTGCTTTCCCGGTATCTGGATAAACGGAGCGAGGAACGTACCGGCTGGACTTCCAAGGGGAAGTTAAAAGGAACCGTTGGCGATTTCAACAAGGTTATGGAAGCCCTTGACTTCCTGCGGCAGAAAGAGATTTCCACCGTAGAGAGCCTTGACGCCTATCTGGATGAAGCCAGCGCACAGGCCGTTTCCATCCGTGAGGAAATCAGGCCGATGGAGAAACGTGTGAAAGAGATTGACCGGCTGCTTTTCCATATCGGGAACTTTGAAGCAAACAAGCCGGTTCATGCGAAATATGCCGCTATCCGCTGGAAGAAACCCAAGGAGAAATTTGCCGCCGACCATAAGGAGGAACTGGACGCCTACAACGCTGCCCTGCGGTATTTCAAGGTTCACCTTGATGGGGCGAAGTACAGCACAAAGAAGCTGGCCGGGGAACAGGCACAGCTTTCAGAGAATATCGCTTCCAAGACGGAAGCGCTGACTGCCGTACAGGAGGATGTAAAGATTTTGCGGGATGTGCGCCACTGGCTCAATCAGGTTTTACCATCCGAGCAGTACCGCCAGACCGCAGAGCCGGGAAAGAAACCGTACATCCAGCAGGCGGTCAAAGGCCGGGAGCAGCGTATCCGGGAGGAACAGGCAGAGAAACACCAGCAGCCCCGCCGCCAGCAAAAACAGGATATGGAACTTTAACCAATCAGGCGCTTGCCATTTTCCCCGTGAGAATGACAGGCGCTTTTTCTATTTTCAGGAGGATTTGCCTATTGAATGTATTTGAAGCCGTGAAACAGTCTGTTACCACCCGGCAGGCTGCCGAGCATTACGGTATCCTGGTAGGGAGAAACGGGATGTGCGTCTGCCCCTTCCATGACGATAAAAACCCCAGCATGAAGGTTGACCGGCGCTTTCACTGTTTCGGCTGTCAGGCAGACGGGGATGTGATTGACTTTGTTTCCCGTCTGGAAAACGTCAGCCCCAGGGAAGCCGCCCTCATGCTGGCGCAGGACTTCTCCATCCCCTATGAGGATAAGGAGCCACCAAGCAGGAGCCGCCCGAAGCGAAATCCCCGGAAGGAAAGCCCGGAACAGCAATTTAAGCGCATGGAGCGATATTGCTTCCGGGTACTGTCCGACTATCACAATCTGCTGCGCCGCTGGAAGCGGGACTATGCCCCCAAGACGCCGGAGGAAGAATGGCACCCGCTTTTCGTGGAAGCCTTGCAGAAACAATCCCATGTGGAATATCTGCTGGATGTGCTGCTGTTCTCCGACATAGGGGAACGGGCTGCCCTGATTACCAGCTACGGAAAGGAAGTGAGGAACCTTGAGCGGAGAATGGCAGACCTTGCCGCCCGAACTGCGGCAGGCCGTGACGGACACCATCGAAGCCGCACCCCCGCCCCGGAGCGTTGAGGAAGTCAAGGCCATGCTGGAGGGCACCGAGAAAGGCGGCGTGCGGAACAGTATCCACAACTGCCTGACCGTGTTCCAGTATGACCCCATTCTTTCCGGGGCGGTTGCAAAAAATCTCCTGACCGAGCGTATTGACCTTCTAAAGCCCATCGGCAGGAAACGCAGAACCGGCAGCAAGGCCATGACCGACACGGACATGAAATATATCCGGCTGTATCTGGAAGATACCTACGGCCTGACAAGCGAGAAAAAGATAGCAGACGCCGCTGATCTGGCCGCAGACGCCAACAGCTACCATCCCATCCGGGACTACCTGAACGGCCTTGTCTGGGACGGGAAAGAGCGTATCCGCTACTGCCTGCGTCACTTTCTGGGAGCCGACACAGACAACTTCACTTACCATTCCCTGCGGCTGTTCCTGCTGGGAGCCATCCACCGGGCTTTCTGCCCCGGCTGTAAGTTTGAGGTCATGCTCTGTCTGGTTGGCGGTCAGGGAGCCGGGAAATCCACCTTCTTCCGGCTGCTGGCCGTAAAAGACGAGTGGTTTTCCGATGATTTGCGGAAGTTGGACGATGATAACGTGTACCGCAAGCTACAAGGCCACTGGATAATTGAAATGTCGGAGATGATTGCCACCGCAAACGCCAAGAGCATAGAGGAAATCAAGTCATTTTTAAGCCGCCAGAAGGAGGTCTATAAAATCCCCTACGAAACCCACCCGGAGGACAGGCTGCGGCAATGCGTGTTCGGCGGGACTTCCAATGCGCTGGACTTCCTGCCCCTTGACCGTTCCGGGAACCGGCGCTTCCTGCCGGTCATGGTCTACCCCGGACAGGCCGAGATACACATTTTGGACGATGAAGCCGCTTCCAGAGCCTATATTGAACAGGTATGGGCGGAAGCCATGACAACCTACAAAAGTGGCGATTTTAAGCTGTCTTTTACGCCCGAAATGATACAGTACCTCAAAGAACACCAGCGGGATTTCATGCCGGAGGACACCAAGGCCGGGATGATACAGGCATACCTTGACCGCTACACTGGCAGCGCCGTATGCTCCAAGCAGCTTTTCAAAGAAGCCCTGAACCACCCCTTTGACGAGCCGAAGCAATGGGAAATCCGGGAGGTCAATGACATCATGAACCACTGTATCACGGGATGGAAGTATTTCTCCAATCCCCGGATATTTGAAGGATACGGCAGGCAGAAGGGCTGGGAACAGGAAGCCCCGGCAACGGGCGCTGACAACGGACGTGAAAAAACGCCGGACGGATTTGTGGAAGTCACGGAGCAGATGGAACTTCCCTTCTGAAATATCCGGGAAAATCACAGCCGGTTGCCGACCCCGTTGCTATCCCGTTGCCGAGCCGGTTGCCGGGAAAAAGCCCGTAACTGCGGGCTTTTCTCCCCTCTGACAACCAAAGCAACAGAAAAATAAAAGAAAAAGTAAATAAACAATAACCCGCCAGACAGAGATTGTTTTCGAGGTTTTTTGAAGCCCGTTGCCGGACTTCGTTGCCGACCCTCTCCTGTCTGGCTTATTTCATTTATGGAGGTAACTGCCTATGGCAAAAAACAAAACTGAAATCCATGTCACAACGGTATTTGACGGCGAACTGGACGCTACGGACGTTTTCGTGAGCCTGATTGCACAGAAATACAGCCAGAGAAATGATAAAGAATATCTTGCGAAAAAGCAAGATTTAGAGTATAATAAAGACAAGGTTCAGCATGACCGTGTTCCGTCTGGATTGTGCGGGTAAACGGTTATGATGAACGGAATGGAATATACAGGCATGGACGCAATACTGGCGGGCAGCTTCCGGGCGGCTATTTATTGCAGGCTTTCCAAGGACGATGACCTTGACGGGGAGAGCGCCAGCATTGCAAACCAGCGGGATATGCTGGAAAACTACTGCGAGAAGCAGGGATGGGAGGTTGTTGCAGTCTATCAGGACGATGGCTACACGGGGCTGAACATGGAGCGCCCCGACCTGAAACGGATGTTGAAAGCCATCGAGCGCAGGCAGGCCAACCTTGTGATAACGAAAGATTTATCGAGGTTAGGCAGGAATTATTTGCAGACCGGCTTCCTGATTGAAGATTTCTTCCCCCGCCACGGCGTGCGCTATATCGCCATGAATGACGGTATCGACACCATGCGGGACAACAACGACATTGCGCCGTTCAAGAACATCCTCAACGAGATGTACAGCAAGGACATTTCCAAGAAGGTTCATTCCTCTTATCTGCTGAAAGCGCAGAAAGGCCAGTTTACCGGCTGCCTTGCCCCCTTCGGCTACCAGAAAGACCCGGAGGACAAAAACCACCTGCTGATTGACGAGGAAACGGCACCCATTGTCCGGCGTCTGTTTGCGTGGGCGCTGGAAGGACACGGCCCCAACTACATCCGGCGCAGGCTGGAAGAAGAAAAAATCCCCTGCCCGACCTACTGGAACCGGGTACGGGGGCTGCGGAACGTGTCAACCAAGTGGGAAAAGAAAGACCCGGTAAATGGGCGGTATATCTGGGACTTTACCGTGATTAAGGACATCCTGATGAATCCCGTCTATACCGGCGCTATCGCTTCCCAGAAGAAGGAATACCGCTTCAAAATCGGCACCATCGGGGAGAAGAAGCCGGAGGAATGGATTGTCGTGGAGAACCAGCATGAGCCGCTTGTTGACCGCAAGACCTTTGACATCGTGCAGCGCAAGCTGAAATCCCGGCAGCGCCCCCGCCAGACCGGGGAAATCAGCCTGTTTGCGGGGCTTATCAAATGCGGCGAGTGCGGGAAGTCGCTGACTATCCGCTACACCAACGAGAAGCACCCGAAGCAGATTTATTCCTGTAAGACCTACAATGCCTACGGGAAACAGCACTGTTCCCAGCACCGGGTTGAGTACGACACCCTGTACCGGCTTGTACTGAACAAAATCCGGGAGTGTGCCAGAGCCGCCCTGATGGACGGGGAAGCCGTTGCCGGGAAGCTGTCCGACACCTGCGAAGCCGAGCAGAAAGGCCAGCGGGAAGCGTTGGAACGCTCCCTTGCCAAAGACGAGGAACGGATTGACGTTCTGGAAAAGATGGTTCTGCGGCTGTATGAGGATATGGTTGCCGGACGTATCAGCGAAGCAAACTTCAATCTGCTGATGGAAAAGACGCAGAAGGAACAGGCCGAGTTGAAGGCGAGGGTTGAGGAAGGCCGGAAGAAGCTGGCCGATGAAATCCGGCTTGCGTATGACGCCCGCCAGTGGGTAGAAGCCATTCAGGAATACGCCGACATCACGGAACTGGACGCCGCCACCCTCAACCGCCTGATTAAAGAAATCGTTGTCCATGAGAGCATAGACAGCGATAAAACAAGACACATTTCTATCGAAATTCATTTTAATCTCAAACCCCTCCCGGAAGTGGAGCAGGTCACAGCCTGACCTGCCCCGCCGGGGCGGTTCTAAAAAAACTCCATAGATATTTCTTGACACGCCGCCGCCCGCCATCGAGCCGGTTTCCTACACCTATTTGGGTATGAAACAGCTCATGTCCGGCGGCGGTGTCATCCTCATCGGCACCCAGCTGATCCCGCTGCTCTCTGGTCTGTTCGGCTAATCAACAAGCGATAGGAGGAAAACCCGCCATTGTTCGATAATATTTTCGCAGCAATCGAAAAATGGATGAGGGAACTTCTTTCCGGCATGGTGGAGTCCAACCTGAGTACGATGTTCACAGCGGTCAACCAACAGACCAGTGAAATCGCTGCTCAGGTCGGGCAGACACCGCAAGGGTGGAACAGCAGCATTTTCAGCATGATCCGTAACATTTCGGATTCGGTGGTGATTCCCATTGCAGGAATCATCATTACGCTGATCCTCTGCTATGAACTGATCTCGATGCTGACGGAGCGGAACAATCTGCACGATGTAGACACATGGATGTTCTTCAAGTATTTTGTGAAGATGTGGATCGCGGTCTATCTCGTCAGCCATACGTTCGATATTGCAATGGCGGTATTTGACATTGGACAGTCGGTGGTAAATTCTTCCTCCGGCATTATCCGTGGCAATACCGCCATTGATATTAGTTCTCTTTCCATGCAGATGCAGGCGGCAATGGCAACAATGGCGATTGGCGAACTGGTGACGCTGGCATTGGAAACCCTTGTTGTAAGCTGGTGTCTGAAAATTCTGTCGGTGGTTATCACGGTAATTATGTACGGCAGAATGATAGAAATATACCTCTACACTTCGCTTGCTCCGATTCCATTTGCAACTATGAGCAACCGTGAATGGGGTCATGTGGGTACGAACTACTTCCGGGGGCTGTTCGCTCTGGCATTTCAGGCGTTTCTGATGATGGTCTGCGTGGCAATCTATGCAGCCCTCATCGGCAGCATCCGGGTATCTTCGGATATTCACTCGGCTTTGTTCGGCACGATGGCCTACACGGTGATTCTTTGCTTCTCGCTGCTCAAAACGGGAAGTCTGTCCAAACAGATCTTCGGCAGTCACTAAATCCGGGAAAATCCAATGAAAGGAAAAGACAGCAGGCAACGCCGTTTCCCGGCGGCGGTCTGGCTGTTCTGGTAATCCATGGCCTATGTAACGATTCCCAAAGACCTTTCCAAAGTGAAGAATAAAGTCTTTCTGAACCTGACGAAACGCCAGCTAGTGTGTATGGGGTTTGCAGCAGGCATTGGTGTTCCGTTCTACTTTCTCATGCGCGGTACGCTTGGAACGAGCAATGCAGCGGCAGGCATGGTGCTCCTGATGCTGCCGGAGTTTTTCTTTGCGCTGTATGAGAAAAACGGGATGCACCTTGAAACCATCCTGACAAACTTCATCAGTGTCCGATTCAAACGCCCTGCGGTACGCCGCTATGAGGTCGAAAACCTGTATGAGCGGGAACTGGAAACCGCAGCACCGATCCAGAAGAAAGGAGGCATCCTTGGTAAAAAGTGAACCGAAGAAGAAACCGCAGCCGGGCGGCTTCTTCCAGAAGTTCTTTCGTAAACCCGAAAGGAACGAAAAGGAACAACGGTTGACCGTGCAGCGTTCCATTCCATATCTGGAAATGGGGCGCGACGGTATCTGCCGGGTGGAGGAACATCTGTATTCCAAAACCGTCCGATTCTACGACATTAACTACCAGCTGGCACAGAACGAGGATAAGAACACCATCTTTGAAAGCTGGTGCGACTTCCTCAACTACTTCGATGCCAGTATCCGCTTTCAGTTGTCGTTCATCAACCATAAGAGCGATATGAGCGAGTACAACAAGGTCATCCAGATCGAGCCGCAGCACGACGCGTTTGACGATGTGCGTATGGAATATGCGCAGATGCTGAAACAGCAGCTTGCCAAGGGCAATAACGGTTTGGTTCGGACGAAGTACATCACATTCAGCATTGAAGCGAAAAGTGTCCGGGAAGCAAAGCCCCGGCTGGAACGTATCGAAACCGATATTCTCAATAATTTCAAGGTGCTGGGCGTGAAAGCCTACCCGCTGAACGGCGTGGAACGGCTTCAGATCATGTACGAAACCTTTCATCAGGAGGAACAGCAGAAGTTCGATTTCAGTTATGACCGCATCCTGCAGAGCGGCATGACGACCAAAGACTTCATTGCTCCGACCAGTTTCCTGTTCAAAAGCGGCAAGGACTTTATGATGGGCGACACCTACGGTGCTGCATCCTACCTGAACATCCTTGCTCCGGAACTGACGGATAAGGTGCTGGCCGAGTTTCTGGATATGGACAAAAATCTGGTGGTCAGTATCCATGTGCAGTCGGTAGACCAGCTGAAAGCCATCAAACTGATCAAGGGCAAAATTACCGACCTGGATCGCATGAAAATTGAGGAGCAGAAGAAAGCTGTGAGGTCTGGTTATGATATGGAAATTATTCCGAGTGACCTTGCAACTTATGGCGGCGAGGCCAAAAAGATTCTGGACGATTTGCAGAGCCGTAATGAGCGTATGTTCCTTGTTACGGTGCTGTTCCTCAATACAGCCAAGACCAAACAGGAGTTGGATAGTGCGGTGTTTCAGACTGCTGGTATCGCTCAGAAGTTTAACTGCACTCTGAACCGTCTGGACTATCTGCAGGAGCAGGGCCTTATGAGCAGCCTTCCGCTGGCCAATAACCTCGTTCCCATCAAGCGCGCACTGACCACCACTTCCACTGCCATCTTCGTTCCCTTCACCACGCAGGAGCTTTTTATGGAGGGCGATTCCCTCTATTACGGTCTGAACGCAGTGTCTAACAACATGATTATGGCAGACCGGAAGCAGCTGAAAAACCCGAACGGTTTGATTCTCGGAACACCGGGAAGCGGTAAGTCGTTCAGTGCAAAGCGTGAGATCACCAACGTGTTCTTTACCACAACGGACGATATTATCGTGGCAGACCCGGAGGGCGAGTATTATCCGCTGGTGGAAGCGTTGGGTGGTCAGGTTATCCATATTTCGTCCACCAGCCGGGATTACATCAACCCGATGGATATTAACCTGAACTACGCGGACGATGATAACCCACTGGGCATGAAATCGGACTTTATTCTTTCCCTGTGCGAACTTATCATGGGCGCACGGGATGGCATGGAGCCAGAAGAAAAGTCGGTTATAGACCGCTGCCTGCCGCTGGTCTATCAGAAGTATCTGAATGACCCGAAGCCGGAAAATATGCCTACGCTCGGTGATCTGTACGACTGCCTGCGGGAGCAGAAGGAACGGCAGGCGCAGCGTATCGCCACGGCACTGGAAATCTACGTCAATGGTTCGCTGCGAGTGTTCAATCACCAGACCAATGTGCAACTGGATAACCGGATTATCTGCTTCGACATCAAGGAACTGGGCAAGCAGCTTAAAAAGCTGGGGATGCTTATCGTTCAGGATCAGGTCTGGAACCGCGTTACCGTCAACCGCAACAGCAAAAAGAACACGCGGTACTATATAGACGAGTTCCACCTCCTGCTGAAAGAGGAACAGACCGCAGCATACAGCGTGGAAATCTGGAAGAGGTTCCGAAAATGGGGCGGTGTGCCGACGGGAATTACGCAGAACATCAAGGATTTGCTGGCCAGCCGGGAAATCGAGAATATCTTTGAGAACAGCGATTTCATTTATATGCTCAACCAAGCATCCGGCGATCGGCAAATCCTTGCCAAGCAGCTTAACATTTCGCCGTTCCAGCTGTCGTATGTGACGAACAGCAACGAGGGCGAAGGGCTGCTGTTCTACGGCAATACGATAATCCCGTTCAAGGATAAGTTCGATACATCGCTGAAACTGTATAGCCTGATGACAACGAAGCCCAATGAGATGGGAAAATATAAGGAGAAAAAAGAAGCATGAACACATCGAATGTTTTTGACCGACTGAGCCGCAAAATTCATCATCACTCTGACATGGAGCCGCACGAAAGCGATTCCGGCCCGCCCTTTGGTGAGGTGGAGCCGCTCAACTTCCACGATGAAGAATCGGTGGTGCATACGGTGCTGGAAGATTTCTATGCCGTTGGCACACTGGCCGATGAACTGACTGACAGCTTTCACATGGAAGCCCGCGGTTATCTTGACCGTGAGGAAGTGAACGCCCGTCTGATCGCCTTTGCCCGGAAGCTGGAACAGGTGCTTGACAAGTGGGAAACCCACGCAGCCCTGATCGCATGACGGCTCCAGCCGGAAGGAGGTGATTTCCATAGCAGACAAAAAGTTTCGGGGCAGAGATAAAATCGTTCAGAAAATGACCAAGGATGGTCTGGTGGATGAAAACCTCCGCACCGGGGAGCAGAAGTCCGCAACCGCAGAAGAAAAGCCGGAGCAGGAAGATTCGGCAAAAGAAACAGACGAAGCACCTGTCGAGGAAGAAGAAATCTGTATGGATGCCGAGGATGAGAAGGAGGAACCACCCCGGCATCACAGTACCGCCAAGCAGAGCGCGGACTATTACAAAGCGCATCAGGAGGATGGTAAGCAGAAAGATGCATCTGCGGAAGCGGATGCAGAGCCGCAGCCCGCAAAGAAAGGCCGACTTTCTTTTGAAGATGAAAAAGGCAGCATTGTCCGTGGCGTGGGGATGGGCGTTAAGAAGGTGGCGAAGAAAGGAGTGGACACCGCCACCGGGTTCGCCCATCAGAAAGTACATCAGGTGGAAAAGGACAATTCCGGCGTGGAAGCTGCTCACAAGTCGGAAGAAGCCGCCGAACGCCTGCACCACTTTGTCAAAGGCAGAAAAAAGCCCAAAGATAAATCTGCCAGAGCGGAGAAAAGAGGTGGGGAGGATCAGAAATCCAGCCGCCTGAAATTCTCCGAGAGCGAGGGCGGCACGGCAGAAAATGCAGCAGAACCGCAGCTGAAAAAGAAACAGCCCCAGCCACCACCGACTGCCGCAGGAGGTGAAGCAAAGACAGTCGGCGCGAAGTTTTACCAGAAAAAGCAGTATAAGGATGCCTATGCAGCCGCCAAGCGCGGCCAGAAAGCCGGAACTGCCGCCAGCAAGCAGGCAGCAGCGGCAACAAACACTATTACGGAGAAAGCGAAAGCGGCGGTGCAGGAGATCGTCGTGCAGAATAAAACCCTGTGGGTCAGTATTGGTGTAGGTATCCTGCTGGTGATGGTCATGCTGGGGGCCTTTTCAAGCTGTGGTGCAGCGATTCAGGGAACGGGTAGTACCTTTGTGGGAACGACATATCCCAGCAAGGATGCCGACATGAAAGGCGCGGAAGAAGATTATCTGGAACTGGAAAAGGAACTGGATAAACAGATTCGGCAGATGGAATCCACACATCCGGGCTATGATGAATACCGCTATCAGCTGGACGAGATCGGGCATGACCCATATCAGCTTATTTCCCATCTGACTGCGGTTTATGAGCAGTTCACCAGAGGACAGGTCAAGCCTGTTATCAAGGAACTGTTCAAGCAGCAGTATCTCTTGAAAGTGTGGGAAACCATTGAGATTCGCACTCGCATGGAAACCAGAGTAGGGATTCGGCCAACGATTGACGCTTTTGGAAACGTCAGCATGGAAACCTATACCTATCAGGAAGAAGTGGAGTATGAGTACAAAATCCTCAATGTCCTGTTGAAAAATAAAGGCTTTGACACCATCGCGCGGAAGAACATGAACCGGAAGCAGACCGGGCGATACGATGCCTACAACCTGACCTACGGCAACCGCCCCGAACTGTTCGGCGCAGGATCACCGACTTACAGCGGCGGCACAACGGGCAGTATTGGCACGGGCGGCGGTACTGGTGGCTCTGGCGGTGGCTTCAAGTACGACATTCCCTCGGAAGCCCTTTCGGATGAAAAGTTCGCAAGGATGATTGAGGAAGCCGAAAAGTATCTTGGTATGCCGTATGTGTGGGGCGGAAGTTCCCCAAGCACCAGTTTTGATTGCTCCGGCTTCGTCTGCTGGGTCATCAATAACAGCGGCAATGGGTGGAGCGTTGGGCGTACAACGGCCAACGGTCTGCGCGGGAAGTGCAGTTATGTTTCCCCTGCGGATGCAAAGCCCGGCGACCTGATTTTCTTTGAGAAAACCTATAACACCGTTGGCGCGTCGCACGTTGGAATCTACGTCGGCAATGGCATGATGATCCACTGCGGCGACCCCATTTCCTATACCAGCATCAATTCGACCTACTGGCAGAGCCACTTTTTAGGCTTTGGCCGCATCAACTGAAAGGAGGGCCGATGGGCAAAAAATTACAGAAATATCTGGATGAAGCCGAAAAGACGGAACAGCAGATCGCGGAACTGGAAGAACGGCTGAGAACCATCCGGGCAGCACAGAAAAAGGAAGAGGACAGCGAGATCATCCGTGCCATCCGCAGCACCAAGATGGGCGGGCGCGAACTGCTGGCTCTGCTGGACAACATTCAGGCGGGCAACGTGACGTTCCTGACCGCTGTAAACAACGCTTCGGAGGAAGCAGAAACGGAGGAAGCGATTGAAAAAGATGCTTAAACGGCTGGGAGTTGTTATCCCCAGCACAATTCTGACCCTGCTGATGGCAGTGGGCTTTTCGACCCCGGCCTTTGCCTTTGTGGACACTACTGAAGTGATGGAGGAACCGACACAGGTGATCGAGGAAGCCGAGCCAACGGAGGAAGAAAAAATCCCGTTCACCATCGCAGGCAACGGCGAGGTGGAGGATAACATCGTGGATGACCCCAGCAAGGAGTTCTTCACAGTAAAGACCAAGGGCGGCAACACATTCTTTCTGGTGATCGACCGGGCGCGAAACAGCGAAAACGTCTATATGCTCTCGATGATCGACGAGTACGATTTGCAGGAGTTTCTGGATGATGAAGAGCGGAACGGCAAGCAGGAAGAAGAAACGCCTGCGGTAGTTCTGCCCGAAACCAAACCCGAACCTACCCCGGATGTGGAAATCGAAGAACCGAAAGAGGAATCGAGCGGTGGCATGAATAAGATTCTGCTGCTGGTATTCGTGGCGGCACTGGGCGGTGCAGGTGCTTTCTTCTACTTCTACATTTATAAGCCGAAGCCGAAAGAAGAAACGCCGCAGAGTGAAAATCTGGAAACCGACCAGAGCCTTGCGACTGTGAACGAGGATAATCAGTCCGGCAACGAAAATGGCACATAAGAAAACCGTAACATAAGGATGCAGGGGTAGTCGAAAGGCTATCCCTGCTTTTTTTAAAAAGGAGAAAGCGTTGAAATATCTGGTGATTGCAGAAAAACCGAGCGTATCGAAATCCATTGCAAAAGTGATCGGTGCATATCGGCAGGAGGACGGGTATCTGGAGGGTGGGGATTGCGTGGTAAGCTGGTGTCTGGGGCATCTGGCAGAGTATGCAGCCCCGGAACACTACGATGAACGCTATGAAAACTGGCGTTTTGAGGATTTGCCGATTCTCCCTGTTGAGTGGAAACTGCTGGTACACAATACCAAGAAGCCGCAGTTCAATGTTCTGCGCAAACTGCTCCGCAGCAAGAAATTTGATTATGTGGTGAACGCCTGCGACGCAGGGCGCGAGGGCGAAGCGATTTTCCGCCGTGTGTATGCTCTTGCCGGAAGTAAACTCCCCATCAAGCGGCTGTGGATCAGCAGCATGGAGGATGCCGCTATCCAGCAGGGCTTTGAGAACCTGAGAGATGGCGCGGCCTATGATAACCTGTTTGCAGCGTCCGAGTGCAGGGCAAAAGCGGACTGGCTGATCGGCATGAACGGAACCCGTGCTTTTACGAAAAAGTACGGCAGAAAACAGACCATTGGCCGTGTGCAGACCCCGACGCTGGCGATGCTGACCGAACGGCAGACCAAAATCCAGAACTTTGTAAAGAAACCCTATTATAAAGTGGAACTGTCCGGTGGGGGCATGGTCGCAGTATCGGAACAGATGGCGCAGGAGCATAATGCCGATACCATGCAGGCCGCTTGTGATGGTCAGTGCGCGGTGGTCGGCAGCATCGAGCGCAAGCGAGTGGAGAAGAAGCCCCCGAAGCTGTATGACCTGACGACTTTGCAGCGAGAAGCAAACCGCTATTACGGTCTGACAGCCAGCCAGACCTTGCAGGCATTGCAGGAACTGTATGAAGAAAAGCTGGTGACATACCCCAGAACAGACAGCCAGTTTGTGACTGAGGATATGCGCAAGACGGTGGAATCTCTGGTACTGGCTCTGGATGGCCAGACTGTGGATGTGAGCTGCGTTATCAATAACAGCAAAGTCACAGACCACCACGCGATCCTGCCGACGATGCAGGGCGCAAAGTGTAATAAGGAAAAGTTGTCCGAAACCAAACAGAAGATTCTTTCGCTTATCATCTGGAAACTGGTGCAGGCTGTGCAGCCGCCGTTCATCTATGAGGATGTGCTGGTAACAGTGTGCTGCCAGGGACAGAATTTTACAGCAAAGTATAAGAACGTTCTGCAGCCCGGTTATACTGCAAAACCTGTTCCGTTCGTAGAGCCGGAAAAGGACAAGGATGCGTCACTTCCGAACGATCTGGAACAGGGGATGGTTATTCCGGTGGTACGGGCAGAGAAAAAGCATGGCTTTACTTCACCGCCGAAAGTCTACACCGAAGATACCCTGCTGTCGGCCATGGAAACCGCAGGCAACAAGGAATTTGAAAAAGACACGGAGAAGAAAGGTCTGGGAACCCCTGCAACGCGCGCTGCGATTCTGGAAAAACTGGTATCCTCCGGCTATGTGCAGCGTAAAGGCAAGCAGATGATTCCCACGGAGGACGGTGTGGCCGCGATTCACAATATCCCGGACTACCTGAAATCTGCCAGTATGACAGCCGAATGGGAAAATGACCTGCTGCGGATGGAGCGCGGTGAGATCAAGCCCCATGATTTTATGCAGGGCATCCATGGACTGATCGACAAGATGCTGGCTGACCTCCGGCAGATTCCTACCGTCGCGGCAGCTCCCTATCATAATAAGGTAAGCGTAGGAAGCTGCCCGGTCTGCGGAAACCCTATACATGAGAGCAAACTCAGCTTTTGTTGTGCAGACCGCAACTGCAAATTTGCCCTCTGGAAAGAAAGCAGATACTTGTCCAATATGAGAAAGACGCTGGACAAGAAGATGGCGGTAGACCTTTTGAAGAAAGGCCGCACCCATGTAAAAGACTTTTATTCCGCGAAAAAAGATAAGACGTTTGCTGCCGACCTTGTGATGCGCGTCGAAGATGGCCGCGCACAGTACAGCCTGGAATTTCCCAAAACACCGATGAAAAAGAAAATATAAAGGAGGTTTGACTTTTGCCACAGATTAACGATATTCGAGAATTGGCGCAGCAGAATGCCCGGTATGTCAGTAACTCGCCACAGGACTGGATGAGTTATCTGGATGTGGCGGCGCGGCTGTATCGCTATTCGTTCACCGATACACTCCTGATCCACGCGCAGCGGCCTGATGCAACCGCCTGCGCAAAACTGGAACTCTGGAATCAGAAAATGAGCCGCTGGGTCAACCGTGGCGCAAAAGGCATCGCGCTTCTGGATGATACCGGACCGCGTACCAGGCTGCGGTATGTGTTCGATATTGCTGACACCCATCTGGTGCGAGGCGGCAGAACACCGCTCTTATGGAATCTGGACAGCCACGAGCATGAGCAGATTATCCTAGACCATCTGGCAGATACCTATGGTTTATCCCAGACAGACAGCATGAACACCGCCCTGATGGAAGTGGCGCAGCAGCTGACCGCTGACAATCTGGATGAAGCGATGGACGGTCTGGCCTATGAGGTGGCAGGCACTTTTCTGGAAGAACTGGACGAAGATAACATGCGCGTCCGCTTCCGGGAACTGATGACCAACAGTATTTTCTATACGCTTTCCCGCCGCTGCGGGCAGGAGCCTATGGATGTGCTGGACGATGATGACTTTATCCGTATCGTGGATTTCAACAAGCTGCCGGTACTGTCGTTCCTTGGCAACGCGGTTTCCGAACAGTGCGAAGCGGTTCTTTTTGACATTGGCCGTGAGATGCGGAAAATTTACAAAAAAGAAATCACGCAGCAGCTTGAAAAATCCGTTGACAGCTTGTATAATACCAATACGGACTTTAACACATTAAAGCGTGAAACCAAAGAATACACGACCAAAGGAGGACAAGAAAATGGAGTTGACGTATTACCGCAAGGGAGATTATCTGTTCCCGAATCTGGCCGTGAAGGACGAGCCGCAGACCATCGGGAAGTACGGGATGCTGCGCAGGACGTACCTGAAAGAGAACCGCAAGAACTGGTATCAGAGTATGCTGATGAGCGGCAGGCTGAACCAGCATCTGGCGCAGATCGAGGAAGCAGCGGAGAACCGGATGGAATCCCTGCTGGACAGCCTGAACGAGAAGTTCCCGGCACCGAGCAAGGAGAAAGACCCGCTGGCATGGGCGGCACATCAGAACAGCCTGACGGCGATGGCCGAGGAAATCGTCTTGAAGGAATTGGTGTACAATTAACCGAACCGACAACAGAACAGGATTTGAGCGAAGCAGAGGAAGAAATTGCCTCTGCTTTTTCTTTTCCTGATTTGCCGACCGTGGAACAGCAGATCCGCGCCATTGAAGCACCGATCCAGGCGCGGTATGCGGACGAGATTGCACTTGATTCTGAAGTAGTCGATGAAATCCTGCGCACGGGCAGCAACCGCAGCAAAGGTCAGCTTCGTCTGATCTACAATTTCATGGTCGAGAAAACCCCGGAAGAATACACGGAGTTCGTGAAAAACGAATATGGTACGGGCGGCAAAGGCTTTGAAATTGGCGGTGCGAAGTATGCCGTCTGGTTCGATGATTTGGGACTGCGCATTGCAGCAGGTGATACGGCTAAGGGCGGCACGATTGTCAATGCGTTTCTTTCGTGGGAGGATGTCAGCAACCGTATCCATGAACTGCTCCGGCAGGGCGAGTATGCGCCGCAGGCGGTTCTGGATGCTGCACGGCAGAACGCTTTGCAGGAACACGCGCAGACGTTGGCTTATATGGAACGTGATTTGGCCGATGGTGTTGCCGAAGTAGTGTTTCAGGATACAGAAATCTTCAGGGGCGGTTTCCCGGAACTGACAGACAGGCTGGCAGGCTTGCTTGAAGATACGAATTTTCTGACTGACCTAAACGACAGATTATCTGCGCTGGGGGAAGCCTACGCCGAAGATAAAGACCTGATGCGGATGCACTTTTATAAGCCGGATAAGGTGGCGGCGCTGTTCCACCAGTTTGCAAAGCCTTATCAGAACTACTCGGCGCGGGATGGCTTTCACTGGAATGAGTATAAGAAGTTCATCACGGAAGATGAAATAAAGGCTTATTTCACACGAGGCAGCAATTATTCGGACAGTCGGCTGGCAATCTATTCGTTCTTCCTGAATCATGAGGACAAAAAAGAACGGGCCGACTTCCTGAAAGACCATTACGGAATCGGTGGCAGCAGCCATGCACTCTGCGGGGCAGATGATTCTCACGAAGATCACGATAGCAGAGGTATTGCTTTGGAGCGTGGCTCATACGGAAACCCGTATGCCAGTGTTCATCTGAACTGGAATCAGGCCGCAGGCCGGATCGACCAGTTTATCCGTGACAGTGAGTATTTGAAGCCGGCAGACTACTCCCGGATGCCTGCTTATGAACGGGAACAGATGGCAATGCGTGTGATGGGCTTCTATCATCATCTGCCAAACGAAGTGGAACGTCCTTTCCCACAAGATCTTTACCATGAAGAAGGCCGAAAGGCTCTCGTCGAAAAGCTGGCAGACCCTGAACAGGCGGTGGAACTGCTGGAGCAGATGGACAATGCACTGCTGTCTGTACCGCTGGATTCGGAAGAATATGAGCGCAAGGCAGAATCCCTCTCTATCCTGCACCAATATGTCGAGGGAACGTACACGATTTTCCCGGAAAAGAAGAGGGCTGTTGAGATTGCGGTTTCTGAACAGGGGCAGATGTCCATGTTTGACTTCATGGAGCAGGAGCCGCAATCGAAAGAGCAGTCAACCGCCGCAGCGGTTGAGGAACCCCGAAAAGATGTGCCCATTGCAGATGAAAAGCCTTCGAAGCAGACGCTGCAGCCCCTGCCGCTGGATGCCGCCAACGAGTATAATGCGCTGAAAGAGCGTTACCCGGATGCGCTGGTCGGCTATGAGCAGTACGGAAACTTTGAGTTCTACGGCGAGGATGCAAAGCGCGTTTCAGAACTTCTTGGCAGCAAGCTGTTGGAAAAGGAAACCGCACTTGGCAAGGTTGAGGTATCTGGTTTTCCGCGTGAACAGTGGGTTTCGCAGGCAATGAAACTCTGGAAACAGGGGGAGAGCGTCTATCTGTCCGGCCAGCAGGAAGATGGAACCCATGCGCAGACAAAGTATTTCCGTAAAGAGGAATACTTGCCTGTTAATACCCTCATTGAACTGGACGATAGAGAGTTCCGTGTGGATTCGGTCAACTTTGAGCAGGGAACGGTCAGCTTGCAGGACATGACCCTTGCGAAAGAAGCCAGGTATCCGATTTTCCGAACGGAACCGCTGGAGTACATTCGGCATCTGTATGAGCAGAATGATATTCCGATGGAAGAAGCGGTGGAAATCACGGTCTTTACGGCTCTGCACAATGCTGGTGTGGCTTACGAGGATTTTTCCCCGGAGCAGATGGATGTAATCTATTCGGTGGCAGAATCGGGCGGAGAGTTGGAAGATTTGCTCAATCCTGACTTTCCGCCGGAACAGATGCAGCTGATCGCAGATGTGCAGAACAGAACGGATGCCATCAGCCGTGCAGCAGCAGAGGAAGCCCTTGAACCGCTGATCCAGCAGCCTATGACTCCGGCAGAGGTCAACCATGCACGGCGGCAGCACAACCTTCCGCTGGACAGTGGAGCCGAAACGGAACAGCCTGTACAGCCCAAACAGGAGCCTATGAACTTCCGCATTACGGACGATGATCTCGGCGCAGGAGGGCCGAAAACAAAGTATAAAGCCAATGTGGAGGCCATTCGGGTGCTGCGGACATTGGATGTTGAACAGCGGCAGGCTACCGCAGAGGAGCAGGAAATCCTTTCCCGGTATGTGGGCTGGGGCGGCATTCCGCAGGCGTTCGATGAAAGCAATGCGGAGTGGTCGAAAGAGTATGGCGAACTACAGTCCCTGCTCACGGCAGATGAGTATAAGGAAGCCCGCGCCAGTACCCTGAATGCGTTTTACACTTCTCCTACGGTCATCAAGGCAATGTATGAAGCCCTGGGCAATATGGGATTGTCCAAAGGCAATGTGCTGGAACCGTCCTGTGGTGTCGGCAATTTCATGGGTCTGGTTCCGGACAGCATGGAGAAGATTCGGATGTATGGTGTGGAGCTGGACAGCATTTCAGGCCGCATTGCACAGCAGTTGTACCAGAAAAATAAGATTGCGGTGCAGGGCTTTGAAACCATGCAGTTCCCGGACAGCTTCTTTGACTGTGTTGTGGGTAACGTACCGTTTGGTAATTACAAAGTACCGGATAAGCGGTATGACCGCCACAATTTCCTCATCCACGATTATTTTATCGCCAAGAGCCTTGACCTTGTGCGTCCGGGCGGCGTGGTAGCGGTGGTAACGTCCAGCGGTACGATGGATAAGAAGGATTCCTCTGTCCGTGAATACCTTGCCAACCGCGCTGATCTGGTCGGTGCGATTCGTCTGCCGAACAATGCGTTCCAGCGCAATGCCAACACCAGCGTGGTTGCTGACATTCTGTTCCTGCAAAAGCGTGACCGTGCAGCGGTGGAACGGGCTGACTGGGTAGACCTTGGCGAAACACCGGAAGGCTACTCCATTAACCAGTATTTTGCGCAGCATCCTGAGATGGTGCTGGGGGAGATCACCACCGAAAGCACTCAGTATGGCAAGCAGGAAACTACGGTCAAGCCCATCGAAGGCGCAGACCTTGCCAAGCAGTTAAAAGAGGCGGTCGGCAACATCCATGCCACCATCACGGAGCCGGAAATCTCCGACGATGAACTGGATGTGCAGGAAGAACCTATCCCGGCAGACCCCAGCGTGAAGAATTTCAGCTTTACGAACGTAGATGGGCAGATTTACTACCGCGAAAATTCCTTTATGAATAAGGTGGAACTGCCTGCAGTTACTGCAGAGCGAGTGCTGGGCATGATTGCTCTGCGGGAAACCACCCGGAAGCTGTTGGATTGTCAGCTGCATGATGGTTCGGATGCAGAAGTTCAGCTTTTGCAGAATGAACTGAAACAGCAGTACACCGCATTTAAGGCGCAGTATGGCCTTATCAACAGCACGGCCAACAAGCGGGCGTTCCGACAGGACAGCAGCTATTGTCTGCTGGCATCACTAGAAATTCTGGATGAGGAGAAGAATCTTAAACGGCTGGCCGATATTTTCACCAAGCGTACCATCCGTAAGCCGGAGCCTGTTACCTCGGTGGACACGCCAAGCGAAGCCCTGGCACTTTCCATTGGAGAAAAAGCAAAGGTGGATGTGCAGTTTATGGTGCAGCTCTGCGGTAAACCGGAACAGGAGATCACGGATGAACTGGCAGGTGCGATTTTCCGAAACCCTGTGACGCAGCAGTGGGAAACCTCGGATGAATACTTGTCTGGCAATGTTCGTGAAAAACTGGCCACAGCAGAAACCTTTGCGGCAAACCATGCTGAATATCAAATCAATGTGGATTACCTGAAACGGGTACAGCCCAAGGATTTGGATGCTTCGGAAATTGAAGTGCGGCTGGGTGCAAACTGGGTAAAGCCGGAGTACATCACGCAGTTTATGAAAGAAGTGTTCAAGACACCGAACTACTATGCCGGGATTGACATTAAGGCAACCTATTCCGAAATTTCTGGTGCATGGAACATTTCGGGCAAGTCGCTGGATCGCGGCAATCCGCTTGTCACCAACACTTACGGAACTCTGCGCGTCAACGGCTATAAGCTGCTGGAAGATGCCCTGAACCTCCGGGATACCAAAATCTACGATACGATTCACGATGCGGATGGCGACCATCGTGTGCTGAACAAACAGGAAACTATGCTTGCACAGCAAGCGCAGGAATCCATTCGGGAAGCGTTCAAGCAGTGGATTTTCAAAGATTTAGACCGCCGTGAGGATTTGTGTGCGACCTACAATCGGATTTTCAATGCGATTCGTCCTCGTGAGTACGATGGCAGTCATATTCGTTTTGAGGGCATGACCCCGGAAATCTCTCTGATGCCGCACCAGAAAAATGCAGTGGCTCACATCCTGTACGGCAACAATACGCTGCTGGCGCATTGCGTGGGTGCAGGCAAGACCTTCCAGATGATCGCTGCCGGCATGGAAAGCCGCAGGTTGGGCCTGTCGCAGAAAAACCTCTATGTGGTTCCAAACCACCTCACAGAGCAGTGGGGCGCAGACTTCCTACGGCTCTATCCCAATGCCAATGTGTTGGTGGCAACGAAAAAGGATTTTGAACCCAGCAATCGAAAGCAGTTCTGCTCCCGGATTGCAACCGGCGATTACGATGCCATCGTGATCGGACACTCGCAGTTTGAGCGTGTGCCGCTCTCCCCGGAACGGCAGAAGGCTATTATCGAGCGTCAGATTGACGATATTACGCTGGCTCTGGCAGATGCCCGGAGTGAGGATAGCCGCAGTTTTACGGTCAAGCAGATGGAGAAAACAAAGAAAACGCTGGAAGCAAAACTGCAAAAGCTGAACGACCAGACGAGAAAGGATGATGTAGTTACATTTGAGGAACTGGGTGTTGACCGCCTGTTTGTGGACGAGTCGCATTTCTATAAAAATATGTTCCTCTACACAAAAATGCGAAATATCGCAGGTATCGCCCAGACCGATGCACAGAAGTCCAGCGATATGTTTGCAAAGTGTCAGTATCTGGACGAACTGACAGGTGGCAAGGGCGTGACCTTTGCAACGGGAACCCCGGTCAGCAATTCGATGGTAGAACTGTACACCATTATGCGGTATCTCCAGTATGACACCCTGCAGAAGATGGGACTGGGTCACTTTGATGATTGGGCGGCATCCTTTGGCGAAACCGTCACGGCAATCGAGCTTTCCCCGGAGGGCTATACTTTAATAGGACGATAAAATTAACTGTCCTAAATTGAAAATACAT